>Ga0208102_1000314_pt1 | contig 18209 bp, 23 predicted proteins | sample CryBogmetaGMA17M_FD_184549 | JGI IMG/M metagenome (GOLD analysis project Ga0208102, IMG submission 184549) | Freshwater microbial communities from Crystal Bog, Wisconsin, USA - MA17M (SPAdes) | ecosystem: Environmental > Aquatic > Freshwater > Lake | place: Crystal Bog, Wisconsin, USA...
AAATTTCAATTTTTTAAGCATCAAAAACCAGAAAAACAAAAAAAAATCCCGTGATTAACACCGACCCGCTCGGCACTGGGTTTGCACGTTCGCAGGCTCTGGCAGGCGGATATATGACAGAACATCACACACGACAATACAGGACTCTATCAATAGAATCCAACACAGATGTGACTTAGGGAAGACAATAGAAGATCACACAACACTTACTGTACCCATAGTAATACGTTTGCGTTGACGTGCAATGGATACATACTTGGGTCTACACAATAGATACTTGAATGCATCTGTATAATTGGTTGACTCCATGGGCAATCGATTGGCAGGAAGTTTATCCCCTTTCTTTATTTTAATGATCTCACCTTTGGGACCTTTTGCAACAGGGGTTATCTCCAATTGACTCTTAAGGTATTTACATTCAAACATATCAATCTGTAATTTAGGCAGGCGATTATCCTTCTCACCCATCATGGTATTCATCAGATTGAATTCATCACCATGGGTAATGTTACCTTGCCCTATGGACATCAGGGTTACAACCCAACCTGTACGAACGCCCTGTGCATTGTATTCAAGATCATGTTTGAGTTGAGTGGCAAAATCACGTTTACTCTTACGATAGGCATTGGTCGAACGATCATGGTACAGATGAAGGACCTTTCGTTTATGTGGTTCAAAGAACAATAGAAACTGATTGGATAATTCACGAATCCATTCAGGGGTAATGGTATGCATGCCCTTGAGCACGCGATAAGTATTGCCCTGTTCCTGCCCAATGACCAGGCTCATCATATTGCCCGCATCAAATCCGCCCTCGAGTAATTTATCCGCTTGGATATATCTTAGTCCTGCGCTGTTCTGCACCATGCTATCCTTCAATCCAAACTGATCATAATAATCATAGTTATATCCATCCCTATAGAAATGATGATCAGAAAGATTGCCATAGAATCGGGCGCCTTTCTCCAATGATTTACGTATGGACAGAACGGCTGTTTTAAATTCTTCAAAATCCAGTGTTTCTAGTAGATTCCTGAAATATTTCAAAGTCAGGATATCGGCATTGGCAAATGAAGAGACTACATAAAAGAAGGTTGAATCCTGGCGGATTCTCCTCAGTCGAACATCCCATTTAGCTTTATTTGCAATGGCATTATTAATACGTTTTTGATCCCCGGCTTTTTTCCCATAGTAAATATCCCAATTGATTTCATTGACTACCATGGCTGCCTGGATAATGCGAAGGATCTTTTCTTTATCCATTTTCTTTTCCATGCGCATCATCCAGTCACTTTCTCCAACATTAGGATCCGGCATGTCACTGCAAAAGGTCTGGCCCATAAAATAATGGCTGTGGCCATACAAGCGGTAATCTCCACGCAGGGTTGGAAAGAGTTTATTCAATTTTTCCTCCAGCAAATATTTGGCTTCATCACCAAACTGGTGTACTACCGATATCCCTGCATTGGCCGAGGGACGATCCAGGGATGTCAAAAAGAATTTACAACCGTTGAATGTTGAGATGGTATGTTTATAGGAAAAGGTTTTGATATAGGGTTTTGGCCAATGACTGGGCGGTTCCTGGTCAACCACAAAATGACCAGGCATTTCTTTGGTATGTTCATGAAAATTCAGCCTGCTTTCCCATCCTAAGATAATAGATGGAATAATATTAGTCATCAGATTGACGTAGGTATCCGAAACAAATGCAAAACTTGCCCTGGGCATATCGTGAATGATTTCGATGGCTCGTTTGGCAAGAATATCCGTACTCTTAGCCGTACCACGTCCGCCAATGACATATAAATTGGATGGACGGATTAAGTCAATTAATGTAGAGATCCAGTTGGAATACCGGATATCTGCATCATCCTTGGTTATCTTGTATCGGGGCATCTTCCTGGAATAATACAAATGGAACTTCTTCTACCTGGGCATCACGGCGAACTTTTACTTTTTCACGTTCGGTGATATCCAAATGGTCAATAAATTCAGCCAATTCTATACGGTTTGTTTCGGCCATTCCAATATCCTTTAAACGCATGGTATACAGTACCGGTCGTATCTCATAGAATTCTGCTGGGACCTCCATCGGTTTTTCTTTTCCTACCCCCCGCATTGCAGCAGCATCTGCCACACAACGCCTGGCGGTTTCCAGATCATTCATTTCAAGAGCCAAAATGGACATATTGTCCAATTTATCCGCGTAGATCTGCGCCCAGGCTTCAACTTTGACTTTATTATCCAGGTTGAAAAAGTTCAGGGTATCATTATACAAGATTGCGACCTGGTATTTTGATATTTTGGACCAGCGCAGCGTAACTGCATTAATGATGTAATTTTTGCTCTGCCATTTATTATACAGGCTGCGAATAAAATCGATCTGCTCATAATATTCCACCAGGTGAGTAGGCAGGTTATTGACTTCACCCCGTTCAACCAGAGCCTGCAGCTGCTCATAATCATTGCGCTCCTGGTCATAAAGGATTTCCTTCTTACGATTCTCCAATTTTTGGGCCAGGGAATCCTTTTTCCATTGCTGGATGGACGTAAGATTACCGTCTTTAGCCTTTTTCAGTGTTGATTTATCAATTTCAACCTTGAGTGATGAGCTGGCCACGATCATAATGATACCGGGTTTTGGAACCGGCGACAGAGAAATCCCGGAGGAACTCCTTGTGATCCACTCCCAGGTATAAGGCAATTTTCTCGGTCGAATAATTGATCGAGGCCAGGGTTTCAATGGATTTATATTGCTCCTGAGTCAATTCCATAGAGGATTTCTTTTTTACGAAATTCAAACACTTGACGCGAATTGACAAAGACATACTGCTCATGTTGGGCATTCTCGCCCCAATTGCCGGATCCTTCCACGTCAAAATAATGATCAGAGGTGCGGATCAGGGCAATTTTTGAATGATTCCAGCTGTAATGGACCCTCACCGGTTTGTGTTCCATCAGGGATATCAGATGTTCATAAACTTTAGGCAAGCGTGAACGGATAGAATCACTAATGAAAATATCTACCTTAAGGATCATCTGCCGGTCAATGAGCTTTACCAGGGCATCAATGATGCGAATATTGATGGAATAGGTGGATAAAACCAATTCCTGGATTACTCCGCATTCTTTGATAATAAAGGGGATAAACGTAAAGGCGTTGAATGAATTTACGGTCCATAAAAAAAACACTTCACCCTCTTGGGGGATCCTTCCTGTAAGATGTTTGATGGCTTCAACCCGGTGTTCATGAATGGAAAGATATTTTTCAGCCAGAATGCCGCTTTTGTCCTCATCTGAGGCTTCGGTAGAAACTTCTTTGTCCAGGTCTTCAATATTAAAAAACGGATTTTCCATTAAATGTTTAGTAAACGGTTAACTTCCGAAAGTTCCCCCTGCATCTGAATGATACGGTCTTTTCGTTTTCCGGTCTCCGGGTGGTTGGGTGATCGGCGTACAGCGGCCCGGTTACGGATCAGATTATTTTCCAACCGGATTTTCAGATTGACCAGGTCTCCTATTTTCAGCCGGCGAATCTCATCAACTCGGCGCATCCAGTCAAAGATTGGGTGACGGCCAAGGATTTGACCCTGTTTCTTATAATGGTTCAATTCTTCCCAGATCAGGCGGTTATTGAGGTAATTTTCAACCGTCGCCCGCGCCTGATCATATACCTGATCATTGGTTTTGGCTGAAAATAAAGAGTCGTGGCCTTGCTTATATGCATCATAGGCCGCGTTCATATCCGTTCGAAGGATCTTAAGCTCAGGAGGACAATTCGATTGCCGCAAAAATGGGAATTCTTCAAATATCCTGAATACAGGATGATCCCTGAGCCTTATTTTTTGCGGCTCACTTTTTTTGGGGATTTGGGTATGGCTTTCCCTTGCGGTTTTTGTTTCTTTTTTTCAAATAAAACTGTAGTGACGATTCCATCAGCTTCCCCGGGAATGTCTGTCTGCACAAAAGGCACGGACGACAAAGGTAGAGCGTGTTGTACGATTGGCAAACGGGTCAATCGCATAAATTCCGCAGAATTAATCTCGGCCAATTCGCGCAGTTCTTCATGGACCATGCCCAGAAGATAATCGTTTTCATGCTGCAGGTTAAGCATCCGTTTGAACCCCAGTTTATGGGAATATTTCATCACTAGGGTAACACCTCCGTTATAGGAACGGTCACAGCGTAAATAATTTAAAATTGCTTCTTTCATACTAAGAAATTTAACTGATTTATTGAGAATCAAACATAAACAGCTTGATTTTAAGCGAAAAGGACAAAAGAAAACCCCGGGATTTTTTAGATACCCGGGGCCCGATCAGAAGAATTAACAGAGCAATAGTCTGTTTTATTTGCGGCTCAATTCAATGAACTTCCAGGTGCTGCTTCCATTCTTAAACGCCTTAAAGGTAATCTCGGCATTCGAAAGAGCAGTCCACGCAGTTCCGCAGGAGAGCATGAAGTCTGTTCCGCTGATGGTTGACGGATGAGTACCGCCAGATCCAACCAGGGTAAAGACCATTCCATCCACTGCATTGCTGCAAGTTGTTATAGCAGCAGGAGCACTGGTGCCACCGGTAAGCTGATAGCGGCCTTCTCCGGGAGCCAGGTTGATGGAAGTCACATCAGCAGCTTCGGTAGCAACCGGTGCATCAAAGGTCAGGGTTCCCTGATAGTCACCCACTTCATATTCGCATTTTGCGGCCTGTTTCAGGGTGATTATGGTAGAATTCTTATCCTTGGTATCTTCCCATTTAGTCTGCATCCTCATCGGAGCGCAGGGTGTGCCAAAGAGGGCCTTCTGATTAGAATTGCAATATTGGACCACAGCCCCGATATTGCGTCCTACCCAGTTGGTTTTGAATTCACGGATCTGTACGCTATTTCCCGGATGTTCGAATTCCAGGGTATGGATGAATCCTTCGGCATCAATATCTCCTTCACTCGAGGATCCGCTCTTGATCTTATCTACGGACCCGTAGATAGTGATCATATGAGCTCCTGAATTAAAGGCAATATTGTCGGTGATCACAACACCTTTAGAATCCCTGGATGGGAAACTTGCTACGTCTTCGAAATCGAAAAGGATGATTTTATCCTTTTTGTTTCCGCCGATACCGGAATTCCTTCCCGGCTTATCGACATTTACATTTGCATATGGCATGTCTGTACTTTTTTTGGATTAAGACTGGCAAAAGCCAGGGAGAGGATCAGTAGAAAGAAAGTTCCTCCCCCTTAAGCTTTATGCATTGCGGTCGATTTCGTAGAATTTGCCATTGGCAGCCAGCTGGAGGCGAATCCAGGTACCGGCACCCAGGGTCATTGCTGCCGTGAGTACAAAGTTGCCGGCGTTGGCAATCGTTGAAGCATGGGTATCGCTACCGCCGTTGATCTTGTATACAATCCCTGCGACTGCTTTGTCGAAAGTTGTAATAGCGGTGGCATTGGTGTTGGCTGAAGTGATGAATTCAGTTCCTGTCGACACATCCGGAGAAGAATCACCATCGGCAATGACCACAGCATCGCTGGTGGCGTTGCTGCGTGCAAGCTCGATGAATTTTCCATCCGAACGTTTCTTCAGGTAAAGAACATCACCAATTGAAGGTGTCCATGCTGCGGTGAGCAGTGAGAATTTGTTTGCTGCAGCAATGGTGATGGGATGCGTCCCCGGGCCGCACTTGATACGGACCTCCTGGTTTACTGCACAGTCATCAATGTCGGTGATGGCTGTGGCCTGGCTGTTTCCAACACTGACCAGGCTGCTGTGATTGATCACACTGGGTGTGGTATCATTGGCATCCATGGGCAGATAAAAATCTGCAGGCTCATCCACATCATTACAGAAGATCAGCTGGGTTGAATAATCATCCGGCATTGCAGCTGCAGAGGCGTATTTCCTCCCAACATAATATGCCCATGCGGATTCTCTCCAGTTGCTCCAGACTTTGAGGCTCCAGTCAACCTGCTCAATGTTGAAATTGAGCATTTCGCCAGGAACATCTTCGAACAGGGAAATGTTTCCTGTCAGAGTCCAGATCATGCGTTTGCTGGGAGACCAGCCTGGAACGGGGATGATCTTTACCGAGGGGAATTCATGCACGAAATCCTCGTTAGGAACATAATCTTCCTGCAGGCCATGGAGAGCTTCAATATTCTGATGGTAATAACTCTGTGCATCCATGGACATGTACAGAACAATCCGTCCACTGTCACGCAGATACTGAGGAACCATCATGGTACAGTCACGCACATAATGTGCAATGGTTGAAGGAGCCCATTCACCAACGATGAAGGGTTTCAGTTTGAAGGCAGCAATCTGGTTCTTGAGGAACTTCTTGATACCATTGCTTGCTCCCATTGCAGTACCCGGGACATTCACGGTGGGATTCTTACGAATACCGTTGACCCAGCGCAGATTCTGCTCGTTGCGGAGCTTTTTGCCGACTTCAACCAGGATATACTCAATGAACGACCATTTCATGGTGGAGGATCCTTCACGGTTCAAGTAACCGATCCAGGTCTTTTCCAGTTCCTTGAGCTGGGTGAATTTATGAGCGAACATGGCATCATACATGGTAATGGTTTCGGGTTCGAATTTGTACCCGCCTTTTACCACATTATCGAATGAACTTCCCAGGGCGGTGGAATCAGCCTGTGAGAAATCCTCGGTGATAAACATGTTAACCAGAACAGCCTGGTCCTGATATCCACTTTCCAGTGGGAAAATTTTGGTCAGGGAAGGCAGTTCCAGTAAGAAACTCTGGATCCTGTCCTGTTTGCGGACCCGGTAATACTCGCCCAGGTCATCCTTCAGACTCTGGTAATCCAGGCTTGAAGAGGCCATTGGGGCAAGAACCTGAAGACCCGCACGAGCTGCCATGGATGCATAAGCACGCATATTGTATGGATGCTTTGTATCAATGGCCATAAACGAAAGATTCGCGCCGAAAAGATGGGTATCCTTTCCATCGGGCATCCATTTGATCTTGGGATCACGAGCGGCCGAAGATCCCGGGGGATCTGTTTCAGGCTTTTTGCCCAGGATTTCAATGGCTTTTTTCTGCTCGGTAACGATACCGGTCAGTTTATCGGTCTCGGTCTTCATCGTCTGCACGGTTTTGTTCAGCTCGGCATTTTGTGCCTGGGCTTTGCGCAGGTGATCTGAAAGATTCGAAACCATCGTGTTGACAAACGTGGCGTCAGGAGCTTCCCCCTTGGCCTCCATTTCCAGGGCCTTAATGAACGACTCGGTGTATTCCACACCGAATTCATTCACCATCATCCCTTTCTGTTCCTCGGTAATTTGCTCTTTCCCGTCCTTCTGCAAAAATGCAGCGATGCCGAGGAACGCCAAGACGGTAAGCTTTAACTGTTTGAACATGATGATTAATTTTTAGGTGAATTGATATGATTTGATTTTATTGGATAAGCCTTGTTTATAGGCATACTCAAGCGCATAATCCATGGTACCAATCTCATTGATGAGTCCCATGGCTATTCCCTGCTGGGCATTGTATGTCGCTCCGGTAAACACTTCGGAATCCTGAAGAATTCCGAGATTATCCATAATGGTCTTATGGAAAATCTGATTAACAAAATCAAGATCTGCAACAATAGGTGCAGTATTACCTTCTTTTAATGCCCTGGTAAATTCATTCTTCCTTGTGGAAAGAGTAGCATAGATCTCCTTGACCGATATCCCCAGTTTCTTTTCAAACAAATCCGAGAAATCGGTCCAGGATGTCATTACTCCAATAGATCCCACAAAATCCATCGGAGAGGTGGCAATACGATAATCCATCGCTGAAATAAGCCACATGGCGCCACTACATGCCATGTTCATGATCATAGCAACGCAGGGTTTATCGGTTTGCTTGATGGTATGAGCGGCGATATCGGTCATAAAAACCATGCCTCCAGGGGAGTTTACCGGGAACAGAATGGAGATGATCTTATCATTGGCCTGGGCTTTACGGACATTTTCGATCAGGATCTGAGACTTCCAGGCTAGGATGGTACCCGATATCGGGATTACGGCAACCGAATTACTCGGGATCATGGGATCATCCAGGGAATATTCCCCGGCAATATCCATGACACTGCGGCCAAAAGATAACACCTTAGCCGTGCTGCGTTTTTTGTTTTCAGCTTCCTCCTCCGGGGACCAGGCAAACTTCTGTCCATTGACAAAAGCCAGCAACATGGGTAAATAGGAAATGGCTGTTTCCCGATGGATCAGCCATTTAGATTCAAGAAGTTCAAGGATTCGCTCAATCATACCAGCGTATTATTCCACAATATTATATTGTGTCATACGCGCAGTAAAGGACTTAATCAGCTAGGCAAAGGATTCCCACCAGCCTCACACCATAGGGATTTGCTGATAGTTTTGGTGGCAAATTCAATATTTGAACCTTTGGATTTCTGAGTGAGTTGTTTCTTAATAATACACTTTGCCGGGTTCTCCAGGGAGCCAATTATTTTGTATTCGTTGAATGAAAGTCGGGCTAAAACGATCAGCGGACGTTCGGTAATATCATTAAAATAGGCCAGATTGTCTTCATCTTCACCAGGGAAATCGGCTTTTAATGAGATCTCAAAATAATTCCCAGAATCATCAATTTTTTCGGTTTCTGTAAACTCTGCAGTATCCGGAGTAAAATATATTTTCTTAAAGGTATGACCGCTTTTAAGGGTTATGACCTGATGATACATATCACTTCCCTGGGTTATGGTATCCACCTCATCAATTCTCACATAATTGATGCTGCATATTTTCGGGATCCGGTTTGAATTTTTATCGATTGACATAATTTTAGTTTTTTATTTGCATAGATTCTATGGAGTTCACCGGAGTTCCATGCTCCGGACAAACAAGCTCTTTAACTGAGGAATTTTTATTCTTTCTAAATAGGCGCTTTTTACATGATAACTTGATGTATCTCTGGTAATCTTTTTCAAGCATGTCCCAGCAATCAAGCGATAAATTATATTTATCGATGAACAGTTCAATGCTGTCTTTACGAAACAATCCCAGGACAATATATTTACTGATCTCACGACGAAAGGTAATTTTAAAAAACTTGTAGATCTCTCCAACGAATTTGGCTTGCGCTTTATCACTTAGATAATAATAGGACCTTACATCTTTGACTTCAAAATAAGGCAATTGAATAGTCAGTGTATCGTTGCCAAAATCCGGTTCCTGGTAATCCAATGGAGGCTTCTGCAGAAAAACATCCAGGAACATATTGAAATTTGATTTAACCGGGAAATTAATAGGCGAAGATCCGTATAACGTTTCCAGGAACCGGATCAAATATTGATCACATTTTATCTTTACCGTGATTGATGATGGCATACGCGAATGTACTATCGAAGATTAGTAATGGAAAGGATTTGAAAAGGGATCCGGATGACCCGGTAAATAATCAAGGTAAGAAAGCGATTCAAAAATAATAAAAATCATCTTACCGTCTGTACAGACACACCTGGTAAAAATCAAAAAAATCGTTGTGCTTTCGTGCTTTCGTGCGGCGAAAACCGTTATTTAATTGAATATCAATATTTTATAAAATTTTCTTTCGCACTAAAATAATTTTAGTGCAATTAGTACCGATTCGTACTTTTTTCGTGCGCAAAAAAACGACCCTTAATAGGCTGTATTTGAATTAATTATAAATTAAAAAAATTCGTGCGCACGAAAGCACGAAAATATCCTTAATTCATATAAGGTATGTCTGTTAAAACTATAAAAATATATAATAATAAGAGTATATATATGTATATCAGCGTTTTGGAACGTTTTTTATGGTACACAAGCACTATATGATTATTCATAAAGGAGGGGGGGCGCCGGGGCGAAAAGGAATTTTTGGGGATAATTTATAAGGTATTCAACCTGATCCGCAAGTGCGTCTCAGGTTTCATGAATTTAAAAAGCCAGGCTTGCGCCCGGCTTTAACGTTCTCTGAGGTTGACCTGATCTATCACCCAGATCAAGATCATCGATCCTGGGTGAGATAATGAGGTTGATTGTCATTGTCGTGTTTTTTTGCCATGCCGGCAGGGTTTATGCCGCGGTGTCTTGCATAGGTGAGAACTGACGTTCGTATTCGTATTATCGTAGTTGTAATTCGAATTCGTGAAATCGAAGCCGGAACCGGCTGAAAGAGTCAGATCATGCGACATACAACCTGTAATTCTGCTATTTCAATAAAAACTTAATAAACTCCTTATTGAATTTCTCAAACAAATGCACAATTTTATCTCGTGTATCTGTGCAAAGGCGAGAACCGACGTCCGTAAACGTATCAGCGAAGCAGTAATTCGAATGCGTGAAATCGACGCCGGAACCGGCCGAATTAACCCATGGCCACGCATACCATTTTTTTTGATCCCTTTTCGTATAATCCGCCCTCCAACCGTCATTGATGGCATCAAATCCCACCATCAGGTTGTAAGCTCCCATTAATGGTTCCCGGAACCTTTCCGGTATCCTGGACAGATCAGGAACTTCTGACGGGTCCATGCACAGCCTTTTAAATGCATCCTCAACATTTTCGATTGTTCTGAAATCGAAAGATTTTTCTTCAATAGTTTTCTTTTTCATTGGGTTATTTTTTGGGGGTTAAACGTCTGCGATGAATTTCAATGAACTGCCGGCCGAAGTGATCGGATGTCTTTTCGTCCTTAAAGCAAAAGCGAGAACCGACGTACGTATACGTATCATCGTAGACGTAACCCGAAAACGAGAAAACGAAGCCGGAACCGGCCGACCAAACGAAGACAGGGCTCCATTTCTTCTGCTGCTTGTTGCCACAGTCTGCTTCCCAATCTCCCTGTAGGGCCTTGGCAATTAGTTTGGCTTCGATATCGGCCAGGATATCGTCGCTTAGATCATATCCATGATCCCGGTCATATTGCCTACGGGTGGCATCATCGACCTCGTCGTAAGCATACTGAAGTGATCTTATCCGGTCGATTAGATTGGGTAAAAAGATCTCTTTGCCGAAATCTTTCTCCAGTTTTGTTTTCATCCAGTCCGGAGCTATTGGGAATAGCCTGCGGGCTTCTGATTTGTTGATTATTGTTGTTTCCATGCGATTGAAATTTATTGTTAAACGTCCATCATATATTTATCAGGGTTTTCTCTGATGATCTCAACAATCCTTGCCTGGCATTCCTGTTGCCTTAGGCTATAAAATTTACCAAACCTGGTCCATCCTCCGGCACGGGTCAGACTGGCAATAATCCATGCATTTATGCGATGGTTAAATTGCTCTCTTAAAATGATGAAACCTTGCTTCATCAGATCCTTCCGTTTCTCTTTATCCATGTTCCCTTACGATCTACTTTAAAAGGTTTACGGAAACTTTCTGAAACTTCATTTAAAACATCATCCACGTTATGCCCCATTTCAACAATTGGTGATTGCGATATCCCCACTGTAGTTATTAACAGAAATGCAGGCTGATTATCAATTTTAACATCACTACGGATTAATTTCAGACGGAGAGAATGCGCCTGGCAATCACCCGAGCTATGCAAAATTTTCTTGGCAAGGAATGCATTCTGAACAACCGCTTTATCACCGGTTTTACCCCATCTCAATTTAAAACTGGATGAAGACTTATCAGAAATAACATACCAGTCCTCAGGGCTTTCTTCATTTTGGAAAAAAGCTACCTGGTTTTTCTCCGTTAATTGCATCAATTCAAGTGCACCGGTGGAGAATGAAATGGTACCGACTTTTACGATTCTTAGGAAAGAATCATGACTGCGACTTGTTCCCTGACAAGTTTCAGCATCAAATCTTTTAAATGGCATAAACCTTTCGTTTTAAATGATAAAACATTTCTTGAATAAACCTGGATATAGAGAGGAAATAATGAAGCAATGGGTACTTCCGGCGAGTCCTGATAATGCCTTTACAGCATATCGAATAATTAAAGGAATAAGTCCGGATAATAACATCTCTGGTCCGATTACAAGTTGGGCAATGAAATTGGCTGATTTCTCTTACCTGTAATTTCATAAGAATCTCTTGATATTTTCCTTATAAATCGGATGAGGATGTTTAATTGAGTAGATCCATTCTCTGGAAGGAATCACTGCATTTGGTCCTGTCTGTGCTCCCACGAATAAAAAATCCACTCCGGAGAAGTCAACGCCTTCCATTGAAGACAGGATAGGTTCAACCAGAACGAACGTAATATACGAACATCCGCAGCCTAGGAGTTCCTCGATGCGGTCTTCATGATCCGCATGATCCACGGTCGTTCCAAGCCATACATTACTTGTTGGAAAATCAAATTCCATATAACGCTCAGGATATTTGGTCAGAAACTGGAAGGTATGGTGAGGATTATTTCTCACCTGAATCAGGACCTGCTCAATCCATGAATCCTTTACACCAGGTGAGAATATATCTCCCATGGAGACCACGAATATTTTAGCACTCTTCTTCCTAAGGGAAGGTTCTTTAAGCCTTTGTGAGTATAACCGGGGCATGTCAAACTTTTCCGGAAAATAAAAACGGTCATGCTGACCCCGGGCCCAGCAATACGGACAACCATGCCTGCACCCCACGATCGGGTTCCAGGTGAAATCGCAGAATTCTATATTAGTTTTATTCATAATATGATCGGATTGCCAAGAATTGGATAGTCTTCCTTACATGAATATATCCGTCGCTCGGCCAGGTCCCTGGGGACCTGATCATTGACCAGATTCTCAACTGCACATTGCCGGCAGAGATCTGCGGATTCAAAAGGCTTCTTAAAATGGATCTCAGCAAACCCTTTGCTTAAGGTTATATTAAGCACAGCCCTTTGCTGACAAACAGAACAATATCTGTGAACCGAATTTGAATAATTTCTTTCCATGGATATCAGGTAAATCGTTCATCTGCTATGGTAAAATACTCAACTCCGCCCCGCTTGTCATCCCCTCCGGGCTGGCCCTTCTTATCCACGCTTTTAGGGTTGAACATCAATCCGGTATATTGGCACCAGGAAAGCATTTTCTTTTTGAACCGGAAAGGATTCATATATTTTCCTTCGGTTTTATTTTTATCAAGAAAATCATTGTACAATTCGCTCCTTGGAATATCCCTGTTGATATTGATATTTGTCCTGTCGATCTTGGGTTTCCCTGAGGCATCAAGCTCAATAACACCAAAATATTCCGACGCCCAGTTAAGGAAACTTTCGCCTATGAACTGGCGGATCCTCCGAAGCTCGAGTCGCTCAGTTGGCGGAGGTATCAATCCGGTATGGTTTACTCCCCATCCCAGTTTTGAAACTTTGAAATATAGATTAAGACAATAGGCCATGAAATTATAGAACAGGTTCCACTGTTTTTCATCCCATTCATCAAAAAAAGTGATCCCGGCTTCATCAATCGGCTTCCAGGTTTCATTATAATAATCGCTAAAAGCAATCAGGGCCTGGCGATCTTTAAATGATGCGCTATTGCCATTGATGGCATGATTGGTCGTGAGGTAAAGCTTTGGCGTATCACGTTCGGAAAGAGTATATTTCTTCTGGCCTTTTGAATTCACTGCAAGTTTTCCGGTAATGATTGGGAAAAAGAATTCAAAATCAATATTTGCCCTAACGTCATCCAAAAAGATATTATCTGTTTTCTCATTCACCTCTTCAAAAATGAATTGGTCAGATTCCAGATCCCGTGATTTGGCTCCGATATAGCATTGTGGAATCACATGGCCGATGGCAAACCCCAGGATACTTTTACCGGTACGTCCATTACTCTCCCCTACCTCGCTGAGTTTGCCGTCCATAGCAATGACCGCTTTTTCACAGCTTTTATCACGGTATTGATGTAAAAGATACCCGATCGCTGTCATCTTGGACACCAGGTGAAGATTCGTTTCAAACCGCTCTTCATCATTGCGCATATCCTGGCCACGCTTTCGGGTAACTTCATTCTGATATTTACTCCAGAAGAATTCCCCGGTATTGCTAATGAATTGAGCAAAATGGCATTCTTTGGCCATGGCGGACCATTCTACCTCAAACTGGCCAATGAAATACTTCAGGTCTTCGCGCTTATGCTTTTTGATATAAGCATCATCTATTCGCTGGACCTTGAACATTTCTATATCAATGAGGTTGGCATCAAAATCATTGATTTTATCCTTCCAGACATAATTACACAATTCAGCCATCGGCTTTTCTTCTATTCCCTCAGAAGTGATCTTCCAATATTTGTCTTTGAAAAACAAGAATTGATGCCCTTTATCGGCGTATTCAAACACTGGCCGAACAAAATCAAGATTCCCCAGGCTATCGGGGCCAAAATATTGTTTACCGCCCCGGTAAAGCATATCCATCACCTCCACATTATCGACCGGTTCCTTGATAATAGTGTTGGTGAACTCAGTGATGTAATCACGGATCTGATAAGCCTCTACCAGGTCAACTACTTTATCCTGGACATGACATAAAGAATAATTCTTTCCGGCCATCATAATACGGCCAAATCCACGACGATGAAGGAAAATATAAGTGTACTTATACCGGAACCGGTATTGAAAATATTCATTTCCCCCGCGATCAGTCTTTTGCGCCTTTTCCCAGTATTGCTCATCTTCCTGCAAGGGTTGAGCCGGTTCAAGCTTCCCTTTATCTCCAAACCTCCATTTATGCTTACCGATCTGGAATTCCGGGATATTGATGAGGGTATCCCGATATTTATCAGCAAAGGATTCAACATTATGAAGATGCCAGAATTCAAGCAATTTAAGATCGGAAACCGTAGATATCTTATTGATCCGGATATATTGTCCATCACCATCCTTTTCATTGATCGCTGTATCGATATCCCGAAACAAATCAACTTCTTTTCCTTTAAGAGATCCCGCCATCAGATCATCAATCCCCTTTTCATGAAGATCATTGCCTTTGATATGAGCAAAATAGATCTCCAGGTAGATCCCCATATTCACGAACGTTTTGAAATAATCCCGGTAATTCTTAACGGCATTATAAAACGAATATGGGCGAAGGTCCACCCGGGATCCCACCCGGAGTTCATTGCTCAGGTGATCCCAATCTGAATCCAGGACAAAGATCACTTCCTCGATCTTGCAAGCGGTGATCAGCAGTTGTAGCTCATAGGGAAGCTTATTATTATGGCCAATATTCTGGATGCCCATAACCCCGACTGAAAAAATTCCATGTTTGCAGGCCTTCAGGGCCTTCTTCTCCCCTTCCTGGATAAACAGGCGCTTGATCACACGACGGTTCCTGTAAGCCTCCCTGACCGGCTCAGGAATGAAAATATGACTGCCGGATCCATAGGGTGAAGAATACTTCATCGGACGGTCATCCTTATCCTTATGAAGATCCGGATTCTGCCATCGGATTCTGAACAGATGTTCCTGTTTATTTGCCTTCGGCTTCTGGAACATCACCGGGCGTCCTTCCAGATCATAATACCAAATGATCAGGTCATCCCCCGGGGCAATCTTTCCATACTGATCCCTGGTCCCGGCTTCAAAAACATCAACCACACGTTGAGTTTTCTCATCCACCAGGGTAATGGCTTTCTGATCTGCATCTTCCAATCCGGAGGAACTCAGCTGACGGTCCCGGAAGGTTTCAACTTTGGAATTTTTACGTTGTGGTCCCTTGGGTTTTTGTTCTTCCTCGATGGTGATATTATATTTATCAGCCAGGTATTTCAAAGCCTCCGGATATTTCAGCTTTTTCACATGCATTACGAAATCGATCGGTGATTTTCCGCCAAAATCGCATGAAAAGCATTTGAATATTCCCTTGGAAGGAGTTACGGTGATGCCTTTCCCTTTGGCATCTTTATCGCAATTCGGGCATTTGCCAATCAGACTGACTCCTTGCCGGCGAAGTTTCACAAAATCTGCAATAACATCTTCAATCTTTGCAGCAGATATTATACGACTCACGCATTCTTCCGTGATCTTCATAGAGAGAGATTTGACAAGTAATTATTTCTCCGGCGCCGGCTTTGAGAGTTCTATAAATTCCTCCGGTTTCTTAATATCCTGAAGAGTGGACTTGCCTGATTCTATGAGCCATAGAAGATAATGAGCTCTGCACTCAACTTCCGTTGAGAAAGGATTACTCCATGTCTTGTCATCAACCTGGTATTTATAAAATCCCTGCAGGTATTTATGGATCTTCATTTCGTTAAAGAATCCAAATGGAATCATAGTTCCAATCTCAGAAACAGAAAAGGCGGGAACAAACCTTCCGAATGGTTCACTTTTATCAACCAGTACTGCCTTCTGAGACTTATGGTTTGCCCCGACTATTTTCCAGTAAAATTGGGCTTTCCAGCGAATTCCGGCAGCTTGTATTGCTAATGAGGTTTGGGGAAATGTATAATTAAACTCTTTCTTCATGGTGTGACCTTTTCAAAGATTTTATAGTAGGATAATTTTCAAGTTCTTTTTTTGAGAAAACCAACATGTCCAGAATTCTTGATTCTGATGAATCAAACGAGGGATTATTTGGTGATGGAAGAATTTTACGCAAGTCTGCTTCAATATCCGGATGAACCAATACCCTGCAAACACCTTCAAGGTTTTTATCCTGGAACCAATCCAAATATTTGAGCATATGATCCAGGCTTTCAATTTTGGATGAAGTATGATAGAAATCCTGTTTGCTCGTTTCAAACAATACCTGAGCATGTTTTACGTATTTCTCAAATAGCAAAAGAATATAGGTCCTCTTACATGATAGAATATATTTCTCAGCATCGGATCGCAAGATGTATGTTCTTTCATCCTCTTGTAACCCATGGCCTTCATGCATATCCCACTCAAGTTCGAAGCTTGTAATGCCGGTAGCACGGCACACGTCAAATTTTTTAACCTTGAACATAGATCTCACGTTTTGAAATTTCAATTTCAATGGCATGTAAAAGCACTATAAGGCGATCAATGGCCTTATTATCATTTTCTACCTGCTGCTTAAAAGCAAGCATTTCAGAGAAGCAGAACCGGTTAATTTTCAATCTTGAGAGATGTGATTTATAGGAAGCCTTGGTGATCAGGAGATCCTCATCTGAATAATTACTAAATGTTGTCATTTTCTTCGATTTTAACCTGGGGAGTAATTTTTTCGTAGGCTTTAGAAACCAGGTCTTTACTTTTTTGATGTAAAGACCTGGCTCGTTCTTTCTGGATTTCGGTCAGGATTGCTTTCTTACCTTGAAAAATTGTTTCAGCTTCTGGTGGATCCCGGGGCCTTGAATCCCCCCTTGTCAGCTCCTGTGCTTTTTGGCTTTCTTGCTTACCTGCGAAATCCTCATTTTTTGCGCCAAAAAGATTTAACTGCTTGAATTTTGGAAACATATATTATTGGATTGATGCCTGATTAATTTTAAGAACCTTTTTAGTTTATTTAATAACTTTTATATGATTGCATTATCCTTTGCATATTTCAAGACTCCGAGCTTATTATTGACACCGAGTTTTCTTTCGATTGATCGCCGGTGGTTATTTACAGTAAATACCGAAATAAAAAGCCGGTCTGCTATTTGAGAATCTTCAAGGTTCTCGCAGATAAGCTTCAATACTTCCATTTCACGGTCAGAAAGGCTGGTATTAAATTTTGGAAGGCAAATAGTGTGCTCCCATTTGCATTCTCCCCTGAGGGGACAGTTCACGAATTCAAGATTGAATTCACCGGCATATTTAACGTCTGGCTTATTGTCATACAGTCCAAAATTGCATTTACCAAACCGGCGAACCATAAGAAATTTATAATTAGCTCTTTCACCGTAAAGCGAAAACAAGGCCTGAAATGACTCAGGGTAAGTTTCGGCGATCTTATTATATAGTGACTGGATAAGATCATGATCCGCACCGGTCAGAGGACTGCAGGCACCTACATTAGTCTGAACCATCAGATCCTTTCCATCTTGGGATGAGAAGAATTCAAATTCATTCATACATCAAATGGTTAAAGAAGGAGTTGGAAAAAGTTCTTCAACTGAAATACCCGTTATTTGTGCGATACGTTCTCTGGAAGTCTTGGGTATTTCACGGGTATTACCATTCATCCATTTATAGAATGTATCGTATGAAATACCACATTCCTTGATTATTTCATCTCTCAGTTTGGTTCTGGGCGAACTTTCATCAAGCCCATTATAATAGTCTTTAAGTGTCATTTTTCTGTTTTAATATGATTACT
>Ga0208102_1000315_pt1 | contig 18108 bp, 18 predicted proteins | sample CryBogmetaGMA17M_FD_184549 | JGI IMG/M metagenome (GOLD analysis project Ga0208102, IMG submission 184549) | Freshwater microbial communities from Crystal Bog, Wisconsin, USA - MA17M (SPAdes) | ecosystem: Environmental > Aquatic > Freshwater > Lake | place: Crystal Bog, Wisconsin, USA...
GTCTTACAGGACCCGCACATAGCTGCGCCCGCATCACAGATACCCTGTTCATCGAGGTGAGATCCGAAGGTGACGACAGCAACGCAGCTGTTTGCGTCACCCGAGTGGAAGTCCCCCTTGACGAGTGGCCAGCCACTTGCTGGTGATTTTTTGTTTGCCATTATCTTCACCTCACCAGTAATGCCGGCACCACAATCAGGATCATAGCACAGAGCAATCCCAAGACAAACCCGATGACACCGGTTGCGGTGACTGATGAGTCCATCTTGTTAGTGCGTGCCAGTATCTGCGATTTGTAGCGGATGTTCTCAACCATATTCTCGATTGCAACCATCCTGACTGGTCCTGCAACTTTTGCTTCTTCTTCTGCCATCTCTCTCACCCCATCCACATGAATCCAAGCAGGGCAAACGAGACGATCAGACCGATCATCAGACCTTCAATCTTTCCTGCATAGACACCGGCCGCAAATTTGTCGCGGTATCCGATATTTGTCACCATCTTTTCGATGACTTTCATACGGGCGGTGATGATCGCCATCTCTCCGGAGATCGGGGCAACTTCGCCACCTGCTTCCTCAACGCCGCCGGCAGCCTCTTTAACCTCGACGACGATAGCGTCAGCCGCGAACGCGCCCGGGTCACGGGCTTTGAGTTCGTTGATCTTGGCTTTGATGGTGTTGAGGTCCTCACTCTCCATGATGTTGACGACTTCAATCTGCTCCTGGAAGCGCTTGATTGCCGCATCATTGAGGTTCTCAATGAAGGGGATAGCACCTTCAGCGCCGACGACCCTGCCGTCTTTGATACCCCCCTTGTGGAGAGCATACATGGTCTGACCGGCGAGGTGACCTTTCACCTCTGTCCCGCAGCCGAGCATGAACCGGATGTTGGGGTTGGCGATGTAATTGGCGATGACCTTTTCAAGACCGAGGTTCTCGGTCTTACAGGACCCGCACATAGCTGCGCCCGCATCACAGATACCCTGTTCATCGAGGTGAGATCCGAAGGTGACGACAGCAACGCAGCTGTTCGCGTCACCGGAGTGGAAGTCACCCTTGACGAGTGGCCAGCCACTTGCTGGTGATTTCTTGTTTGCCATATCAGCCCACCTTGATCAACTGGAATGCAATGACTCCTGCAATGAGTAATCCGATCGCCAGTCCATACCAGAACGAGTTGATACTACCGGCAATCTTGAGCGATTTCTCACGGTTCGGGAAGGATGCAAGATAGTTCCCTTCGCCCGCGAGCATGTTGACCAGATCTTCGGTTACCGCTTCGAGGATTGCGACCTTGTCAACCACAGGGGATAACGATTCACCGGCAGTAGTTACAATCCCGACAAGGGGATCGGCTACGAGCCCGTACTCCGGGAGCACCAGAACGTATGCCATTTAGTGTCCCTCCGTATCAGGAATTGGTTTTGAATCGAGCCATGCTGCCGCGTCACGCTTGGACAGCAGGATATACTGGTGGTACGTGTAACCCCAGCAGACCAGTGCCACGATGAGCGAGATTACTGCTGCGACAACGTTGACCATTGCAAATGACATGACAGCTGCAACGATCATGCTCAGAAATCCGCATTCTGCGGTGAGCATGAGCATTCTGTCCTGTTTCCAGCCGGGTCCCAGACATGCATTGAACGGGTGCTGGATTGCAATTGCGCCGAGGAGAAATGCCACGGCAGTAAGTCCGCCGCCAATGAACGAGATCTGGTAGCTGGGAACGGATATAAGTCCCAGAATCTTGACTGAGCCTGTAGTGAGTCCGGCAAACGTAAAGCTACCGGTGATCAGCACTGCAAATCCCATGAGGGTGAGTGCGCCGACAACCGCCATCTCCGTGAGTGCCTGTACCATCGCAGGGATCTTCATGTTCAGCACAGCATTTGAGAGGTACCCCAGGATCAGACCAATGATTGCACCGAGTATAACTGCGACGATTGGTGCAAGGACGTTGAATTTTGTGGCAAGCAGCATCGCAATGATACCAGAACCGAATGCGATCATTCCCGCAGACGGTACACCAGTACCGATACCATAACTGCACAACACCTTGATGGTATGACTTCCCCAGATGAGGGCTGCAACTGCAGCAAGTCCGCCGAAGAACGAGAACAACGTGGTGTTGGTTGCTACATTAAGATACGAGAGGTAAAGGCACACGAGCGTGCAGACAAATCCCGCAATCATGATCTTATTGTGCGGGACTCCTCCTACAATTACTTCAATTTTTACGCTCATTTCAACACCTCAGATCGTAACAATCAGGATCGCAACGAGACCGCAGAGCGCCGATGCGACCGCGGATGCAACGATTGCCCGTGGCCAGCGCTTGAACTTCGGGTCGTGCGGACCCTCGATAGTACCCGTGATGTTATATGCAGTCAGCACTGCATTCACGAGGAACAGGGCAATCGCGAACATACCGGCAGCGGAGACCGCAACCGGCAGAACATCTGCCGCGGATGCATTCAGGACTGTCGGGAGTGTGACCTTGTAGAGGTTGAGCAGCTGGATGTAGATCAGTGTGCCGCCGGCTCCACCAAGGATACCGCCGATTACACCGCCGACAAATGAGATGAACGGAAGACCGTGCCCTTCAGTACCCTGTGATTTGTATTCAGGCTGGGAGTCCCCGGTGATCGGGTCCTTTAATACCTTGCCTGAAGCTGCGGGGATACCCATGCCGAAGACGTAGACGAAGTTGACGAGCATACATGTGATCGCCATCATCAGTCCGCCGCCAATTCCACCAGTCACTACTGCTACTACAATTCCCTGCTCGGCAGCCCATGCGCCACCGAAAAGACCTGCCACTCCCGCACCGGCTGCGAGCATCGCAACACCGGTTGCAATACCGGGAGCTTGTCCCATTGCTGCCGGCGCTCCGCCGACTGGAACAAAGTGGACGCCGAATCCGACCAGCACACCGCCGATGATAACCCCGATCAGTGCCATAAGTCCAAGACCAGGTGCCATCTGCCAGGCAATCGCGAGAATGATGATCAGCATGATCAAACCAACCACCATGGCGGTTGGGTTCATCGCACCGCCAGCTGCTGGCTTGGCTGCGACTGCACTCATGATGATGCCTCCTTCTTGGGTTCGGTGTATGGTCCGTAGGTCTTGCGTGCCCAGACTTCAATATACCGGTCAGCGACCGTGAAGACGAGGATCATGAGCACCCCGACGATAATTGCTCCCCAGCCGGCAGCGATCGGTTCGAAGATGACGGTACGCCAGAGTTCCAAAAATACAATCAGACCAAAACAGACCCCTGACGCGGGTCCACCGAACTTTGCGGTGAAAAATCCGTTGTCCAGCGAGTTGCGCTCGCCAGCTTCGGCGAAGCGGACGATGTTACCGGACGCCGAGATCGGTACACCAGCACCGAACTTCTGGTTCTGGTACTGTCTTTCCTTGCCATAGTACGGGTTGCCAGTCGCAGATCCTGCTGCACCGAGCGTAATACCCCAGATTAACCCGAGCAGCGGCAGCGGGAACGGGTGTCCCAGCGCGACGTTGATCAGGTAACAGAGGGTTACAGTACAGAAAATTGCGATGAAGGCATGTGCCATTGTCACCGAGGTCATGGACTTGAGAATGTCCGTGTATACCGGCTGACCGAACTTGGCGAGACTTGCTGTCCTGCCCAAGTATGCAGTGGTTGCATACACGCCCTGTACGAAGACTGCAAGAATACAGCCGAGGACGATTGCGAGGACTGCGTTGATTTGCATCGCCAAAAAAGCCCATGCCAGACCTGCACCCAGTGCACACCATAGACCGTATGCCGGGGGTTCCCCGGCGACCGCCTTGTTAAAGATGCGGTGCACGAAACCCATCTGTGGAGCGAGCTGAACCTGTGAGTTCGGGTCACCCTGGGACCCGATGTTGGATTCAGTATCTTCCGCAGAACCAGCTACGGTGGCAAGAGCTCCTGCCAATGCAGTAATTCCAATGCCAAATACAATATGTTCCATTTAGCCTCCTCCCTGCGTGCGAATGCACGAGAGTATTCAAAATGCAATGCCACGCACAACGAGTTAAAACTCTTTGTGGTTAGTGTAAAATTAGTGAGATCTTGATTAAAAGGTTTCGAAACTAAATCCGAGAGAAATGTGTATAAAATGCCCGAATTATTAAACTGGCGCTGATATCGGATTATTTAATCATATAAATTTACTTTAATGTAAAAAAATTTGAGTTGTTTTTGCATGGAATCCAATAACTCAAAACCGGCATACGTCCGTGTATCAGAAATCGTTTGTGATCTGTTCTGGATATTCACGGCTGATCTCTTTTTTTATTGGGTGAAACTGGGAGGAACTCCTGGGGGATTTCCAGTATTTGCATCAATAATAAACTCAATGGTGCCCTTTGGTGCTCTAACTGTGCGGTGCGTTATCAGACTCCCTTTGTTATAGATTTCAATTGTGAGACTATCCCCGGTATATTCCTGTTTTTGGAATGATGCCTGCACGAGACCGTCACTATTCTGTATCATATAGAATTGGTCACCGGAGCCGGATACCATGTGGAGTGACCCTGGATTTCCGATCCATCCAAGGAATGTGCTGTTACACACTACCCGTACCCAGACACCGTTTTGGGGAATTATTACCAGGGGAATTTGGGGCGTCTGCGATATTGCGGGAGTTGGGGTGGTACTGGGGGGAACCCCCCTATTATCGTTTTTCGTCATGGATAACGAATAGAATCCCACACCACCGGCTATTGCGAGGAGGATCATACCGATCACTATGGCTACAATGAGCGTGTGACTGCGGGAACCGGGCACAGGGGGTGGGGAGGGAGACGAGGGAGTTTTGGGCGGAATTTCCCCCGCAGGCGGTTCGCCAGCCGCGACGATTTCGGGTTCCGGAGGAGATATCGTTGTCATTGATGATGCCCCCTCTATGTGAATTTCCGGCAATACGATGTCTTCCGGTAACGGCGAAGATATCGTATCCGGTGATTCAGGTTCGTGTTCCGGAACTGGTGACGAATCGATGACATCCGGTGTTTCAGGAATTTGTGCAACCGGTGATACTTCACATGTTTTAGCAGCAATAGCAGATTCGAAATCCGGTTCCCGGGGAGTAGCGGATTCCGGTGATTCAGGTTCGTGTTCCGGAACTGGTGACGAATCGATGACATCCGGTGTTACAGGAATTAGTGCAACGGGTGATTCTTCAAACGCTTCAGGAACAATAGAAGAATCGAAATCCCGTTTCCGGGGAGTGGCGGATTCCGGTGATTCAGGTTCGTGTTCCGGAACTGGTGACGAATCGATGACATCCGGTGTTACAGGAATTTGTGCAACTGGGGATTCTTCACACGTTTCAGGAGCAATAGCAGATTCGAAATCCGGTTCCCGGGGAGTAGTGGATTCCGGTGATTCAGATTCGGGTTCCGGAACTGGTGACGAATCGATGACATCCGGTGTTACAGGAATTTGTGCAACTGGGGATTCCTCACCCTCTTCAGTAAAAACCTCCAAAGGATCAGGTTGATGAGGTGTCATGATCTCTCCTGAAGGGACAGGACGTGAAGATGCAATTGTGGTGTGGGGGCGGATCATCTCGGGAGCAACCCCCCGGCGGATCGATGGGTGCATTCCTCTCTCCTGATCAGCCGGGGGTAAATCGGTGCAGATTGTTTTCTGGTGTGCCAACACGATATGATCCATGAGGTATTTTACCCACCCGTCACATTCCTCCTTTCGATGTTCATGGGACTGCTGGAAGAATACGAGATCCAGTAGTTGCGTGCTGCCCACGCCGCCCGTATCCGTGAGGGTGAGGGTGATGACCGGATCCCCATTGGAGTTCCAACCCCCCTGCAGCGATAAGATAGTTGCAAACGGGATCATCAGTGGTTCTGCCGTACCATGTGTGCTATCAACAAGGATGAGACGCCGGGTGGTGAGCACGAGATCAGAAGGGCTGGAATTTACCCCAATCCGGTCTGTTGTCTGGATAATCGATTCACCGCTGTTTAGGTACAGGGTACCCATTCTCACACCATTCCGTGTGGAATATTCGTTGTCTGGGGTGATATGCTTTTTAGGTGAATAAGAGTTTATACGGTTACCGGAACACCCCGCGGATTGTTGTTGCAGGGTATGGGGGAAAAAAGATGCCGGAATTGGTACTGTGAGGCGGCTTATGATCTGGCGCCCGCATGCGACACTCACATTCTGCGCCGCACTACACAATCGAGAGAATTACTCACACGACTGCCTGAATTTACAGTGGGATATCTCCCCCAAGTATGGAGGATCTTTTTCCTCACCGGATATTATCTCTGTACTGCACCAAAGTTTGCCTGCTCCACTGTCTTTGCATATCGCGCAAGTACACCAGTAAGCGATTTTTTTACCGGTCTCCACTTCTTCTTTCGCGCTTCCAGGATCTTTGTATCCACCACGAGATCGATCTTTTTCGCGTAAAGGTCGATCTCGATCCGATCATCATCCTGTACGAGGGCAATTGGACCCCCCACCGCGGCTTCCGGTGCAACATGCCCAATACAGGGACCGCGTGTACCTCCGGAAAAACGACCATCAGTGATAAGGACTACTTTTGTGTACCCGAGTCCCATAAGTGCAGATGTGGGTGAGAGCATCTCTGGCATCCCGGGTGCCCCGCGTGGACCTTCATTCCGTATCACGATCACATCCCCTTCACGGATCTCCTTAAGAAGGATCGCTTTCATTGCCTGCTGCTCCCCCTCAAAGACCCGGGCTGGTCCTGAATGTTTCCACATCTCTTTTGGCACTGCGGCACATTTCACTACAGATCCATCGGGTGCAAGGGAACCGGACAGGATCTTGAGCCCTCCTGCAGGACTTTCAGGTTTATCGATACTTTTTATAACCGACGGGTTTTTCACGATTGCGTCACGGGAAATTTGCCGTATGCTTTTACCGGAAACTGTGGGACAATCATCAAGATATGAGTCCAGTTGCTTTAGCACTGCGGGAATACCCCCGGCACGGTACAGGGTCTGCATCGAGTGCTGCCCGGCAGGCTGCATATGGCAGATGTGCGGAATGGTGTCTGCGAGCTGGTTAAAATCTTCAAGCGAGAGCGGGATCTCCGCTTCAGTGGCAATAGCGAGGAGATGGAGGACCGTGTTCGTCGATCCCCCGAGTGCCATATCCACGCGGATAGCGTTTTTAAGGCTCTCCTTTGTAATAATATCGCGGGGTCGGGTACTGTTTTTCACGAGTGCAAGTATCGCTTCGCCGCTCTCCCGTGCGATACGCAGTTTCGCTGCATCGACGGCAGGAATTGCTGCACATCCCGAAAGGGACATACCCATTGCCTCGGTCATGCATGCCATCGTGTTTGCGGTGTAGAGTCCCTGGCAGCTTCCGCATCCTGGCATCGCACAACACTCCAGTTCACAGAGTTCCTTCTCGCTCATCGTTCCTGCTGCGACTCTTCCGACACCTTCAAAAATATCGATAAGTGAGAGTTCTTTTCCAGACTGGAAACCGGAGAGCATGGGACCCCCGGTAACGACAATTGTCGGTATATTGCATCGTGCAGCAGCCATCAGCATACCCGGAACAATCTTGTCACAGGTCCCAATGCAGACCAGTCCATCAAACCGGTGAGATTGTGCCATCAGCTCGATTGAGTCTGCAATATTCTCACGAGATGGAAGAGAGTACCGCATACCCTGGTGTCCCATAGCAATCCCGTCACAGATGCCAATAACCCCGAACTCGAATGGCACGCCCCCGGCTGCCGCAATGCCTTCCCGTACTTTCTCGGCAAGTTGCCGGAGGTGAACGTGTCCGGGAACAATCGTATTCCATGCATTGGCTACCCCGATAAACGGGAGATCCATCTCGCGATCGGTGACCCCCAATGATCGCAGCAATGCCCGGTTAGGAGCGCGCTGGTAACCTGATTTTACCTCATCACTTCGCATAATCATCGTCATAGAAGATTATATCCCATGATGCATGAAGGTAATGGGTGGAATATCCCATGGACGTGCTTGCCAGCAGCACTTTTGGGTTGTATTCTTGTGGCACGCGTGCATCGTGTCTGTTTTCATGCCACACTATGTGGGTGTCCTGAAATAGAATCAGAATCGTTTTTTGTGCAATTGCCGGATATTATTCTTGAAAATTCACCGCTGCATCAACGAAGAGGGCAGCAAATTTTTTTGAAAAATACACGTGCGTATAGCTGCCAATCGCATTCAGCGTCAAAAGACCATCTTTGCTGTCATCGATCCCGTTTCCTCTCGATAACCTGAATGCATACCGTGCATCGCGATCAGGGATCACCCGGGAGTAATGGAATTCATGACCGCTGATATTATGGACTTGAGAAAGATACGATTCCGTTCCAACACTCTTGCCCAGTACATACCCAAGTGCCTGAATCTTTTTTGTCATTTCTGACTGCGCAGGAAGCACTCCGCACATCCGGTAAGTCTTTTCTGCGGTGATCTCTCCGGTGAGATAGATGAGCCCCCCGCATTCCGCATAGACAGGCATACCGCGGTCAACTGCATTTTTCAACCCTGTTGTGCAGGGAGATGATTCGAGTTCCGGGAGGTGAAGTTCAGGATATCCTCCCCCCAGATATACCGCATCGACATCCGGTAACCGATCGGCTATAGGACTGAAGAACACCAGGTTCGCACCACAGGAGCGGAGACGATCAAAATTATCCTGGTAGTAAAAACAGAATGCCTCATCCATTGCCACCCCGATAATTGTACGAACGGATGAACCGGTTTTTGGTTCTGCCGTGATTTGCAGGTCTGGCGCCGACTTGGCGGTCATAATTATTGCATCCAGATCGCAATACTCCTCAATTACCTTTCCGGCATCGGTCATTGACCCTGATTCATGCGCCATAAAAAGACCGAGATGACGGCTTGCGACCGTGATGTCCTCGCGTTTGGGGATCCACCCGAACGAGGGAACAGGTAGCGATGATTCGATCAGCCGCCGGTGCCGGTCACTTCCCAGCTTGTTGAAAACCACCCCGGCGAGAGGGATCGTAGGATCAAATTCAGAAAACCCTTTGATTAGTGCATGAGCACTGCGTGACATCCCATGTGCATCAACAACGAGAATCACCGGTGCCTGCAGGAGCCGTGCTACATGGGCAGTGCTTGCCAGATCTGAGCCGTCCACCCCATCGTACATTCCCATAACGCCTTCAATAACGGCAATGTCTGCACCTTCACACGCGCGAGTGAAGGTATCGGTTACGCCGTCTTCGCCCATCATGAATGGATCAAGATTGCGGGAGTGCCGATGGCAGATCCAGGTATGATGGGAAGGATCGATGAAATCGGGACCGATCTTGAACGGCTGGACGATCATTTTCCGTGCGGCAAGTGCCCCCATGATGCCGCTTGCGATCGTTGTTTTCCCGCACCCGCTATGTGTTCCAGCGATCACGATGCGCGGGATCTTCATATATGACCTCCAGGACCCCGGTTATCAGGAAAAATGACGGCTTCAAGCAGGCTGACCGTGATATGAATGCCGCTCTCTTTACCATATGCCTCAACACGCTGATTCACACGTTGAACCATACTTTCCGTTGTCATGATCAGGGAATCCTCTCCCAAAAGAGCCTTAAGGATGCATTTATCAATAACGCCATACGTAAAATCCAGCCGGATTTGGGAATTTTCAGCACACTGCTTTGCCCGGGTTCCCATAGCGCCAACCGATATACCCGGTTGCCGGGATAACCACATCGATAAATAATCCCGGCTCTCTTGGTCAACATTGCAGACTGTAATCATTCCGGGCCGGATATGGCAGCAGGTATTTTCAAACATCATTTCGATGCTGTGCATCATATCCAGAACAGTCCTTGGTTTTTTTCCCTGCAAGGGTAAACCGCGTTTTTCCAATTCCATGTGCAATTCCAGAAGGGTTGGGATGGATAAGTGCGCCTTACGGACGAATTCGGGGTTACCGAAAGCCACTTCTGGAATATCTTCCCGCAGGATTTCTCCCTTGAGCATCAGTATTGCGCGGTCTGCCCACGGGTATGCCAGTTCAACATCATGAGTGGAGATGATCACGGTTTTTCCTTCATTGTTCAGTTCATCTAATAGTTCCATAATATCTTCCGAACCAGCTGGATCAAGACCGCTTGTGGGCTCATCAAACACAAGCATATCCGGATCCATTGCAAGCACCCCGGCAATTGCGACCCGTTTTTTCTCTCCACTGGAGAGGTGGTGGGGAGGACGGCGTTCAAAACCATCAAGACCTACCTGTTGGAGTGCCAGGGTTACCGCATTTTTTACTTCGTTTTCGGTATATCTAAGGTTGGTCGGACCAAATGCAACATCCTGGTACACTGTTGGTGCAATGATCTGGCGATCTGGGTTCTGGAGCACAAAACCTACACGTTTGCGCAGTATCCGAAGAGATGTATTATCATACTGGATTGGCTGGTTGTCAAAAAACATTATCCCTGAATCCGGGCGGATCATGCCGTTAAACATCGAAAGAAGTGTTGATTTCCCTGCGCCATTCGGTCCGACAAGGGCGATCTTCTCCCGTCTGCGAATATGAAAGCTGATCCCGCCGATCGCTTCCATGCCTCTTGGGTAGCGATACCGGATATCCCGTGCTTCAAGAATAATGCTGCTCATGCTCTGCGCCCTACATAAGTGTAATGCCCTCTGAAAAAATCACAACTGTAAATGATATGGAAAGAAATGCACACAAGGCTACCAGAGGGATATATTCAACCGGTCGGGTTTCACCCATGATAGCAAATTTCCCATCATAACAACGTGCATCCATGGCGCGAATTAAATCTTCCCCAGAGTTCCAGCTCGCAATAAATGCTGCACCACACAGGGACGAAAAAGAGTGTATGGATTCATGCCATGTGGAATATCCCAGGCGCATTACTTGTGCGTTATAAATCTGGAGAACCTGATCAAGAATAATAAAGATGGTGCGGTAGATAATCATCATTAAGTCAAGCACTATTTCCGGAACCCTGCACTGGCGAAAAACAGTAAAAATATCGGTCATTGGTGTTGTGAGAGATATAAAGCATACTGCTGACATCCCGCCAATAACACGGAAGAAGACAAACATGCCCTGGTTTATGCTTTCCCGTGTAATGGACAGCGAGAATGAGGGGAGGATATCCCATCGCCAGAATATATCGTGTCCGCCGGAAATGAGGATGATGCCGGCAACACTCATAACCGCAAACCAGATGGGTACAATAAAAAGTTCTGCATAGGTTTTTGCATCCACCCGCGCAAGAAAGAGAATTGCACCCGTGAGAACAAGCGCAATAAAAAGTGGGGGAATATAACTCGTTGAGACGAGGCAAAGGAGGATTGCACCAAGCCCGGTTATAAGTTTAAGGTATGTGTTAACCTCCCGGAGACCGTTCTTCTGGGCAATATCTTCCAGAAGTTCCTCAAACATAGATAGTATTCTCGCTTATTACCGATTATGCTTTATTCTTCTGCCCTATCCAGAAACCGAATACGCCCCCGACAAGAATCCCGCCAACTGCTGCCTGGAGGGCAAAAAGGCAGGCTTCAATTTCATTGCTTGGCGGCTTCCACTGGGGAATTAATGGGTGGAAATTTTCTTTTAGTGTACCGGAAAGTTCTGCGATAAGTCCCGAACCGGCATTGTCAGAACCGGCAAATTCCGCCCCGCTCATGGTCGAATTCGTATACAGGAATAATATGCAGAATGTTCCGATCGCAAGTGCGGTCAGAATTTCGAGCGTATACTTGTATGCCATCAGGTAGCACTCCGTGCCGCATTGATCTTTTCTTCAGAAAATATTTTCAGTTTGATTAGGATATCGGGTTTGAGTGCCACGATATATTTGAAAACGAGTGCAAGGACAATGCCTTCGACAATGGCAAGGGGAACCTGAGTAATAGCAAATATTCCCATGAACAGGACAAATGAGCTCACAATCCCCCCAGTTTCTGCCGGGTATGCCAGCGCCAGTTCAAGCGAGGTTGTCACATACGTAAACATATCGGCAAGAGCGGTTACCAGAAATACCGTTATGTAGATATTTACGAAAGTGTCCCGAAGCAACCGGTATATGGCATAACCGACTAATGGTCCAACGACCCCCATCGAGACAATATTGGCTCCGAGAACCGAAAGCCCCCCATGGGCAAGGAACAGGCTCTGGAACAGGAGCACGATTGCGCACACAACTGAAGTGATCCATGGCCCGAATGATATGGTCGAGAGCCCGGTTCCGGTAGGGTGCGAACAACTGCCGGTAACTGAAGGGAGTTTTAAGGCTGACAGGATAAAGATGAACCCTCCGGTCACTCCGAGCAAAGGGAGCGCTTCCCGGTCAGAAGCAAGGACTTTTTTTAACTGGTATATTCCGAGCATGAGGCACGGCAGTGCGATAATCCACCAAATCAAACACCATTGCCAAGGTAAGAATCCTTCCATTATGTGCATCATATCACCTTTGAAATCCGATTAGGTGGTAAACAAATTTACTTGCGTTAATTCCAGTTTTTTTTCAAAACAATCTTATCCAGATCGATATTTATAGTTACTGATTGTTGTATTCATCACCAAACCCGAAAAAAACCCGGGTATCAACATTCAGATTTCCCTCATTTAAAAACAGAATTAAATAACAAAGACAACAATATCCTTCAATAATGAAGATGCATACGATTTTAATCGGGGCGGCAATCCTTTTAATCCTGGTGTTAACCGCTGCCGGTTGTATCGCACCTCCAACGGGCATTAGTACCCCATCAAAAACGGTCAGCAGTATTTATAATCCTCTTCAACCCGCTACAACCCCCACAACAACACAAAGTTATGTAACTGAAGTGACGCCGTTTGAAACCGGTATTCCATTGGGAGTTGAACCCATAACCACACAGGGATACTCTGTTTTTCCGATCCCAAGTCCGGTTCCTGAAGATCTGACTTGTCTCATATATACGAAAAGCCAGACCTTTGCTTATAACGGTTCGGCATTTTCGTTTAACCTGAAAAATCCCCCCATGTTCATTGAATATTCGGTAATTCCAAAGTATGTTACCGTACATAAGGTCGTTTCACCACGAACTGGATCAAAAGCGGAAGAAATCATTACGTATACAGATATAAGCCCCGATTCATGGTTTTTAGTAACAATCCGTAACAAAACCACAGGCGAAATTTATCTTCGGGATGGATTTGGACCTGGGATTGGATACAGCAAGTATCTTGATGCATCACTCAAAGTGCTGAACCGTGATGACTTGTTGGTAGAATTCAAAGGAAACCAGATCACTGCAACAGCAAGGATATGGGTAAAACCATTGGATAATTTCGACAATATACAGGATCTTACGTTTACCGAATGCAGATACTTTGACGTTACCCGCAATTCCTTAAAAATGCCTACAGCAACCCCGACACCTACAGTGAACTGGGCTGCAACCCGGACACCTACCCCGGTGCCGCGATATTAAATGAAAGATCACCTTTTTATAATCGTAAAAAGCGGTTTTTAAGTACACACACGTACCGGAACTGACGGTATCAAATCGCTAAAAAACCGGTCAAATATTTAAGCGATGAAAGCAACTAAAGTAAGGCAGGCAATCATTCAAAAACAAGTCCCGGTGGGGTAGTGGACATCCTAGAAGATTGCGGATCTTTTGACCCGGGTTCAAGTCCCGGCCGGGGCGTACCCCTTTTTAAGTCCAAATCTTGTTACAAATTGGTTTTTCTGTTTTCGTTCTGTCGTCATTTCTATTTGTGACCCGAGTGATTTAATATCCTGAACAGTAATTATTCCTGTTACGAGCGATGAACATCAGGTCAGGTTGATTTATTATGGATGAAATTGAGGCGGGTTTTGAAAAAATAATGCAGAAGATCGAAGAGATGAAAAAGAAGGACCGTGTGCTGTCAGAAAAGGTAAAAAAGCACGAGGGGGAACTCCTTGGGCGTATGGCAGCATCTGCGATCCAGGTTGTAAAATCCGTCGGGCTTAATCTGTTAAAAATCGGAAAGCAGGATTCCAAAAACGAACTCTACGATGCTAATTACTACCTGGAAAAGATGATTATTCTGGGAAAAGCAGAGCAGCCCGATGCGTTTCGCCCGGACAATCCCGCAAAAAAGGTGACCGACCAGTTCTGCGTTCTATCAGAAAAAGGAAAACTCTACGAGCTGATGTACAGTTCTGACGGGTTTATTACGGATTCATATCTAAATTCTATTGATCCAAAAACGGCAATAGACGTGTATGGTCATGATGTCGTGCTCATGCTCTACACAGCAATGCACGATTACATGAAATCAGAACAGGATCTTATTGAAGCGCTCGAAAAGGTTGTGGCATATATCTTTGCCAAAACACCCTGATTTGATCTGAAAATGGCGCCGCCATTTTCCGTCGAATAGGTGGAAATGGTTACACATTCCCCCCTCCAAGAATGAGCCGTGCGACGTTCCCCGCACTTATGTACGTTCTGGTGCTCCACCCTGATGCGAATCGGAAAAAGAAATAGAAATGATGCCCTATGAAGATCACGCGACTCTACACCGGACCGGACAATCACTCATATTTTGAGGATCTAGAGATACCTCTCGAATCGAAAGGACCCTTGGGATCTTTTACCGAGCCGATCGGTGCAAAGGCGGTATTTTTCCGGGAGATCCCGCCGGGGTACGAGTACCCGTGGCACAACGTGGTTTGCCGGGAGTACGTGGTGACGCTCGACGGGCAAGCCGAGATCGAAGTGGGCAGCGGAGAGAAGCGGAGGTTCGGCAGGGGGGATGTGCTTCTCGCGGAGGATCTGACCGGGAAAGGGCATCGCACCCGGGCGATCGGCAGGAAACCCTGGCGGCAGATCTTTGTGACGCTGCCGTGAAGTGCCGGCGCTGATGCTGCTACAGGGATCCACGGATGCCGACGAGATCCGGATTGCGCCCGAGATAAACCCGAACGTTTCGGAGAAGGTTGGTATCAACACGGAACCGGTGGCGACGTGGTTCACCCGAAGGGGCTGGAACGTGACATGGGGCACGGGCGGAAGCCCTGAGTTGCTGCGCAGTAATTTAAAAACCGGCATCCCCACGATGGTAGAATGGATGGACTGGGGCGGGCACTGGGTTGTTGTTGTGGGTAACGACACGCAGGGCAACGAAATCATCTGGGATGATGTGATCATCTTTGCCGATTCTGTTGATAGCCATGATGACCGGGTGGATGGGATCACCGGCTTCAATTACGGGGAGTTCGACGCGATGTGGTTTGACGCCCATTACTTTCCGGAGCATATGAGGGACAGGGCATACGTGGTTGCGGTGCCATAACGCCAATCGCCATAATGGTGTGTCCAATAACCGACAGGTGATCCGGATCACCGGTACATGAAACAAAACATCCCAGAGATTTACGATCATATGTTCGACGGCTGAAAATCTCGAATGCAATTTTCATTTCAACCGCCGATGAGCCGACTACAGTTCAAAAATACGGGCATGAAAATGGCGAAAGCCATTTTCATATAAACAATACGATTAATAACTCATGGGGATTCCAATCAGGTACAAACGATCTTGGACTGGTGGTTAAATGAGAAAAGGATTAAACCGGCTCCTGGTGATGTGGAAGCCAAACCGGAAGTGGCTGTTTTTATCAATCATGCTAACGATTGGCGGTGCGATCGGCACACTCGCCATCCCCGCGCTGTCACAGACGCTGATCAACGAAGGCATCATCGGAGATAATCTCTCCATGGTAATCCATTACGGCGGTTACATGCTTATTTTCACCCTTGCTGCCGCCGCATGCCAGATCGTCAACACCATGATTGCGGTCAGGTTTTCGGAGAGGACTGCCGATTACCTCAGGACACAGGCATATGACCGGATCCAAACCCTCTCGTTTGGCAACCTCGACCGCATGCGTCCTTCTGATCTCCTCGTACGGCTGACAAATGACATCCAGAACATCAAGATCGCCATCCAGCAGGGCATCTTAAACCTCCCGCTCGTGCCCATTATGCTCATCATCACCATGCTCCTCGTTGCCGTGCGGTCACCGGCACTGATCTGGCTCATGGTCGTACTGCTTATCGTGTTCTCCGCACTGCTTGGCATATATCTCTGGCTTGTGCTGCCGGTTTTTGGCGTGCGGCAGGAGAGGTATGACGCGATGAGCGGCACCCTGCAGGAAAATATGTCGGGAGTCCGCGTGGTCAAGGCGTTCGTGCGCCAGAAGTACGAGAACGAGCGATTTTCCTTAGTTGCAAGCCAGGTGCGGGCGGCTTCTTTGCGTGCCCAGACCTATATTGCCGTCCTGATCCCAACGATGCTCTTTACCGTCAACCTCGCGCTCGTTGCCATCTTCTACACCGGAGGAATTGCGGTGCTTGAAGGAACGGGTTTTTCCATAGGGGAGGTGATTGCGTCTGTCCAGTACATGTTCCTCCTCATCATGCCTTTTATGATCCTCGGGACGGTGCTCCCGGCAATCTCCGCAGCACGCCCCTCGTTAAACCGGATCTTTGAACTCCTCGATACGCACTCAGATGTAAAAGACAGCGATCACCCTGCCAGTGTCGATCCAGAGTCAGTGAAAGGTCGGCTTGTCTTTGACCATGTCAGCTTCGGGTATATTGGCTCGGATAAAAAACCCGGACCGCTGGTCCTGCAGGACATCTGTTTTTCGACGGAACCGGGAGAGACGATCGGTTTTTTAGGTCCCACGGGTTGTGGGAAATCGACGCTCGTGCACCTCGTCCCACGCTTTTATGATGTCACCTCGGGAAAGATCACCATAGACGGGACTGATGTACGGGAGATCCCGCAACACACGTTGCGGGGAATCGTCGGGTGCTGCCTCCAGCAGCCCAACCTCTTCTCCGGCACGATCCGCGACAACCTCCTGTTTGCGACAGAAAACCCTTCAGAAGAGAACATTGTCGCCGCAGCAACGGACGCGGATGCCGACGGGTTTATCCGGAATATTCCAAGGCAATATGATGATTCTGTTGCACGGCACGGATCGAACTTCTCCGGCGGTCAGCGGCAACGCCTCGCGATCGCCCGGACGCTTGCAGCAGACCCGAAGATCTTAATACTCGATGACAGCACGAGTGCCTGCGATGTTGCAACCGAAGCCCGGATCCAGGATGCAATCAACCGGAGGTTTTCCGGGGCAACAAAACTCCTTGTCGCACAACGGATCAGCACCGTGATCTCTGCGGATCGTATCATCCTTTTGGAAAATGGCAGGATCATTGCGACCGGGCGCCACGAGGAACTGCTGAAAACAAGCCCGCAGTATAAGGAGATTTACGATTCCCAGCTCGGTAAAGGGATCCTGGGGGGTGTAGCAACATGAGAGGCATGCAGGATCATACGGACGAAGATACCATGCCGCCGATGATCCCTACCTTAAAACGGTTCATGAGATACATGGCTCCCCATAAGGTGAAGCTTGCCATGGTCATCATCCTCATGGCAGTCTTTGCCCTGCTTGAAGCGGTCTTCTCTCTTTTGATGGGGACGGCGACAAACATCATCTCAAAAGGGCCCGGACCGGTTGGACCTTTATACCAGGTCATCATCTGGCTGGTGGCAGGAGGTTTTATCATATGGATCTCGGGAGCGATCTCTCAGAAACTGCTATCTGATATATCACAGGAAGCCTTGTACCAGCTCCGTATCGATCTCGTCGCCCACATCCAGATGATGTCTTTAGACTTCTTTGATCGTCGCCCTATCGGCGAACTGATGAGCAGGGTGACCAATGACACCCAGGTGATCGAGCAGTTTATCAGCATCGGGTCGCTCCAGACCGGACAAGCCGTGATGACGATCATCATCACCAGCATAGTCATGCTGCTCGTCAACTCATCCTTAACAATCCTGTCCTATATTGTTGTCCTCGCGCTGGTCGGGGTCTCGTGGCTGATTACAAAATCTTCGGGTCAGGCATTTGTGCTGCTGCAGGAAAAGACCGGGGACTTAAACGGGTTTGCCGAGGAGTGGATCTCTGGCGCAAAGACGGTTATTGCATGCCGACAGCAGGATGCGGCGTCCCGGCGGTTCTCTGACA
>Ga0208102_1000323_pt1 | contig 17688 bp, 14 predicted proteins | sample CryBogmetaGMA17M_FD_184549 | JGI IMG/M metagenome (GOLD analysis project Ga0208102, IMG submission 184549) | Freshwater microbial communities from Crystal Bog, Wisconsin, USA - MA17M (SPAdes) | ecosystem: Environmental > Aquatic > Freshwater > Lake | place: Crystal Bog, Wisconsin, USA...
TCGTTTAACCGGGATCATTTTTTTATATATTCAGAAGAATCATTTTCTTTCGCATGAAAGTCGGCAAGCCGACTTTCATCTTGTTTTGCCTGAACCAACCGGGTTCATCCGGTGTTTTCCCTTTTTCAATCCGGGAGATAACCCACTCATCCAATCCAAAAAAAAATCTTAAACAAAAAAAATCAGAACCGCCAGCCAAGGAGGCTCCAGAAATTCAGCCACCAAAGGAAGGCGATGAAGGCGGCGATGAGAACCGCAACATGGACTCGTTCCCAACATGTTCCATCCCCATGTTTCCATGCACGTGCTGTATAGAACGCAGCCAGACCCATGAGAACTGCAGCAAGGAGCGGAAGCGCCAGCACGATTACAAGGATGAACGGAGTATCGGGCATTATGTTGTAAGCGCTGGTAATGTCCGGGCGTTTTGCCAGGTCCGTGATCGCGACGATAAAGCCGAGCGAAAGAAGTGCCGATACACCTGCCGCACACCGGGCGTGGGTGAGTGCAGCATGCGGAGCGGGGGGACCGATATGGTAATACTTCCGTATCAAAAACGCAGCGGGCCAGAGGAGGACTGATAGGAATACCAGCACGCACGCGGCAAACAGACCTGAAGTGAATGCAGACGTCCCGTACCACGGCACGCGCTCGTACGTGATGATGGGCGCGTCGGTGAAGAGGAAACCGTTTACTGCACCGGACGAATCGCGGGTAAAAGCGAGATCGCCCATTGTCCTTTCTGCCGGCGTACGGGTAGGTGCTGCACGGACAAACAGGTCCTTTCCTGCCGGCACCCATTCACTTTTACTCCCTTCCACAACCCAAGCCACGAGGGAATTGCCGGAAGGCGAGACCTCGAAATGAAACTCGGTCTGCGGCGAGATCCTGTTTGCAATCGTTGCGTATGCCCGGCGGGTCGTAAGAAACGTTCCCGCGTACTCGCCCGGTACGGTCACATTTACCGGCGCCGTCGTCGCGTTCTTCACTTCCGGGAAATAATGGTCGGCGAACCGGACTGCAAGATCATTTCGTGCCGACGCTCCACCGGGAGAATTATAGGAAACGAACAGCCCGGTCTTCTCTTCCGGGAAGAGGAGGAGATCTGCATGGAAGTACGTGGTGTCCCCACCGTGGCTGATTATGCGCCTCCCGTTCAGCGACATCTCGTAAAAACCGAGATCGATCCGGGTCTCAGGTGCCGGACTGTATGCAGTCGCGTGCATCATCTGTGCCGTTTCCGGTTTCATGATGGTGACATTACCCAGGCGACCATTCTGGAGATGGGCGATCATAAACGTCCCCATATCCCGTGCGGTGGCAGTCATTGCGCCGACCGGGGCAACAACGATGATATCATCCTGTACCGGCACCGTCATGGTACCGAGTGATGCATACGACTTGGCGAGTGCCGGTGCGAGTGCGGGGGGGAGCGGCTGGGCGATGCTCGTCCGTGTCATGCCGAGCGGCGTTAAGATCTCTTCCTGCATGTATTGCTCGTAGGGCTTCCCGGAAACATCCTCCACGATCACGGCGGCAAGAGTCGCCCCGTAGTTCGAGTACGAGATTACTTCGCCCGGAGGGTGGATGCGTGCAGGGATGTTCTCTTTACAATATGCGGCGAGAGGGATGATGTCATCAACCGAATTTACTATCTGGTGGCGGTCGAGATCTTCGAACCCCGGCGTATGCGTCATCAGGTCGCGGACCGTTACCGGGCTTCCCGGGTAGGTGTCAGGGATCTTAAACCCGGTCAGGTACGTATTCACATCAGCATCGAGATTGATCTTCCCTTCTTCTGCCAGCTGCATCAACGCGGTCCAGGCAAAGAGTTTCGAGATGGATGCGATCCGGAAAAGCGTCTGGTTCCCGTCAACTGGGGTGCCACACTCAAGGTCCGCGAACCCGTAGCCTTTCGCCAGAGTGACGTTGCCGTCATACACCACGGCAACAGTGGCACCGGGAACATTGTACGTCGCAAGATTTTCCGGCATCATGGAGTCCATGAATGCTTCCACTTCAGCGGGACTCGAAGGTCCAGCCGGAGCGACCCCGGGTTGGGCAGAAACCATTGCATTCATACCGGCTGCAAGACCCGGAACAATGCAGGCAGCAATTACGAGCACTGCCAGAAGAAAAGTGCCAAAAGATTTGTTCAGTAACACAAAAATTCAACTCCTTTTCTGACTCCTGTCTTTCACCATGAGGAGGATATTTTTATTATCTTCGTAACGGTAGGTGACTTTGTCCATCACCCGCCGTATCAAAAAGATACCCAGCCCGCCAATCCGCCGGTCTTCCAGATCGGCGCCGATATCCGGTTCGGGAACCGAAAGCGGATTAAATGCCGGTGCATCATCGGCAATCTCGACAACGACATGATGCGGCGAAGTCTCGATCCGGATCGCGATGGTCCCGGCAGCGCCATCATACCCGTGAAGGATAGAGTTCGTTACCGCTTCTTCAACGGCAAGTTGCACGTCAAGCATCTCGTCATCTACCCAACCCTCGCCTTTCATGCACCGCTCTATTTCAGATGAAACACGCTCGATCTGTTCAAGATCCGCCGGTATCTCAAAACTGACATGACTGCCCATACTGTCACACCACCCGTACTACCATCAGCGTAATGTCATCAGACTGCGGGTAATCACCGGTGAACTCCCGGACGGCATCGAGAATCGTTGCCAAAATCTTTCCGGCAGAGAGATCTTTTGTCCCACGAATTACCTCATATAATCGCTCTTCACCGAACATCTCTTCCCGGACGTTCATCGCCTCAGTAATGCCATCCGTATACAACACCACCACATCGCCGGGCGAGAGAGGTTGCTCGTTTGACGAGTATTCCGCATCCGTAATCACTCCCATCGCAATGCCGGTAGCGGCGAGTTCAGAGAATGTTCCGTCGCTCCCGTGGTAAACGATCGGCGGGTTGTGACCGGCATTGACGTACGTAAATGTATGACTGGTATGATCGAGGATCCCATAAAAGAGCGTGACAAACATTCCAGCTTTTGAATCTGCAGCGATAAGGTTGTTCGCGTCATGGATAGCACGGGCAGGCTCGTCATAGAACCATGTGGCATTGACCCGCACGATAATCCGGGATAATGCCATAAAGAGGGCAGCAGGGATGCCTTTGCCGGAGACATCGGCGATAAGCACACCCATTCTTCCGGGTTTGATTTTAACCACTTCAAACGGGATGACATCAAAGAAATCCCCGCCCACCTCCTTTGCCATAAGGCTCTTTGCCGCCACATCAAACCCTTCTACCTGCGAGATGGTCTCGGGGAGGAAGCTCTGCTGGATAGCCCGGGCGATCTCCATTTCATTCTCAAGACGCTCTTTCTCGGCATTCGTCACAAGAATTTCATCCATATAGCGCTTGAGGTCCCCTGCCATTCGGTTGAATGTGTCTGCCAGCTGCTCAAGTTCGTCACCGGAATGTACGCTCACCTGGTAGTCAAGGTTACCCGATCCGATCTCCCCGGCACCCTTGGTGAGCTTGCGGATGGGATCGGTGATCATACGGGAGAGGACAAAGACCAGTACAGCGATAATTATGAGCAGGGCAGCAAAGATTGCAAGGAATATCGTGATCGCCCGCCTGTTCTGCTCGTCGATAGTATCAGCCGTTTTTTTCGTTTCAGCCGCTATCGTAAGGCGCGTTGCTTCGACAGGTTTCTGGAATTCATCGATATAGGTGGTTGCGGCAACCATGTACTGCGTCCCTTCAATGGGTACCATGTACATAAACTTCTGCCGGATCTTCCCGTCAGGCTCCTGCCAGTCATAATAACCGCCGGAGATGGACCCGTTCAGGCTGGGTTCATAGATCTTCCACCATGAAGGAAGCGTCTCTTTGAGGTTTCTCATATCATAGTTTATCATCTTCGCGTTCGGATGGAGCCGCATCAATGCCGTATCTTTCTCGTAAACACAGGTATATCCAGTATCCCCGACAGGCTGCACGGCAACTCGTACCAGATCGGGCATACCTCCCAGCGTTTCCGCAGAAAGACCAGGATGTGCGGCAAGATAGATCCTCACCTGTTCTGAAACATCTATCGCCTTTTGCTTGATTGCCAACTCCCCTAGTGCCGCAAGTGCCGCCGCACTGTCTGATGCTGCGGTCTCGCCAAGTGAAACACTGTTATCAATTGCGATGTTCCGGAGTTGTCCCATTGAAAAGACTGAATAGAAGCCTATCGTGCCAAAGGAGATGAGACTGATGATAAGAAAGGCAATCAACAGTTTGGTTGCCACACGGAGCCGGATACGTGGTCGGTTTGTTTCAGGGGGAATAGCACGTTCATTCATGAGGGGGTTTCATACGGCAGGATTTTTGGCGCCGACAAATTCTGTTGAAATCCCGGTCACCAGTCATGATTTCCGCATGGTATTAAGGGTTGAGACACTTCATATATCTTGTTAAAAGAAGCAGCCCGTCAAACTGATTGCAGGGCTGAATAGGTAAACCTTATTTTGTTGAGCTTCACTGGGCAAGCGATACAAGGAGATGAAACACGCAGGCAGTAATATTGCCACCTTAAAGAAGGCAGCTTGAGTAGACCTTCTCGTGGCAAGTGCCGGAGTTATCGGGGCAGGGATTGTAGATGACGCACGAAATCCGTACCAGATTTCATCATCGTCAGGCAGGCAATCACTTCAAAGAAGGATTTCCATTCATCCTCCAAAATTGTCATGCGAAAAAACCGCGATGAGGTCTTCTCCCGGTTGAGCAAGGGACCGGGTATGAACTGACTTTATAACACCCGTACCACCATCAGCGTAATGTCATCGGACTGCGGGTAATCACCGGTAAACTCTTTGACCACATTAAGGATATTTGTAAGGATCTCACCAGAATTGCGCCCATTCACGTGACGAATAACCTCATACAACCGCTCTTCTCCGAACATCTCTTCGCGGGCGTTCATTGCCTCGGTAATGCCATCCGTATACAACACCACCAGATCGCCAGGCGCAAGAGGTTTCTCGTTTGAAAAGTATTCCGCATCCGTGATCACTCCCATTGCAATACCAGTAGCGGCAAGTTCAGACAACGTACCGTCACCGGGATGATAAACAATTGGCGGGTTGTGCCCTGCGTTGACGTACGTGAACGTGTGGCTGGTATGATCAAGGATACCATAAAAGAGCGTGACGAACATCCCCGCTTTCGAATCTGCCGCAATGAGATTGTTCGCATCGTGGATTGCATGGGCAGGATCATTAGCGTACCATGTCGCGTTTACCCGCACGACAATCCGGGATAATGCCATGAACAAGGCGGCAGGAATGCCTTTTCCGGAAACGTCCGCGATTAAAATACCCATCCTTCCGGGTTTTATGGGAACGATTTCGAACGGGATGACATCAAAGAAATCCCCGCCCACCTCTTTTGCCATGATACTTTTCGCTGCCACTTCAAACCCTTCCACCTGCGAGATGGTATCAGGAAGAAAACTCTGCTGGATCTCGGCTGCGATGGCAAGCTCCGTGTTCTTATGTTCAATTTCCCGCATGAGGGTATCCCGTTCGCTCTGCATCCGCCGTTCGTTCTGGAGATTGGTGATGATAAACGCAAAAATGAAGACACCGATCGCGTTCGCGAGGATCATCGGCAGCGCGACATTGGACACGATTTTGAGCGCATCGGAGAACGGCTGGACGAGGAGGAGCGTGAGCCCCATGTGGAGACTTTCCATCAGGACTGCAAAGAGGACTGCAATCTTTATCCCGACAAATCGCCGGTGGTTTGCAAGCCAGATGAGTCCGCCGAACAAGCCGGCGAGGATAGTCGCAATAGTACAGGGAACAACGGTCACGCCGCCAAGAGTTGAACGGTACGCTGCTCCGATGAGCCCGGCGCCCAGCCCGACAAAAGGACCGCCGATAAGCCCTCCGACCATCGGACCAAGGTCACGGACATTGATGATCGCATCCATGAATTCAATATTGGTGTGTGTACCATACACTGACAGAGCGCCGAAGATGACGATCAGCACGAGTTGTATCTTTAAGGTGGCATGACCGTCGAGCACATCAGAAAAGAACCGGCTCCGGGTCAGAAGGTATGCAACCACGACAATGACGCACATTATCTGGACGAGGACCAGAAACGACGCAAAGATTGTGGTTGCCATCAGATCACGTGTTGTACATTTACGATATAACCGCACTTAAAGAACCGGATCCGTGTTCATCCGAGAATTGGTTGTCACGCATATCGTATCGAGCTGCTCAAACGGTGACGACACTACGGTTACATAAAGAATGGTTGATGCCGGTATACGTTTTGCATGGTGATGATCTCTTTACTTGCCAGTTCCCTCAAAGATTCGTCGACAACGGGATTCGTTTCATGACCGTGACAAGATCACAGTGTCTGGAATCCATAAAGATAGAATTATCACGTCAGAAGAGTGAGGTTTATTATACAATCTGACGTCATTATGATCAACAACATGGAGAGATTATGGAGATAAACATCGCAACTCATGACGGTGCTACCGTGCTTGCACTTACCGGTAGGGTTGATACCACCACCGCATCAGACCTTGAGCAGGCGATCAACCGGGAGATTGAACGCGGGAACCGGAGACTACTCGTCAATTTTGCCGGGGTTTCATATATTTCCAGCGGGGGGCTCCGCGTTCTTCTCGCCACCGCAAAAAAACTGCGCACAGAAAACGACCGGTATGCGCTCTGTTGCCTGAGTGCAGAAGTCCACAAAGTCTTAAAACTCGCCGGGTTCACGTCAATATTTTCGATCTATCCTTCTGAGGGAGAAGCGCTTGCCAAGTGGTAACGAGCTCCTCACGCCTCTCACATGGCAACCAGTACCGGGCGCCGGCGGGGCACAGTGCTACCCGATTATCAGGAAAATCGATACAATCTCGTCCAACTCGTATCTCCTCCGGACTCCGGATGCACTCCTGTTGATCGATCCCGGTGGACTTGCAGAGCAGGCAGACCATCTCGCATCGGTCATTCGCGAGTGCCGTAAGGAGCATTATCTCCCACTCGTGGTCTTTTTGACCCATGCCCATGTCGATCATTTCCTCTCGCTCTGTCAGTCTCCTGCATTATCTGATCCCACAAAGAGTACCATTGCAATCCATGAAATCGGCGCGATCTCGCTCGCGGAGGGGGACCGGAACGTGACCCAGGCGGCAATCCTTGGCATGGAGATCACGGGTGTCGAGATTGGGCTCCGGTTGCTCTCCCGTGAAGGGGCGGCAACGCCCGGCATACCGGTTACGCTCACGTTTCCCAGCGGTGCCAGCATTACAACCATACGCGACATGGTCTCAACCGCTTCCGGGGCTCCTACGCAACGGGAACGTATCACGTTCGGTGCCGGTGAAGGGTTCGAGATTTACCATACACCGGGTCACAGCCCGGACAGCATCTGTCTCCGGTTCGGGCGGATGTTGTTCATCGGGGACATGCTGTTTGCGGCAAACCCAGGTGTCGCCGGACTGTGCGGGTGGAGCCAGGACTCACTCGTCGATTCCATCGATACGATCACGCCCCTGATCATGGGTGACGAGATCGATATTGTCTGCCCCGGGCACGGTCGGGTGATCCCGGTGGCGACAGCGAGAACGATGCTCAATTCGATCCGCAGGGACGCTGTTGCTCTTCGCGATATCAAGGAACTGAACACAGAACGGAGCCAGACGACTGCCGTGTTTGCCGAGGAGTGCCTGGAGCATGTGAGCGAACTGTTTACGATTATGGCGGGGAGGCTGTATTATGTCTCATATGTGATCGATGAACTTGGTGATGCTGACATGGCAGAACATCTCGGCACGCTCATCCGGAGCGATACAGTAGATGAAATGCTGGAGGGTTTCTCGGCATTTTCAGAAGAGTACCGGTCAGGAAAACAGCAACCCATCCACCTTGCACTCAAGGCAGCCCAGGTGATCGCAAAGATCGAGCGATCGTTTGATGGAGAAGCACTCGCACGGATCATCGAACCTACGCAGATCTCCCGTGCCGGGCGGCTGCTCTCCGATTACACGACAACGCTCCGGGGCTTTTCCCCCCCGACAGAAAGCTCTGAACAGAACATTTCATCCATCCTTGAAGCTCTCATCATCAGCCACTCGGTTCAGGCGTGTTCGGATGATGACCTCCTCTTATCTGCTGATGATAACGATGCGTTTGTGCAGGTCCTCCTTGCCCGTATCGGCACACCCCCGCTCCTCAAAGATGTGGAGGTTATGTTCGAATGCCCTGATCCGACACTCATCGCGGCAATAGACCGCGACCGTTTTTCTGATCTGATCACTGAGATGTTTGAAGATCTGGTGGGAACCGGTGCTACAAAGATCCAGGTCACGGCGTATACATCCGGCTCTTCTGTCAGCATCACCATCGCCGGTACCGGTTGCATCCGATCCATTAATGAGCGGGAGACGGGATTTATGCGCCGCGCCTGCCACGATGCCGGGGGTTCGCTCATCTACAATTGTTCCGGTGCTATCCGCCAGTTCGAAATAACGCTCAACCAGTTACAATAAACTTACAGCCGACATTTCCGGATTGGCATAAGGAAATTTTTCCGGCTTTTTTTCTTTTTGTTATGAGCAGCTTTAGGTATTTTTTGCCGAAATTCCGCTTTGCCGAATGGACAAATAAACACCAAAGAAAAGAGGATCATAGGGAAATATGAGGTTAGTCAAGAGGGATTGTTTCAAGTTGTGACACGAGCTCCCAGATCCGGGTACGCGCGTGGATTGGCATATTGGGATCATTGGAAATTTCATCAATTTTAGAAATTGCTTCAGCTGCGCGCAGACCCATTGCCTTGGAATTGTTCGCAAGCAGCATCCGGGTTTCGTCTGCAACGCGCCGGATATTTCTGGGTATTGTGTTGTCGTCCTGTATGTGCTGCAGCATCAGGATACAGTTTTCCATTGTTTTTTCAGGATTTGGCATGGTATCACCTTCCTGTGTACCTGTAGTTAATATGCGGAACCGGCATATATAGTTTAAATATTGACCTGACGGTGACCGTATGCCACAACGAAAGGAAGACGAGATCATGGCAGAGTTCCTCCTCAAGGGGGGTAAAATGCTCGAAAAGTGCTGTAAGACCTGTGGCTGCCCGCTTTTCGAATACAAGGGAAACACATTTTGCGTTGTCTGCGCAGAGTACGAGCAGGCAGCAGATCTAAAAAAACACCCACCTGCGGCTCCACTGCTGCAGGATAACTGCGGGTGCAGCGGCACCGTTCCTGCACCAGCCGCAGCGCTTCAGTCTCCTGCAACAAAAGCAATTGTCGATGAACTCTCAAATACCCTGCTCGCACTCTGCCACCGTATAAAAAATGAAGGAGATCCAGATCGCTGCCTCGCGCTGATGGACGCCATGAAGATCGGGACGGAAGCGCTCCAGATCCTGCGTCAGCTATAGGGGCGGCGGCAGAGATCAAAAAATTTTTGTGCGGTTTTTTCCCCCACCCCTTTTACTGCGGTTAATTCCACGAGTTCCGCGTTTACAATCGCCTGCACCGATCCGAAGTGAAGCAGCAGCAGGCGGGCATTTTTCATCCCGATCTCCGGAAATGCGGACATGATATACTCCTGGTCTTCTTTTGCCGAACGGTGTGATTTGTGCGGGTGCATCTTGTGCTCGCCACGCTCGGAATCCTCGCGTTTTGCAATCACAAAGAGCATCTGTGCGGTTTCCTGCTCGTCTTTTGTGAAGAGCAGTGAAACGCCCATGTCTACGGTAAGTGCAACAAGCACACCCCGGATTGCGTTCGGGTGCATGCTTCGCTCGGTATAAAGATCGCCCCCTTCGATAATGAGGATCGGACGCGGTACGGCTTCCGCCATCGTCTTTATCTGCCCTAATAGGTCGCGGTTGATCAGCGTATCGACAAAGTCACGTGCGGTCTTGCGCTCTACGAGGATCCGGTCACCGATTGCATAATCGCCGATGGGGAGCCGGGAAATCCGGATCGCAGCACCCATTCCGGAGAGCACCTCCACGACTTTTGACGAGGTCTCCCGGTCGTCAATGACCATCCGTGGTCCCTGGGGTGTAAACGCATCAATGCTTGCCTGCAGCACTTCAACAGGTTTTTTGGGAATATCGCTTAAGGTACCCATCTCTCTCATGCTCTTGTGCATCCGTTTCTCTTTTGCCTGGCTCACGTGCCGGTACACTTCATCAGAAGTGTCTTTTGTCACGAGCACGACAACCCTGCCAGCCCCGGATCTCCCTGTTCTCCCCTTGCGCTGAATCAGGCGGATCTCTGAAGGAACTGCCTCATAAAAGATTACCATGTCCGTGGAGGGTACATCGAGCCCTTCTTCACCAACGGATGTGGCGATAAGAACCTTGAACATGCCTTCGCGGAACCGGGTGAGTGCAGCTATCTGTTTCTTCTGGGAAAGCCCCTTCTCTGTATCCTTTGTTGCCTGCCCGACGAAGCGCTCGCATGCGATCCCGTTTCTGGTCAGGTAATCCACGAGGAGCCCGACCGTGTCCCGGTAGGTCGCAAAGATGATGATACGGCTTTCCGGGTGCTCTTTTAGTTGTTCACGTACGAGCCCGAGTGCGATAGCGGGTTTTGGGTGCAGCTCGGTTGTCCACCCGAGTGTCTGGTCAAAGAGTTCACGGAATGTCGTATCCTTTGCCAGCCGTTGGCTCGCCTTGCTCCCGCCGGCACCCATACCTTCGGCGATCAGTCTGGCAATGTAGCCTTTGAATACCTCGCTGCCCTGGGATTCAGCAAGGGTAACCGCATGCTTCAGTTTCATGCACTCCGCGTAGACCGATGCCGCCGAGTATGCAGCAAGATCACGGTTCGCGATCCGCTGCTGGATCTGGGCATTGATGGCGCTGAGTTCTTTCATCGAGAGCCGTTCACGCTTTGGAACCGTGAAATTAAGAGAGGACAAAAGCGCGAGCCGGTCATCGATGAGCGTGTTGAGGGTGTTGATCGCTGCCTTGAGTTCGGCAGGAAGATCCAGGGTAACGATATCGAGGTCGCGCTCGAACACGTAGGGGTGGACATCCGGGTCATCCTCGGTGCGGTTCTCAACATGGGCAATACCGAGGTTGGCACAGACATCCTGCACCTTTTCCTGCACCCCGCCCGGTGATGCGGTCATGGCAAGGAGGAGAGGTTTGTCCGCAGAGCCAAGGTAGCGCTGGGCAACGAATACATACGCGTAGTTGCCGACTGCCCGGTGGCACTCGTCAACAATCAGCAGTGTAACGTCTTTTAACGAGTAGCGGGTCGCGATTAAGTCGTTTTTCACCACCTGCGGTGTCGCAAGTATAACCGTTGCCCGTTCCCAGTCTGCCGTGCGTTCATCAGGAGGGGCTTCACCGGTAAACATGACAAACGGAGATGCAGCCGGATCGGTCTGATTTTTTACCAGAAGATACTGTTCAAAAAAGCGGAGATGCTGTTCGACGAGGGGTTTTGTCGGTGCGAGCATCAGCACCCGCCCACCTTCGTTGTAGAGCCGGGACGCGGCGACAAGCAGAGCGACCGCGGTCTTACCGAGTCCCGTAGGCAGGATGACCATCGTGTTTGCATCGAGCGCTTTTAACGCAATCGAAAGCTGGTACTCCCGTGACTCGATGCTTTCCGGTTTGATGAGGGGATGACTGATGAAACTCATAAGGTGTGTTCGTTCGTTAGCGATGCAAACGTCATATTTCGATCAACAAGGGCGCTGATGGTCTCCGGTAAGTTTTCAATTTTGATCCGCACCTGCTCCATGCTGTCGCGATCCCGTACTGTAACCGTATGTGTCTCTTTTGTATCGTAATCAACCGTGATCGCAAAGGGTGTGCCGATCTCGTCCTGCCTGCGGTACCGTCTTCCGATTGCGCCGGAATCGTCATATTCGGCAAGGACGCCTTTTTTCTGGAGCGTGTGGGCGATCTCTTCTGCGATCGTGTCGAGCCCGTCGCGGGTCATCAGCGGGAATACAGCGACCTGCACCGGTGCAACTTTTGGCAGGAGGCGGAGCACCGTACGTTTCTCGCCATCTACGGTATCTTCGTCATATGCCTGCTCGAGTACGGCATAGCACATCCGGTCGATCCCGTACGAGGGTTCGATCACGTGGGGGACAATCTCTTCGCCGCGGACATCAATTATTTCATCGCGGACTTCAAACAGGTCGGCAGGGATGTGAATCTTCTCACCATCAACTTCAACATCTGCACCTTCTGCGGTCGGCGTTGCATGTTCCAGTGCGGCAAAAACTGCCTTTGCCTTCTGGCGGTACTGTTTGCCAAGAACGCTCATGTTTGGGATAATCCGGCGGCGTTTTATTTTTTTCGGTGCATCATATTGGATAAAAACTGTCATTGGTGTGCCGCTCTGTTGTGCGTGGGCATTTAAGTCATAGTTCGTACGATCGGCAATGCCCACGGTCTCTACCCAGCCAAAGCGCTGTGAGAACACTTCGGCGTCCCAGCAGTCCGCTGCATAGTGCGCCCGCTCATCGGGCATATGCTGGCGGAACCGGAGCCGTTCCGGCTTGATACCGATACTGACCAGCAGTTCGTGAGTAAGAGCGACGTAATAGGCGACATACTCGTTTGCGATCACACCTTTGTCGACGGCTTCTCTCATCGACATGGTGACTGCCTCCTCGCATTTCTGCTGGTGAATATAGGTTAACAGGGGCATCATGTAGGTGGCATAGCGTTTGAATTTCGGATGGATCTTTTTGTCAGGATGGACGAAGATCTCCGCTTCCGCCTGCGTGAACTCGCGGAGCCGGATCATGCCCTGCCGGGGTGATATCTCGTTCCGGTATGATTTGCCAATCTGCACTGCACCAAATGGCAGCGTATCGCGATAGAACCTTAAGAGCCGGGCAAAGTCCACGAACATGCCCTGTGCAGTTTCGGGGCGCAAATAACCGGTCCGCTGCGAACCGGGCCCGATGGTGGTCGAGAACATCAGGTTAAAGTTGTAGACCTCAACATTTCCAAGAACCTCTTCACACGCCGGACATTTGCAAGCAGCAATCGCTGCTGCAAGCGTATCGTTGTTCATGGATGCGGCACCGGAAACTCCCCCGCCTTCCGCGACATGGTCCGCACGGAGGTATTCCTTGCAGTGGGGGCACTGGCACATCTTATCAGAAAAACCTTTTACATGCCCGGAAGCGATAAAAACAGATTCCTGGGCAATTGTCGGGCACTCGATCTCGTAGTAACCTTCCTGTATGACATAAAAATTCCGCCAGATATTTTCAATCCGCCGCTTCATCATTGCGCCGAGCGGACCGTAGTCGATGAAGCCTGCCACTGCCCCATAGCATTCGGAGGTGGGCCAGATAAACCCGCGCCGTTTCGCAAGTTCCATCACATTTTCATACACGTCACTCATGATGATCACGAAGTACTTTTCTCTCATATAGTTGCACGACTGCTGACAAAAAGACTCTCATCCATGAGATTGCCCGGGTTGTGACCGGTTCAATCTGCGGGAATTGTATGGTGGGTAACGAATCTCTCCATACAAAAAAATCAGACTGGAATTTTCCTGAATTAAAACCTGATGACCCATGCCGGTTCTGGCACGCTAAAATGAAAGTCGGCTTGCCGACTTACATGCCTACCGCCGATGCGCTGACGCCGTCACAAACATACGGACATGAAAATGGCGAAGCCATTTTTATAGGAAAAACATCTGTTATTATGCAGTATCCAGAACCAATTTAAAGGTCTTTTGGTCAAACGACGCGTTAAGATAGGGTTAAATAGTTGACGAAATATTGTATATCCTAATCCCAAGACGGGGTATGCAATGACCGAAGACAAACGAAAAACACAGCTTCTGAAATTATTCAGTACAATGTCGGGCAAGACAAAAATTGTCGAGCCCATGAAGAACATTCATGGCACCCTTCGGGACAGCGACGCGATTGAACGCGAGGTTGCGCTCGTCATGCGGGAGATCACGGATAAGGGGATATTCAAGACTTCTTTAAAGCCGATCCAGCTCGCGAAGCTCGTTAATTTATTTTATGCGGGCAAAAACGATACCGAGATCGCCCGTCAACTGGGTGACGAGAAGCTCTCGAAAACAGTTGCACGTGCCCGGGTCAGGCTCAAGCTCTTCCGGGACCTTGATTTCAAGATGCCCTTTGACAAGGTGCAGATGGAAATGCTGGTCGAAGCGGGAAAAACCATGAAGGAAGTCTCTGATGAACTCGGGATCAGCACCTCAACCCTGAGGGAGTACCGCCATGTGATCGAAGAGCAGGATGACCCCACGATTGATATGTACATCAACCGCATCCGTGATGTGATGGAGGACCGTGATCTTTCCGAACAGATGACCCGGAGCGCAACTGCTGACAGCTTAGGTGAATCCATCGATATTACCGAAGCGGAATTAATTGACGTGATGTAGAAGGATCAACATCTCACTATCGCGTCCCATTTTTTTAGTTCGGGCTCGCTCATTTTAGCACGGACATGCGAACAAATACGCAAATTTATGCGGTACTTGATGAGAGTCAGACTGTTTTTTATTGTCTGCAATCTGCTGAATGCGCCTGCAACAACTTAAAAAAAACATATAAATCGCCTATGAACCGTCCCGGCACAAGTAAACAAAATGAAAATGCTGCCTACCGCACTTTCAGAGGAACCGCCAATGAGCCGACGCTGTCACAAATATACGTGATGAAAATGCTGCGACGCATTTTCATAGGAAATTTCATCCCCATGCACCCATATCTCCATATATGCAACTTACTTGGCTGGGTCATTCCTGTGTACTGCTTTCCGGCACAAAAAAGATCCTTGTAGATCCGTTCATTGAAGGCGCACATGTCGCAATTACGGATCCGGATATCGTTGCGGTGACACACGGGCACGAGGATCACATGGGCGAGACAGTTGCGCTCGCAAAAAAGACGGTCGCGATCACCGAGATCGCGAAGTATCTGATGGCAAAGGGCATTCCTGCCGAGGGAATGAATATCGGAGGGACGATAACCGTTGATGGCGTCACGTTCACCATGACGCAGGCGCTTCACTCTGCATGGATAGAGGAAGCGGGCATCGGGTGTAATGGAGGTGCGGCAGCTGGCTTTGTTATCGGATTGGATGGCGTGAAGGTGTATCACGCGGGAGATACCGCACTCTTCTCTGATATGAAACTGATTGGCGAACTCTATCACCCGGATGTTGCGCTTCTGCCGATTGGCGGGAGGTACACTATGGGTACCTCAGAAGCGATGATGGCGGCAAACTTTATCGGTGCAAAAACCGTGATCCCCATCCATTACAATACATGGGACAAGATCAAAGCGGATCCAGTCCGGTTCAAAAAAGCACTTGAGCGGACGACCGATATCCGGGTGAAGATCTTAAAGCCCGGCGAGAGCATGAAGATTGAGGCAGAATAAAAAAAGGCTCCTTTCCAATTTTGGGAAATTATATCAACCCGGCAATCTTTTGAAATTCAGACACCCTTTATCACCATAAGAGTAATATCATCGAACTGTGGCTCGCCACCGCTGAATGTTTCAACGCTCACGAGAATTTTTTCGAGGATATTGTGAGACGACAGCAGGATATTCTCCCTTATGATCGTTTGTAACCTCTCCTCACCAAACATCTCAAACTGGTGGTTGGTGGCTTCAGTAACCCCATCAGTGTAAAGCACCACAACATCCCCGGGTCCGATACCAATCGTTCTCGAAGTATACTCACGGTTCTCGACAGCACCCAAAATAATTCCCGTCGGCAGAAGTTCCTCCATCGATCCATCCCGGCACCGGAATACCAGTGGAGAATTATGACCTGCATTAACATACGTCAGCGTCCGGTTCTTCTCAGAAAGGGTGCCATAAAAGAGGGTGACAAACATGCCGGATTTTGAATCCTGCGTGATGACATTGTTTGCATCATGTATCGCCTTTGCCGGGTCACGGTGCCAGAGAGCATTTACCCGCACCACAATCCTTGATAATGCCATGAACAATGCAGCAGGCACTCCTTTTCCTGATACATCAGCGATAAGAACCCCAAGCGTATCCTTCTCCAGCGGGATGACTTCGAACGGTATTACATCAAAAAAATCGCCGCCCACCTCTTTTGCCATCACGCTTCGTGCCGCGATATCAAATCCTGAAATATGGGGGATGATATCAGGTAAAAAACTCTGCTGGATCTCTGCGGCGATTTGGAGCTCAGCTTTCGATCGCGCCAGTCGCTCTTCCATCTCCCTGCGTTCGGTAATATCCCTGATGGTTTCGATAGCACCGGTCACATTCCCGTAAAGATCGCGGAGCGGGCTTGCCTTTGCCCAGAAAAACCTGCCCGATTCGCCCAGTTTCGGGATAAACGTATCGACAACAAGCGTATCCCCTTCACGCTGCACATGGGAATAGTGACTCTCCACTTCTGCGCCCGGCAGGAGAATGAGGTTTGCCAGGAGTGGTTTTCGTTCGCCATAAAACGGTATCGCATACTCATAATCCCCTTTTCCCAGCATGTTCTGTGCAGACACACCGGTCAGCTCTTCCATTGCCTGGTTCCATGTGATAACAACCCCCTCCCGGTTGATGACGAACGTGGCATCCGGTAAAAAACTGATGATCTCCTCAAGATTCTGGCGGGAACGGATTATCTCCTGCTCGGCACGTTTCCGGTCGGAAATATCCCGGATCGTTTCAATAGCCCCCGAGATGTTGCCTTGCGGATCATAGAGCGGGCTTGCTTTTGCCCAGAAATATGCACCCCCGTGTCGGAACGTCGGGATGAAAATATCTACCACAAGAGTGTCACCAATCATCTCAAGGTTATCATACCGCTTCTCAATCTCAGCTTCCGGCATGAAGATGAGATTAGCGAGCATCGGTTTACGTTCACGATAAAACGGAAGGGCGTATTCATAATCCCCTTTTCCCATCATGGAATCTGCACGAACACCGGTCATCTCCTCCATCGCACGGTTCCATGCGATGACTTTCCCATCAGTGTCTATTACAAATGTTGCGTCCGGGAGAAAATTAATAATGTCAGCGAGTCTTTTATGGGTTCGCTCCATATCCTGCTCGGCACGTTTCCGATCGGTAATATCCCTGATGGTTTCAATAGCACCCGTGATGTTGCCCTGCGAATCATAGAGCGGGCTTGCCTTTGCCCAGAAATATGCACCCCCGGGTCGGAACGTCGGGATGAAAATGTCAACAACAAGGGTTTCCCCGATACGTTGGATGGAGTCATACCTCGTTTCAACCTCAGCACTATCCATGAAGATAAGATTAGCGAGCATCGGTTTACGTTCGTTATAAAATGGAAGAGCGTATTCATAGTCTCCTTTTCCCATCATAGAATCTGCACGAACACCCGTCATCTCCTCCATCGCACGGTTCCATGCGATGACTTTCCCTTCAGTGTCTATTACAAATGTTGCGTCGGGAAGAAAATCGATGATCTCCCCATGAAAATCCCTATCCCGTGATCCCATGATCCTGCACTCATGCAAAAATAGATCTTTATTGGGTATGAACATTCGTCCCGAAGGATTAGCGATCGATAATCCCAATTGATACTTTTGGTTCTTCTCCCGATTTAGGATCGTCGGAAATTAACCAAAAGAAACGATTGAGCTCCGTTTGAGATAATTCGGGTGTAATGAAATCCAAACTGAGTAAATA
>Ga0208102_1000331_pt1 | contig 17367 bp, 14 predicted proteins | sample CryBogmetaGMA17M_FD_184549 | JGI IMG/M metagenome (GOLD analysis project Ga0208102, IMG submission 184549) | Freshwater microbial communities from Crystal Bog, Wisconsin, USA - MA17M (SPAdes) | ecosystem: Environmental > Aquatic > Freshwater > Lake | place: Crystal Bog, Wisconsin, USA...
GTTTCAGATATCACAACGGGATTTACCGCCACGACCACAAGCCTTTTACTGGTTGGGATCATCATTTTATTAAATTTACGGTTTTTAAACCAGACGGCGACACGAAAAGCCAGTAATAAAACAATCAGGATTAAATAAAACAAAGGTTCAGCCAGATTGCCTTTGAGTTGCCAGTAGTAATGAAGAATACCGGCAATTGCAGCAACATAAATATACCGATGAAGTTTTTTCCATGTTTTACCCATGCGCTTTTTAGCCCATTTGGGCGATGATAGCGCTAATAAAAAAACAATGGTATAGGCTAATATTCCAAACCAAATATAAGAACTTTCAATAATATCAGTGCCAATAATGCCCCACTTCAGACCATGATCCAACAGCAAATAGGCCAGTAAATGCAAAGTCGCATAAAAGAAAGCATACAAGCCTAACAATTGCCGGTAATCGGTCATGCCACGCCATTTTGTAATCGTTTGAATCGGCGTAATAGCCAGTGTCAGCCATAAAAAACGTAATGACCAATCGCCCAAGCGAATATGTAGCGCTTGGATGGCATTTGAACCTAAATTGTCGAAAGCAATATCAATAAACAGCCATACCAAGGGTAATAAACCAGCGATTATCGTTAAAGACCACAAGTTGTTGAATCGTAAAACCATCAGAAAAAATGCCGTAAGTCCATATCGTTATACATTGAAGCTACTTGTTCGCCATAGCCGTTAAATAATTCAGTTTGCCGACGTGGCGTAAAAAAACTGCCGCCTAATTGGCGCTCAGTGTTTTGGCTCCAACGTGGGTGGGCAACCGTCGGATTTACATTGCCGTAAAAACCATAGTCATTAGGTGCAAACTTATTCCAGGTTGTAACGGGCGGCCTTTTTAATAGCTCAATTTTTACAATCGCTTTAATGCTTTTAAAGCCATATTTCCAAGGCACAACCAACCGCAAGGGCGCACCATTTTGCTTTGGCAGCGTATCGCTGTACATCCCAACAGCCAATATTGTCAACGGATGCATGGCTTCATCAATGCGTAAGCCTTCGATATAGGGCCATTCCAGCATGGTGTTGCTCAGTTGATTGGGCATTGCTTTGGGTTGATAAACGGCGGTGAATTTTACAAAATGGGCCGTTGACAAAGGCTTAACCATTTTTAAAAAACTACCCAACGAAAAACCAACCCACGGCACAACCATTGACCACGCTTCGACACAGCGAAGACGATAGATATATTCTTGGAGCGACTGCTGACGCAAAATATCTTCCAAATAATAAGTACCCGGTTTTTCCACTTCACCGCTGATCTCTACAGACCAAGGGTCTGTAATCAGATTTTGCGCCAGGCTTGTCGAATCTTCTTTATTAAACGAGAACTCATAATAGTTCGTGTAATTTTTGATAAGTTCGGCAGGCGTAAGGGTTAAAGAATCAGTTGGAAAATTGCCTTTGGGCAAATCTCCCCACAACGATTTATTGTTGGCCAATGTTGGCGAAATGCCTGCACCGGCAATTAGGGTTGCCAACATCCCTTTAATGATCTGACGACGATTCTTAAAAACCAACGGATCAGTAATTTCACTGGATGGAATGTCTTTTTTTGTTTTTATTATCATCGCTGAAGTTATTTAACGTCAATCAGTCAATCTATGAAGCGGGTAAACCGCCATAGCTTATCTATAGTTCTTATAATTACTCACCAGATATCGGCTTCAATAATCGAACACTGGTGACACGGGTTTCAACGGATTTTATTGTTGGTCGAAAAAAGCCCTTAAGTGCTTATAGGTGCTATTTTCATAAGATTAAAAAACTTCTCTTATCCGTGTCATCCGTGTTCTATTTTTTAGCAGCTGAGTAGTTACTATTGTTTTCTGCCCTTAGGTATCCGGCTCAATAATTTTTTGAATTTAAGTTCAGTAATAAATGCCAATGAAAAAAGCTGTATAAAATTTTCAGCTTCAATTAAATCAAGGCCAATATGTTTAGGAACCGCTATTTGTCGAGTTCCAAACAGCCGGTCCCAAACTGAAAAAACAATCCCGTAGTTACTATCGTGCTCTTTACGCAAGGTTGAATGATGTGTTCTATGCAATGACGGCGTAATAAATACTTGTGAAATAAACTCTTCATTTTTAATGCGAATATTGGCATGATGAAATAACACAAAAAACAATTCGACAATCTCAATAGAAAGCACCAAATAGGCATTCACGCCAATGACCACTACAAATACACACTTATAAATAATTTCCAGCAACAAATCAAAAACGTGAAAGCGAAAGCCGGTAGAAACATGAAAGCCTTTATCACTATGATGCACTTTATGAAATCGCCACAAATACTCGTATTTATGGCTGGCAACGTGCCATAGATAAATGGCCAAATCAAAAAAAGCAAACGCCAGCAACCATTTAAGCGGGCCATTATCCAAGCCGCTTAATAAGCCATAAGAGGCAAATTGTTGTGCGACAATAAATAATGATGAGGCTCTTAATACGGTCAGAATGACGTTGTTAACCAAAAATGCAGTGGTATTGGTAACAAACGATTCCTTAAATGTCTTCTGAGAAAATTCACGAAAAGGATGACGCTTCTCGATAATGATTAATAAAATAAAAGCAACTATGGCTAGACCAAATAATGCTTCATTAAAAAACATGCCACCGTCAGGGCTGGCATTATCAGTTGCATTCATAAATGGGCCTTAATGGTTTGCATTGTTTTATTAAACATCAATTACTTATTCTTGCCGGCGTTTAATAAATCGTTCAACTCTTTAATTTCATTACTGGCGTTAACCTGGTTCGTTATATCGTATTGCACGCCCAGATAATAAATGACCCGATGTTTTTTATCAAATAGCGGGGTTATTTTTAAACGATTAAAAAACAAGGTGCCGTCTTTTTTATAATTACGCAAGGTGACTTCAACGGCCTCGTGATTTTTCATGGCCTCAGCAATTTGATAGCGCCCTTCCTGGTCTCTATCGTCACCCTGAAGAAAACGGCAATTGTAACCAACGGTTTCTTCCTGGTTGTAGCCGGTCAAACGCTCAAAAGCTTTATTTGCATAAACGATGGGTGATCCTTCCAAATCAGGATCCGCCAAAGTAACACCATTGACACATTCATCTAAAATAGCGGAAAGTACTTGCGGAATAAGACCGCTATCTTTTTCAACAATAAAAGGCATATTTTAATTCCAATTCTTATAATAATTACGGAGCGATCAGCTATTAGCTCGGAACAACTGTGAGTAAATTTTTAATATTTTCAACCGTATTTTCTGCGCCATCTTCAATGGCAGATCGAATCAGTTTTTGAAATGGACGCATAAAAACGTCAATTTCCGGCAATTCGAAACGAAAGGTCAAGCGAGTGGATTTTTGCTCACTACTTTCCAAAAAATAACTGTGTATATAGGGCTCGGTGATGCCTTTAAAGATAAGCGTTATAGAGGGTTGATAATGGGTTATTTCAAAAATCGATTCAACTTTTGTCCCGTTGTCTTCACGAATTTGCTTTGCTTTGGCTCCGACAAAAACATGGTTGCCATCCAGCGGTTCAAATTCAACAACTTCTAGTGCCCATTTAGGGTAGTTATCATAAAAATGCTCACCAATATAATAAAATACATCGTTAATCGATCTGTTGATTTCAATGTTTGCCTCACCAGCAATTGGCTTGGATGAATCAAACGAAAATTTAATTTGCACTGCAATACCCCTCCCAGTTGAAAAAATTACTCAACCTAAATTATTGTTTTTATAAAAGCTGCCTGCAGAAATAACACGACTACTTTAATTTTATTATTTTTTGTTTTAAGTAAAATCTGTCTTTAATAGAACTTTATAAACTTAATTTACCTTAACTTTTATAACATGCAAATCAAATCCTGAAAAAAACGCCGGTTATCCTATCGGGTAAAAGTTGGATTTTTCGTTTTAAATAAAATCAGCTGCAAAGACCAGTTATAGGCTCATTGCCAATAAAATTCCTGTTGTTATAAAAGGTAGCGTACATTAGCCTTTTGCCACCGTAATGTCATGCAAAAATTTGACTCTTCTGAAATTTATGTGATGTTGTATTAATATTTTGTAACTATTCAGTTGTTAAAAAATAGAACAAAGATGACACGGATTTAAATGATGGACACGGATGAGCGAAGGTTTTCAACTTTTCATGAAATTACCTAAATATTTTTTTTCAGCTAAAAATAAAATCCGTTGAAACCCGTATAATTAAGTGTCATCCGTGTTCTATGATTGAGGCCAATAGCTACTGGGTAGTAACCCTATTTTTTTACAGAATTTTTATGCATCCTCGTGACTTATGACATTTAAAATCCTTTTTTATATTATTTTTATGACACTTAATACAGCAAATCAGGCAAATTCAGCATCAGAAAAAACCCTGCCACTTTGCCGGGATAGTCCTAACTGTGTTTCCAGTCAGGCACAAGATGCCCAGCATTTCATTGAACCCTTTAAAATAAAAGGCCAACCCAGCGAGGCATGGCAAGCGTTAAAACAAGCGATTAACAGCCAAAGTCGAATGGTTATTACTCATGAAACCAATGATACGCTTCATGCAGAAGCAACCAGTCTGATTTTTCGGTTTGTGGACGATATAAACGTCATTCTTGATGCTGAAAAGCGTTTAATTCATATTCGCTCTGCCTCACGTACCGGCCATAGTGACTTTGGTGTTAATCGCAAACGACTGGAAGCGCTACGTTTGCAACTGCAAAAAGCGCGTGTGATAGAATAATTATTAAATCACCGTGCCGTTTTATCACCCGAGACGTCAATGACCCGCTACACAAATTCCCTGTTTATTTTTCGTCGTGATTTGCGTTTGCATGACAATACCGCACTTAATGAAGCACTACGACTTTCCCAACAGGTTTTGCCCTGCTTCATTTTTGATCCTAGGCAAATAGAACCGCATCCTTATCAGAGCAAACCGGCACTGCAATTTATGTTGCAGTCCATAAGCGACCTTGAACAGCAATTGCAAATAGCCGGCGGCAAATTGGGGCTTTATCATGCCTTGCCTGAGCAAGTTATTCGTAGCGTGCTAGAGCTGCATCAGATACAGGCCGTGTTTATCAATCGTGATTACACGCCGTTTAGCAGGCAGCGTGATGCCGAGTTGGCGGACGTTTGCAAAAAATTGGGTATAAGCTTATACATTCTTGCTGATGCGCTACTCAATGAACCAGAGAAAGCGCTTAAAAACGACCAAACACCTTATAAAGTTTTTACCGCTTTTTATAATAATGCCAGGCAGTTTCCTGTAGCCTTACCGCAGGCATTAACCCATAACCATTGGTTGCCACCCGCATCTGAATTCACTATCGACCAGCTGGGTTTATCATTAACGGAATCCAAACCGGATGTTATTCAAGGCGGGCGCAAACAGGCGCTTGCCATTCTTGATCAGCTCAATAAACAGGCTGATTATCAGAATACGCGTGATTTTCCTGCGTTGGATACCACCAGCAAACTTTCTGCGCATCTTAAATTTGGCACTTGTTCAGTACGGGAAATTTATTATGCCATTACTGAAGATCTGGGTAGCGAACATCCCTTGTTAAGGCAATTGTACTGGCGGGATTTTTTTACTCATATTGCTTATCATTTTCCACAGGTTTTTGGCAGAGCATTTCTGGATAAATTTGCCACTCTGCACTGGGATAATAATCGCGATTATTTTCAGGCTTGGGCCGAAGGTAGAACCGGTTTTCCGATTGTCGATGCCGGTATGCGTGAGTTAAATGCCACAGGTTTTATGCACAACCGGCTGAGAATGATAGTGGCGTCTTTTCTGGTTAAAGATTTACATGTCAGCTGGCGTTGGGGCGAGCGTTATTTTGCCCAACATCTGATCGATTATGATCCCTGTGTCAATAATGGTAATTGGCAGTGGGCAGCCTCCACCGGCTGTGATGCACAGCCCTATTTCAGGATATTTAACCCTTGGTTACAACAACAAAAATTTGATCTTGAATGCCGATATATTCATCACTGGATACCGGAACTTAAAGCGCTGCCACCGAAAACCATCCATCAATGGGATAAAAAACACCAGTCCTGCAACTATCCGGCACCGATTATTGATCACTCCCAGGAAAGCCAACTAACCAAAGCATGGTTTAAGGAATCCATTATTAGTCAGAATTAGATTTAATTTTTTGTCCACGAAAGACACGAAAAGCACGAAAAAAAAGCTTTAGATAATTTTAATCAGTTTTCTGTGTACGGCTTAACCGCTAACCGCCACCTACAGAGCTATTAATTATTTTATTTCTTTTATTTTTTGCTTTTTTTCGTGTCTTTCGTGCTTTTCGTGGACTGGTTTTTAATCAGACATCAAACAATGCCTGATACGCGCGTGCTGACTGTTCCGGTTGGCTCTCAAACAATCCGCCGATAACCGCTAAAAAATCAGCGCCGGCTGCCAGTAATGGCGCACCATTTTCCGGCAAAATACCGCCTATGGCGACAATGGGGAGCGTCAATAAACGCTTGGCTTGTCGCAAGGTTTCAATCTGAGCAGGTGCCGCCAGTGGTTTTGATGTAGACGGAAAAAACCGGCCAAAAGCCACATAAGTCGCCCCTTGGTTTTGTGCGTCCAGCGCCTGCTCGACAAAGTTATAACAGGACACGCCGATGATGGCATCAGCACCCAAGCGTCTTCTTGCCTGCGCAATAGCACCGTCTTCTTTGCCGATATGAACACCATCAGCGCCCACTTTAGCAGCCAGCTCAACATCATCGTTAATAATCAGAGGAACTTGATGCTGATGGCAGATTTTAACCAATTCACTGGCCAAAAAAACGGCATCAAGCGGATTTTTATCCCGATATTGCACAAGCACCGCGCCGCCTTTAATCGCTGAAATAACGTCGTTAATGATGGTGTCGCCGGATTTATTATCCGTTTGGGTAATGGCGTAAAGTCCTCGTGCCGGAAATCTCATGTATCCTCCTCCATCCAGAAAAACCGGTTGGGAATAAGCTGACCCCGGCCCGGTTGATAAGCGCTGTTTAATGAATTCCAGGTATATTCCTGCGCCTCCATCACCGCTTGGATAGGCTCCAGGCCATGTGCCATAAGGGCCGCGATGCTGGTAGCCAAGGTGCAACCGGAACCATGATAGCTTGCTGGCAATCGATCCCAGGTATAGGTTTCCCAGCAACGGTTGTCATGAAACAGTTGATTGCTGACTGAGGGGGTCGATTCATGTGTGCCGGTAATCAGCGCATAGTCACAACCTTGCTCCAGTAATTCCAGCCCACATTCATCCAACTCGTCATAGCCAGCAAGCCTGCGTGCCTCTTCACTGTTGGGTGTTAAGACGGTAGTGCAGGGCAGTAATAAATCGACAATAGTGGCAATTAATCTATCATTGGATAATTCGGTGCCACCACCCGCTGCCAGTACCGGATCAAAAACAACCGGAATATGCGGATGTTGTTTTAAAATCGCATAGATCGCTATGGCCGTTTCATGATGGCCGATTAAGCCGATTTTAAAAACATTAACAGGTAAATCATCCAGCAAGGTATTGGCCTGACTGATAATGTTTTCGGGGCTTTGTGGAATCAGCTTTTTTACATTACGGGTATCTTGCTCGGTCAAGGCGGTAATAACACTGGCTGAATGACACTGATGACTCACCAGCGTTTCAATATCAGCCTGTATCCCGGCGCCACCGCTGGGGTCATGACCGGAAAATGAGAGTACAACGGGGCGGTTAGAGGACATGGGGCTTCCTTGAAAATAATGACGGATAATGCTTTAAATTTTTTGATTATACATTTTAGTCTTGTTCTACACTCTTTAAATTAAATTGCTTTTTACCAATGCGCTTAATCTGTGTATTATTTGGGCTACTTATTTTTTAGGGTAACCCGTTTTCCGGTTAATGGATTTTCAATATATAAAAGACAGTATTTCTTCCTCGCCTGCATTAGTTCTGGATACCGGTGAGATTATTAACACGTTAAAAGCATTAAACACCTTACGCCATCGGTGTGGCTGTAAGGTTTTATATTCAATCAAGTCCCTGCCTTTAACTTCGGTTCTGGAGCTGGCAAAACCCTTTGTTGATGGTTTTTCGGTCAGTTCTTTGTTTGAAGCGCGACTGGCTAACGAGATTTTGGCAGGGCAGGGCGGCATTCATTTAACCACGCCAGGGATAAGACCTGATGAGTTTGAGGATATGTCGCGTTTACTGACGCATATCAGTTTTAATTCGTTAACACAGTATCAGCGTTTTGCAGCGACTTGCCCTGTACAAACCTCGGTTGGCTTGCGTGTTAATCCCAAGTTATCTTTTCTCAAAGACGATCGGTTTGATCCTTGTCGACCCTATTCAAAATTGGGTGTTGATATTGATGACTTGTGGCAATCGTCTTGCCTTGCTCAGGTTAAAGGATTGCATATCCATAATGTTTTTTCTGCAACCGACTTGATGCCGTTAATTAAGACGGTAGAGAAACTGCGCAGTTATTTTGGTAAAAGCCTGGCTCAACTGGACTGGCTGAATCTGGGCGGTGGTTATTTGTTTAATCAAATTAAAGATCACCGCCCGTTTATTGACTTGGTAAATCAGTTAAAAAAAGACTTTAATCTTGACGTTTATATTGAACCGGGCAAAGCGGTCGTTGGCAATGCCGGCTATTTAGTGTCCACGGTTATTGATTGTTTTGTCAGTGACGGTAAAACCATTGCCATACTGGATACCTCGGTTAATCATAATCCGGAAGTGTTTGAATATCAGCGCCAGCCTGAATGTCATGAACACGAGCCCAAGGGAAACTACCCCGCTATTTTAGCAGGCAGTACTTGTCTGGCGGGTGATGTGTTCGGGGAATATCGTTTTAATAAACCCTTGGCAGTTGGCGATAAACTGGTTTTTAAAAATGTGGGCGCGTACAGTCTGGTTAAAGCCAACCGCTTTAATGGCTATAATCTACCGGATATTTATGGTTATCAAGACCGGCAAATAAAAAAATTGAAACACTATCCCTATCAGGATTATCGCCAGCAATGGCTGGCAGATTGATAGCAACTAAAATAAGGAAGGTAAACATGCAAGCAATTCTAATGACAGCCGCTGGTGAAGCGGATGTTTTAATCTGTCAGGAACTACAAGAACCTGAAATTTCAATCGCAACAGAGCTTAAAGTTAAATTGCAAGCGGCAGGCGTTAATCCGGTCGATACAAAAGTAAGACGTCATGGCGTGTTTTATGACCAACCCTTGCCTGCGATATTGGGGTGTGATGGTGCCGGCATCGTTGTCGAAACGGGTGCCGGTGTCAGTCAATTTAAGGTCGGCGATCAGGTCTGGTTTTGTAATGGCGGTCTGGGTCGCGAACAAGGTAATTATGCCGACTATACCGTACTTGATGAACGCTGGGTTAGTTTGAGTCCCAAGACTTTTTCATTTATTGAAGCGGCTGCGGCGCCCTTGGTATTGATTACTGCGTGGGGCGCTTTGTTTGATAGGGGCGGTTTGCAGGCCGGACAAACGGTGTTGATTCATGCGGGGGCAGGCGGTGTTGGGCATGTGGCGATACAATTGGCTAAACTGAAAGGTGCCCGAGTCATTGCTACGGTAAGTTCTGCACAAAAAGCGGATTTTGTAAAAAGCTTGGGCGCTGATGAAGCTGTTATTTATACGCCAAACGGTTTTGCCGATACAGTCAACGAACTTACTGGCGGCAAAGGCGCTGATCTGGTTTTTGATACGGTGGGCGCAGAGGTGTTTAAGGAAAGTATCGCCGCGACGGCACATTTTGGACGCTTGATAACCTTGCTGGATCCGGGTGAATTGAATCTGAGTGAAGCCAGAATGCGTAATTTACTGATTGGTTTTGAGTTGATGTTAACACCGATGCTAAGAGATTTGCCTGAAGCCCGGGACAAACATGTGGAAATTTTAAATCAATGCGCACAATGGGCTGATAAAGGTCTGTTAAAGCTGCATGTCAGTCAGAAGTTACCCTTAAAAGAAGCGGCTGTTGCCCATCAGTTAATCGAAGCCGGCCATGCCACCGGAAAAATTGTTTTAACCATGTAAAATAATAATGCCATGGTCCCCACCCACAAAAAAATAAAACCTGTTCGTTGTCCGGGCGGTATCGCGAAAGCAAACCGTCAATATCAACGCACAACATCAAAGATAATCGGACATAAAAACCGCTTGGAATAAAATACAATTACACGTAACATGCTGAACGTCCAAATTATGATTAATCTTAACGGATTTCAATAAGCCAGCGATACATGTCGGGCATAAAAGCATGCCCGATACGGCTCTTGGAACGCTGATCACCAGCTTGGCTTAGTCTGATTAAATGCCAAGAAGCTGGGACTTGGCGTTCCTGAAACATTAGCGGGTCAGCGGCTGGGCTGCAATGCGTGAGCGTACATCCTTCGCATTTTGCCGATGTTTGGCGAAGAATCGATGGGGGGATAAAAACCAAATATCTATTCGATATTGGTGTATTGAAATGTCGGGCATAAAAAGCATGCCAGACCTGGCTTCAATTGCTTCCAAAACGTTTGGGACGGGGTTATAAACCCCGTCCCGCGCTGGGTCCGACGCTTGTCGCACTGATTCCGCCTTACAGCTTTAGGAAACAGCATAAATCCTATTTAATTTAGGCAGCCTCCGGTATAGCTAATTATTCCGCAGCTTTCATTGCCACAGCCACTACCTGTTATTTGCAATTGATTTCCACCCAGACAAATGCCATTAGGCACATAGCTACAAAATTGATCACTTGCAGAACAGGTTAATCCAATACCACTAACTTCGGGATCATCGCTCGCCCCAACGCTTATCAAATAAAATGCCCCGACAAAGCCGTTTGTCGCACTAAATTGATTTGAAATTAAAAAGCTAAGTCCACCCTTAATTTTTGCTGGTTTAATCGATTGTGTGTCACCACTTTGAGAAAACCAGGAAGTGGAATTTGTAGGTGAAATCGCTAAGTTAGAGTAAGTAACTTGATAGGTGAATGGCCATGTGGGGGAAGAATCATTTGCAGAAAAGCCCCGGATATTCAACGAACCTTGATTACTTGATGGCGCAGGGTAGCCAGGTTTAATGCTCGTTGGCAATAATGCGACAGCAGGCCCTGTTGTTAGTTGTTGCGACCAAAGCAGTAAGGGTGTGCCGGGGCTCGCAGATACCTGATTTACGTTTATAGTCGGCACTAATTGCATCGGACTGTTTAAATTATAATAAACACTAAAATTTACGCCGTTCCATGTCGCACCGGTACCATTGGGAAGCAGTGGTGGGCAGGTGGTCGCAGTTAAAGGGTCGGGGCTTAAATTATAACCACACAGGTAGAATTGATTAAGGCCGTCATATTGATAAAACAGGTAAGGATTTCCGGTTACTTTTGGCATGGCTTGGCCAATGGCACCCGCTATGGTCGCAGCAGGTTTGGTCTGCGCTATAAAGCTTTTATACGGATGTGCGGCAACGTAACTATTAACACTGGCGCTTTTGAAGGTAGGTGGCGCAGGCCAGGTAAAACTTGAGTTTGGTTGATCTGAGACGATGTATTGCAAGGCCGTGTTGTAAAGTTGATTGATTCTTGCCGCGTATAAAAGCGCCAGTTTAACTTGTGCGTTTGTCAAATTCTGTTGTTCGGTGGCCAGGCTTAGGTTTGAAAAGGTATAGGTGATTTCTGGAATATCCTCTATTCCGGCGATCTGGTTTAAACCGCCATTATTTTGGCCATTGATGTAATTCAGATAATTTTCGCTTGCTTCCACTGTATAGGCTTCCTGCAGGGCCGCAATGTTCTGTTGGTAGATTGACATGATTTCGTTGTTATAAGCCTCCAGCACCAGCGCAAAGTTATTGGCCGTTGCGGTACCGGGGATCGGAACATAGGTCTGTAATTGTTGGTACAAGGCATCAAAGACCTGCATTGTTGCGGAGTTCTCGCTACCCGCGCCGGCAAGTTTTGTCTGTACTGTGTTCTTGTAGCAAGCCGTGCAATCAACGGGCACAACGGCCGTTGAAAGGTTTTGTAAATTGGCCATATAAGCCGTCGTGCCGGCAGTGGCAACGGTGTTCAACTTGGCCATTATTGCACTATTTGCCGCCAGGGTGGCATACGTGGTAGTTGGAGGCCATTGACCGGTAGGCGGAACCTGTAAGTTCGCCAAGAATTGTGAATAAGCGCCATCGGGCCCCTGTATGGCGTTGAAAGAAGTCTGATAACCATAGAACCAAATTTGAGTAATGATTTGTGCTTGCGCCTGGACATAGGCGTAAAAAATATTTTGATCCAGACTTAAAATCGCCTCTATATTGTTGATTTCTGCCTGCTGCTGGGCCACCTCGGCGGTCAGTTCGCTAATTTGTTTGGCCGTCTGGTTACCCGCCACAAGACCTTCGATAGCACTTATTGTGCCCATCACAGGGGCCGATTCCGGGATCAATGACGCAATGACACCGGTAACGGCGGCAGTCTCGGCCGCAGAACCAAGGCCGGGTTGACCCTGACCTATCAGTCTCGATTCGACAAGCTCATAGACCAGCGGCCCTGCTACTATGGGCGTCGTGGTGGCGGTCACCAGTGCTCGATCTACCCAGCGGGCCGCTCTTTTTTCTGCCATTTTAACCAGGTACTTTTGGCCGGGGAGTAAATCATTTATAGTGTATTGGGCGCTCCCTTTGGGCAGCACTGCTTGGATTATCCAGGGGCCAGTGCCCTGCCGGGTGCTCAGTTGCCAGGAGCAGACCTTACAGGTATTGGTCCAACTCACCGTAATGGATTCGCCCAGCCCGCTGGCAGTCACGCCATTTTGGGAGGTAACGCCAGCACTAAGGGCTTCCCAGGCAATGATGGCATCCGCGAAAGACGCTACAGAACCAACATTAGTTATTACATTGCCGGTATCCGGTCCCAACCTAAAAATGACATTGTTTGTGTCCACCGCTAAATAGTTTGCGGTGGCCGGATAGTAGCGATAAGTATATTGCTGAAATTGTTGATCTGTAGCGGTGCCCGGGAAAAGCGTGGGGTAATTGGCCTCCGCGTAGGCAAACACGCGGTCACTGCTTAGGGTGACGGCTTCTGCCGGGGCAAACACGCCCGTGGCGAATAACGCAGCCGTTAGGGAAAGGTAAATTATCATTAAACGTAACATGTTAAATCTCCATTATGATTGACCTCTATCCCCAAGCTGGAGCTTGGGAAACAGCGCAAAATACCGGCGTTAGACCTGTCCTGAAACATTAGCGGGTCAGCGGTAGGCCGGAAACGCTTATTTTCGCTGGCGCTCAACAAGCCTTATTCCGGCCTACAGGTTTCTCGTCGGGTACGGTAAGGCCAAAACCTGTGGGACGGGGTTGCAAACCCCGTCCTGTGTGGGGGGCTCTACCGCTTTAAGGGGCCGGACACCAACCCTGGTTTTCTACGTTCATTGTATTGCCACTGGCCGCTGTCGCCGAGATATAGTTGCCCCCCAGGCAGATTCCATTAGCATATATATAACACATTGATCCGGTGCAAGTTATCGGCATTACCCAATGAATCCGCACGGGGTCTTGCTGGCCAGTGCCGCCAAGCACATATTGACCGATGTAACCGTTGGGCCCCGTGTAAGTAAATGTGCCGCCAAACCATCCCCATGACGCCCCTCCCTGGGCAGCAATTTGAGTTTTGTCTGTGGCAATTTTGTACTGTCCGTTTACTAAGGCAAGTGGCGATCCCCTTGATTGCCATGTGTTAAAAAGGGTGCTTGCGGTAGATACATTGAAATAATAATCGGCATTGGGATCGGTTTGACTGAATTCAGCAGTGACTGAATTATTACTGGCATCCCCAGGTAGTGGTGTAGGATTTGAGCTGGCACTGGCACATTGTAATTGATAGCCCCATCCGGACAGGTACCAAAGAGAGAGGCCAATTGGACTATTAGAGCAGTTCAGTGGGGGTATATTGAAACTAGGCGATAATTGCATCGGACTGCTCAAGCTTGAATAAATACTGAAATTAATGCCGTTCCACGTCGCGCCGGTAGCGCCTGGTAAAAGCAGCGGGCAGGAGATAGAAGTTGAAGGCTGACCCGCTTGTAGATTATACACACACAGGTAAATTTGATTAAGCGCATCATATTGATAGAAAAGAGAAGGACTGCCAGCCACCGTTGGCATGGGTTGGCCCAAGGTACCCACTATTTTAAGTGACGGTTTGGTTTGCGCTATGAAGCTTTTATACGGATGTGCGGCAATGTAACTATTAACACTGGCGCTCGTGAAGGTAGGGGGCGTCGGCAAGGTAAAACTGGCGCCCGGTTGATCTGAGACGATGTATTGCAAGGTCGTATTGTAAAGTTGATTGATTCTTGCCGCGTATAAAAGTGTCAGTTTAACTTGTGCGTTTGTCAAATTCTGTTGTTCGGTAACCAGGCTTTGGTTTGAAAAGGTATAGGTGATTTCCGGAATATCCTCTATTCCGGCGATCTGGTTTGTTCCGCCATTATTTTGACCATTGATGTAATTCAGATAATTTTCGCTTGCTTCCACTGTATAGGCTGTCTGCAGGGCCGCAATATTCTGTTGGTAGATTGACATGAGTTCGTTGTTATAAGCCTCCAGCACCGTCGTAAAGTTATTGGCCGTTGCGGTACCGGGGATCGGAACATAGGTCTGTAGTTGCTCATACAAGGCATCAAAAACCTGCATTGTTGCAGAGTTTTCGCTACCCACCCCGGCAAGTTTTGTCTGTACTGTGTTCTTGTAGCAAGCCGTGCAACCAACGGGCACAACGGCCGTTGAAAGGTTTTGTAAATTGGCCATATAAGCCGTCGTGCCGGGAGTGGCAACGGTGTTCAACTTGGTCATTATTGCACTATTTGCTGCGAGGGTGGCATACGTGGTAGTTGAAGGCCATTGGCCGGTAGTCGGAACCCCTATGTTCACCAAGAATTGTGAATAAGCGCCATCGGCCCCCTGTATGGCGTTGAAAGAAGTTTGATACCCATAAAACCAAATTTGAGCAATGATTGCTGCTTGCGCCTGGGTATAGAGGTAAAAAATATTTTGATCAAGACTTAAAATTGTCTCTATATTATTGATTTGTGTCTGCATCTGGGACACCTCAGCGGTCAGTTGGTTAATTTCCTGTTGCATTTCAGCCAATTGGTTTCCAGGAAAAAGGTTTGCGATGTTGGTTATTATGCCAATCGCAACGGATGTTTCCGGTATTAATTCGGCGACGAAACCATTAATGGCGTTGGCATACCACCAAGGCGAAGAACCCATACCGGTTTGACCCAGACCTCGCAGTCTCGATTCAACAAGTTCATAAACCAGCGGCCCTGCTACTATGGGCCTCGTGGTGGCGGTCAAAAGCGCCCGATCTACCCAGCGGGCCGCTCTTTTTTCTGCCATTTTAACCAGGTACTTTTGGCCGGGGAGTAAATCATTTATAGTGTATTGGGTGCTCCCTTTGGGCAGCACTGCTTGGATTATCCAGGGGCCATTGCCCTGCCGGGTGCTCAGTTGCCAGGAGCAGACCGTACAGGTATTGGTCCAACTCACCGCAATGGATTCGCCCAGCCCGGTGGCAGTCACGCCATTTTGGGTGGTAACGCCAGCACTAAGGGCTTCCCAGGCAATGATGGCATCCGCGAAAGACGCTACTGTGCCAACATTAGTTATTACATTGCCGGTATCCGGCCCCAGCCTAAAAATGTCATTGGCAGTGTCCACCGCTAAATAGTTTGCGGTGGCCGGATAGTAGCGATAAGTATATTGCTGAAATTGTTGGTCTGCAGCGGTGCCCGGGAAAAGCGTGGGGTAATTGGCCTCCGCGTAGGCAAACACGCGATCATTGCTTAGGGTGACGGCTTCAGCCGGGGCAAACACGCCCGTGGCGAATAACGCAGCCGTTAGGGTTAAGGTAAATATAATTGAACGTAACATGTTAAATCTCCAAATTTTGATTGATTTTAAGGGATTTCAATAAGTCAGCGATACATGTCGGGCATAAAAAGCATGCCCGACCTTGGTAAAACATCAACAGCCCTATCAACCACAAGTGGGGTAATTATCCACTTGCGATTGATTTGGAGAGATGGTATCTACCCGGCTCCGCCGAACACTCCGTGGATTCACTGATGCCAGAAGTTGGCCTGGATGATCACGGTGATGAGGTCTGGACCCGGGAAGTCGGCGTAGACGATGCCGGTGTATGTCGATTCGGGCTTTGCGTTTCTCAACCACTGGAAGGTGAGCTCGTTCGTGCCGAAGTACCAGATCTTGCACAACTTCGCCTTCCTCGAACTGCAATTCTCGTGAGGGAAGTCCTCCACCTCGGTCCGCGGCCCCCAGCCGTACCACAGCTGGTTTGCGTCGGTCCCCTTCGTCGCCTTCCCGCTGGCCCATTGCCACGGCTGGGTGGTGCCACTGGCCGACAGGAACGTCACATGGACCCGGGATGAAGAGCGGCCGAGTGCCCGCATAAAGACGAGGCGCTCCTTTATCGGAAGCCACTTCTTGTCATATATGCTGAAGATCGTATCCTGGTTCCAGTCGTCCAGCCTGTTCATTCGCTCATAGTTGAGTCCGAAGACCGGGTTCTCTCTGTCGCCGAAGTCCTGCAGGACGACGATCTTCCCGCGCACGTCCCCGAGCTTGGGGTCGAAGTCCGCTGCCGGAGGCGAGGGTTCCCCTTTCGGCCTGGACCAGAAGAGTGTGGGCCTTTTGTCGTAGTAGGTCTTGAAGACCTGCGAGAAGGTCTTGCCACCGGCGCAGTTGTCTGTGTCGCCCTCGTTCTTGATCCGGACGAACAGGGCTTCTCTCTCGTGGTGCGTGAGCTGGAGCCAGCTAGCCATCTGATTGAGGATGTCGTCGAAGGTGATGTATTGGTAATAATCGCTGTGATACCCGACCAGGAAGTTGCCATCCCCAGTGCACCGGAGGCGGATGTCGAACGCTCGGATGCCCGAGTTCATCTGGCCCTCGAGAGACAGCAGCTGGTTCAGGACCCAGTGGCGGACAATCGCCGGGCCCTCCCGCGCGATGGAGCCGTGGGTCCCCGGCAGCGAGAGCGCGGAGAAGGGCCGGTCATCCGGCAGGTTGCTCATCCAGTACTTGTTGGTATCAGCGGGTTCAACGTCTGAATACCAGTAGGAATACAGCTTCTTGGTCGTGAGAAGGGCTTCCCAGGCAATGATGGCATCCGCGAAAGACGCGACTGTGCCAACATTAGTTATTACATTGCCGGTATCCGGCCCCAACATAAAAATCACATTGGCAGTGTCCACCGCTAAATAGTTTGCGGTGGCCGGATAGTAGCGATAAGTATATTGCTGAAA
>Ga0208102_1000336_pt1 | contig 17191 bp, 16 predicted proteins | sample CryBogmetaGMA17M_FD_184549 | JGI IMG/M metagenome (GOLD analysis project Ga0208102, IMG submission 184549) | Freshwater microbial communities from Crystal Bog, Wisconsin, USA - MA17M (SPAdes) | ecosystem: Environmental > Aquatic > Freshwater > Lake | place: Crystal Bog, Wisconsin, USA...
GCCGGGGGATGTGAGGGCCGGGGGCTCGACCGGCGCGCATCTGCATTTTGAATACGTGCCCAAAGGCTGGATACTCGGTTCGAAAAACAGGGTGGATCCTTTCCCGTGCATTACCACAGGAGCCTCAATACCTGTAGTCCAGACCATTGCAGCATCAAACATCACTTCGACCTCTGCAACCGCAGGCGGGATGGTGATTTCCGACGGAGGAGCGGCAGTCAGTTTCAGGGGAGTCTGCTGGAATACGGGCGGAAATCCCGGTGTTCTGGATAACGCCACCTTCGACGGAAGCGGCCTTGGCTTGTTCACCAGCGCTTTATCAGGGCTTACACCCAATACCACCTATTACATGAGAGCCTATGCCACCAACGCAAGCGGGACCGCTTACGGCACGGAATATTCATTCACAACGACCAATGAGCAGGGGCTTGACGGCTACTGGACCAACGGCAGCATTGTATTGCATTACAGCGGGAGTAGCCTTGATTTTTCCCAGGTATTGGGAGGCAGCTGGCTTGACGCCCTCAACCAGGGCTGGATCAGCATAGGAACACCCAAGTTCAGCGGCATCGTCAAAACCGGGGCCGGGAGTTGGAGCTGCAACGAACTCTGGTGGCACACCACCGGCGGAGTCATAGATGGCGTAGGCTACAGCAATGACGGCAGCATCACCATGCAACCCGACGGCAGCATCAGCACCCTCTCAAGCAATCCCTGGACCGGCGGAACCGGGGCGGGGAGTTATACAAAGGTGAAGCCGTGACCGGGTAACTGGGTTACGGGATAGCCAGGTAATGCTTTTTGCCGCCGGGAAGTGTTGCATAAATTATGCAACAATGCCCCTTGTTGCATAAAAAATGCAACAATGTATCCACCCGATAATAGTCCTCCGCCCCTCCATCATATCCAGCCATTTCCTATCTTAGCTTCAAATTTCTCAACATGTCAAAAATTGCACTCATCTCAGGCGTCACCGGCCAGGACGGAAGTTATTTAGCTGAACTATTGCTTGAAAAGGGGTACATTGTTCATGGGATATTAAGGAGGAGCAGTTCTTTTAATACAGGGAGGATTGACCATATTTATCTCAACAACAATGAGTACCGCGACAAGAGGATGTTCCTGCACTACGGCGATCTTACCGATTCAAGCAACCTGAACCGCCTGGTCGAAAAGATTCATCCCGATGAGATTTATAACCTCGGTGCCCAGAGCCATGTGCAGGTGTCGTTTGAGGTTCCCGAATATACCGCCGAAGTTGATGCCATAGGCACCCTGCGCTTCCTCGACGCTATCCGCGAGACAGGGGTGAAGACGAAGTTCTACCAGGCCAGCACGTCGGAGTTGTACGGGAATGCTTTGTCACGTGAATCGCAAACCGTTAACCGTAAATCGGATCACGGATCACGAATCACGGGTCACACGCTAAGCGAAACCTCCCCCTTCCGCCCGACCAGCCCTTACGCCGTTGCCAAGCTCTATGCTTACTGGATTACCGTCAATTACCGGGAGGCGTATAATTTGTTTGCCTGTAACGGGATATTGTTCAACCATGAATCGCCCAGGAGAGGGGAGACCTTTGTAACACGGAAAATCACGTTGGGAGTTTCGCGCATCATGGCCGGGAAGCAGGATATGTTATACCTTGGAAACATCCATGCAGCCAGGGACTGGGGATATACACCGGAGTATGCCGAAGGAATGTGGAAGATGCTTCAGGCAGACCGGCCCGATGATTATGTTTTGGCCACCGGCGAAACACATACGGTGAAGGAATTCATCGAAGAAGCATTCGCGTATTTCGGCGAAACGCTGATTTGGGAAAGGGAGGGGGTTAATGAAACCGCAAAGCTATCCGCCAGCAGCAAAAAAGTAATAGCCATGGATCCCAAATATTACCGTCCCACCGATGTGGAGTTTTTAAGGGGAGATCCTTCCAAAGCGCTACGCGATCTCGGATGGGCTCCGAAAGTCAGATTCAAAGAGCTGGTAAAGATCATGATGGAGCATGACTCGGGAACCGGGAATCGTGAATCGTGAATCGTGAATCGTGAGCCGGGGTGTATGCTTTTTTTTGCGGAGGTTGACAAGATTGAATTTTCTTGTATCCTGTCAACCAGGCCGGCCTTTCCAGCCACCAGGGGTATTTGATCAAGAGTAATTGTAACTTTACAGGCCTAATGCGCTTCACCACGTGTTTAGCAAATAAACAATCAGCTTATGCCCACCGACTATGAAAAAATAGCAGAGCACTGCCTGCGTCACAAAAAAATCAGCGAAAAGGTACTGGACCAATTTCTGATGCCTTTCATCGCCCGTAAAGAAGGGATGGACCGGAAGATGAACGCATACACACAGAAATACCTGCATATCATCCGGAAGATGCCCAAAGAATTCTTTCCGATGGCAATGGGCGAATACATCATGGGAAAGACCTTGACCCCCGACGGACTGATCCATAAGTACCTGAACAACATTCAACTCAGGTCGCTGGAAAAAACCGAATGCGAATTCCTGGAGTTTCAGGCCGACAATCCCTGGAGATATTGCTTTGCCTGGATTGCCGACCGTAAGGCAAAGAATTTTTTCATCCTTCGCGATGCTTTTTTTGAAGATGAGTTTCTGCTGTTTTCGCCGGGGGTGGAGGCCTTTTGGACCCAGGGCCGCAAGCAGGATCTTTATTTTCTGCTTACCGGGTTTAACGGACTTTGCTTTCACACCTACGGCAACATCCTGTCCTTTCGATCCTTCGATCCCGATGATATTTATTTCTACGGGACCGAAGTCTTTCCTGAGGTAGATTCAGATGCTTCGCTGATGGCCTCAGTGTATAAAGATCCCATACCTTATATGATGCTTGCCAGCGGAATGGAATTTCCTGTCACGATGAGTGGCATCCATAAGCTGCGTCATTTGGTTGCCGTTGACGAGATCTCCGGCATAGCTACCGGTAAGCTGAAAGAAACTTTCTCTGTTCAATGGAATGCAAACATTTACCGGATCAGCCATGAAGATTGGAGCGGGCCGCCCCATTTTGCCTCGGCCTATTTTAATGAATCAAGCGGTGAATTATCCCGTTATGCCATGACCGAGGAAGGTTTCAGGGAATTGACCCGTATGCTTATCGCCTCTGGCCTTCACATTGACGAGAAGGAAGACTATTCGGTGGGAATGAGCATGCTGGTGACCATGCAGGAGATCCTGAAGAAGAAAATCAACCTCAAGGAATACGAAACTTTATTTCCTGAAAAGGAAACCAACCCTATGTCGCAGGAAGATCTCAGCGGCCTCAACCGCTTTATGAAACTTCTGCTTCCTTATATCAACGCGGGAACCCAGCCCGACCTCGAAATCCTTGCCAGGCAAGCAGGGATAGAACCCGAAACAGCCCACAGCCTGTATGAACAGCTCAAAAACAAATTTGGAAAAACCGGGATGTAAAAGCAGCCCCTGAAAAGGGAGGTGTATGCTCATGAATGAGCGGGAATTTCAAGATACAGCCGTATCCATTTCTGAGAAGGGTTGACAAATCATTGTGAAAAGTGTTTTTGTCAACCATTGACTGCGGATGACTCCCTCCCAATTTTAGGTTGTGACCCCGGATTTTATAATGACTGCGGATGTAATCCCTCAGGGTATTCTTTATTTTCGATGGTGGCGTGAAATACAAGCTCAAAAAAGGCAGGAGAAAAATAAGAAAGCAGAAAACGAAATGCAGATAGCTGAATTTCAATGCCATGTATTTTTTCATTATTGAATAAAAATGAATTCTTTTTCTTATTGGAAACAATGAAAACCAGGCTAAGATAATTTCGCATCCTGCATCTTATATCTTGGATCGGCAGAACGGAGTGATGCCCCAGCCTGTATTGGAGCATGAAATTCGCTAACTTTGTAGTTGCGCTTAAGGAGATTCAATTATGCTGGAAAAAGAATCAAGAGTTTTTGAACAGAAACTTCCCGGCTTAGTTAACACTGATATGGGGAAATTTGTCTTGATCAAAGATGATCTGGTAATAGGAACCTTTGCTGCACTTCTTGATGCGTTAAAATCGGGATACGAGAAGTTTAAAGACCAGCCGTTTTTTGTGAGGCAGATACTTGCTGCACAACAGCCTATGAATTTTTCCAATAACCATTTGTTTATTTAAGCGATGCCGTCAATCTTCCCCGGAGAGTGTAATTTTCGGGCGAGTCCCTTGTAAAGTCAGGCACCCCTGGGAAGGTATGTTCTTATTTTTGCGGAGGGTTGACAAGTCATTGTTGAAAAGTAAAATATGACATTTCTTATTTTACTTTAGCGGGCTAAAGTAAAATAGCGTTATATTTGTTTTACTTTTCATTAATAAACTTGACATGATCGAACTGGAAAAATTCAATCCTGGACGGTATGAATCCGGGTTTGAGTACAACTACTTCCTTCCGGAAAAAGTCAATACTGAATGGCAGTGGAATGCGCAGATAATCAATCATCTGCTGGAGAAAGCGGCTGTGAAATTAGGCGAGCTTAATTCATATGCTTCACTGGTCCCCGACATTGATCTTTTCATTCAGCTTCACGTGACAAAGGAAGCTGTTCTATCGAGCAGAATTGAAGGGACCAAGACCAATATTAATGAAGCAATCCTTCCTGAAGATGAAATTAAACCCGAGCGCAAAAACGACTGGAAGGAAGTGAATAACTATATTACTGCCCTGAACCAAGCGATTACCGAACTTCAGCAGTTGCCAATTTCGACCCGGCTCATAAAAAAAACACATAAAACGCTCTTAGACAGCGTGCGAGGCGAGTACAAACAACCCGGGGAATTCCGGACCAGCCAAAATTGGATAGGCGGCAACAGTTTGAGCGATGCAACTTTTATTCCTCCTCATGATAGCTTTGTGAATGAACTGATGGGTGACCTTGAGAATTTCATCCACAATGATCAAATCAAGATTCCTGCCTTAATCAGAGCGGGAATCATTCATTATCAGTTTGAAACAATCCATCCATTCCTGGACGGGAATGGAAGAATTGGTCGTCTGTTAATCACATTATACCTTGTAAGTCAAAAGATTCTCGATAAACCTTTACTGTATCTTTCAACTTATTTCGAAAAAAATAAGGGTTTATATTATGATAACCTGACGAGAGTGCGAGAGCATTCAGATATGATTCAATGGCTGAAATATTTTCTTGTAGGTATTGAGCAAACAGCCACCCAGTCGATTCAAACACTTACTGAAATACTGAAACTCAAATCGAACATCGAGCATGAAGCCCCGTCTATTTTCAAACGCAGGAGCTATGCAGCAATAAGATTGTTTAACGAATTGTACAAGAAACCTTTTGTTAATGTTGAAAGCGCCGCACAGATCTGTAACCTGAGTTATAAGGCTGCAAATGATCTTATTGCGTTGATGAGCCAATCAGGATATTTAAAAGAAACCACAGGCCAGAGCCGAAACCGCTTATTCGTTTTTCAGCCATATCTGTTGATATTTGAAAATAAGTGAGAATACTCTACCGCAGTTTTCGGTTTATGGCGGATCATGCTTTGGCTGATCCCGGTAAATACACCCTTTTGAGAAGAACCGTTTCTGAAAGCAAACCTGCGACCAGGACAATTCCGGCCTTCTTTGACCTCTTTGCCGGTCAGGATAATGCCATCATATCCCGACAGATCAAAAAACTTATTGATAAAAAAATGTTAGCTCCCGAAAAAGAAGGAGCACGCAAGTATCTTATCCGCTTCAATAATAATTATCTTCTGCGAGGAATCATTACCTCCCTCGGTGAAAAAGGATTTTTACCGATAAAAGACTGATTTTTCCATCTCAACGGCGAGGCAAGCCCCGAAAGATCCGGGCCACCCCGGGGGAGGTGTATTCTTATTTTTTCGGAGGTTGACAAGATCACATTATTTTGTATCCTGTCAACCAGGCCGGCTAACATATGCACTAATTTATATGCAAACATCGCATAGACTTTCCTTTCTTCAGGAGACACGTCCCAGGCAAACTGATAATGGAAATACAAAAATCGAAACCAAAAACAGGAGGAAAAATACAAAAATCAAAGGCGAAACAGGATCCAGGATGGAAAAAACGCCTGCTTTGACCAGACTTTGACGGTGCAACCCGACCACCTTTACCTCATTGATATTAACGACATTAATGTGGTCAATCAAAATCGGCAGAAGGTGGTCATTCGGGCCGGCTTTTCCATTAGCGTAAACCGGCAAGCCGTATTAGTAATATTTTCTATATTTTTGTAAGGAATTTGTAATAGTATGGAAATAACAGGAAAGAAAGTTCTCGTTACAGGGGCGGGAGGTTTTATCGGAAGTCACCTGGTTGAAGCATTACTTGAAAAGAAATGCGAAGTCACTGCAATGGTTCATTATAATTCATTCAACCGTTGGGGATGGCTTGATTACATTTCTCAAGAAAAGAAGGATAAAATCAAAGTATTTACGGGCGATATAAGAGACCCGAATGGTGTGAGATTGGCCATGGAGGGTTGTGAAATTGTTTTTAATCTTGCTGCACTGATTGGAATTCCATATTCCTATCATTCACCCGATACCTATATAGACACGAATATTAAAGGGACCCTGAATATTCTGCAGGCTGCAAGGCAGTTAAATGTTGAAAAAGTAATACAGACTTCAACTTCAGAGGTTTATGGAACTGCCCAGTTTGTTCCTATTACTGAAGAACATCCTGTAAATCCACAGTCACCTTATGCTGCGTCAAAAGCCGGCGCTGATTTCCTCGCATTGACCTTTTATCGTTCCTTCCAAACACCGGTAGTCGTTGTAAGACCATTTAATACTTACGGTCCCAGGCAATCGGCCAGGGCGATCATTCCAACAATCATCACTCAGATATTGGCCGGAAAGAAAGAAATCAAGCTGGGTTCCATTACACCAACGAGAGATTTAAATTTTGTTACCGATACTGCCAATGGGTTTGTAAAAGCAGCGGAAAGTGAGAATGCGCTTGGAGAGGTAGTGAACCTCGGCAGTAATTTTGAAATTTCCATTGGCGAACTGGTAAACCAGATTTCCAGGATCATGGATAAACCTGTTACGGTTAGCAGCATTTCAGAAAGGATAAGACCAGAAAAATCTGAAGTTGAAAGACTTTGGGCCGAAAACCGCAAAGCAAAACAACTTTTTAGCTGGACCCCGGAATATACCCTTGAGCAAGGACTTAAAGAAACCATAGCTTGGTTCAAGGCCCCCGGGAATATGAATTTATACAAACAAGATCAATACAACATTTAACAAAGCACGAAGGCTGCAGTTCTTGCCAGAGGAAAATATACAAGGCCAACACTTTACACAACCGTTATTTCTAAGCCATTTGTTCGAGCCCTGGAAAGCCAGGCACCCCGGGGGAGGTGTATTCTTATTTTTTCGGAGGTTGACAAAATCTATTTTTCTTGTATTTTGTCAACCAAGCTGCCCAGTCAGTGCAAACATTTACAGAAATACTGAAACTCAAATCGAACATCGAGCATGAAGCCCCTGCAATATTCAAGCGCAGGAGCTATGCTGCAATAAGATTGTTTAACGAATTATACAAGAAGCTTTTTGTAAATGTTGAAAACGCATCACAGATCTATAATCTGAGCTATAAGGCCACAAATGATCTTATTGCGTTGATGAGCCAATCAGGGTATTTAAAAGAAACCACAGGGCAGAGCCGCAACCGTTTGTTCGTTTTTCAGCCATACCTGTTAATATTTGAAAATAAGTGAAAATAATCTATCGGCTAGTAACACAATACAGATTGGCAAAAATCAGATTCGCCCAAAATTCAAAAGAGAACGCTATACGTGGAAAAAACGCTATCCCTGACCAGTCTTTGCGGGGACTGTCTACCCACAATATCTTATTGACAGTTAAGGAAATATAGTTGTCAGCTAAAAACGGCGAAGGGTCGTCATCTTCATCGTTTTCTCCAATATAGTAAATGATGCTGTATTTAATTGCATTTCCTTGACACTATATCCAAATTGAAATGAGAGAAAGGAATGTGTGGACATGCCGATGATCTTTTCTATCTCCTGCCGACCTTTCAGGTGTGAGGATCACAGGTTAAGGTAGAGACTAATTGAAGATTAAAAAAAAAAACCCAGAAGGGGTAAAGATTATCGGATATCCGGATATTTTTATTATACTTGCAATAGAAATTCTGTGATCTGATGCCATTTGAGAGTTTGACTGATGAGCAAATATTGGACCTGATTACCTGCCCAAAACATCTAAATAATCCGCAGGCAAGGACCCGCAATAAGGAAGGTCATATGCAAGTTAATTACAGAGCCTCTGCTACCGATGGCTCTGAGAATGAGTTTGAAATATACAAACGTCAAAATCTCAGAGAGGGGATGGAGGATGATTTTTCATGTGGAATTTCCTGGATTGCTCCGAGCGGAGAAACCCTTACACTTAGACGATATAACGGGCCAGGTCATCAACATTCAAATCATCTCGAGAATGTTTTACTGGAAAATGTTTGTCATATCCATTTTGCCACGGAAAGGTATATTCAGGCGAACAGGAAGGCAGAAGGATATGCTGATCCAAGTGACAGGTATATTACACTTGATGGTGCATTCGCTTGTTTGGTCAAGGATTGTAATATTTCAGGAATTAAAACAACACCTGATGATTTAAGCCAACAACAACTTTTTTAAGAATGAATCTTGATATAAATATACTGCAGGAGACATTGTGCTCCCTGATGTGCGCCGAAGTAAAGATCAGGCTCAAGAATACAAACCTGTTATCTGTAGAGACTCCATTTTACTTTCCCGATGGCGATCCTTATCAGCTTTTTATCAGGGAAATGCCCGGAGGTATTATCAGATTGACCGACATGGGCCATACTATGATGCATTTGAGTTATGAAAATGACATAGAAAAGTTCCGCGATGGCACCAGAGGGAAATTATTGGAGCAAATAAAGGCCGAAACCTTTATTGACGAAAATGATGGTGAATTTTATATTGATACGCCGGTAAATAAGCTGGGATTCAATGTCTTCAGGCTGGGACAAGCCATTACCAAAATCAATGACCTGACATATCTCAATCGGGCAAAGGCTGAATCGACCTTTTATGAAGATTTGCAGGAGCAGCTTTATAAAATCGTTGGAGAAGAGAAGGTTAAGAGGGATTATTATTATGATGGGATAGAAAATTCAAAGGACTATCCCATTGATTACCGGATAGATGGGAAACATTCTCCATTGTTTGTATTCGGTATCCCAAACCGAGACAAAGCACGTCTCACAACTATTATTCTGGAACGTTTACTCAGAGCTAAAGCCGATTTTGACAGCCTGCTTATTTTCGCTGACCAGGGGACTGTCCCTAAGCCAGACTTGGCAAGACTTTCCAATGCTGGGGGTGAAATGATAGCATCACTAGATGCTGAAGCTGATTTTTCAAGGAAATTGTTGAGGAAAGTCGAGTTCAATTAGAAAACATGAAAAAAACGAATAAGATTTAGAATATCATAGTATTCACTCTTTGTTACATATGATCCCCGCAAAAGAGGCAATTCGAATTTTATTGAAAATTGAGACTGAATTCCCATCCGGTAAAAAAGCAATTGGTTCTGGATTTTATAGCATGAAACCTAATGAAATAATTACTTGCCGGCATGTTGTTTTTGATGATAATGGACAAAAAGCCAAACGTATTAAAGTAAATGGGAGCGAAGCCGGTATAAAATCTGATTTTCGCGACATTGACATTTCTATATTGGACTGGAAATGTCAGAAAGTTTCGAAATTTAATATAGATAATGATCCAGAAATTGGTGAAGATGTTTTTTTTGCTGGTTTTCCATCTGGTGTTAAAACAGCATCAATCTTTAAAGGTATTATTTCTGCTGTTGGGAAGAATTTAATATCTAACCCTTCGTGTGAGATATTTCAGATTAATGGGATGATAAATTCAGGAAATAGCGGGGGACCTTTAATAAACAATAATAGTGAAGTAATTGGTGTAATAACTGCGAAGTATGTTCCATTATTAATTGAAGTTGATCGCCTTCGTAATTTATTAAAGTCATTTCCACAATTTCCAAGTGAAGTTGGAATTGGTCAAATTGACTTCGCAAAGTTTGTAAATTTAATGATAGAATCATTAACAATAATTAGTGGAACATTGAGATTAGTGCAGGTTGGAATCGGATATGCAGTTCCAATAAAACTTTTGAAAATATAAGGAGGTGATTATGTTTGTAATCTGTAGATCTTGTGGCGGTAAAATTGCTGTTTCTCACAAACCCCAGGGAGGAACCAATATGCAAGGGATTAACCTGAGTGGCAATGTGAAAGTTGAAGGTAATAAAGTTGTTTTTGGGTCAGGGGGTAAATTGGCTTTTGGACCTGGAGGTAAAATTGGGTTTGGCGCTGCTCCTAAATCCCGGTTTACATGTACAGATTGTGGGAAATCATTCGATTACTCTGTGGATGAAATTCAAGAAGAAAAACCATGAAATGAAATGGAGGATGTAAGAATTATTGCATATATTTGAATTTACTTAATTCTAAATCAGCAAAATTTCGTATTGCATTGTAATCCAGCAAGTTTTTACTTAATTAGGAAACGGAAAGACAATTGGAACAAACAGGTATTAATAGAAAAAACTTGTAGGGCCAAGTGAGGGAATCCTATGGGGGATATGCTCATTTACGTTTCATGAACGGATGATGTGATTTCCCTTCGACGCCTCAGGAAATTTCCGTTAAGAAAACCGAGTGATGAGCCGTTAAAATTCATCGGTTTTAAGGCCTGAAAGGCCGGTATATGAATTTTAGGCGATGGACGAAGGTTTTTAGGAAATTTACGTTACCGGAAAAGGGAAATTACACCATCCATTATTGCCGGGCTAAATTCATATATTTGCTTCATGAAGCGGCTTCTTCTCATCATCACGTTCTTCACGACCGTCACGTTCATCGCGAACGCCCAGGTGGTGTACGAACCGGTGACCAACAACCCGGTGTACGAGCTGCTGGATGAATTGGCGGCTTTAAAGGTGATTACGATCAATTCGCTGGTTAAGCCGTATTCGAGGGTGTATATTGCGAATAAGCTTAACCAGGCGCTTGAGAAGGTCGAAAAACTGAATAAACGGCAGCTGGATGAGGTGAGGTTTTATCTTAAGGACTATTCGTTTGAGGTTGGCTTAAACAACAACCTTATAAATGGGTATGTGAACGTGAGTCATGAGTCGCGGGCCATAAATCGTGATCCGGGAACCGTGAACCGTGAACCGGGAATCGTGAACCGTGAACCGGGAACCGTGAACCGTGAACCGGGAGCCATAAATCGTGATTCGGGAACCGTGAACCGTGAACCGGGAGCCATAAATCGTGATTCGGGAACCGTGAACCGTGAACCGGGAGCCATAAATCGTGATTCGGGGGCGGGGAGTCGTAATTTGTTAATAGGAGGCGAAAACCCAAAAAACCAGTCGTCCAGTAACCCAGTGACCCAGCACCCAGCGTCATTCAACCTCAACCCAGTGTCTTTCCGCCTTAATACAACACCGTTCAAGCTCTGCATCTCACCACAGCTGGGGGCAAGGTTCATGCTCAACGAAAACGGCAACTTCGTAGAAGCCTCCGGCGGGGGCGAGGCGTATGGTTATCTGGCGAAGCACGTGGGGTATTATTTCAGTGTGAAATATGTTCATCAGAGCGAGGCGATGGTGAACCCGGTGATGTTTACGATGGAGGAGGGGAAATCGTGGAATTATAATCAGGATGGATCAGTTTACAATACCGAATGGAGGGGGGGATTATCGGTGGGATGGAACTGGGGGGATTTCGGGATCTATAAGGACCGGCCCATCTGGGGTAATGCCAACCACGGAAGCAATATCATGAGCGGTCATCCGCCATCATTCCCTTATATACAATTACACCTGAAACCGGCGAAATGGATAGAATTTTACAGCATGACCGGCTTCCTGAAGTCGAACGTGGTCGACAGCAGCCGCTCGAGTTTTACACCCGGTTCGGAGCAAATCAGGTATCGTAAAAAGTATTTCTCGGCGAATTTCTTCACCATCACCCCATGGAAAGGGCTGGATCTTTCTTTTGGGAATTCGATTTTCTGGAGTGATGTGTTCAGGGCGGGTTACCTGATACCGTTTAACTTATATAAATCGTTGGATGAAAGCCTCAGAGGATCCAATGGTTTTATAAGCAATATCAATACCAATGATGACGGCCATTTGTTTGCGGATATCAGTACCCGAAACATCAAGCATCTGAATATTTACCTTGGATTATGGATTGATGAATTGCAGATGGCCAGGTTTTTTAAAACGAACCAGCACAACCTCTTAAGCTGGAAAATCGGGTTCACCTTATATGATCTGCCGGTAAAGAATCTATCCCTGACGGTCGAAGGTATCACAACAAGGCCCGGAACCTACGACGAATACGTTCCGGCGCATCTGTATGCCAATGATGATTACAGTTTCGGGAATTTTTTAAGGGGAGATGCCTGGGAGATCTATGTTTGTCTCAATTACCGGCCGATACGGGGAATGAAAATATCAGCTTCGTATAACCTGGCACAGAGGGGAGGATATATTTATATGAAGGATGATGCTATAACGTATCCGCTTGCGCAGAATCTCATCTTCAATCAAACCACTGTGGGCATCAATGCTACTTATAACTTAACAACAAACGTACGAATGTTCATTGATTATGCATACAACCAATATGCCGGAGATCTTCAGTACATCCCGATGATTTACAAGGGGACAACGAATAGTTTGACTTTAGGGGTTAATTTAGGGTTCTAAAAAAGGAAGCATTGAAAAAGATAACAGTATAGCATAATATCCAGTCCTCCAGTTATCTAGTAATCCAGACATCCGTAAGAATTTCTCAGGCTTTCTTTTCCGTATCCTCCCCGGCAAAATGAAAAAGAATGGCAAATAAAATGAAATTGATTGCCGAAAAATACACCAGGTGAGGAGCTTTGGAAAATACAGGAATGCCGATTAAAGAATAAATTATCCCAATCAGCATTAAAATTGTTGCAATGATTGAGAAGATACAAGCCAGGGGTTTGAATACTTTTCTCATGGTCTTTGGTTTATTGGTTTAAGATCAAAGATATACATTCTTTTTGTTCCATTTATAATAATATTACTATAAGAGTCAAAAATTTAAATTTGCTATCCTGCATCTTGCATCCTGCATCAATACGAAGCACCACGCCTCACATTTTCCCTGATCGCATACAGCGGGCAAACTCTGATTTTATCGTAGGATGAAAAATTTTCAAGGGAAGTGCGAATTCCCCAGGGCCTGTGTTTTTCTTCAAGAAACAGGAACATGCTTCGCATGGAACCACTTGTGCCGGCTTTGACTTCCACCGGAATAACCTGGTCCCCCGATTGAACGAGATAATCAATTTCGGCATTACTGTTTATCGCCTCCCTTTGCCAATAAAACAACTGAGGCTGACTAAAGCAGGATTCCGATTTCACAATCTCAAGCCCTGCAAACAGTTCAGCCAGGGATCCCTTATTCACCAGCTTAAAATCATCGCTGAACAACACATCAGAGATCTCCAGACCCAGCAAATGCAGGAATATCCCGGTATCAAAAATCAGCATCTTACGCTTTTTCTCATTACTCTCAGCGCCCAGGGGTATGCCGTTAGCCGAAGAATGAGTGACGGGAATCACGAGTCCTGCCATAATAAGCAATTCAAGGGCTTCCTTAATTTGTTTATGATTGGAGTCTGCGGATGAGTTCGCGTAAACGAACTTACATCCAGTTTGACGGGCCACCGAGTTGAACACCTCCGACAGCCGCGAAGGCGGGACCCTTTTTTTGTATTTCGTAAAGTCGGATTTTAAAGAAACCAGCAGATCGTTAATAATCAACCGGCAATCCATCATGTTCTGCGTTTGGGAATATTTTGCCATTACTTCAGGCATGCCCCCCAGGACGAGAAAACGTTTCAGCAATGAAATCAGTTTATTATGCAGAACCTCATTTACAGGCTCTACGGGCGATGACTTTCGTTTGATCTCCAGAAGATCTGTTTCATGCATTGCCATTAGAAATTCATCAAACGAAAACGGGTATATAAACAAGGTACGAACCCTTCCTACGCCAAAAGAAGGCAAGTCTTCCAATGCGAACTCCAGGAGTGAACCGGCTGCTACCAGATGAAGAGAAGGCAGTTTCTCATAAAAAAAGCGAAGTGATGAAATGGCCGGAATGCAGGATTGAATTTCATCAAAAAAGAGCAATGTTTTACCCGGAATGACAGGAATCTTGTACAAGACCGACAGGTTTTCGCACAATTCTTCAGGAGACAGGTTCCCCGCAAACAGAGTATGAACCTGTTTTTGCTCCTCGAAATTGATCTCAAGGTAATACTCAAAAGTCCTCGCGAGCTCCCTTATTGCTGAAGATTTTCCGACCTGCCTCGGACCCCTCAGTAATAAAGGTTTGCGGGAAGCATCTTGTTTCCAGGCAAGCAAGTCTTTGTCAATTTCTCTCTTAAGATACATATTTTCCAATAATCAAAGGCAAAGATAAGCATAAAAATACAAAAATCAAAGGCAAGGATAAGCGTAAAAATACAAAAATCAAAGGCAAAGATGGGATGGGCAACGCTCCGCGTTGCCGATACAGGATGCAGGATGATGGCGCTTCGCGCCGATGGGGCAGCACTGCGTGCTGCTGATCCAGGATGCAGGTAATCTTGAATCTTGCATCGGTGCGTAGCACCAACATCGGCAATGCGAAGCATTACCCCATCTTGCATCCAGAATCTTTAAAAAAAAATTCCCCACTTCTCTATTCCTCTGATTTATCGCAAGTAAACGCTGTCCATGCTATGCCGAAATGCTAACAAATCAGTGTTATCTGAGGCATTCGTTAGGTTAAAAATAGGTTAAATCTTGATTTCTGTAAAAAAACGTTTTATATTTGCGCCGATGAGTAAATTCTACGGTTTATGTCACTGATGAATTTTGGCGGGAATGAGTTAATCATTCTTTCAGTATCTGTCGCTTTTCTGATCACGTTTTTCTTTGTTCCAATCACCGCCCGTATAGCGAAAGAGAAGGGGATTGTAGCCCATGAAAACGGGCGTACCTCTCATAAAGGGAATGTTCCTACCATGGGGGGGCTGGCTGTATTCTCAGGTTTTTATATTACAGTTCTGTTGTTTGTGAATGACAGTAACCTGCGTGAATTGAATTACCTGATTGCCGGTTCATTTTTGATATTGTTAACCGGGATGAAAGATGATATGGTTGGGTTATCAGCACGTAAGAAATTGATCGTTCAGATCATATCAGCCTGCATTATTATTTTCTGGGCCAACCTGAGGTTTACCAACTTGCAGGGTTTCCTGGGGATTCATGAGATCAATTACTTCTGGAGTGTGTGCATTACCCTGATCACCATCGTAGGATTGACGAATTGTTTTAACCTGATCGACGGGATAGACGGACTGGCAGCCGGAGTGGGTAGTGTAAGCCTTGTAGCCTTGGGTGTATGGTTCGGGATCGTTGGACAACATGAACTGATGATGATTTCGTTTATCCTGGCGAGCACCCTTATCAGTTTTATACCGTATAACGTATTCGGACAATCGAATAAGATCTTCCTGGGAGATACCGGGTCACTCACGATAGGATTCATCATTGCATACCTTATCCTCAAGTTTAACCAGGTTAATTTAGGACTTCCGCCTGAATATATGCTTAAAAGTGCGCCAGCTATAAGTGTTGCAATCGTCTTTGTTCCCTTGTTTGATACTATCAGGGTGTTTATCCTGCGTATATTCAAAGGGAAGCATCCATTTACGCCCGATAAAGAGCATGCCCACCATACACTGCTTTGCCTGGGATTAAGTCATGCCAAGACCAGTTTATACCTGGTCGGATTGAATGCAGCATTTATTTTTATTGCTTTCAGCGCTTCATACCTTGGGACTACCGCTTTGTTTTTTGTTTTATTAATCCAGGGCATGGTCGTATTTTTCATCCCAAGAGCTGTAAAACGAAAAAAGGAGAATAAACCTATCCTCCAGAATCCTCTATCCACCCGAAGCGCCTAATCACTCATCCTGCATCTTACATCTTGCATCGGCGCGAAGCGCCATTATCCTGCATTCTCCCAAGGAGTCTTCCCCGGGTTTCGACGGGTAAAATACACGAGCGTGTAAGAAAGGAAAAGAGCCGAAGCCACTAAAAGGAAGGTGGCGAGGTACATGTTTATATTTTGCAGGGTAAAGGCGAGTGCGGCGTAAATGATACTGACGCAAAAGAGCAAAGCTGTTACCTGGCGGTGGGTGAGGCCGAAACAAAGAAGGTGATGGTGGATGTGGGTGCGGTCGGGGTGGAAGGGGGATTTTCCCTGGAGGATGCGGGAGAGCATGACTCTGAAGGTGTCGAAGATGGGGATGAGGAGAATGCCAAAGGAAACGACGGGGGCTGCGTTCACTGGCCAGGGAAGGGTGGATGAAAGGTTCATCTCGTTAAAGCGGATCACGACGATAGCCATCATGAAACCTAAAAACTGGGCGCCGGTATCGCCCAGGAATATCTTATTTTTAACAGACCAGAGGTTATACCTCAGAAACGCAATGATCGAGCCGATGGCGGATGCGCAAAGCAGGGCAAAGGAATAGTCCCTGTTAATAAAGAACCATCCGCCGAAAGTAGCAAAGGCAGTAAGGGCCAGGGAACCGGAAAGTCCGTCAACACCATCAATCAGATTAAAAGCATTGGTTATGCCGATGATGAAGAAGAGGGAAATCAAAAAGCTCAGGGGGTAGCTGATCCCGTGTACGCCAAAATACCCGTGCAGGCTGGTAAACCTGTAACCGGCGAAAAGGATCAGGATGGAAGCCGCTGCAAGCTGTGCAATGAACTTTTTACTGAAGGATATCCCCATCATGTCATCCTTGATCCCGATAAAGAAAATGATGATGCTACCGGCAACAGCAAACTGGTATCCGGGAAAAGAATCCATACGGGAAAGCAGGGAAACCGAGAGGATCACACCCAGGAACATGGCAATACCAGCCAGGCGGGGAGTAGGGTGAAGATGGGTCGTGCGGCCATTGGGATGATCGTACATGCTGTGGTTATCGGCAATCCTCACCAGAACCGGGATGCCATAT
>Ga0208102_1000341_pt1 | contig 17081 bp, 11 predicted proteins | sample CryBogmetaGMA17M_FD_184549 | JGI IMG/M metagenome (GOLD analysis project Ga0208102, IMG submission 184549) | Freshwater microbial communities from Crystal Bog, Wisconsin, USA - MA17M (SPAdes) | ecosystem: Environmental > Aquatic > Freshwater > Lake | place: Crystal Bog, Wisconsin, USA...
TCCCTGCTTTTTAGCGCCATCAAGCACTTTAAACTCAATAATAAAAACTTTATTATCAAGCAAAACCGTCAAATCAATACGCCCCTGATTAGTGGCATCCTCAGCAATTACTTTTAAACCCAAGGCGGCAAAACAGCTGTAAATTATCGACGCATAATAACCCTCATAATTGGCCAATTGGTTTTTACGATACCAATCGTTGGGAATCGCGGCAAACAGCAGTACTAAAGACTGTTCCAACCTGGCAAAATCAGCTTGGCTCAACGCCTTATAAAGCTGCATTTGATGGCTCGTGACCACGCTGGCTGATGAGTGGGTTAAATCCCGTAATAAATAACTATTCAGACTCGCCTTAACCTCACGATTAGGATAAGTCAGATAATAAAAGCGCTCGCCACCCAACTCTTCCACGCGGTCTATAGTTAAGTAACCGGTTTGAAACAGCAAGTTTTCCAAAGCGATTTCCTCAACATCAAAACTCGACAACATCACCTCATCAATCACCATGTTTTCAAAATCGGGAATCAAATACTGTCTTTCGCGTACCCGTTTAATTAAAAACGAAGGGCTGCCGGTTTCAAACCAGTAGTTTTTAAATAGCCGCTGATCCAAGTACAACAGGACATCGAAAGGGTTATACACTTTCTCGCCTAAAAAGTTGTAACCGTTATACCACTCGGCCAGTAACGAAAAATCGACGCCGTCCAAATGCCCGTTAAAAACCGCTTTAATTTCCTTATCGGTATAACCGCAGAGCGAGGCATAACGCGGGTTTAGACTAATATCCCGTAAGTTATTCAAACCACTAAACAAGCTCACTTTACTGAATTTACTCACCCCGGTCAGGAAGGCAAACTTAATATGCGGGTCGCTATCTTTAATCACTGAATAAATATTTCTCAAGCCTTCCCTTATTGCAATGGCTAGCTCGGGATTTTCAATATTATCCAGGATTGGTTTATCGTATTCATCGACCAACACCACCACTTTTTGTTGATTCGTTTGATGTAAACGTTGAATTAACTCGGCAAAGCGATTCGCCAAATCCTGTTGCAGCAAAACTATCGCATAGCTTTCGGCGACCTCATCCAACATGGCACGAAACCGTTGGCCCAACACCACATCGGACGTAACGATGCCGCGCCCAAAGCTGATATGAATGACCGGGTAACGTACCAACCAATCCCAATGATCCTGCAAATACAAGCCGTCGAATAACGCCTGCTCGCCGCTAAAAGCCGACTTTAACGTACTGATCAATAACGATTTACCAAAACGGCGTGGACGAGCAAGAAAATAATACTTTCCCGTTGCCGCCAACTCGGCAATCAACGGCGTTTTATCAACATAATAATGCTGATCTTCAATGAGCTCCGAAAAGGTTTGGATACCGATGGGGAGTTTTTTCATACGGCTTTCAAACCTCGTCATTTATGATGATGTTGATAGAACAGTGCTGTTGATTTAATTCTATCAACTACGGACGCACACCATTACCTTATGGCCTGGCTTTCTTATGAATAGTCATAAGTTAACAGATAACTTCGTATTCTTCATGGTTAGCGCTAAAAAATTTTTGATCGACTAATACGACGCTTCAACAACCGGAATTTTGCCGATTTTATTCTGCCAGATTTTTGGCGCTATTTGATGGATGGAGATGCCTTGAGTATCCACCGCGACGGTAACCGGCATATCTTCAACAACAAATTCATGAATGGCTTCCATACCAAGATCTGCAAACGCGACAATACGTGACTTGCGTATGGCTTTTGATACCAAATAAGCAGCGCCACCCACCGCCATTAAATAAACGGCCTGATGTTTTTTGATAGCGTCAATCGCTTCCTGTCCACGCTCGGATTTTCCGATCATACCCAGCAAGCCTGTTTTAGCCAGCATGGTTTCGGTAAATTTATCCATACGCGTAGCGGTGGTAGGCCCGGCCGGACCAACGACTTCGTCGCGTACCGGATCAACAGGGCCGACGTAATAAATAAACTTGTTTTTAAAGTCAACGCTTTCGGGCAAAGGCTCACCGCGTTCCAGCAAGTCAACCATGCGCTTATGCGCCGCATCTCTACCCGTCAACATCGTACCGCTGAGCAACAGGGTTTCGCCCGGTTTCCAGGTCGCGACTTCGGCAGGCGTTACTGTATCCAGATTAACCCGGCGGGCTGTAGCGCCGGCATCCCAAGTAATGTTTGGCCAGTCATCCAGACGTGGCGGGGTAAACTCGGCAGGGCCGGAGCCATCCAGAACAAAATGGGCGTGTCGGGTTGCGGCGCAATTGGGAATAATGGCAACCGGTTTGTTGGCTGCATGCGTCGGATAATCTTTAATTTTAATATCCAGCACAGTTGTCAAACCACCCAGACCCTGTGCGCCAATACCCAACGCATTAACTTTATCATAAAGTTCCAGGCGTAATTCTTCCAATGCGTTGTTGGCACCACGGGCAATGAGCTCTTGAATATCAATAGATTCCATACAAGCTTGTTTGGCAAGAAGCATAGCTTTTTCTGCGGTGCCGCCGATGCCGATGCCCAATATGCCTGGAGGACACCAGCCCGCGCCCATCGTCGGTACGGTTTTTAGCACCCAGTCAACAATACTGTCCGAAGGATTGAGCATGGCAAACTTGGCTTTAGCCTCGGAACCACCGCCCTTGGCCGCTATGTTGACTTCAACCGTATTACCCAACACAACTTCCGTATGAACAACGGCTGGCGTGTTGTCGCCCGTATTGATGCGTTTTCCGGCCGGATCTTTCAGTATCGATGCGCGCAAAATATTATCGGGATAACGGTAAGCGCGTCGAACGCCTTCGTTGACCATCTCGGTAACGCTGATATCGGCCGCCCACTGCACATCCATACCAATTTTTAAGAAAACAGTGACTATCCCCGTGTCCTGACATAGCGGTCGATGTCCCTCTGCGCACATTCGGGAATTAATTAATATTTGCGCCATGGCATCCTTGGCCGCAGGACTTTGTTCTTTTTGATAGGCCGCATGTAAAGCCTGGATAAAATCCAACGGATGATAGTAGGAAATAAATTGCAGTGAATCAGCGATACTTTGGATAAAGTCGTCTTGGCGAATGAGGGTCATTGAATTTTTCCTGTGTGCGGTCAAGGCTGAAGAAGATTAACTGCGCACCACGAAGCCTGTCCTGAGCGAAGCCGAAGGGACACGAAGAACACGAAGAAAAAACCAAGGTAAAATCTTCGTGCTCTTCGTGTCTTTGTGGTGTTATGGCTTTATGGTTTTAAGTTAATAAGTAAGATTTACTCGTCCAACTCTTCAGCAAGAAGCTTGGACTTTTTACCATAATTGGGTGCAATGCTGATCAGTAACGTGAGCAAAGTCGCAACATAAGGAACGGCTTGTACAGACAATACCGCTATCCATAATTTACCGCTTAAGTTATCAAAATGCTCAACAGAACTCATGGCATAAATACCCGAACTTAACAATATCAGCAAAAATAATTCCTGTCTGATAGCGATTAATCCGGTAAACAAAGGCCCCTGTTTTTCATATTTGGGTGTCCGCATAAACGGCTTGCCGGAAGTAAACAAACCTTGCACCGTACCGCGGGCAACGGTATGGGTTAACGATAATCCGGTTAATGACGCACCCAATGATTGCCACACAGAACACGGAACACGCGCCTGATATAACCATAAACCACGCAGAATTTTAAAGCTGAACAAACCGACGGTAGGTAATAAAAACACATTGGCAGGCAGTTCGCTGTGTATCGGATCACTCAGTATTATTGCCGTTAAAACCAAGCTGGCGGTCGTAAACAATAAAGCCAAGGCATCGGAAAACCAAGGCAACCAACCGGCAATAAAATAATAGCGCTGGGCCGCTGTCAGTGGTGATTTTTTGGTGGGTAAAAAACTGCGCCAATGACCCTTGATAATTTGCATGGCACCATAAACCCAGCGAAAACGTTGCGTCATATAACCGGACAGGGTATCAGGCATCAAGCCTTTACCAAACGAATCCTTCACATAAACAGAGTCATAGCCTGCTTCATACAAACGCAAACCCAGTTCGCTGTCTTCACAAATACACCATTCTGCCCAGTTACCCACTTCCAATAAAGCGGATTTTCTAATCATGGTCATCGTACCATGCTGAATAATGGCGTTGTATTCGTTTCTTTGCACCATGCCGATATTAAAAAAGCCGGCATATTCCCAGTAACAAAAGGATTTAAAAGAACTTTGATCACGGTCACGATAATCCTGCGGCGACTGCACAAAGCCTACGTTTTCATTATCAAAATACGGCACCATACTGTTAAGCCAATCCGGCGATAAAATATAATCACTGTCAATGACCGCAATAATTTCTGCATCGCTGGCCGTTTGTTCAAGTGCATGGTTGATGGCACCTGCCTTAAAGCCTGGCCAGTTTTCCAGATGGAAAAACCGGAACATAGGCCCCAGCCGTTCACAATCATCACGCACCGGCTCCCATACCGCTGGATCTTTGGTATTGTTGTCCATCACCAACACTTCAAGATTGGGATAATCTACTTTCGCCAAAGCCTCAAGCGTTTTACGCACCATCATGGGTGGTTCATTATGGATGGGCAAATGCAGTGAAACTTTGGGATATTTAAAATCAGCGCCAGGTGCCAATGGCTGAAAGGTTCTGGCTGTCTTTTTATGCCAGATCACTTCCGCAATTTCAAGACTTTCTATCAGCAAGATAACAACCGCCATTATCTGCATCAACAACATAACGCCAAAAAATAGCATACTGAGATTGGTTTGGTATTGCTGGGCGCCAATGGAGGCGGACCAAAAAATCACCGAAACAGCAAGATTGGCACACACGCCAAAAAACAATATACCGGGGAGTTTTAAAGTGCTTCGGGTAAACAAGAAAAACCCCATTAGCACCACACTAAAAGCAGCCGCGCCAGTCGCCCAGTTTTTCCAACTGGGCAGGGTCAAAACATCTGCATCCATCGGGTATTTAGGTTGTCGATCGGCGTTAAAGATGCCCCAATAAGCGCCCGCTGAACCTTCTATAGACTTTTTCCAAGGTTGATCGAAGGCCTCGACAATATAATAAGTGACTTTTTCAGTATCGGCTCGATTAAGAAATTCACGCAGGAATTTTGCCTGATTGGATATTGATGCTTCAGCATGTTTAAACGGTTGACCATCTGAAGGCCAGCCGACTTCAGTGATAATAATCGGTTTATTGGGGTAAGCTTGCTGAACGGCATGGAAACGGTCAAAAACATAATCAACAGCGTCATCTGCGGCAATGCCTTCCCAATAAGGTAAAATATGCACCGCTATAAAATCAACTTCGGCAACCAGTTCCGGGTTTTTCAACCAGACATCCCATGTTTCTGAAGTACTCACGGGGCGCCAGCTGCGTTTTTTAACTTCACGGATATAATCGATCAAAGCCGCTTTGGGGATATCAGCACGCAACAAGACTTCGTTACCCACCATCAGCCGAATAATTTTAGGATTATCCTGGCGGCCTACCTCAATTAAGGTTTCGATTTCCTGACGATTTTTTTCCAGATCACCATCAATCCAGGCGCCTAAGGTTGTATTTAAATTATGCTTGGCCGCAAGTGCAGGAATCTTGTCTTGGCCTTTAAGTACGCTGTAAGTTCGAATGGCATGAACCTTATCGGACAATAAAGCCAGATCATTATCCATGTCGGCTTCACTCGGGTAGGTCGTACCATTTTGCGTATCTTCCTTGCGCATGGGGTCATAGGTAACCCCCAGCGTGGTCTTGGTCCATGGCTCTAATTGCAAGGGGTTATTGATATAACTCCAAATACTGAAATTAATAACAACGAGCAATGCGACTACTAATAGAACAGCTATCTTTCTTTTCATCTGGGTATTGGAATTATCGCCTGAAGCGAATATCGAGTGTTTGATTGAGGATTATTATTGGGGTCTAACGGTTTGACTTTAAGTAATCCCGCTTAAAATAACGACTGTATGGGTCAGCAACTTATCAGTCAGACATTGCTTATAGCAACATAAATCCGACTTAAGCTGCTCAAACAGAAGATTATTTATCATTGGAAATCACCTTTTTCCTGATCTTTACAAGAAATTAAAATAATGACACATAATATCTTACACGCGTTATAAAATTAACAATAAATTATTTAACCAGTCAGGCCCTGACCATCGTTGTACTTTAGGTAGATTCACGGATTAAATTTTTTATAGACTGCAAATCTGTGGCAACAATCTATTCTTGGCAGCATGGAATATCGCTTAATTAAAAAAAACCACCGGCCTGAATGGCCTTTTTTCCGGATAAAAACTTAACCAGTTTAACCGCATGTTCATCCCCTTTTATTATTTCCAAAGGATGGCCGTGCAGCTTGATACTGGTTCCCGGCTCAGGAATAGTTTCCATAAATTCAATAATAAGCCCGTTAAGCGTCTTTGGCCCTTGGGTGGGTAAAGACCATTGCATAACGCGGTTTAATTCTCTAACCGTAATAGTGGCATCAACCAGATAACTACCGTCGCTTTGTTTTCTGGCGGTCACATCGTCTGTGATCAGTTCACCGACTATTTCTTGCAACAAGTCGTCCAAGGTAACCAATCCCTGCACATCACCGTATTCATCGACAACCAGACCTATGCGAATCTTTTCACTTTTAAACCTGAGCATTTGGGTATGCACTGGGGTATTTTCAGGAATGAATGACGGCTGAGCCAGCAGATTTATGATGGTTTGTTTATCAAAATCGGCCTGATTTACCAGTGTAAGCACCTTTCTTAAGTGTAAAAAGCCCACTACCCGATCTATGCTTTTTTTATAAACGGCTAATTGCGTGTGCGGACTGGCTTTTATTTTTTCAATGATATCTTCAATCGACGTTTCAAGATCAACACCCACAATTTCATTACGGGGCGTCATAATATCTTCAACGGTCGCCGACTCAAGATCCAGTATGCCCAGCAGCATTTTTTGATAACGTGGCGGAATTGAGCTTTCAGCTTCAGTAATAATGCTTTTTAATTCTTCTTTGTTCAGGCCGTGATGACTGCTTTTATTGACATCAACACCCACCATCCGCAATAACAAATTAACCAATAGATTAACCACCCAAACGACCGGATAAAATATTTTCAATAACGGGGTATAAATCCATGCCGCCGGAAAAGCAAGCAGTTCCGGTTTAATTGCCGCCAGAGTTTTGGGCGTCACCTCAGAAAATACAAGCATAACCAGTGTCAAAATTCCGATAGCGATCGCTATGGCGGATTCATCATTGGCGTAAAATTTAATAGCGATGACTGTCGCTATGGATGCCGCGAAATTATTAACAAAATTATTAAACAGTAAAATCAAACCCAGAAAACGATCCGGCCTTTGCAATAATATATGTGTTTTTATCGCACCAGGGTGCTTAAGCTTAACTAAATATCTTAAACGATAGCGGTTCAAGGACATTAAAGAAGTTTCTGATCCGGCAAAAAAAGCAGACAGAATCAGCATAAAGGCAAGTATGCCAAACAGCATACTAAGGGGCATATCGTTCAAAGAAATGGTACTCTCGGGTTATGAAAACAGCTCTAGTGTCCATGATGAGAATTTTTTGTCAAGCCTGAATGTAAAATAGAGAGGTAGTTATGAGTGATTGATAACCATTTAAACAGAGCATAAACCAACTAATGCACCGCCTGTATTGTTATTTTCGACATGATAAAGAAATAATTTTATCGGTATTTACAGGGAAAATTATTTTTACATTTTATCCAATTTTAGACCCCATGAAGCGCACCGAAAGACTGCTAATATTAGAAGTTATCAGCCCGCTTAAAAAATACACACCGGCTTAGGTAACCCGATTGCTTAAATCGAGTGATAACAAATTTGTAATTTGACAAGTCAAATTTAACTCGTACTATGTGCTTCGCTGCTTTACATTTACCCATTGTACTTTACGGGTACCCGTCGTTTTGCCAAGGATTAACCATGCAAGCATTTAAACAAACCCTGATTTTTTTCTTTTTATCACGATTTTTTCGGTTTACAGCCCTGTATTTGCTGAAACCGAGTCAACAGACCATGATGCGCATCATGTAGAAAACAGCCAGAATTGGCCAGGCGTTTATCGCGGCTTTATACCCTGTGATGATTGCAACGGCATTAAAACATCCCTTGCTTTGAACCAAAACAACACTTACATCTTGATTACCCAATACGTTGGCAAGTCAGAAAGAGAAATTGTGGAAAAAGGAAAATTTGCGCCAGGCAATACACCTAATACCCTTGTTTTAACGCCACGCAATAGCACAACTACACGGCAATATTTGGTCGGTGAAAATATGTTTATTCAGTTGGATGACAACGGCAACCGTATCACCGGCAAACTCGCAGATCGTTATATTTTGCGTAGAACTGATTTAAAACAATCAACACCTGCACACGCAGGACATTAAGCAACTTCATCTTCAAGTTTTTAATACTTGATTTAGGCAAAGTCAGTTATAACAAACATTAAAGGATTAAATGCTTTTCTGAGCACCCCGTATACCGCCTGCCTGCATTGGCGGTAATGCTCGGGTTTATCAAAAACCGATAATATCAAAGTTAAGAAAACCTGAAGGTTGAGCTTCAACTTTTTAAACACAACCAAATTCTTGGCCGCTATAGCCAATCAGGTTTCGTCTTTGCCAACCCATTTCCTTACGGCGGGTGCCTGATAATTGGCATAGCGATCCAGCAGCACCTCTGAATTTGTCTCCACAATCAACAGATCACGCTGTTCTTTTTTAACAAACTGCTCGGCCAAAACATGATCCAAAAATACGATCAACGAATCGTAATAGCCTTCAACGTTAAGCAAGCCGCATGGCTTATTATGAAAACCAAGCTGGGCCCACGTCCAAATCTCAAATAATTCCTCAAGCGTTCCTATACCGCCAGGGAGCGCAATGAAGCCGTCTGAAAGCTCGGCCATCAGCATTTTCCGCTCATGCATCGATTCGGTAACATGCAATTGAGTCAAATTTTTGTGCGCCACTTCTTTATGCGCCAAGGCTTTTGGTATGACACCGATGGCTTGACCGCCGAGCTTCAATACTTCATCCGCTACCCTACCCATGATGCCAATACCGGCACCGCCGTAAACCAATCTAATGTTACGACTGACCAGCGCCTTGGCGAGTGCACAACCCACTGCGCCATAAGCCTCAAGTCGACCGGAACTGGAACCGCAATAGATACAAATGCTGTTTATCGGTTTCATGATTGCTTTTCTGTTAAATGATATCGCCACTATTGATTTTAAATTGTACACCCAATTGTTAATTATACCGTTGTAACCCGATAGATATTGAGACTCTGCATAGAAAATATCGCCTTACCGAAAAGCATGCTTGGAATACCCAGTCATCAAGTTGAAAAATAGTTGAAAAATATTGGAATAATATAACCTATACTGTTTCGATAATATTGTAGCAACAGAAATCTTATAAGCCTTTGTTGGTAGGCAACTAATGAAACAGGACAACGGGAACCGGCATTATAGAGCCCTGAATTAATTAAGTTCGCACGGCACGCCCTACAGAAAATAATGTCGCTTAATCAACGAAGGTCTCTATAGCTGCTGGATTGCGCAGGGATACAAAAATAGCGACTCCCTGCATTTCTCAAAAAGATACCAAGACATTTAAATAATCCAACTAAAAAAACAGGGTTGTTGAGCACACCTTATCGTGGTTAAATAATTACCGCCGCTTGGCAAAGGTTTTAGAAATATTAAAGTGGACTTTAAAAATATGCTTAAAATTGCCATGATCAGAATAACGCATTGCAAAATGCACAAGACCTTTTTCCAAACCGTTTTTAATGGGGATACAATTAAAGCCGACCGCCCCGGATTAATGCCATGAGTGCAGGTATCACGCTCGTTACAGGAGCCACCGGCCATCTTGGCGCTAACCTGGTTCGAAGGCTGCTTGACCAAGGCGAGCAAGTGCGGGTAATGATGCACTCCGAGCGCGACAATGGTGCTCTGGACGGCCTCGACGTGGAGCGAGTGTTTGCCGACCTGCGCAACTTCGAGGCGGTGTCCGCCGCAGTACGCGGCTGCACCCGTGTTTACCATTGCGCCGCTCTGGTTTCGACTATTGATGGCAACGTAGCCCATAAGCGTGACATATTTGATACCAACGTTCATGGCACAATCCATGTCCTTCAGGCTGCAAAGCAGCACGGCATCGACAAGGTAGTCGTGTCGGGTTCGTTGAGCGCCACCGGCTATGAACCTGACCGTTCCAGTCACGAAGATATGCCGTTCAATCCCTTCCAGCGCCATCTGCCCTATGGCTTCACCAAGCATCTCACCGAGCATGAATGCCTCAAGGCTCATGCCAACGGCCTCAACGTGGTCATCGCCACCTCCTGCGCCATCATTGGCCCACACGATTACGTACCCTCACGCATGGGGCGCGTACTTATTGATTACGCTAACGGCCATCTGCGAGCCTATATTCCCGGTGGCTTCGAGTTCGTTTCCAGCAGCGATGTCGCCGAAGGCCATATTTTAGCGATGCGCCATGGACGTTCCGGACAGAAGTATATTTTTAGCACCGCCTACGCCAGCGTGGACGATCTGATGGCGCTGTTCAGGGAAGTCACCGGCCGTCCATTGCCCCGGCTACGCCTGTCGCCGTTGCTGATGGCTGCACTGGCCGAAGTGGCCGACAAGACCTGGTTCCGGGCCTTCCCCAACCTGCCCCGGCGCTTTACACCGGGTGCGGTGCGCCTGCTTCAGATGCACCGCCGGGCTGACCACGACAAAGCGAAACAAGAATTGGGTTACCAACCCACCCCATTGATCCAAGCAGTAAGGGAAGCCTATGAAGATTTCGTACGCAGGGGCTTGATCGTCCCTGCCAAATAAACAGTTATCCCAACCTTAGCCACAAACAAGAGCGTTAAACATGAACAACACGCAGACGAAATCACCGCCCCCTGCCTTTGCGGAAGCCAAGAATCCCCGGCAAAAAGCCCGCGCCTCCGGAATGGATCCAGATTGCTGGTACGTGGTGGAATATGACAGTGCGGTTAAAAAAGGCCAAGTGAAAGAGGTGACCTTTTGGAATACCTCCATTGCCCTTTACCGTGGCGATGATGGCAAACTCGCTGCCTTGCAGAACCGTTGCCCGCACCGCCAGCTCAAGCTCACCCATGGTGCGGTAGATCAGTGCAATCTACGTTGCGCCTACCATGGCTGGTCTTTCAACAGTGAAGGCCGACTGGAGGACTACTCACATGACAGCTTTGGCAAACCGCTCATTAAAAGACAGTTGCGAACCTACCCCGTGCAAGTCCGCTACGGCCTGATCTGGCTGTTTCCCGGTGATCCGGAACTGGCCGGTGAACGCAAAATTCCAGAGATACCCGAACTTACCGGGGATAATCCTTGGGCCAATTTTATCTCGGATTTAACCTGGCGCACCCACCATTCCATGGTGATGGACAATATCTGCGATTTTTCGCATGCCTTCCTGCACCGTAAATACAAGCCCTTCACGGGTGCCAAACTGACCCACCACGAGGCCGATGAGAATAGGGTTTACCTGACTTACGATGCCTACATGGCCGGTGGTCGAATTTCCGGGATTTTTGTTGACCGTAACCGGGTCAATACCCGCTCCATTGAGCTGTGCTACGAATATCCTTATCAATGGACCAACACGGGCGACAGCATCAAAAACTGGTCGTTTATGCTGCCCATTGACGAGCAAACCACTCGGGTATTTTTCCTGTTTTATTTCGATGCCCTTGTTATTCCGTTAATTTCCATAAAAACGCCGAAGTGGCTGACCCAGATGGTGATGAATATCGCCAAGCCCTTGGTATTTAAGCCTATACTCGAAGAGGACGGCGTCGCACTGGAAGCTGAAATGTTAGCCTACGAAAGCTACTGGGATGCCCCGCCTATCGAACTCAATCCGGTGGTGCCGATGTTTCAGCGGCTTACCGCACGCAAGTGGGAAAACTATTTGGAGCGTACCGGAAACCCTCAAGCGGCTAACGCAGATTGATTAACCGAAGCGCCCACCCATGAAAATCACCCAACGCGCCGCCAAACTCGCCGAATGCTTTGCCCGAAACCCTTGGCGGGTTTTGGGTGTCGCCTTGGCACTATCGATTCTGGCTGGCTGGGCTACGATGCAACTTCCGGTTCACACCTCGAGGCAAGCATTGCTTCCTCAAGATACGCCGGTAGCAGTGCGCTTTAACGATTTCTTGAAAAACTTTGGTGCCGCCTCGGATCTGATGGTGGTCTTGGAGGGCGCCCCCCGCAGCGAGCTGGAATTATTTGCCAACGAACTGGCCGCCAAGCTCCGGGTAGAGCCCGAGATCGACCAGGCGACTGCCCGTCTTGATATGACATTTTTCCTGGATCACTCCTACCTGCTAATGCCGTCCGAGGGTCTGGATAAACTTGCTGCGTTGGCAAATCAGCCCATTCCGGACGGCGGACTGGAAGAAAACCTGCGCAAAGCATTGAGTTGGAGCGAAGACCATCCACCGCTGGGCGGGACAGACACTGACCTGAAAACCGCCGAAGCCGGCTTAAACCTGGTGGCGTTTTTCCTGGAAGAGTGGCAGCGCTGGTTGTCCGCCGAAACAGTGCCCACCGCCTTGGACTGGAACCGTTTACTGGCTAATAACGGAGCGGGGGGCATGGCCGACGGCTACTTTTCCTCGCGCGACGGGCGGATGCTCTTTTTGTTTGTCCACCCGAAAAACCATTCCGAAGATTTCGAGGTCCTTGGCCCCTTCGTTGACAAAGTCAAACTGGTAACTGCAACCTTGGCTCAACAAGCCAAAACCGTGGGCCGCACTCCGCCTACCATCGGCCTGACCGGGTTGCAGGCTATCGAGTACGAGGAATACATCAACATCCGCAAGGATATCACCTTGGTGATATTCACCTCCGCAGGCCTAATCGCCGGGTTAATCCTGCTGGTGGTGCGCAGCGTGCGCTGGGCCGTACTGATTTTTGTCCCCATGGGGCTCGGGGTACTGTGGAGCTTGGGTCTGGCTTTGGTCACCGTCGGCCACCTGACCATCATCACCGCCGCCTTTATTGCCATCTTGTTCGGGCTGGGTGCGGACTACGGCATCTTCACTTCCTCGCGCATCGCCGAGGAACGCCGGACTGGAAAACCCTTGGTGGAAGCCATCGGGGCTGGCATCGGCTCATCTTTTATAGCGGTGCTAACAGCAGGCGGCGCCTCGTTACTAATCTTTAGCGCCTTGGCCACAGTCGATTTCCCCGGCTTTTCTGAACTGGGCGTGGTGGCGGCCAAAGGCGTACTGATGATTTTAATCAGTACCTGGATGGTGCAGCCAGCACTTTACGCCTTGTTGCCGCCCAAGCTGAAAGACAGCCCCTCGCTGGACACGCCACCCTTTTCCGCAGAACCAGGGAAACACAGCGGCAAGTTCCCCAAGCCCGTTGCGATAACCCTCGTGATGCTGGCTATAGGTGCCGCAGTCTTCGGTGGCGTGAAGGGCCTCGCTATCCCCTTCGACTACGACCTGTTGGCCATGTTGCCCAAAAATTCCGAAGCCGCCTATTACCAACACCGCATGTCGGCAGAAAGCGACTACCAGGCAGAAGTGGTTATTTTCACCGCCAAGAACATGGCAGAGGCCCGGCGAATCACCAGCGAAGCGGGCAAGCTCAAAACGATTGCCCAGACGCAGTCGCTGACCAATCTGTTTCCTGTGGACGCCGATAGTCGTCTCCATAAAGCCCTGAGCATTGGCGAGTCGCTCGCCCGAACCGGCTACGCCAAGCAGGTCGTCGAACTCGACCGGACAGGTTTGTCCGTAAAGTCATTCGGGTTATTGCGGGCCCTGCTAAAAAACAGCACCGCCATCATCGACGAAGCACAGGAACAAGCATTCTCCGCCGGACACTCCAAACTCGTCGAAAATTTGGAGAAAGTGCGCGGGCAGCTTTCGGCCATTTCGGATAGACTGGCTGCCGACGGCGAACAAGGTCGAATGCGTAGCGAAAGCTTCTTGCGTGCCTTGCTATCCGGCGCGAATACCGCACTCAAAGTCATCGGCTCCTGGCAGCTGGCCCAACCCCTCACCCCGGAAGAGTTGCCGCCTACCTTGCGCGAACGCTTCTTCGGCGCTGACGGCAGCATCGCGGTCTATGCCTTCCCGGCAAAAACCGTGTACAATCCCGACAACCTCGACGCCCTGATCAAAGATGTCTATAGCGTCTCGCCCGAAGCAACCGGCTTTCCGACTACGCATCAGGTATTTTCCAAAGTCGTGGTGGAAAGTTTCACACGCGGCACGCAGTTGGCTCTGGTGTTTTGCCTGCTCTGGATTATGGCGGCGACGCGCAGCGTGCGCGGCTTCGCCCTGGCGGCTTTACCCTTGCTGATCGGCGGCGGTTGGATGTTGGGGCTGATGGCCTTGGGAGGCATTCGTTTCAATTACGCCAATATGGTTGCCTTACCCTTGGTGATTGCATTGGCGGTGGATTACGGCGTATGGTTCAGCTATCGCTGGGGTGAAATGAAAGGCCACACCCCTTTGCAAGTCAGCTTTGACGCCGGCAGGGTGATTGTGCTGGCCGCAGGCACTGAATTGGCTGGCCTGGGTGCGATCACGCTGGCCAGCTATCGGGGCGTATCTTCCCTGGGTGTGAGTATCACCATCGGACTAATGTGCTGCCTGATTGCAACCCTCGTCGTGGCTCCGGCCATTGGACAATTGCTTGATTCCAAGAGAAAACCCTAATGCGAAAAACCTGCCTCATTATTATTGCCAGTCTGTTGATCCCCTTTGCCATCAATGCCGCGCCCAATCCCGAAATGATTGTGGTGTGCTATCCCGGTGGATCTGTCAATGCCAAGGACGCCAACGGAGCGATGAGTTCCATGCTGCGGGTGGTGGAGCGTGTTGGGCAGTGGCAAGAGAACAGCTTCAACAGTCTGTTCACCGCCAAAGCGGACGAATGCAGAAAGCAGATGGCCGAAAAGCATCCCAAATTCGCCATCACTTCCTTGGGTCTGTATTTGGAATTGCGCCGCCAACACAACTTGATACCAGTAGTCCAGCCCAAGATTAAAGGCCTTACCAGCGAACGTTATCGGGTAATGACGCAGAAGGACAAGTATAAGAGCTTGGACGAGTTAAAAGGGAAAACCTTGGGCGGTACAGTATTGGAAGAACCGGCTTTTATTGGCAAGATCGTTTTTTCCAGAAAATACGACCCCGCCAGTTTCTTTGTCCTAAAAACGTCCAATCAGGCAATCCGCGCCTTGCGCTCTTTAGACAAAGGGGAGCTGGACGCCGTCATTTTGAACGAACAACAGTTTGGCGGACTCGCCTCGCTTCAGCTGAAGACGCCCCTTGAAGCGGTCTTCACGTCCGGGGAAATCCCGCTGATGGGTGTAGTGGCGAATAGCGTCACCACGACAGCGGAAGAACGCGCCCGTTTCGGCCAAGCGTTGGAAGGGATGTGTACCGATACCGAGGGCAAAAAGTTATGCGAGTTGTTCGGGGTGGAAGCCTTCGTCACCGTAGACCCCGCTGTTTTTGAGCCCATGGTCAAACTGTGGACTGAGGGGAAATAAAATTTTGCGCACAACACAACTTCTTTCCAGCATTTTGCTGTCGGCATTCCTGGCGGGCTGCACAGGGCTCCAACATGCCCCCGTCCAAGTTGACCGCCTTTCCGACTGTCCCAAACAGACGGCCGCTTCATTAGTCGCTGAACAGAACCAATTCGGCCACTTAAGCGATAACCATACCCTAGCCTGTGCGTTGATGGTTCTAGGCGACAGTCAAGATCCGGCGGTGCACCGCACATCATTAGGCAGTCGCATAAGCCTACAGCTTGCCGAACGCGAAACCAACCAAGAAAAACGCGAGAAGCTGGCCACCCAAGGCGTAGGCTTTGCCGAATCCGCTATCGCGCAAGGAGGGAATAGTGACGGGGCTGTGCATTACTATCTGGCGGCCAACCTTGGCTTGGCGGTGCGTGATCACATCACGCTGGCCGTGGGAAATCTTGGCAGGCTGGAAAGTGAAATGAAGCAGGCACTGGCCTTGAGCCCGGACATTGACGATGGCGGGCCACTGCGTCTTTTGGGGGCACTTTATCTCAAAGCCCCGGCTTGGCCCAATGGCATCGGCGACCGCGACAAGGCACTGGAACTGCTGGAAAAAGCAGTCAAGGAACATCCAAGGCATCCGCTCAATCACCTGTTTTATGCCCAGGCACTCTGGGATGAAGGCGATGAGGCCACCCAAACCCAGGTAAAAGCCGAATTCGCGTTAGGGGAAAAATTGTTGGCCCAGGGCAATTGGGGCTATAGCAAAGAACCCTGGAAAAAGGAATTCGATGCGTTTCAACAGGAGTTGAAGTAGCCGAGCCCGACTCTGCCAACAACCCTTGGCGCAAACGCATCTGAAAGTGTGTTGATATTTAATGGAGCAGAATGGTAGAAAGTCATTAAGTTAAGCCGTTCGCTGAGCGGAGTCGAAGCAATTTTTCTGGCTTCGACTGCGCTCATCCAGCGCGGCTCCGCTCAGCCAACGGTTTATCTTGCCAAGAGGCGCTTAACTTAACGGCATTGGGGTTTGATCTTAATTGATTTTGAAGAAGGCATTTGTTTACCTCAAAAGCAGTATTGGCAACCGGGGGATTTGTTTAAAACCTTTGTCGTTAGTCACAAAAATAAGCTCATCGGACAGACTTAATGCAGACACTGCTTGTAGGGCATCGGGAGTTTTCAAAGCGGTTATTGTCGCTCTTAACAGAGCCGCTTGTTGCATAATTTCTGCGCCCAATTCCACAATGATTAAACCATCAGCGTTAAAAAATTCCTGATAATTGCCGACTAATCCGGAATTATTATCTTTGTATGGTTTTACCAGGCATTCTAACTGCGATAAACGGGAAACAGCTATTTTTGCGGCAGGCTGTTGTTCATAAATCTTTGTTAATGTTGCGATAAATTGACTATAGAACGGCTCTTTTACTTCTTGCCAATAGA
>Ga0208102_1000348_pt1 | contig 16907 bp, 19 predicted proteins | sample CryBogmetaGMA17M_FD_184549 | JGI IMG/M metagenome (GOLD analysis project Ga0208102, IMG submission 184549) | Freshwater microbial communities from Crystal Bog, Wisconsin, USA - MA17M (SPAdes) | ecosystem: Environmental > Aquatic > Freshwater > Lake | place: Crystal Bog, Wisconsin, USA...
GTATCTATCTTCTCCCCGAATGTTTCCTCAAAGGCTACTGAGTAGGCAGCGGCTTGAAGAGCATTTGTGTCAGATAGATAATTGCTCGTCTTCCAATCCAGAAGTATAAGTTTGCCATTTTTCTCTCCTATTGCGTCCGCAGCCCCACCATACTTCAACCGCAGGCTGGCCACATAGCTATCCCCCCTTACCAAATTAATGCCTGATGTCTTTATCCAGAACAGGAAGTTCTCATATCCAGGACGAGTAGTATCGTCCAGTACAGGTTCTTGTCCCAGAATGAACGCATCTATAGCCGCATGAACAGCAGTACCTAAGTCGCCCGCCGCTTTCAGCACTTCCTTGTCGCGCTTCCAGGCAGACTTACGGCAGGCTTCTATCCATGCCTCGTCTATGGTTACAGGCTTAGTAATAAAAGCCCTCATGTGGTCGGCAACCTTAAGCAGACATTGCTTCTTAGCCCAACCCATAAGCCTATTTACTTTGTCCTTACTTCCCACTATGTCCAGTATTCCAGTAACCCCTGGCAGAGTTACTACTACATCGCCACACTTAACTGTGTAAGCATGGTTTTCATCTCTTGTTATTTCGTATTTTGATTTCATAATCTCCTTTCAAATTAGCAGGGAATCACGCATATCCCCCCTTACCGGCATTTAACGAGTCAACTTAATGACTATCCGGCTCGGTTTCAATCAGAACGGCACTTCCTCAGTTGCTGGTATGACTTCTGTTAACTTAACACAAGTCTTATACGGCCCGTCCTGTTTCCAGGTAGCGTGTAACTTGCCATTGCTTTCAAGTGCTTTTTTAGCAATTACGGCATCGTGCGCTCCGCAGCCAATTTTAGTGCCATCTGCGAAGATTAGAGTAAAGAAATGCGAGGACTTGGTAGGCCGCAACTCTGTAAGGGTATCTATAATAGTATGTATATCCCCTGTTTTAACCGCTTTGGCGGCCTCTGGCAGGGCCATAGCGGGCTTTTCTGCCGACATACTAGGCACGACTTTATGCGAAGTAGCGTCTGGGTCATTATCCTCTCCCTCTACAGGGATACAGAATAACTGGAAACACGCATATTTATAGGCTATGCTTACGGCCTTGCTAGTGGACTTATCTCCCGAATCCATAGCCTCGCCATCCATAACCATAGTATGCTTTGAGCCGTCGATAGCAGAGACTATATCATAGGCCACACGGACAGCAGTTGAATAAAGAGCGTATCCATCCTTTGACTTGCGCTCTGTCGTTGTCCTACCTAGAACAGTAGGGATTATTACTAGTTTGTTCTTGGACAGCTTTGGAGCAAGAGCATTATACACATCGTCTATGCCCCTGAACTTCCAGCCCTGCTGTTTATTGGTATTATCTTTCCCTATTCCCTCTTTAGCCATCTCGCCCTGTATCTCAGCTATTGACACATATACCTGCATTTTATTTTCTTCCATTTATTTTTTTCTCTCCTTTTATAAAGCGGCGCACACGACGAAGGCCCGACGAGGACATCGTCGCTGCGCTCAAAGTTTTTGGGTTATGGTGTCGGGCCATGATTACAGTATTGCATATTGCAATTTGTGTGTCAAGGTTTTTCTTGGGAAATTTAGATAAGCATTTTCTCCTCGTATTTTAATAGCCGCCACATCGTAGGCAAGGGCGGCCTCTTTGGCAGTTTTAAAAAGTCCCAGATGTATATATTTTTTTGTGCTAGACATAATTTGCGCGCGGTATCTTCCGCAGTTCTTCTGCCTATAAACACCCTTGAACCCTAGCCCACTTTTAGAACGACCCTCGGTATTTTGTAGATTGATAGAGTGGGTGACTATCCGCAGATTTTTTCTTCTGTTGTCTAACCCGTTTCTATTTTTGTGGTCTACAACCCATTTGCTTATAGGCCGAGGGTTCCCCATTATTACGCGGTGCATAAGAACTATCCCAATCCCAGTATCCGCATTCCCAGCTTGTGCGTACCAGTTTTTACGAGAATTGCGTGCTGCGTACCACTTATAAGGAGTAATAAGAGGGAGGTCTTTTTTATCTACCAACACAACCTTGCCATGATTAAGAGGTATTTTCATAAAAGAATTATATCATTTATTAATAGTTATATCAATGCCTGTTTATGTAAAAATAATTGTTGACATGACTGCGGATAATATATACTATCTCGTATGGCCCATGAACCCATAAACAATTTGAGCGCATCATATTCCTTCATGGGCCTATGGTGCGCCGTATTTAAAGGAGAATAATAATGGATGTAATACCAGATGGATGGGAAGATGACTATATACTCGGTCGCGGGCCGTCGGATAAAGTGTTCAAGGCAAGACTGGATAGGACTATTAAAGCAATCGTGGAGCCGGGCGTGATGTCTTTTATAAGCGAAAAAGATTTTGAGGACATGGTAAAAGCTGTCCTGGCTGCGCGGACTGTGGAGGAAAAATGTATACCGGCTATATAAAGTTATGGAGAAGATTTTGCGAAACATCTTTTTACAAAGATTCAAGCTGTGTTCATTTAGCGGTTCATTTACTGATAAAATGTAACCATGAACCTAATAAGTACATTTTTAATGGTAAAGAGGAAATATGCGACAGGGGACAGACAGTAACGGGTCTATTTAGGCTTCATTCTGAAACGGGAATATCAATACAGTCTTTACGCACTTCTCTAGCCATTTTAGAAAATGTCGGATTTTCAACAAGCAAATCAACAAACAAATTTAGGGTTATTACCATAGGTAAATATAATGATTATCAAGACAAACTAACAAGCAAATCAACAATCAATCAACAATCAACTAACAATCAACTAACAACAAACAAGAATGATAAGAATGTTAAGAATAAGAGATTACACGAAGATAATATAAAGTACTTTATAAGGCCGACCATACAGGAACTAACTGCTCATATAAGGGAAAAGGGGTCAAAAGTTGACCCGGAGCAATTTATGGCCTTCTACGATAGCAAGGGCTGGCTTATAGGAAAGTCCCCCATGAAAGACTGGAAGGCTGCGATTCGCACCTGGGATCTAAAGGATAGGCAACGCACCGAGCCGAAGCGCGAACTGTCCATGATGGAGCGCGAAATACAGATTACTAAACAGCTTGAACAGGAGAAACTAAATGCCCGCAAATGATGTAACAGATGTGGAGAGGGTCATAATATATTCGCTTATAAAACCACATTATTTATTAATGGATGATTCTGCGCTATTGGAGTTGTCGCCAGAATATTTTGCAGACAATGTAATGAGGGCCATGTTTATTGTCATACGGAGCCTATATGAATCTAAAGGGTGCGTAGATTCCATAGTGGTATACGCAGAGATGGATAAATTGGGATTTGAAGTTCCCAACGATTTATTATACAGTGCGGAACATCTTAATGTTAATCCAGAGCTAATGCGCCAGTATATTGAGATATTGAAGGAAAGGCACTTTAAGAAAAAGATAGCAGATGAACTTAAGATAGCTAATCCAGACATTACACATGAAAAACTTAACGAATTAATAAAACTGGCAGAAGACAGGGATGGCAAATCAAAACAGATTACTGTTCACATAAAAGAATTTGCCGAACAATACTGCAAGGACTTACTGAGCAAAAAGTATGAGGGAATAGATACCGGCTATCATACCTATGATAATAATGTCCATCCGCAGGCGGGCGATTTGGAAGTAATAGGCGCTAGGACAAACGTAGGAAAGACAGTCTTTTTAACTAACATCTTGGCTAATATGTTGCGGCGCCACATACCTTGCTTGTATTGTCCAACCGAGATGCGCCCGGCGCAGTTGGTAGATAGGATAGTGCCGCTTATGTCAGCTATAAAGGCTGACACATTCCGGAGTAGGGGATTCTCTATTGAGGATATGGCACATATCAGCAATCTTCCAAGCCTACTTAAACCGATGCCCCTATCCATAATGGACATTGCCAGTCCATCAATGTATGACATTAAGCAGTCCGTAAGACATAGCCAGTGCAAGGTGTTGCTGTTGGATTATCTAGGCCGGTGTTCAATGAGCCATGAGCAGACGCGGATGCGCGAGATAGAAAAGTTTATGGTGGATTTGAAAAGCCTATGCCTAAACGAGAATATCCTATGCTTTCTGGCAGTGCAGCTAACTAGGGCCACAGATTTCAACAAGAACTCATCTCCAAGATTGGCAGACCTATCAGACAGTTCCGCAATAGAGAAAGAGGCGGACAGTGTTTGTTTCTTATGGAAAGACCCGGCCTCTTTAGTGGGTGGAAGAGTAGATACTATTTCTGCCATAATAGCAAAGAACAGACACGGACGGCTTAATGAGTTTTCTATATTGTTTAACAGGGATAGTCTTAAAATGACTTAGCCATCTGCTAACCACAAAGGAGATTATGGAAACCAAGAAGGTATCATGTACTAACTGCCGGTTCAGTTACGAAAAAGATGACAGGGCGCGCTCCAGGGTGTGTAAGTCCGGGAGAAATTACAACTTTGGGGAAAACCGCTATCTGGACATAGGGGAAAAGTGCAAAGATTTTGTCCCCCTTGACAATAAGCCAAAATGATATATAATAAGAGTTATGCCAATCGTTATATGCGGTGGCAGCAGCGTAACTGATTTTCATATACCTGACTTGGCATACTTATGCAGCCGGTCTTTTGTATTTGCGGTAAATGATTCTGCGTTCTATTTTCCCTGTGATGTCGTCGTGGCAATGGACTTTAACTGGATAAGGGATAATGCTGATAAATTAAAAAAGTTAGACAAGTACATCATAACAAGAGAGAGTGATGTGGTTAAAAATCTGGGCCTGAATTTATCTTTTATCCCTAATGAAAGCGTGCTGCGATATCCACTTAGTGGGATGCTTGCCGCGAAGATAAGCGACATGATGGCGGAAAAGGTAGGCCGAAAGAGTTATGTGTTCGGCATGGACGGGACATCAGGACATTACTACGATGATAAGGGGCGGGCAGAAGTTATATCTATGGAGCGCTATAAAGACCTTAACCTTACAAGCACTATTAACATGAGCGTCCGCAGCCGCATACCATACTGGCCCAAAAAGTCTAAGTTACCTAAGTTATCAGATGTATTAATTCATGATGTATATCACGCCGTTGGAACAGGATGGGCGTGTGGGAATCCATCTGCATTGATATGAACCTAGTTACATTCTGCACTCCAAAGTATAGGCCCATCTACAACAAGCACGCCAGAGCAAGCATTGAAAGAGTAGGAATAACCGAACATAAACACTTTGACTTATTGTGCGAATATAGCTGGCTAGACGCTACAAATAAGAAGCCGGGTATAATCCGCGAGGAACTTAGCAATGGTTCTGTGCTATACATAGACGCAGATGCGGAGATACAGAGCGCATCCGTTATGGACATTGATTCAATAGTCCCCAAAAAGTATGTAGCTGCCTGTGTATTCTTGGATTGGGGCAAGTGGTATGGCATAAAATCAAAGACCATAGAACCGCTTACGGCAACACTGTTCTTTCGGCAGAGCGCCATCCCTTTAGTGGATAGTTGGATTAAGCTATGTGAACGGAGCGCCGATCATGACGGCATTAATTGGGCAAAAGCCATAGCAGACAGGGATGACGTATACGAGTTGCCATTATCATGGTGCTATATAAACGATACACCATCGGGTGTTAAGGGAAGAATACCATGCGACAAACCCCTTATAAAGCAATACCAGGCAAGTAGGAAGATGAAACTGCAATGATATCAGTCCTGTTGATGTGCTACGATAGGCAGACAATGCTTAACCATACTCTGCCGCGCTGGACAACGCAGAAAGGCATAGACTTTGAAATACTGCTATGTATCGGCCCAAGCATTGCTATTCCTAAATATGAGAAAAGCGAAAACTTCAAGGGGCTGAGAATATCCTACATAAGCGAGCCAAAACTATGCAAGACTATGAATAAGCTTTTGGCGGCTGCAAAGTATGACATCATCCTCACTTCATTTACAGACCTAGACCTGAACACAGACTATCAGATTAAGCGGATGTATGACCTGTGGACTGACAACAGGATGGTAACAGACCGAGTCTTCAGAAACGGCAAGCGCAATATAGGCGTATATCTAGACATGATGATGGTAAGTAGGGAAGCTCTGCAACAGGCCGGAGGATGGTGTGAGCTATATGACGACCCACTATCAATGGGCCATGAGGATGGCGACCTGGTATCTACTATGCTAGAGAACGGGATGCAGTTTGAATTTATGGAAACGCCAGACAATGAAGCTGTCTACCATATATGGCATCCATCCCCATGTATGACTGACCAGGTAAATATAGATAGATTTGAATACGGACGTAAAATATACTTCTCCCGACACAAAGAAGGCATAATGGCGCTTTACGCCAAACAGATGTGCGGCAAACTAAGGACAAAGGTGTTTGTATGAAAGATGACATAGAGCTTACAAGGGAAGAGGACGAGTTTTGCAGACAGTTCGTGCTATGCTTTGAAAACATGACAGAAGCAGTAAATAAAACATGGATAAATGAAGATGGAACACCTAAATATAAATATAGTTACAGTAGAAAAGTAGGCGCTGATTTGTACAAAAAAGAACATATACAAGAAAGGATAAAATCTTGGAAAAAAGAATTAATGGCTAAACTTGGGTTAAGTGCATACGGATGTGTCGCCAAACTTATACAACTAAGAGATGTGGCGGAGGCCAGGAAAGAAACGAGGACTGCACTTGCTTGCCAAGCAGAGATAGATAGAATAGTTTTGGGTAAAAATGATAGCGGTGGTATAAAAAGCATAGCAAGCAATCCCGATGGTACAGTGAAAGTAGAATTTACAGATGATAACCTCTAAAGTCGGGCCTGATAAGTTCTCACCAGCTCAGTGGGCTTTCATTAAATGTCGGGCACGCTTCAAGATGTGGAGAGCCAGCCGTAGGATAGGAAAGACAAATGCAGCCGAGTTTGACCATATCAAGTACGCATTAACCCATGAGGGGACGACTAACTGGTATGTAGCACAAGACCTGGCGCTCTGCACAGAGATGAACATCCCACTCTTTAGGGATATGGTTCCTGAAAGTCTTATCACCAGCTATTCCAAGCAAGAACGCAAGTACCGCCTAGCAAGTAAATCAGACTTCTACTTCAAGACAGCTAATTCATCTGACAGCTTACGCGGGCGCAAGGTGCATAGGCTTACTTGCGAAGAGCCTACCTACTGGCAGAATGGGTCAGATATCTACCACAACATACTTAGGCCGCAGCTGGCTGACACAATGGGCAGCTGCTCAATCATATTCACTCCCCCCACGATGAAGGCGCCAAAGGGTTCAGAGTGGGTAAGACGCCTAGAGCAAGCATGGGCCGAGGAAGTCAAGCGCGGCAACCCTGACTATGCGGTATTCCATAATACTATTTGGGATTCCCCCTACATCCAAGAGCAAGAGAAGAAGAACCTACAGACCATGACCGACGCTGAAACATGGCAGTGTGAGTACATGGCAGAATATAATGACAAGATAGGCCAGGTATATTGGGAGTTTGACCCGCTAACCAAGAAAGGACTGCTTCCAGCCCAAGACAACGTAATCATGCGAGTAAGGGGCCTGGACTTCGGTATAAGCGACAATACGGCCTGCTCATGGGTATGCCTGCTACCTGGTAACAGAGTATACATAGAGGCTGAATACATAGCGAATAACCTAGATGTGCCTACCCATGCTAACGCTATCAAAGGTAGAAACCTACCTCCGGCGCAGTATACAGTCCTTGATTCATCGTGCTGGGCCAGGGATGCAAGCCTTACAAGCGTAGCCAAGCGGTTTGCGGCAGAGGGTATAGCTTGCACGCAAGGTACAAAAGACCTTGACGGCAGTGTATCAGACATGAAGCGGATGTTCTCTGCCGGAAATATCCTAGTCAACCCTAACTGCACAGGACTATTGCAGGCCATAGACAGCTGGCAACATGGCCAGCATGAGCCGGACATACTTGCAGCCACGCGCTATGGCATAGACGCGCTGATAAGAACTGGCAAGCTACTGCCTCCTATGCGTAAGGTAGCAGTAACCATGACTGACCATATACAACAGTTCAATGACCTTGAAAAGCGCATGACCAGACTTAATGCAGGGCTAGAGTCTAAAGAGCGCGGGCGCGGTGGTATGTCATTCAAGGTCATATAAGGGAGCTATGCGGCTTAAAACAATCACTCTTGACGATAAGATAATCAAGTTGATGCGCACTGGTAAGCACTACCCTAAGCAAGTAGCGAAGATACTTGGTATTAATAAGTGGCGTGTTTACAAAGCAGTACAACGGCTCAAAAGAATTTGCCAAAATTAAGCCTTGACTTGTAAGGCCCCTCGCTCTATAATCATACAATGCCGTTCAAAAGCAAAGCGCAGATGCGGTGGATGTTTAATGCTTATCCGCCTAGAGTAAAAAAGAAATAATGTCTAACAAAAAATTTACTCCCGACGTTAGCAAAGCCAATTCAGTCATCAACGAGATAAACGGAAAGATACAAGCCTACGAGCAGCGCATGACTACGCGCCTTGCACGATGGGTAGAGATAGCTGAATTGTATTGCGGCAAGACGGGAACGCAGAAAGAGAATTCTAGATTATCACCTAACAGTGCAGAGTTATACAAAGCTGTCCGCGCCATAAGCAATATGCAATACAGGATGCTTACGGGGCAGAAGCCATTTTTTGAATTGCAGGCAATGGACATCATAGGGTATGCAGACCCGCACAAGTTACTTAAAGCCGAGCATTACATCACCAACCAGCTTGACTTATCCCGCTACAACAAAGGGCTTTACAGGGCGTTAGTGCAGTTGAATCTATATGGTTCGGTGGCTGTTCATGAGCAGTATGAGCCTTTGCGCTCGTCTTTTCTTGGCAAGCCACGATATATAACTAGCTTCCGCCCTGTGAGTTTAGTTAATTGTGCGTTCTCGCTGGACGCTTACGACATTGAGGAAAGCGGATGGGTAGCTCTGTCAGACATACAGAGCAGAAGTGCGCTAAACAAAATCAAGGGGCATGACCCGGAGGGGAAGATATACAACCTGTGCGCAGTAGAGAAAGCGCAGAATCAGGGCGACTATATCCCCAAGGTTAATAATTGGGTGCAGCAGAGAATGTCTTGGAGTGGATACGTCAATGCCAACTTCATAGGCGGCATGGAGCGAGTAACATACTATGGCGGCTTGGACTGCATGAACGACCACGAAGAGTATGCAGTAGAGCTGGTTAACCGCGAGCATATCATCCGCATGGAGTCATACGATGGCATCAAGCCGGTGCGGGTAGCAACAGTAAACACTTTAGACGTTGAGCCGTTGGGCAATGGCATAGGCGACCAGTTCAGGCCGCTATTAGCAAAGATAGACGACAGTGAGTCTGCCCTGCTGAATATGATTACCCTTGCGGGCGCTTCAATGTTCAGCAAGCAGAAGTCATTGACTGACGAGGATTCAGAATTTAGCATACGCAACTTCGGCATACTTAATCTAGAGAGTCCAGAGCTGCGCAACATAAGCCCTGACCCTAATAATATCAATGCCGTATCATGCTATAAAGAGATATGCACTCAGCAGTTCAGGCAGGGTTCTGGTGCGACTGACACTTTACAGGCATTGGTAAGCAGCGAATCGGCAACTGCTACGGAAGTATCGTTATCCATGAATGAGGCAGTTAGGAATCTATCTGTAAGCTCTGAATCGGTAGCGCCTATCTTGTGTGCTGACCATATACGGGTAGTGCTACAGAACGCGCAGAAGTATAACACCGATCCGTTCGTGCTGCATATAAACAAAGTGCCGATAACTATACTGCCGTCTGATTTGCTTATTGATGTAGATGTCCGTGTCAAGACGATGACCGACCAGGATTTTAGACCGGCTAAGATAAACAAAGAGATAGCGGCTTTACAGCTTATGATGGGGGCTGGCCCTAATGCAATACCAGGGCATAAGATAAACATAGGGCCGGTGCTACTGGATGTGCTAAAGACGCTTGATGTTCCTAACTTCAACGAAACTGTCCAGCCGCTTACTGAAGAGGATTTAATGCAGATGCAGCTGATGCAGCAGATACAGAATCCTCAGCCTGCGGGAAGTGGGGATGAAACTGCTAGGCCCGCAGAGCGCAGGGTAGACAACCAGCAACCCGGCAGAAAAGAAACACGGGAAATGAACAGGAACATGGGAACGCCCATGAATACCGAGGGGACGCTTAGAACGCCTGTAGGCAATGTTCTTTCTGCGCCTGGGGATATGCAAGGCACTACTACTGCAATACGGCAGTCAACAACGGGGGACAATCGCAAATGATAAAGAGAACAAGGGACGAGATGACAGGACTGATATTAGGGATAGAGCAGGGTAATCACGCTGTTTATCTCAAAGAGTTGGAGAACTACAGGGATAAGGTCATGCTCATGGGCTGTAACTCAACAGGAGAAGAAGCAATACGATATTGGGGCATGATAAAGGGACTTGGCATCGCTCTTAATTTTGCGGAGATTCTAAAATCTGAGTCTAACGTGGGCGGCAGTAATCTGATAAAAGGATAGAGGAAAATGAAAAAAATACTTGCGGCTTGTTTGTTTGCTTTAACCGGCATGGCTTATGCTGTTGATTCCCACAATGGTCAGCAGTATCACATTGTTACGCCACTTACGATTGATGACATAACGCTTGCCAGCGCGGAGGTTACTACCGACTTTACGTCAAGCGGTGTTACATATCTTGGCGCGGCGAACAGTGTGAGTACATTCCCTGCGCTGGGATCGCCCACGATAAAGGGGACGCTGACTGCTGGCGTGCTTACCTCGCTTTCGGGCGTTAATGGCACTATTGGCACGTTTAGCAATACATCCGCCGGTTCGCTTGATATAGGCGGAGGACTAAATGCGGGTACTGGAAACGTAGCCCTTATCGATGCGACGGGAAAAATAACCGCGCTGTCTAGCACTTACCTGGCTAACCTATCGGGCGCGAACCTCACCACGCTTACTGCTGCGAATATATCAGACGGTTCTTTGGGCGGTTCGGTAATAGCATCTAGCGTTGCGGTAGCGGCAGTACAGGATAATTCCATAGTGGGTATGACCTCGTCCAAGTTGTCAGGAGCTTTGCCTGCGATAAGCGGTGCGAGCCTTACCACACTCACTGCGGCTAACCTTACTGGCGCACTGCCAGCCATTGACGGGGCCTTGCTGACGAACGTGGGAACGCTTGTGCCTGAGATAAAGACAGTCACCCAGATTGCAGCCCTGACTGGTGTTGTGGGAAAAGTGGTTATCTGCTCTAACTGCACCGGGGCGTATGGGGTATGCGTGGGCACTTCTACGACATCGGGCGCGGGAGCAGCGGCTTACGTTCTTTCGGGAGATGGACTTACTTGCCATTAAAGGAATGAGGGATTAAAAATGAAAAAGATAATCGCAGCGTTAGTGATAGGCTTCTGCTATACCGCAGGGGCTGTAGAGAACGCCAGTATATGGCAAGTGAGCGAGGACAACAGTTCTAAGGGCGCTGCATACTTCGGCAATCTGGCTAATGAGACATCGCTTGCCTATGACAGAGTGTTCACTTATGACTTCGCTGACAAAGGGCTTAATCGTGTTTCCGCTATGGTTAAGTATGGCGCTGCCACGCTTACTACGGATACATTCAAGGACGGGCGGACATCTGCCGGTACTGCCACAGTATTATCAACTGTTTCCCTCTGCGGAACTGTGTTCTCTTTCAATGGCAATAGGTTTAATATGGGTGGGTGTCCTCCGTATAGCACTTACACCGACACGCTTGTAACGATAGGCGCTAACGTAACTACCACTGCCTCTAACCTTTGCCACCAGGTATCCGCGCATAACACCGCCACCCTAGCCATTACTACTTGCACGTTCTCGTCAGGTGTTATCAGCTTTGTATCCAAAGCGGCAGATGGCATAGCTTATACTCTAGCATCTACTGGTTCAAGCATAACAGTCAGCGGAGCAGCTATGGCCTCTGGTGTGGCTGCTACTGTTGCGATTAACGACATCATAACCATTGCCGGGCATGGGTATAGCACAGGGAGCAAGGTCGCTCTTTCAGGCAGCTCGCTTCCTACCGGTCTTAGTGCTACTGATTACTATGTGATAAAGTTGGGTGCGAACACTATCAGCCTTGCGTCCAGTCTTGCAAATGCTATAGCAGGGACTGCGGAAGATATTACTGCCGTTACTGTGGGCACATCTGCTCATACATTCACGCTTACCCCGTATGCTATCACTGGAACGCCGTCGTTTAAGTGGCAGATGTCCAATGACAATGTAAACTTCTATGATGTGCCGATAGAGGCAGTCAGCATAACGGAGTACACCGCGCCGTATGCTTCCGTAGGATTTGACTTTGATATGTTCAACTATCGCTATCTGACGCTTAATGCTGTAGCGCCTACTACTGGTGGGTTATACCTTAACGCGCAGATATACGTTAAAAAATAAAGGGGTAAAACACAATGACTGAAAACGCTGTGAAAGACCAGACCGAACAGGTTAAGCCAGCTCCTGTTACGCAGCCCGCGACAGCGGTTACTGCACCGGCTACTGTGGAAGTAAAACCGACGGAAACCAACGTTGAGGATGTAAACAAAAAGCAAACTGCCGCATTTATCAAGATGCGCCAGGAAAAGCGGGAATTAAAAGATGAGCTGGCAAAGGTAAAAGCCGCTATTCTTCCCGCCCCTGCGTCTGTAGTTGAACCGCAGGCACAGTCAGTTCCTAAAGAGGTAGCTCCGGCTCCGGCCCCGGTACAGGCCGCGTCTAGCATAGAGGAAGAAAGCAGAAAAGCTATAGAGGTTCTGTCAATAGATAAAGATATTGCCGCAATGCCTGGTGCGCTAATGGACATCATAGATATGGTGGACACCGATCCGCGCCTGGTCAGACTGCATAATGTTGACCCTACTATTGCCTTCCGCGAAGCGAAGGGTGTCTACTTAGCGAAAGCTGGTATTGCCCCTGCTCCTTCTGTGCCACTATCTACTACGTCATCCGGTGGGATGGGTAGCGGAGGAACAAGTTTAAGCAGCCTTTTTGCCGAGATAGGCAACCATGCCCCCGGCAGCAAGATGTTTTCAGAACTGACCGCAAAGATAAACGCAGAGATGAAAAAACTTTAATCTCTGCCTGAAAGGAAATTAATATGGCTGGAGTAATGTACGCATCCGCTACTGGCGGAGTTTCAACGTCGGGCGAGCCTGCTTTTGGCGTAGCCGCACAAGCGTTTTCGGTTAACTACCTGAAATCGCTTTATGATAAACTTGGCGCATGGAAGCACATTCGCAATTTCACTGCGGATGTTAGTGCTTTCGGCGAAGCGGTGAATATCCCTAACTTCCCACGCCTGACCGCAGTCGATGTTCTGGCCTCCACTGGTGTGTTCACCTATGAGAATACCGGCATCACCCGCGACCAGATAGTCATCAACAAAAGCAAAGCTGTCGCATATAGCGTGCCGGAAACTGTGCTGTTGCAGTCAAAGCTTGATATTCGGGCTGCGTTCGCTGATGAAGCTGCGCGGGCCGTATCTGACTGCCTTGACCACGAGATGGCGAAGCTCATCCCTTCGCTTACGACTAACTCTGTCGGTACGCTTAACGCCGACCTGTCAGAGGCCATCTGCCTTGAAGCTATCGGCAGGTTGGTGCGCAATCATTGGGATGTTTCTAATCCCGATGATATGGTGTGGATACTCCCAAGCACGCAGTTCGGGATAGTCCATGCTCTCAAGGGTTATGCGCAGTCTTACCGCATAATCAACACCAACACCAATGACAGCGGCGGGAACGATATCCGCGCTGCGCTGGACACGCTGTATGGCATCCCTGTACACTGGCGTTCAGACACCGAGCTGTTGGTTAGTGCGGATGCGGCCTATGGCGGCCTGTTCGCTAGGGATAGCGTTGGCATAGCTATACAGCGTATGCCCACGATGCGGCAGCCTATGCCCATCCCCGGCACTATCAACACTGAGCTGTTGACCTATGCGCTTTTCGGCATAGCGACGCTCAAACAGGAAGTAGCCTGCCTCCTGAAGTGCCAGTAAGGTAATATCTCCCTCCCCCTCCACTGCTACTCTCCGGCAGTGGGGGTGGGAACGGGGATTAAGGATACTCCATGACTGCGCAGGAAATAATCAGCGAAGTTCGCCAGATTTGTCAAGAGCTTGACCCTAATAATACCCACGCCTCTGATACTGTTATCTTAGGCTGGATAAACGCCTGCACACTACAGCTTTGCAGTACCATAATGACCCTGCCTAAGTCTGCCGTAACAGGACTTGTGGCAGCGGATATAGTTACCATGCCAGCAGCCATGTTACGCATGGATTATGTCAGTATCTCAGATGGAGGTAGCCCAGCCAAACACTACAACCTTGCCACCATAGACTTCTCAAATTTTATCAGGATATGCAACGGGTGGGAGGATGCCGTAGATGACAGGCCGTCAATGCTTGTCAGGCTTACTGATACAACCTGGATGATGTACCCGCCTCCTGATGCTACCTGGGCAGGCAGGGCGCTTACGATATATGGGTCTGTATTGCCTACTGCCCTTACGTCCTCTGGCCAGACCCCGCCGATATCCATAGCGATGCACCCCGCTTATGTGCATTACTGCGCTTGGAAGTTCTTTCTGCTCATTAACAACCCTGAAAGGGCGGCGGCATCATTCGCGGCCTATGATGGCCTGCGGAAACTGAATACTCAGACTGCTACCTCTACTACGGGCAGTCAGTTATCATTTAAGATTCGCGGGGCATAATGCTTAAATTTATTTTGGGGTTAATGCTTAGTGCAAGCTTTGCCTCTGCTGCGGATACTCCTGTATTCAGCTCATACAGGGACTTCTCAGGGGGGCTGAATAATTTTACTGCCTCTGTTTCCCTGCCTGGTAATGAATCACCCGACCTTCTTAACGTGGTAATAGATGAGCCTGCGGGAGCATTAGCGCAACGCAGTGGGTATGCTACTTGCGGCAATACTCCCTCTGGGAATACCGCTACTGCTCTATACGAATATAGTAAGAACAACGGCGCACGCTACCTAATGGTTACAGATAATGTAACAATCTGGCAGACGGCGGATTGCATTTCTTTTTCTACTGTAACTACCGGCTGGCAAGATACATATTTACCCCGGTTCGCCACTGTAAGGGATAATCTGTGGATAGTGAACGGAAGTACCTGGCCCTATGTCTGGGATGGTACAACGGGGTATTACTTAGACGGACTTTCAAACCGACCTACAGGGCCAAAGGGCAAGCTTATCGCCTACTGGAAGAGCCGTGTATGGATAGGTAACACTCCCACGCAGCCTAGCAGTTTATACTTTTCTTCACTTGTTGATGACAATGGACTTATCCTAGACCCTGCCACAAGCACAGGCGCATGGAGTAATGCTCTTAATGTCATATACTTTGACCGGGATGATGGCTCGCCTCTGTATGGAATCAAGGTTTACCGGGACAATATGTATGCCTTCAAGGAAACGGGCATCAGCCGTCTGCTATTTGAATCAGAATACACTGCTAACGGAACAGTAGTGGCTAAAACTGCCAGTAAGACAGGGAGCAAATTCCAAGAAAGCATAGTAGAGATGGACGATGGGTTTTTGCGCTTTGTCGGTAGAGATGGCGTGTATAGATTTGACGGGAACACTGTCCAGCGTATTAGCACCAAGTGGACTCCTACATTTTACTCAATCAAGCAGCCTAGCAGGGCGGAATCGTATAAACTTTGGGATACGGATAACGACTTCCTTGTGGGAACACTTACAAATTTAACCACTGAATACGTCAGCGGTTCATTATCATTGGCAAGGTCATCCCCCTTACTAAAGACCATTGATATGTTCGGTGATGGGAACTATACCGCAAGCCCTATATGGACACCCAGCGGTGATAATTATTTTTCGGTAGTTACCTCGTCTTTGGCTTATGTATTGTCTACCGCGACAGTAACTGGTGCGCTGACAAAAGGCGGGTATGTTTCCACTCCGTCAACATATACCAAGATAGGTGAAACTACTTTTAATGTAGGTGCGTCTGTATACAACAATTATCGTGCCAATTTCACACTACATAAAAATACTGCTTCAAGGATGCACTTCTTATCAGACAGCGAAACACCAGGAGCAACCAACGGATACGCTATGGGCATTGACTGCGATATGGCGGATGGGGCTATAGCGCATTGTCATTCTTCCCTTTATAAATGTGCTATAGGAGTATGTTCTGCCGTAGCCACAAATGTCAAGGCGCTTGACTTTGACCCAATACTTAATAGGCCTGCCTTTTATACCCAAGAATGTACAGGGGAAAAGGCAGTTGTAACCGCGTCGTCTATATCTCTTACAGGAACCGGGAAGTGGACGCTTAAACAATCATATTCCGGCGCCACTACTACAGGTTCTAACGATCCATTATGCACCCTATCTTATGTTACGGATACAGGAGCGCTGGATAAGAACAAAGCTATGTTAATTTATGGGGCATGGTCTTATGACACGTATGGTAAAACCACTGCTCCCCCCTCTGGCTATAACGCCTATGTCAGCAGCATAGCTCTAAAAACCACAGAATACAAACTCACCGGCACATTTACAAGCCAAGTTTCAACAACTACAGGACTTACTCAGTGGAAGACCTTTGACACCGACCAATCGCTTAATAATCAAACCATAGCCTATAGGGTGCGCACTGCTCCTACTGTGGGCGCTGTCGCGGCCGCTACTTACAGCAATATAACGCCAGGGACTGTATTATCTACTACCACAAATTCATTTTTCCAGTGGGAGGCAGTAGTTACAACCATTGACAGTGCAGTTTCCCCGCTTTTGAATAATGC
>Ga0208102_1000366_pt1 | contig 16119 bp, 46 predicted proteins | sample CryBogmetaGMA17M_FD_184549 | JGI IMG/M metagenome (GOLD analysis project Ga0208102, IMG submission 184549) | Freshwater microbial communities from Crystal Bog, Wisconsin, USA - MA17M (SPAdes) | ecosystem: Environmental > Aquatic > Freshwater > Lake | place: Crystal Bog, Wisconsin, USA...
CAGTTGTGGAGGTTCAAACGCCTTGGTTATTACAGGGTAAGCGTAAAAGGCTATTGACAGGCCAACAGCTAGGCTAATCAGGGTTTGTAATAGGATATAGCGTTTCAATCTTTACCTCCTGTTAATTTAAACGTAAAAGGTCCGTATTTACGGTCTACGTTTGTGACTTCTTTAATCTGAATCAATTTTGACCTGTCGTTAACGTATTCTGGGAAACTTCGTGGGTCGTTGTGTTTAACTGTCATATCAATAAACTTCTCACTTAGTCGCCACTGCGGTAGGTATTTGACAGTTAACTCAAAGTTGTAAAGTGTGGAATTTAGGAATATGTTTATCTCAAGGTCATTCCCCCATTCTCCCTCGTCAATAGCTTCAAACACATACATTGCTCCACCTATTTCGTTGGGCGGGGAACAGGCTTTGGTTGCTGAAGGGGATACCGTGCGGGTAAATGACACAAGTGCGCCATTAGCCAGAGCTATTGCTGCTGGTTTTTGGTAGTATATGTTCCCAAATATGTGTTCAAATTCGTCACGGGATGAGATATCTATTTTTTTGTTAACTGGCCCTCGTTCAGAGTAGCCGGATAAGTGGACACGGGACGATTCTCTCTCTTTCAGATATTCGAGATAATAGGAAGCATCAAATTCTACGTCTTTGAATAGGTCTAGGAATATATCAGTCATGTTTTATAATCCCGTCTGTAATGTCTATTGGACCTCTTTTCGTTCCACATGGGACAACAGGGGCCATGCTTCCTCCACAGGCGCATTTGTATTCGTAGCCTATAATTTCTGGGATAGAATAGCTGTTAGATATTTGGTGTTTATTGCTATTGATATGAACCTTTTGATAGGCTATCTCGTTCCCGCCGCAGTCAAGACACACATAGGTTGTTGTCTTTTTCAATCTATGCCCTCCATTAATTCTTTTAGGTCGTTAAGGGAGCGGACGGTACGGGGTTCTCCTATACCTGGTGGAGTAACTCCCATTTCAAACTTCAGGTATTCTATTGGTTTTAGTGGTTGTAGAAGTATTTTACCATCATCTGCTATGGTGGCTGAAACGTAATCTCTGCCTTTTACGAAGTTGAACTGGACGAGTAGCCATTGTTCGGCGTATTGTTGTCTAGCTTCTTCATCAGGGAAGTCTTCTACTGGTATGCGAAGGTGAGTGGTGCCGTCTTCATCAACCTTGTTAATGGTAAATTCGCTAAGGTCTGGCCCTGTGTAATAAGCGTCTGGATCTGTAATTAGTAGGTCTTTCATTTTACCCTCCCGTGTTGTTTCCATAAGCCTCTATCACAGAAGAAGCAAGTATACCCAGTTTGATAATCAGGAATTGCTAGTTGGGATACTTTAGCTTTAGGCATAGGCTCCCATGTTTCAACACCACACTTTTCTGTGTATTGTTCGATAGCCTCGTCTTCATCGTATCTTACGGTATAATAGCCACCACACTTTTTACAGCGAGTAGTTGTTTTGGTCATTTTTCTCCACTTTTAGCAATAGCAATGCCTTCTTTTAGCTTTATAGCTAGCCATTCGCTTGTTATTTCTCTTTTAATATCCTTGGCACATAAGACAACGGCGGAATCCAAAGATTCGGAGCCATAACAATCAGATTCAAGCCACTGAACTCTCCATCTATCTAATACTGTTTTAGTTACTTCTATTTCCAGTTCTATTGAAAATTTCATACTTCCACCATTGCTACCGCTTGTTTAACGGTCATTTCCTTACCCACTTTAGGATTACCGAGGAAAGCTATACCTGCTATTGCGCTGAACAGTTCGTAGCCATCTAGTATGTTTAGCCTATAGATAGCGTCGTGGACTTGGCCAGGTGCGTCTTCTTTGGCTAATTTCAGGATGTCGGCTAGTATCCTATCCACTTCTATGTCAGTCATCTTCATATCTAGCTCCTATGGGTATATCAGCTCCAAACTGCATAACATATTTTAAAGTATCTAGTAGTGCCTCTTCTCGTGTCAGTGTAACGCTTTTATCCATAACAATACCGTCTATCAAAATAAAAGGTTTTTTCTTCAGTAGTCCGATCATATCGCCTATTCTGCGTATTGTTTTCATACCGGGCTCGCTGCTCCTCTTTGTAAATACCAGGGGTTAGGGGCTGAATCCTGCGCTAAGTCGAGGGGTAAATTAAAACCAGGGGTGTTTGAGCATATATAAATACCAGTTCCAATCCTAGCACGTATATCATTACTGAATCGTTTAAACTCAGGCAAGTTACGAGTTTTACTCGTTAGTCTAATGTGATAAGTTTCGTAGTTAATGTCTCCACTATAGGGAGGCGCAACGTAAATGTGAAGCGTGTTGTCTTTATTATAATTCACTATTACTTCTGTGCCATCTACCCCGGAAACATACCCTGTTTGTTCATAATTCTGACGGCTCATTATTTATTCCTTGTCACTTGCTTGGTGATAGTGTGTAGTCACCTTTTTTAATGTAGGTTTTACCCTCACATTCAAAATATATTACTCCTGATTCATCAATAAATATGTGAGTTGCTTTCCTATAGACAGCTAATCCGCCGCAGAAAATATCCCACTCTTTATCAAACAGGTCTATTAGTCGTTTCATTGTAATAGGTCTGGCTTTTTTAAGGTGTGTTTCATATGCGTCATCTAAGGCGTCGGCGCAAGAAACTGTGGGGGAAAGTGAAATCATGGCTAATAATAACAAGCTATTTATTATTTTCATTTCTCACCTACTGGCTGTAGGCTTGACCTACCAATACTGTCATCATATCTCTGTAGTTCCCATTTGCTTACCTGTTTATTTGTAACTTCCATCACTGTGTCAGGGTGTGAAACATAACGTCTTTCAAAATCTTCAACTTCCCATCGTTTTTTAAAGTCCTCATGTTCTACCTGTAAATTGTCTAATAGCATTGGTTTAATTTGATTCCATGTCCAGGTATATTTGCTTTCCGCTTCGTTAGTTGTCTCCCAATTCACATAGCCACTTCCTCTGTATCTGGCTATTATACTACCTATCTCATTATGTATAGATTCGAGTTCATGTAGACAACTAATGCTATTAAGCCTAGTTATAATCGGGCTTATGTCGTCGTCGTATTTCATTTCTCACCCACTAGTTTAGCCTTTAATATTTCTGCATTATTAACTAATGCTATAAAGGCATCTGTCCTATCCCCTAGCGTAAATTTACCTACGTCGTTAGCGAAGACAGATAACATATCTAATATCTCTATGATAGCTCTATGATTACTGACTTCTCGTTCCATTATCTTTTCTACTTCAGGGATACAATATTCAGCACAAGGAGGATTAAATTCCACTGGTCGTTGGTTCTCAGTTATAGCATCTTTAATCGCCTGAATGTTTCTCTCTTTAGATCTAGTAGGTACTTGTGAGTCATCATGTTTTTCTGTATTCTTTTTTCCGTATATTTCCTGTCCTATCCTTACTATTTCCATTAGCTCTTCAGGAGTTATTGGCGTTAGGGGCTTTTCCTTTTCTTTCTTTTTATGTTCTTCAGCTCTTCCGCTATTCCAACAAGTGCCGCAATAATTAATATCTAGGGCTGACATTCTTTTATTAGTTTCTCTTCCACATACTAAACACTTTCCTTTTGTAGGATCGTGATTATCAATAAGTATCTTTTGTAGTATCCGATATACATCATCAAAATCTGATCCATCTCCCGGCTTATAAGGGAATTTCTGATTAGCCATCCAACTAACCTTATGGAATACTTCCTCTATGGTTTCTTTATTAACTAATATTTTATTTTCATCCACACCATTGGCCCACATTGGGCCTATAATATTGCAAGCAATTTGCAGTTGTTCCTTAACCCAGCCATTTCCAGGTAGGTTATTTCTACAGTCAGATATAATATCGAATGCTTTCATAAGTTCAGCTTGATCAACTAATATTTTCATTTCTTTCCGCCTCCGTAACTATCATTGCTAATAATGTTAAAATCTCACTATCAAAAGAACTAGATTTATTATCGTTATAGTATAATTCCCATAGCGTATTTATCGCATTTCTAATCACAATAATGTCTTCTTTAGTGAAGTCTATTAATATTCGTGTTCCATCCTCTTCCGTTTTAAATTTTGATAATATTTTCATTTGTCTCCACCCCTTTACTCCACATTTGGCCTAATATATTACACGCTTTTTGAAGTTGTAGTTTAAACCATAAAGGATTGTCAGGGCTTATGTGGTTTCGTAAATCTGAGACTAATTCAAAAGCCTCGTTTAGTTCTTCCTCATTAACTAATATTTTCATTCTTCACCTCAAGTATTTCGTTTATTGCTTGCTGGGTTCTCTCTAAAAATTTAAACACAGTTGATAGTCCCGGTTCCTTAGAGTATTTTTCAGCATACCCTCTAATTTTATCTATATCCCACTTAATATTTTTAAGGTCTTTTTCATCAACTAATATTTTCATTTATTTCCCCTGTCTCATGTAATAGATAACCAAGGAACAACAATACTTCGTGAAGATATGGGTCTTTATTTGTTGCACATATATCGGATAGTTTGTCGTGTCCTACTTTAAGTTTACGGATGTCACCACTAGTTAACTGCACCAATAAACCGTCACCCATGTCATGTATTTGCATGTTCAGCCTCCTCTTTATACCCAGTAGCTTTCATCCAATCTTTAATTTCATCAATTACATAAAACATTCCACTTCCGTATTCAGAGCAATAGTCTGTAGTTTTATCATGAAAGCCTTGGGCAGTGTTTTCCAAATCATTAAGAAGGCTTTCAAGCGTCAATGTCGAAAGACGAGTGATGTCTATTGATTTAGTATCCATTATTTTTCTCCTAAACTATGAATAAATGTAACTATTTTATCTTCGCATTCTTCACATAAGTCCCAGGATGTTTCTATAATGGCTGCGCTAATATCCTGTATTATTAACACTGGCCCATCTCTGCGAATATTTTTCCCACAGGCATCACAGGTGAACACTTCTTTTCTAGCCATTATTTCACCGCCCCTACTGTTTCTAAATTCTCAATCAGTTCCGCCAGTGTCTTAGCCTGGAACCCGTAGCCGCATAGGTCGCATAGACCCAACCATGCGTCTTTCTCTCCATAGTTGTATATGTTTTGTAAGTGAGTAACGTCGTCAAAGGTTTTAACCGCTATTTCCTTGTCATTTTTTAGCCACATTACGTCGTGTTTACACTTTGGACAGCGGAATACGGTCATTTCAGCACCCCAATATTAATACACTCAGCTTTGATTTCCTCTATCGTGGGTTGGATTGACCAATATATTTTACATCCAGCGCATTGTAAGGAATATTCGTCAGGCTCAGTGATTGATTGCCACGTTACAGCGTTAAAGTCGAACAACTTGTTTGTTTGCAAGACTTCAAACATTCTATGAGTCAACACAAATTGTCCACATGAGCAGCGTGGGCATTTAAAAGTCACTTTAACACCCCCTGCATCAATCATTACTTCTTGTAAATGGTCTATGCTTTTATGTGATACCCAAAAATCATTGCAGGACAGGCACTCAGCATATCCACAATATTCTTCTGGTATATTTATATCCCAACTACATTGTTCAGGCTCTACAGATACAGACGCATACGATGCTGTTTCTGTAAGTTTGTATTTGTCACCACCGCATTTACATTTGAATTTCAAAATATCACCTCGAACCACTTACATAGCTTTACAGCCGATACTTTTAGCCGGACACTTAGTTTGTTGTCTTCCTCTTCATCGTAATCAGTTATTATTCCGTCAATTACTATTTTATATGTTGTGTATGGGGATGTCAGTTCAACTATGACTTCGTTGTCAGATTCGTTGAGGCTTTCCTTTAGTGACCCGCGCTGTTTAGTATTATTCTCAATCTCTAGTGTATATTCAGGGCCAATAAGTATAAAAAATTCTAGTGGGTCAGGTATGAATAAGTCACCCATATAATATTGCCTTATGGAAAAGTTAAACCATACGTCTAGTTTCATTTTTTCCCCCTTTTAAACAGCACTTTCGCTTTAGCGTGGGCTTCTTTAGCTGTAGTGGCTTTCACATAAACCAAATCTTTATATACAATATCTATTTTATGGTCTTTTATTTCTTTTGCTGGAACAGGCTCTAGTTGTTCAAATGACCAATGTTTATAGACCTCCCACACGTATTGCCTGTTAACATATTCTTCTATGTCTAATTCTAGTTCTTCTATTCCTAAGCCCCTCCAGGTATAACCATCCTCTATATCTTTCACCATCTGTTCTGCTGATTCTTTACTAGAGAAAGTTGCCAGAGAAGTGCAACCTTCATAATCGCATAGTTTAACTAGATATACTTTCATTGTTCTCCTCCACCAAATCAACTATTACGTGTGACAACGCAAATAACACATCTTTTACCTCTATAGCCACGTTATCGTCGTTAATCAGCCTGTGAGCATCAGCCAAGGTTTGCGTGATGGCTATCTTGGTAGCGTCAGCGCAGATGTGGGTGTTAATGTTCAATGGTATATTCTCTCAGTAAATTTGTTGTCTTGTTCATCATAAACCTTCCTTCAGCCTCTCTAAGCCCGTCTATATTCCTTGGTTCTTCCATTTCCTGTAATCTCAACAGGCAATCTTGATATAGTTCTTCGTAATATTCTCGCCTGTTTTGTTTGTAGTCAGTATATGAGTCCCACATAGTAGCGACCAATAGATATAGGAGCATCCCTACCATTGCTGCAATAAAGGCAAATAGGGCCAGACCTGCGACAAATATCATCATCTCAGCACCATACCAAAAGTATTATCACTCGGAGACAAAAGAGTATCGCCGTTTGCGTTAACAAAGATATGACGAACTTAGTATTGTAATCGTAGTTTGATTCTCTATATTCATCTGCAACATCCTTAGCTATCTTAAAGCCTTTAAACCACCAAATGATAAACACTAGAGTAATGGAACCGGGAATATCTTGCGGCCAAGGTATCATGTTCACTCCTTGTCTATTAGTAAGTTTGGGTCCGCCTTAGACAGAGCCAGCGGCAGAATTACTGGAGAGATGTTTTCCATGTTTTGGTTTATAGACCTGGTGAACGGAAGTTTTATTAGTAAATCTATAGCCAAAGTTAACCCTTCCATTCTATTCTCGGCTTCTGCCGTGCTATACCAATATTCTGTTACTGGCCGTTCTGGTTGTTTCTCATTAGCAGGGGCAGCGCAGTAATATTGATACATGGTAAAGTTGGGAAAAAAGTTTCCAGGCCATAATTCTTTGGCTTTCTCAGATATAGGGCAAACGCCTGTTAATTTAGTCTCTCCGTTTTTACGAGTAAATTCATATTGTAGTAGCTTTTTCATTTCAACACCTCATACCTCTCCTTAAACTCTGCGTCATTCATTACTATAATCTCACCGTTAGGTTTGGTTATAATCCAATCGCCAGGGCAAACAACACTCCCGCCTTCTCTAAGCCTTTCGTTTTTAGCAAATCCCCACTCAGGTAGTCCGCTTGTGCCACAAGGAATTACGTCAGGATGGTCGCCAAGCTTGAACCACTGAATAGCATCTACGATGATGGGTTTAGTTTTGTATTTCATCTTACCCTCACAAACATTCTGACTGCCCAAGTAAATATTGCGATTAACCCTGATATGATGTTTTTAGGGTCGCCAATGGTTACATCCCATGCTATGCGTAGTGGAGATTGTGTCCACCATGCCTGCGTATCTGTGCCAAGGACTGACTGTATGCCTAACGCTTTAGCTTGCCACTGGATAGCTGTGATAGCCTGGGATGAATAGGTTATAGCTAGTGCTAGTAGTAACAATGTAGTGGCTATGGATAAGGTTATCTCAAAGAACTTATTCACTTGATACTCCCTTGATTACAGCCATGTTTGGGTTTTACTGCTATGGTGATTAGCTGGTCATCGTTAAGGAACCAACATCCATTTTCGTTATGCCACTTACAGTTTACACACAGTGTTTTAGGTGGTGGTAGTTTGTGCGTTGATTTCACTGATCTTCACCTCAATCATTCTTACTCCGGAACTGAAAGCATCGCTGATATTATCCCGCTCTACAAACACGCTGTAATCATTTTGTAAATCATTAGGATAGCTGATAGAAATATGGTATGTTTCCATAGCAACAGCATCCAACACTCTAGTCTCATCTTCCCAATCAACACGGTATGCTTGCCAAGTCTCTTCGTAATCGTTGTAGCTTATGTCAAATATCGGCATTAATCCTCCAGTATCTCAGTAGCTTGTCTTTTCATGGACCTACGCATTTCTCTAGCATTTAGCTTACCAATGGCTACTGCCTGTAAAACAACATCAAGGTTTGCATCTCGCCATGCTATAGGACATTCATTTTGGATGTCGATTAGCTTGTCCTCAATGAGGCTATAGTTAGCCTCGTTCCAGCAAATGTGAGTGTATATCTCTATTAATGTCATGGTTGTGCCTCCAAATACCTCTTACAATATTCCTGGACTGTCTCACCACTGATACGGGCAAAGCCTGAATGTGTTGCTATTAATGAGATGAAATGTGATGTTGCTACGGATATCCCTTTCTCAAACAATGTATCCACTTTACAAAGTCTGTCACATTTAGCTAAGTCGCTAACGATACTTCTCAGGGTGTCCATTGTTCCTCCTGTAAAGGGAAATCCTCAAAAAGTGAGGGAGTAACTTCTTTGGCTATCACCAGGACCATCCCGGCTAGTCTGCGGATCTCGGCTTCTGCGTCAGGGGCAAGTCGTAGGCGGAGGAAATCTCGTAAAGCCCGTGCGTTGACCCACCAGTGCCGCATAGTGGCTGTCGATGCCGGGATGATGTATCTGGCGTCTGACTTTTTAACATCTTTGTGTCTACCTTTTAACAGGAGGTATTGTTCAAACGCATGTTGATTAGACAGGGACATAAGTTCATATACCTGTTTAACTTCTCGTTCATCTTTCATGTAGTTGAGCATTGGATAAACAAAAGACATTTCCTGTTGGCGAAAACGTCGGCTGGAACTCACATGACCTTGGCCGATACGATGCCTAGAAAGCTGAGATCCCGCTATCTTGCTTATACCTGTAACGTAGAAGTTAAATGTCACAGATTCGATTGGAGTTAGGTGGCCGCGTTCTATAAGTTTACGATTAAGTTTCTGGGCTTCTTCCAACGTGTTTATTTCAGACCCGTAACTTACTGCGGCTGAAATCGCGGGTAATTCTTCGGTTAGCCTGTCTGCGGCAGGGACGGTATATGCCACCAATTCGACCGCAGGTTCCTCATTCCCAAAGCAATGACTCCTAATTTCTCGCCAGGGATCTAACATTGTATCCTCCTCCTGTTGTTGATGTTAGCTAATATTTGTCGTATGGATCGTATTGAACTGAGTGGACGTTAAACGCCCTGGTTATTCCCTGTCTACCTGCCCAAATACTTATTTGTAATGGTTCTTTTAAACTTGTTTTGTTGTTAGGCCACCACATTTCCGATGGTCTTGTTTCGGTCATAAAAGGGAGCAGATATTGGTTAGTCATGTCTCTAAAATCAGCTAGTTCATATTTACCCCAATGTCTAGGCTCATATACCATGCAAACTATTGTTTTGGGCTTATGGTCAAACCTAAAAAATACTCCATGTTCATACATAGGGGGAAAACTCTTAAAGATGTCACAACGACATTTTCTCCCTCTTAACGCACACAGATCCAAGTCTTTAGATGCTATTGGTTGAACAGCAAAGCGCCTCATAAACCTCAACACTGCTTCTCTTGTTCCAGGCGCAGTCTCATCATAAAGTTTGAACCTTTTATGAACCCGGTCAAGATCATGTTCGTATGGGTTTGTCTCTATTCGCATGGTTCAACGACTCTCTTTGTTTCAGCGTTCTTGGCTAGGTTAATCAGTAATTCGTTAAATTCTTTTTGTATTCTCTCAATTTCAAGATCCTCGTTCCTTCTCGCAAGTATCTCCAGGCGTTTCCTAAGCACGTAGTTTTCAAACAGCAACCATGCCATTACGATAATTGAGACAGAAACGAGGATTATTTCCATCAGAAAGCCCTTTCTGTTTTCCCCTGTGTAGAAACTTTGTCCCCTGCCCATATCCCTGTATATTTTCCGACATGATGCGCCATTTCCTGTGCAAACTGAATAGGGTTGTCAAACAGGATTACAGGCAAATCTAACAGGTCGAATGATACCGACATTAGCCGTGCGCCACGCTCTACGGTGAAGATACCTGTCTGTGGCAGGATGTTTAGTCCTGTAACGATGTTGCCGCAATAACCGGGGGCGATACGGGTGCCTACAGGTAATGCTCCACCACGGAACACCGATGAACGGGGGATTACAAGGCCCGACATATCAAGCGGCATATTGATTGTTTCAAGCGATTGGACAAGGTAATAACCGGGTGTAAGTGTCCAGAAGCCGTCGTGGTCTAGTGCTTGTTCACAGTATTCAGGTAATCGGCGTTTAGTCCTGGTAATGGTAGAGGAATTCTGGCTCTCAAAGTAAAGGATTTTGTCAACGGTAAGATCCCACACTGAACCTTCAATTCCTTCTTCCAACCTGCTTTCTATCGTTATGTCAAGGTTGTTTACAGGGAACGACACAAGCTGTTTTCTGTTAATTTGTTCTTCAATCATACTAGAGCAGAGCATTGTGTTGTTCCCCTTTTTCGGTTGCTATCTTGGCAGAGATCAGGGTTGAGCCTGATTCTATTGCGTCCTTTGCCGTTTCTTTTTCAACATAAACTTCGTATCTAACCGTTTTCTTCACTCCTTTTCGGCTCATAATTATGTCTACCGGCTTTTCTACCCAGATTAACGGGCTACCGTTATCGGTGATTTCGGAGACAACCTTGAATGTTTGTTTAGGTTTTTCTGGCATGGTCCCCTTGCAATCTGACAGGAGATTTTGCAGGAACTCGCAGAAAGTGAGTTTATCGCCGGATCTTATTAAAGCGTCAATTCTGTCTTGTAGTTCATCTCCTTGCATTATTTAAACTCCACATCTGCTCTAACGGTAAATTCGATAACCTTGTCGGTTAGGAACACTGATTTCGGGGGTATGCGAGAATTCCAAAACAGGACAGACTTACCTTCAGGGAACAAATCAGGGATTTGCCTCAAAGCGTTTATTATGTAATCGTCATCCCTTTGGGGCTTTTTTTCTACGTTGGCTTCCCTGATACGGTCTAAGAAACTGGTGACTGCCGTTACCTTGCTACAGGCTCTATGCCAAGTTTCTGGATAATGTCCAGGGTCTTCCCATGACTTTTGTAGTTTGCAATACCATTGACCCTGCCCGCAGGTATGGTCAAACAAAACGTGATTGTTAACTATGTTGTAATCATTTGACGGGGGATGTAATTTACATAGATCCTTGCAGAAATAGATACAATTCTCACAAACCAAGTCTTCTATCTTCGTGCATGTTTTTATCTGTGACATGAATCACCTACACACTTCTCGCTTCCGTCGTCGTATTCCCAGGTGTTATTACCTCTGGTGTCTACGGGGACCCCGGCCAATGTTTCTGACGCTTCCTGTAATGTCATGTGTATTTCCGCTGTGTTTTCTTCTATAAACAGGAACGGATCTTCCGCACTAAACACTTTGTCCAGCAATCTCGCTGTTTCAACCAATACGTCGTTTAGTATTTTTATTTGAGAATTCACGCCTTGTCCTTTCGTATTTTTCCATATCTTCTCTAAACAGGTAGCCAATTAAGGCTCCTGCAATGAATGTAATTGTTGCTATACAAACTGTTGATGTTAAGCCGAACATGAGTAGCTTGCCCCGGTTTTTACGTGGTAATGCCAATCGACTCCACCAACCAAATAATCGTTTATTTTGGTGCATATTGGGCATACGTGGTTGCCGTATGACAGAAAAGATTTGTCGCATCTAAGACATTCACGAATAATGGGATCAGGTAGTATAAAGTAGTCTTCAAACATAAGAGCCTCTTCCTTTTCCCTTTTTCTTAACCGTTTAGCGCCTTTCCTCGCGGCTATTCTGTTGTTTTCCTTTTGACACTCGACTGAACATGCTTTTTGGGGACCGTGCGCTACAAATGAGGCTCCGCATATTACACAGGTCTTAACTCTCTCTCTTTTAACTGGTTTAGGCCGGTAGTTAGCTTTGTTGTGGCACCGGCTGGAACAGTATTTGATGCCCGAACCTGTTATCTCTTTACCGCACACCACGCACAGTTTAACCTTGTAGTAACCTGTAGCGTTTCGCTTATATTCTCTCGCCTGATATCTCTGAGCGCACAATCGGCTACAGAAGACATGCTTGCTGTATGGAAGTTTCCCGCCGCAGTATTTACACTCTCTATTGTAGCGTTTCTCCTGAATATGTTCAGTCAAGATGTCTCCTAATCGTTAAGGTTTGCTTTTAGGACTTTGCTTGGTCTAAACACAACCTTCTTTTTGGATATGATGTTTATTGGTTCACCTGTCCTGGGATCTCGCCCTACCCTAGCTTTAGACATCACTCTAGTAAGCGTGCCTAGACCGGGCAGCTTTATAACCCCGTCGCCATTGGTCAGGACGGAGATAAACAGCGCGATTACTGCGTTAAGGTTATAAGCCGACATTTCTTGTGATTGTCTGGATAATATTGCCAGTTTGTTTTCAAGCTCTTTCTTTGTCAAGTTGCTTCCCTTCCGTTAATGTATGTCTAAACCTATCGAATATCTTCCCTGCTCTGTCACAGGCTTGTTCGTTGCTGTGTGCGTCTACTATGGTGAACACACCATGCTCGTACCGTAATATTTTATAGGTTTCAAAAGTTATTGGTCCTGGTAGTTGTTCGCAGGATAGTAGTTGGTCATCGTCGGGTGTTCGCCAGTTTTTCCACATGACGCTAAACCATGTTGATTTTTTATCAGCCATTAGTTATCTCTTTCGGGATCTTCAACCATGCGTCGTATTTTTCTTCCACTTCCTCAAGCTCCATGTCCATGATGTTTGCGGCTAAACTACAGGTAATCTCGTTTTCCTTGATAAGTTCAAACACGTATTCTGTCTGATTTTCCCGTAACTCACACAGCGTTACGTTGGGTTTGCGCTTAATCATGGTTTGCACGAAGAAGTTGGTTGAGGATTGACGGTGGACTTCTTTGAAAATTTCAAGGACGGAATGTCCTCTAGCTTTAGGTGACGGTGTAGTTGTTTCTATAGGTTGTTTTTCTTCTGTCAAAATGACACTCCAATCTCAGCCTGTAGGCCCGATAGCCTGTAGGTGAAGTTGTTTAGACTTGCGACTCTATGCGTGTAACCTAGTCCACAAAACAGGTGATTTCTGGACCACATAGCGTTTATGTCGAACTGTGTTGTGTATTGGGTTACGAAGAATTTAGCGTTTAACGCAGCGTTTTGACCTATTCGCTCGACAAGGTTTATACCTACGCCGGGGCTTGAGTATTGGGTGTTGTAGGAATAGTTGAAATCCTTACCCTGAACGGTAATTGTCGGGCATAGGTTTTGATACAGGAAGAATGGTTCCAGTATCCAGTATCGGTCATTAAACAGTGGGATACCTAACTCTACCCTACCCGCTCTAAGGCCAAAGGTTGTGTTTATTGGAACGTCTGTCTTTACCTTTACGTCCTTGAGTGACGCAGGGAGTAGTGAATCAGCCGAAAGGTTTACAGGGAACAGGTAATAACCACGGACACCGACGGCCCTGGTATAGATAGCTGCCCAACCTTCCCATAAAGTTGCGCTCCGTCCAATACCAAGGTCGTCATTAAGCGATATGTCGATGTTTTTAACGGTTGCGGTGGAGGAGAGCTTCCCGAATATTGGACTAATACCTATTCCCGAATTAACCTGGGCGAATGTAGGCGATATTGCACAGCAAACTATTATTAATGCGACAAGTAAGTAACGTGTTTTCATTCTTCGCTCCGGTCTTTGTGACTTATCGGTATAACTTTGTGTAGTCTATTGTTGAGATTGTAGTTTTCCATAGTTAACCTCATGTTTTCTGCCGAAAGTTTGTCGTATCTACGTTTTTCTTCGCTGAACTTGAACCAGCCGAAGATGCCAAATGTTGTGAGGATTATATCCATCGCTATTCCTATGAATAATTCTGTCATTATTTACAGGACACAAATTGGGACAGGCCGCACAGTGGCGTTGCTCCAAGGTTTATAACGATAACCCACTTGTTCGGTCGTTCAACCACATTTACCTTTGTCCCTTTTGATAGGATGATTGCTACTCCGTCTTTGAGATCCTGCATCATCATATTGGACGCTTGCGCTGTCTCTACACCCGCAATAGCTATTACTTGACCAATAGCCATGAACCTGTCGGCATCCGTCCAGAAGCAGGTATCAGTGTTTATTACACACTCTGCGAAAGCGGACGAACAAACCAACAACAATGCTATAACCAAACCTAATCTCTTAACCATGAAACCTCCTTTTCAGTAACCAAAGCCGGTATTGTAATCTTAGCCAGCCAATTAAACGCGTGATTACTCCCCACGCATAAAAGCGGGGGCTTCTACGGCCTTTCGACCGACGGCTTGTAATCCCAAACCGTGGATATTAATTGCAGCATTAACGTCCCTATCAATGGACAGACCACAACAAGGACAATGGAAAGTTCGATTAGACAACGGCATCTTCTGCCGATAGCCACATCGAGAGCAGGTTTGGCTAGTATAGGCAGGGTTTACTTTGATCACTCGTCTATCGGCGCATTCTGCCTTATATCCGAGAAGATTGAAGAACCCACGCCAAGCCACATCTGCGATACCCTTGTTAATGCAGCGAAAGTTGTCTTTTTGCATGTTGTTAATCGAAAGGTCTTCTATGGCAATCACGCCATACGTGTTCACAAGACCCTTAGAAAGTTGGTGGGTAAAATTATGCCTTCTGTTGGAAATTCGTTCATAAACACGAACTACTACTTTACGGGCTTTACGTCTCTTCTTGCTTCCTTTCGCTTGCTTGGACAAATTACGCTGCGCTCTTGCAAGGTTTTGCTCTTCGGACTTTAAAAAGTGCGGATTTTCGACCTTCCTTCCATCTGAAAGTGTGGCGAAGGACATCAGCCCAGCATCAATGCCAATAGAGTCCGAGCATTCTGGCAAAGGTTTATTGGTTACTTCGCACGAAAAACTGACGAACCATTTGCCGGTAGCTGTCTTCTTAATAGTGCAAGTTTTGACGTACCCCTCAACAGGCCTATGATAAATGGTCTTAACCTTCCCAATCTTGGACAGGGATACTGTCTTTTCCGCTATCTTCCAGCCCTTTTGAGGGAAGGTGAAAGAATTGTAACGACCATGACCCCTAAAACGTGGGTAGCCATGAACTAGACCTTGTTTAATTCTTCGGAAGAATGCCTTAAAGCCCAGGTCTATCCGTACAGCAACATTCTGAAGAACCTGGGAGTGAACATCTCTAAGTTCAGGGACTTTTTCCTTCAGGATAGGGAATGTATTGATCTGATCGTAAAGCGACAAACCCTTCTTTTCTTCTTCCCAACTTGTCTTCCTTTGTTCGAGCAGATGGTTATACAACCGTCGGCAAGACTCAAGGGTACTCCGAAGCAAGGTCTCTTGCTTCTTAGTTGGGTGAATTCTATATTGGAAAGTTTTTCTCATTATTTGCTCTTACTATCTTTTGACACAAAAGAGTTTGATAACCTATAACCTCCTGGTTAAAAAGGTTCCGCAGTTGTTTCAGGAACAGGATTTAGCGTTCTTCCAACAAAACATTCTATTGCATAAGCCCTGCTTGTTTCTTCAACGCCACGGGAATCTATTATCAACCAGCGTCCATATTCCTCGCAGAAATCGGTTTCGTCCACTTCTTGTCGCGCGTCAATGTCCTGCGGATAAAAGCACAAATGGTACCCGTCTACGAGTTTACAGCACAGACAAGTTGTGCAGTTTAGGTCTTCTATCTTGTCAACTATTTTGTAATTCATCAATTTTCCTCTGTTCCGGGCATTTGAGGGTGCCCCTGTCGTAGTGAATAATATAGGCCGGGTGTTAGGATTGACCGCCACTTTTCAAAACCACCGTGCGGATCGTAAAAGATCATCTCCATACCCTGCTCTACTTCTTTAACAACTATCTCAAACTTTACGGTCTGGA
>Ga0208102_1000378_pt1 | contig 15925 bp, 14 predicted proteins | sample CryBogmetaGMA17M_FD_184549 | JGI IMG/M metagenome (GOLD analysis project Ga0208102, IMG submission 184549) | Freshwater microbial communities from Crystal Bog, Wisconsin, USA - MA17M (SPAdes) | ecosystem: Environmental > Aquatic > Freshwater > Lake | place: Crystal Bog, Wisconsin, USA...
GATTAATGGGGCAGGGGATTGCCTCCGTCTCCACGACCATCAGCGACACCATCCTGATGAAGGATGTAAGCCTGGAAGCGGCAGCCAAAGGAATGAAAGAGATTTGGAAGGGGCTGGAAAAAAAGGCCAAATCAGGCACAATCGGCGGGTTTGACCGTGATGTTCAGTACGGGAAGCTCGTCGCCTGTGAGAATTACTCTTTGTTTAAAAATACTGATCTAGTTGTGGAGGCCGTGTTTGAGGATCTTGCTCTGAAAAAGCGCGTTGTGGCCGACGTGGAAGCCGCCACAAACGAACGCACTATTTTTGCTTCCAATACCTCGGCCATCCCGATTTCGGATATTGCCGCCGGATGTAAGAGGCCGGAGAATGTCATCGGGATGCACTACTTCTCCCCTGTTCCCAAAATGCCACTGCTGGAGATTATTACCACCGACAAAACCGCGCCGTGGGTGACAGCCACCGCCCTCGATATGGGGATCGCGCAGGGGAAAACCTGCATCGTGGTTAAGGACGGTCCCGGTTTTTACACAACGCGCATTCTGGCGCCGATGCTTAATGAGGTTATTTTTCTTTTAGAAGAAGGCGCTATTCCTAATGACATTGACCGGGCGATGCGACAGTTCGGCTATCCGGTAGGCCCTGTTGCCCTCATTGATGAGGTGGGCATTGATGTAGGCGCGCATGTCGCCAAAGAACTTTCCCCCATGTTTTCCAAAAGAGGCATGGCCGGCTCCGAAAGTCTGCAGAAATTATTTGAACGCGGCTATTGCGGTAAAAAGAACAAGAAAGGGCTTTACCTCTACGAAGGGAAAAAGAAGAAAGGGCAGAAACTGCCCAATGAGGAAGTTTACGCCCTGCTCGGCGGAGCGCCGCGTAAAAAGTTTGATGTGGCGTTGATTCAGCAACGGGTAAGCATGATGATGATTAATGAAGCGCTGATTTGTTTGCAGGAGGGCATTATTTCATGCCCGCGCGACGGGGATATCGGCGCAGTTTTCGGCTTGGGTTTTCCACCCTTTGAAGGTGGCCCGTTCCGGTATATAGATTCTATCGGTGCTTCCCGCATCGTGGCCTCGCTGGAATCTCTGGAGAAAATTTATGGGAAACGTTTCAGTTCTCCGCAGATAATCAAAGACATGGCGCAAAGCGGTAAGAAATTCTATTAGCGATAAGGAATAATTAAATGACCGGAGCACTGCAAGGCCTGAAGATTCTAGATTTCACGACTCTCCTGCCCGGCCCCTACGCCACAATGATTCTGGCCGACCTGGGGGCGGATGTGCTGCGGGTACTCGCTGGTTCGCGTCCTGACGCAACTTTGTTTCTGCCACCGATCATCCCCGGTACGGATATGTCCGCGGCGGCAGCCACTCTGGGGCGGGGGAAACGCTCCATAACCCTTAACCTGAAAGATCAAAAAGCTGGCGAAATCATCAGTCGCCTAATCCGTGAGTATGATATTATTCTTGAGCAGTTCCGCCCCGGTGTTATGGAAAAATTTGGCTTGGATTATTCTTCTCTGAAAGAAATCAATCCTAGCCTCATCTATTGTTCCCTGACCGGATATGGGCAGACAGGCCCCCTGCGCGACCGCGCAGGTCACGATATTAATTACCTCGCCCGTTCGGGAATTATGTCTCACAGCGGAAGAAAAAATGCAGGGCCAACTCTAATGGGGGCACAGATAGCAGATGTTGCCTGTGGCGCGCAAAACGCCGTCATTGCAATTCTTGCGGCAGTTACCCATCGCCTGATTACCGGCTGCGGGCAGTATCTGGATGTAGCAATGACCGACGGGGCGGTGGCGCTAAATGCCCTGTTCGGCGCCGGCTTTTTGGCCGATGGGACGGAACCGGTACGCGAAGAGACGATTTTAAACGGCGGCTGCCTCTATGATTTTTACGAAACGCGCGATGGTCGGCACTTAAGCTTCGGACCATTAGAGGCGGTTTTTTTCAACGAATTTTGTCGGGCCATTAACCGTTCTGATCTGATGCCTATGGGGGTTGCCCCGGAAGATTGCGGCAAGACAAAAAATGAACTTTGCTCTCTTTTCAAAACAAAGACACTTAACGAATGGATTAACCTTTTTTCCAGGTTTGATGCGTGTATTGAACCCGTTATGACTCTGAATGAGGTTGTTGCCGATCCTCAGACGCAAGCCAGGCAAATGATTGTGGATGTTCCCCTTCCTGACGGTAAAACAGTCCGGCAAATTGCTAATCCGATAAAGTTTTCCAAAACTTCTCCGCAGTACCGGTTTGCCGGTGTTGCAGCGGGGACTCATAACTGGGAAATACTTCTGGAGCTTGGTTACTCAATGGAGGAAATCTTAGAATTTAAAAAAACCGGCCTGTTTGACTAAACAGGCCGGCAGAAAATTAAACCTTCTAATGCAAGTCCCCAAAATCAGGAAATCAAAAACTCTTTACTTTTTCTCAACGCCTTGCGGAATAAGGCGCAATTTTGCTTTGGCATGTTCCCGGATAGCTTTGTCACTAAACCACCAGTAAAGAATCTTTCCGTTCATAAAGGGCTCGACTTGATCTTTATAGTGGGGATTGAAGATTCGGCCGGAAGCGCCGCCCGGCAGAACAGCCATGATTTTATCGGGATCACCCAGGTCGGCTACCATTCGCAGGGATGCTAAAGTAGTCACGTCATAGGGTTTGTTAAAATCATAGCTGGCGCGATAAAGGGTTTCCTGAGAACCGCCCATGGCGTGAGGACCACCTCCCAAGAGATCCCGCCCGAAGCCCTCACGGCGGATCGGTGACACAAAAGTAATTTGGTGCATGCGGCCCCATGTCCACCCCTTAGGGTCAGAGCCGTACAGGGAGGCAAGCTCACTGTTGGTCTTGACACCGGCCCGGTAAAAAAGATCATCCCGCGTTTCCTTCGCGTTTGGCGTGGAGATATCGTCAAACCAGGGCGAATCCCCTGCAAGAACCATCTTTTGGAGAGACTCCTGCCAGAAGTAAACATTATCGCCGAGGAGTTTGGCCAGCGACTCACCCAACTCATCTTGATAAACTGCAAAGAAAAAATGACGATACACACTCTGGAATATGGCCGGTGCCGCCTGATTCGGATCATCCACGTAATTCCAACTGCTGAGAATTTGTCCCATGTCCTTTGTGTCTGAGTTGTTAATCAGTGCCTTTGCCATGATCGGGGCAATTTGTTTTGCCATAAGATTAACTGTATCCCGTTGGTATTGCCAGTGATCCTTTGCCGATTTTTTCCCGGGCGCATCCAATAATTCACTAAGACGGCGGTAACGATACGAGGGAGAGGTATGGGATGTATAATAATAAGGATAGCCGCAGGGGACTGTATTGTGGTTGCAGGTTCCTACCCAACCCCTTGCGGGATCGGCAGAGTGCGGCATTTTATCAAATGGTATCCAACCTTTCCAGTCGTCACGCTCATCGGTGATCTGAAGCGGAGTCAAGCCGTTTCCGCGCACGCGGATGGGCAGGCGGCCGGTTGTCTGCCAGCCGTAATGACCGTTGACATCGGCATAGACAAAATTCAGCATAACGAAGTTGATGTCCCTGAGACTCTCCCGAAATTCGCTGGCTGAACGTGCCTTCATTAAACGATCTGATCCCAAAGAAGGCAACATTGACTCAAAGGGTGACCAGCGCAAACTGATAACCTTGGATGTATCCAAGCCCTTCAGGGTACCTGAGACTACGGGCCCTCTTTTTGTCAGGCGGATGACAATATTTTCCTCCCGATATCCTCCGGCTGCGCTTTTATCTTTGATTTTAATTTTCTCATTGAGAACTTGGAAGGGCTTGGATTTATTGCCTTCCAGATAACAATCAGGATTTTTCGGATCGATGGTTTCAATGGAAAGATCCTGACCATCTCCATAGGAGTTAGTCACCCCGAAAGCTACATAATCCGTCCGTCCTGCTATGATTCCCGGACTACCCGCGATAGTGATGCCTACAGCTCTTAAAGACGGCGTGATCAATCCGATCGGATGCCAGGGGCCGGGGAACATTCTGGCATCCAGGTGAGGATCGTTGACGACAACAGGTTTCCCATTTGGAGAGAGGTCAGCGCTGACAACCCAGTTATTACTGCCGATGCGCAATCCCGGAGTTTGCTCGGACAAAAAGGCCACAAGGGTCTTATCGGCGGTAAGATCAAGATGTAGCTTTTCTGCGCTCAGGATATTCCCCTGCTTATTGGATGTTTTGCAATTTTTCTCAGTATCCGGATTGATATTGACAGGAAAAATCTGCGCTGCCTTTTCTGGCCCGAGTTTCTCCACCAGCATCTGCGCGATCACCTCATCCTTAATGTTGGCTGCCGACCCCCATCCCATAAAATAGGCGATGGCTAAAGAGTCGGCAATTGTCCAGGGCTGGGGTTTGAGTCCGGAAAGTTTGAATTCCAGAGGTATTTCTTTTCCCCTGGCAATGTAGGCATTGACACCGTCAATATAAGATTGCAAAAAGCGTTTTGATTCGGCGCCCAGGGCGGCTTCATATTTTTTTGCCTGACGGGTAAAGCCGATTGTCCGCATTCGAACATCTGATTCACGTCCTGCCTGGCCCATAAGTTCGGAAATGCGGCCGGACACGAAAAGACGCGTCATCTCCATCTGAAAAAGTCGATCCTGAGCTGCTACAAAGCCCTGTGCCCAGAGCAAGTCATCTTCATTGGCCGCATAGATGTAGGCCATACCCTTCTCATCACGGATGACCTCAACATTGGCTTTTAAACCGGAGATACTGATGTCGCCTTCCTTTTGGAAGCTGTTCAGACGGTCGCAACCTGTGAGCAGCAAGCCGCAGATGGTAGCTCCAACAATGACAAAAAGCATTAACCTTTTCATGATCTTCCTCCTCTTGTACCGGACAGTTTTTTGTGGAGCAAGATCTTAGGTCAAGATAAAATTGAAGTCAATAAGAAAAGAAGCACATGTGCTTAGTATCCCTTGACATACAAGACCGAAATTATTATAGCTTAATTCCGAAAACTTATGAGGAGGAATAGATTTATGTCCATTGTCGATTGGAAAAAAGACGAAACCGTAGCCATTATCAGCATGAACAACGGCGAAAATCGCCACAATCCAGATTTTGCCAAGGCCATGCTGGCGGCCTTTGAGGAAGTTGAAAAAGACACATCCATCTATGCCGTTATTCTTACATCCAGTGATGAGAAAAGCTGGTCTCAGGGCATTGACCTGTCGTGGATCTTACCGGCCTTTACCAACAAGGATTTTGCCTCCATCAAGCAATTCATGTACGACATGAATAAGGTTTTCAAGAGCATGCTTCTTTTGCCCATGCCGGTCATCGGGGCCATGAACGGCCACACCGCGGGCAATGGTAGCATCCTGGCCTGCTGCTGTGATTTTCTCTTAATGAAAGCCGACCGAGGGTACTTCTTTTTCCCCGAAATAGATCTCAACATTCCATTTCTTCCGTCGATGCAGGAAATGATGAAGAAGACATTTCCCTATTACAAGCTTGTCGAAGCGACGCTGACGGGCAAGCGTTATAACGCGGCTGAACTTGCGGAGCATCACGTTATATACAAGGCCAGCGCCAATGCTGTGGCGCTCATGGAGGATTCCCTGTCTTTTGCCAAGACCTTCAAAAAGGGCCGGCCTATTTTTGGCGAAATGAAGAAGCGTTTCCACAAGCACATCATCGCCGCCATGAAAAATGAAGACCCGGCCTATATCGAACCGCTGGATCTGTTCAAACAGTAGATTTTATTCGCTTATGGTGGGTATAGTGTGAATCTGGGAATCGATCCATTTATTGCTGAAACTCCAATTCCGAAAGCGTAGTAACCTAATAACCTAAAGGTCACACGAGGTCATCTGCGACGCAGCAGAATTGGTAAGTTGAACAATCCCGCGAAGCGGAGGGTATAATACCCCGCAGCTTGCTGCGGAAATTATTTCCAAAAATTGCCTTGGGGTTCATACCCGTGATTTGGGTGGTAGTGTCCGGACAAAGGTGACAGCTTTTTGCACCCAGTCATTGAGTTCTTCATCTGAATCCAGAGCTGTCGATAAAACCATAACCCAACCTGTTAGCGCTTTTCCGGTAAGGTCAAATTTTTTTGTAAGGGGCATCTTCAATGCTGCATTGTAATTAGTGGCGCCGATGCGAACAATCAAATCATCACGGATTATACCGCAGACCATATTACCGAAGAGTAAAAAGCAAATTCCGCCAAACATTTTCTTTTCACCAAATTCAGGTTCTTCCTCCAATATTTCGCGAACTCTTTGCGCCAATCCTTCATCGTAGGGCATTGTTCACCTTTTTAAATAGCTTTAGCGATTTTCTATTAAACAATGAGTAGGCACTATTGCCGGAAAAAATTCCAACCCAAAAAGATGAGGCTTTTAGTCTTTGAGGTCAATATGCATTCGAAGAAGTCGGTTTTAGGATTATATTGCAAACATGAATATTCTTCTGTGTATAAATCGTTGCATTCCGTATTGGATTTATCGTAGTTGGATACTTTTATCTGCAGTTTCCATGTTTGTTTATCAAGATGCCATGTTGCCGGATGAAAATTATTAAAGCCACCAACAAAAGTCAGTTTACCGCCGGGATGAAAAACCATGGACATCGGAGATGCGCCGCCGCCCGGATAATTCCACGTTCCTTCTGGAGGCACATAAGCTGTCTTTAATGAACATGATGCCAGGGCACCTGAGAAAATGAGCAATAAGACAAGTAATAAACCTTTCTTTCTCACCCGCGAAATATTTTGCATATTAATTAACATAAGATATCCAATTTAATGATTATACCTTATCACTCTTTTTGTTTTAATAGAAGACCAAAAAATACACTTTTTACTTTAAAGATCCAGCCAAGGCAGAATCTGCTCTTCTAGCTTCCTCAACCATTCGCTTGATTTTTTTGAGATCTTTTTTAAATCGGACAGGCTTGCCTTTTTTATCGACTGCATTGGTTCGAGTACAACTATCTACCCCTGCCGGTTTTAGTTTAATGATTGCATCAAAGACATTGTTGTCCGAAATACCGCCGGCCAGGATTACGGGTATGGGGCTTTGTCTAATTATCGCCCCGGCAATATTCCAATCGCAAACTTTGCCGGTAATGCCGACGTAACATGCCACAGGCTGATCATTCTTATCACCCTAATTGCCAATAAGCGTATCAATGAGGAAATAGTCGCTAAATTGTGCCAATAGTTTGGTGCAAGAAAGAATATTATTTAAAACTTCACTTTCCCGCCCTACTCCTTGCTGTGGTACGGAAAGTGATCGCATGATTTCAATCTGCGGAAATCTATCCTTGACCTGTATCTGAAGAGCAGCAAGAGCGTCAATTTTTCGCAGGGGTGTTTCTTTATTTCCGGGAAATATTGGGAGTGCCTCACAGAAATGGACAAAATCAGGCTGATAGTAGTCCAATGCCTGAAAAACATTTGGCTCGTTACCAAAGATCGGAATCAAGCCGCTTTTTGCGCCTGCCCGCTGAATTGTATGAACGGTTTCCCTGATCGACTCTACTTTCCAGGAATCATTGGAAAGAAGAACGCTGCCGATGTGATCAACTCCTAAAGCGACGATAGCCTCTGCCTCTGCCGGTTCCTGCACTTCATAGATTTGAACAAGAGTTTTTATCATATATAAACATATCATTTCCTGTGTGGCTGATCAAGTATGCCACTAGGCCAAATAAATAAAATAATCTTGACTCGTCAATGTGCTTATGTTTTTATCTAGATTAACGGAGGATGGATTTTCCGTAGGTTTAGCAAAGCAACCTATAGATGGAGGTTCTATGCGTAAGATTTTACTTCTTGTCGCCATAAGTATTTTTCTTGCCGTTTCAGTTTACGCCGCGCAATCCACGATTAAGATAGTGGAAGGCTCCGCCTGCATGGGGGATGACAAATCGCGCAAGCAAACCGAAACTTTAGCCATGTCCGATGCCAAGAGAATCGCCATCGAGTCGGTCCAAACCTACGTGTCTTCTGCGACCGAAGTGAAGGACTTTGAGCTTCAAAAAGACCTTGTCTCCGCCTATGCCAATGCCACAGTCAAGGTTATCGAAGATATGGAGAAGGGCTGGTATAAAGACCCGGCGCAGGGTGATTGCTACAAGGTTAAGATCAAAACGGAAGTCATCCCTGATGAAAAGGCAATGAAAAAGTTACCCGATACAGCACTGGACGATCCATCTTTGCCGCTTACCGTGAAAGTCTGGTCGGATAAAGAAACCTATAGCAAAGGTGAGAAAATCAAGATTTATCTCAAGGGCAATAAACCTTTCTTCGCTAGAGTGATTTATAGGGATGCAGGGAATAACAATCTTCAGTTATTGCCCAATCCTTACCGGCAGGATAATTACTTTCAAGGCGGGGTAACTTATGCGATCCCTTCCGGGACGGATAAATTTGAACTGGAAGTGAATCCGCCCTTTGGTGAGGAAAGCATTATGATATATTCCAGTGTTTCTGAACTCGGAGATTTAAATCTTAAACAGGAAGGCGGTGTCTATGAGGTAAAAACCAAGTCGCGGGATATCGGCATTAAAACAAGAAGCATTAAGATCAAAGACGTTTCGCCGAGAAATGCCCAACAGCCGGCGGAATTTTCCGAGAGTACCGTGATCGTCAAGACAAAAAAATAACCGGTTTTTTCCATTACATCTACAAGTCATCAACTTTTAATTTGGAATTTAATTGAGGATTACCGTTTAAAATCTTCAAAAAAGCCTTATCCTCCCGGTCGGAGATGTGCGAATTTTGGTGGTTAGTGGAAGTGTACAAAAACCGAAAATGATTTTTAATGATTGGTATTCTCCAAAAACCTTGCCACAAATGGTTCGCAGTTAATCTATTACCACCAAATCCATCCCTTCTTCTTAAAAAAGCCTACACACCTTTGTGGTCGAATCTGGCTGCTCTTCTCATGTTTACTATCATCAGATTGTATGTCTTCGGGGAGTATATATTGACTATTAATGTCAAGTCCTGTATCGACTTCTTACTGTAGAATACATCTTTCAATATTTTAATTTTATGCTACATTACAACTTGGTAATTACTTAAAATGGTATAATTATAATTCTATGTATGATATAAAATGTTAATTTTACTTATGGCATTGAAATTCAATTTAATGGTAAAAGTATATTAATTTACTAGGTATGTAGAGATTGCCTAAATTAAATATTATGAACTACATTAGAATAGCACGGCCAGATCATTGGGTAAAAAACCTCCTTATCTATCCAGGTACACTATGTGTTATATTTCTGGTCGGGTATCATGAATCTATTCTTCAGTTGGTATTTCGCCTAGCGTTAGTTTTTTCCGCTACCTGTTTGATTGCTTCAGCAAACTATGTAATCAATGAATGGCTGGATGCAAAATCTGATCTGTTTCATCCCACAAAAAAATTGCGTTCAATGGTACAGAATACAATTAATGTTAAATGGATAATCATAGAGTATTTTCTGCTGGCGTTCTGCGGTCTTGTCCTCTCTCTTCTTATTTCCATGTACTGTTTTTATTGTGAGTTGTGGCTATTGGTAATGGGCATCATCTACAATGTAAAGCCAGTCCGTACAAAGGACATCCCTTATATTGATGTCCTTTCCGAATCTATCAACAATGTTATCCGCCTTTTATTAGGATGGTTTGCAGTAACAAGCGTCTATTTGCCGCCAGCAACTATTGTTTTTGGATTCTGGTTCGGAGGAGCATTTTTGATGGCCATCAAACGCTATTCAGAATACCGTATGATTAAAGATAAAGAAAAAGCAGGTTTTTATCGTAAATCTTTTATTTATTATACGGAACAATCACTTTTAGTCTCCTCATTTTTCTATGCATTGTGTTCTCTGTTTCTATGTGGCATCTTTATCATAAAATATAAAATTGAATTGCTTTTGACCATACCGTTTTTGTGTGGGCTCTTTTGCGTCTATTTAAATATGGCTTTTAAAGAAGACTCTGCCGTACAAAAACCAGAAAAACTGTATAATGATAAAGGTCTATTATTATATATTATATTGCTTGTGATTGTATTCACTATTTCATTAGCTATAAATATCCCAGCATTACATTTTTTCCTCAATTCAACAATTATTCGTATTTAAGTTGGTTTTAATATGAATGTATATGATTTCGACAATACAATATTTCAAGGAGATAGTACGCTGGTATTTTATTGCTTTTGCTTGAAAAAGCATCCCTCATTACTTGGTTGCCTGCCGAATCAAGTAATGGGAGCAATCCTCTATTTCTTGGATCGCATTAATAAAACAAGTTTCAAAGAACGGTTTTTTTTTATCTAGGAAAGGTCCATGATCTAGATGCTTTGCTAAAAGAGTTTTGGATTAAAAACCGGGGCAGGATCAAACCTTGGTATCTAGTGCAAAAAAAACCGGACGATGTCATCATTTCGGCATCTCCTGAATTTTTATTGAGGACAATTTGCAAAGAACTTGGTATTAGCTATTTGATTGCTTCAAAAGTAGATCCTAAAACTGGTTTGTTCAATGGTGAAAATTGTGAGGGTGAAGAAAAGGTTTTGCGTTTTAAGAAACAGTTTCGCAATGTTCAAATTGACGAATTTTATTCTGATTCTAAGACCGATACACCCCTTGCCACACTGGCCAGAAAAGCTTTTTTGGTAAAAGGAAATAAGATAATCACATGGAAAATAGTTTGAGATCAACTCCATTATTTCAGCATTAGTGCTTAAACATTTATTCTAATACCGATAGACTAAGAAAAGTAGATGCTAAATAATCGTACATCTCTCCTGCTATTTAAAATAGATATGCAAACAACTGTAATCTATGCACGATTATTTGCAAACACAAATTGATCTCGATAAATATGCTTTTAAAATTATATCTAAATTTATGTTATGAACCCTTTTTTTATTCCTTAATGCATATAACTCTTGATGGCATTCTAATGACAACAATTACAATTTATATAATTTTGGATTTGTTAAATATTTTTATACAATGGAAAACCAATCTAAAGGTAGGATAAATAAAATAACGGACACAATTGATTTCTTTTATCTCTACCCTAAGGAAAAAGGTTATCTGTATTTCTTATAGAAAATATTATAACTTCCTCTCAAAACGTTCCATTACAAACAGGTTGTTTGGTGAAGACGATTTATAATTTCTTAAATCTTCGTTCCAATAAATCTTATAATTATCTCCAGAAGCGACGTCTATATATCCTACAAGTTTATAGTTTTGATCAAAGTAATTTTCCATCCATTTTATTATGGTCATATCGGAATCATGATAAAATGACCATGATGCGGGAATATTGACTATAACTGCGTACTTCGGCTTGGAAGTTTCTATTTCCCTGATCATGTCCAATTGCATTTTATATGAATAGGGTTGTGGTTCCATCAACCCATAAGTAGAAATATAACCGGTAGTAGATTTTCTGTTAGCATAAAAGCAGATTTCCATCTCTGAACCCATAATAACAATGCGATCATTTTCAGTTGTATGTTTTTTGATATATTCTGCTATTTTAACTGATTCCGGAAAGGGATTCCCCTGATATAAAAATCTGCAGGCCTCAGTGGGAGTTAATTTGAAGAAAAAATCTCCCGAATAGATTACGGGATAAATTACTGCTATAACGATGATAAAAAAAGGTATAATTTGTATTATAGGAGAAATTTTATTTTTGTATATCCATTGAAAAAGAGCTATTGTACCTATTCCAGCGAGCAGAGAAATAGCAGGGAGTATAGTAACGAAATAATGAGGGCGGAAATAAAATCCCGGGCAAATAGTAAGGAAGGAAAAAATAAAAAAAGCCAATATAAAATATCTATGCTGCCTGGCTTTTTCATACCAAAACATAGAAGTTAAACCAACTGCTGCCAGAAGCCAGAACATTGCCCAGGAGTCAATTACGTTAGTAAAACCAACTGATAAATTTCTAAATACCTCGGATAAGTTTATAATTGTTACATATTGCCTTGCGTAGGTAAATGTCCAAAACCAGAATTTAGAGAAAACACCAGCTTGATAAAGGATGATGCAGGTGATAAAAAAAGGAAATGCAAAGCCTATGACAAGAAAAAAATTACCAGCCGCTGTCCGTGCCAAGCTGAATGGCCTTATAGTTATTTCCTTTATAGTAAAATAAAGCAATGCAAAGATGATAAAAAATGATGCGTGTTGCTTAATCATGAAGGCAATACCAAACAACACACCGCTTATAAAAAACATCAGAAGCTTTTTGGAGTCAACAGCCTTTAACAATAAAATAGTCCCACCAAGAGCAAATGGCACGATGAATTGAGTTGCATGAGCAGATGTGCCCAGGGTTTGCGGACTAAGTGTCGTAAGAGCATAGCATATGGCAGCAACTATGGCGGCAGTGTTATCAAACAAATAACGTGTCAATAAAAACAAAAAAACAACCGCAGCAGAGTTTGCCACAGCTAATCCCAGATGAATTCCAGTGGTTGTCTGTCCAAATATCGCCATAATCAGCGCATAAATCGCATAAATGCCAGGAAGCTTCATGTTATAGGCAATGAGGTAAGGCGGTATTCCCTGAAGCATAAGCTGGCCCATGTAGGCGAACTCACCCTCATCCCTTTCTAAAGGAATTTCCAGTAATCTTATACGAATGGCCACTGTAAATATAATGGTTATTGCGAGAATAATCCAAGGCCACTTATCCTTTTTTTTGTTTTGCTTACTTTGTTTTCTTGTTAACAAATTTTGTTGAGTGTGATGTTTAAATTTTTTTTGATTATTTTTATTTTGCATTTAATACCGTAAGTTAAAAAAATATTTATGTAGTTTCCCATATGGTAAATAGATAATTCTGTCAAATTAATTAAATTAATCCAAAAGAGCCTATCAATTAATTCCAGATATCCTTCCCTGCCTTATTTATGATGACCGTCGACTTTGTTGATGCGTGCCTCGCGCGATCAATGACAGTGGATTTAATTTTGAAATGGATTATATTTGGAAATTGTAGGTTAACTATCATGATTTGCAGTGAAGTCTAGAATTTTTGTCACGGTTGATGATTTGTTGACTTCAGTCAACAACAATAATCTTAGTTTCTGCCTTCGATAATCTTGTATAATCAGCGTTTCCCCAAAGGTCTATAAAAAGGAGACAGACAATGATAATAAAAGAAGCCATTAATATCTTTCAAAGCTCACAAATAAATATTCATAGGAAGAGAACCAAGAATAGCTACCGTTACATTCTTGAACATTTCGAAAACCAATTTGCAGATAATCATATAGAGGCAATCACTTCTGATCAAATCTACCAGTTTCTGGAAGCATTAACGGAACATGCGGCCAAGTCAACCAGGAGATTACGATATGCTCAACTGAAAGCATTCCTTAATTTCCTGATCAGTGAAAAAAGATATTCAATGAAGAATCCTTGCCAAGATTCGATCATAGTCAAAGCTTTCAAAAGCCCAAGGATGAAACAGAAGGATATTCTCAGCAGAGAAACTGTTGATGAAGTCATTTATCGGAGCAAAAAGACCAGAGACAGGCTTATACTTGAACTCCAGGCAAGATGCGGCATGAGAATAGGCGAAGTCTTAAATCTCAGGGAGAATGATATTACTGACCGGAAGCTAATGATTCGGCAACCTAAATCTGGAAAAGATATAGAAATTGCCTTCATGACGAAATCTATCGCAAATATGCTTTCTGAATATGTTCGTAGCAGTCAGCATAATCCAGAGAACAGAATTTTCCCGATATGCTATTCCTCCGCCTTATCCATGGTGAGGAAACTTGGCGAAAAGATCGGGATCAAAATTCGTCCCCATGATCTGCGTCGATATTCAGCCACTCATGCCAGTCGTAACGGTATCCCTTTGGAAGTGGTATCATAGGTTCTCCTCAGGCATCAGGATATTAAAACTACTCAAATGAACCTGGGGAAAGTCACCGATACGGAAGCTATAAGATGGATGGATATGTTGCACGGTAATTAATGCATCTAACCGACCTTTGGGGATTATCTCTATTTATCACTGAATAAACAGATCTCTGTTTTGAATTAAAGTGAAGATTACCACCCGCAAGCATCAACTTTTCATGAGTCGGCCGGTTTGTGGATTACAGGAAGTAATTAATTTTGACAAATATGCTTACCAAAAATGTTGTTTTACAGCTTACAAACCGCTTCCTGATTATCCTGTTTTATTAGGTGCGCATAGATATTTAAAGTTGCGGTCGGATTTGTATGCCCTAGCTAGTTTGATATGTATTTGATGTTTTCGCTCTGCTCAATCAAAAGGCTTGCATAGGTATGCCTTAAATCGTGCCCGCCGATTTCATTATGTATATACAGATATTCTTCGCACACACCCAAACTATCAGGGAAGCATCTTCTTGTATAACGCCGCCTGGTTCTCGCCCATGATTTTCCGGATCTCGACCTTGGAGAACCCTTCCTTCATGAGCGCGTCGGTGAGGAGCACCATGCCCGATGATTCAAAGGGCATGGGCACGCTTCCGTCGGAATCCGAACCAAGGGCTATACTGTCAATTCCCGCGACCTTCACCGCGTAGCGGATAGCCCGCACTGTCGCCTTCAGATCGGTGATAGGGCCTATGGCTTCCTCCCAGAACCCGATGCCGATGAGTCCACCCTTCGCAGCGATACGACGCAGTTGATCATCAGAGAGATTACGATTGTTGTTGACGGTCCCCTTAACGCCTGTGTGAGAGACTATCATTGGCCGCGTGGAGAGAGCGATGACGTCGTCAATTGTTTTGACCGAGGAGTGTGCGATGTCGATGATCATCTTTTTCTGCTCCACTAGCTTGAGCATCTCCTTACCCTTCTCCGTGAGACCTCCCTTCTGCATCCCGTGCATTGATCCCGCCATTTCGGTGTCGAAGAAATGGGTAAGCCCGATCACGCGGTAACCCGCGTCAAAGATTGCCTCGATGTTTTTAGGATCGCCCTCAAGCACTTGTGTACCTTCGATGCCGAGCACCCCACCGACGATGTCCGGCTCCTTGATGCGCCGCTCCCGGAATTTTGCGAGATCGTCCGCAGTCCTTATGATACAAAGCTTTCCTTTCGAGCGTTCGGCAAAGCCGTGCAGCTTCTTCGCCAGGTACATCGCGCGCTCTTTCAGGCTGAACCAGGAAGAAACCGGCCAAAGCTCAGCAATGGCGACTATGGTTATATTGTCCGTTGTGCCGTCGTTCCTGTCGATGTTCATTCCGCGAGGCGTTTTCGTGACTGCCATAAAGTTCTGGAGTGCGATGTTCCCCTCCTGCATGCGCGGCAGGTCGATGTAACCGCGCTTGTTCTTCTTTAAAAAGTTCCTGTTCCACATCAGCGAGTCATTATGCATGTCGGCTATGAAGAGAGTCTTATGGAGCGCGGCCGCTTGGGGCGAGACTTTGTAAGGAGGCTTCGCGTATCCATAATTCCATTTACTATCCACGCTTGACGGAAGGTAGATGAAGAACCAGACGATGAACATCACAAGAACCACTCCGACGCCGATGAGTACTTTTTTCATATAGAATCCTCCTTTGATTTCATAAACTATTGATATTATGTTTCTTTATTCTTTTAAAATATAGTGTGGTAATTCTTGATTGTCAAGGGAAAGTTTGTAGTTGGTAAAAAAGATGACGTTTTTAAGTTGAGATAACACCAGTAAAAAAGTTGATTGAAACCAACTGAGAAATGGTGTATTTGCCTAACATAAATTATCGGATAGTAATTTTAGCAGGGGATAAAGATCGCGTAGCCATCCCTAGATCAAGTGTTTGCTCTGATAGAATAAAAACATCTAATCCGAAAATATTATTTTTCCTACTCCTCATCCTCAGTAGTGGAGTAAGAAAACGAGTGAATTGCTAAAATACATACTCGTTATT
>Ga0208102_1000382_pt1 | contig 15845 bp, 15 predicted proteins | sample CryBogmetaGMA17M_FD_184549 | JGI IMG/M metagenome (GOLD analysis project Ga0208102, IMG submission 184549) | Freshwater microbial communities from Crystal Bog, Wisconsin, USA - MA17M (SPAdes) | ecosystem: Environmental > Aquatic > Freshwater > Lake | place: Crystal Bog, Wisconsin, USA...
GACGCAGGTGCTCGATCTGATGGGACTTGACACAACTGCAAAAGTCCAGATCCATGTCGGGGGCGTGTATGGTGACAAACCGGTAAGCATGGACCGGTTTTCAGACCAGTATGAACTGCTCGATCCAGTCATAAAGAAACGGCTCGTGATCGAGAACGATGAACGGCTGTACACGATCAGCGACTGCCTCGCCCTGCACGAGCGAACCGGGATTCCTGTCATCGCGGATTCGTTTCATCACTCACTCCTTAACAATGGAGAGCGGTTCGTTGACTTGCTCGACCCCCTTCGGGCAACATGGAAAGCACATGACGGTATACCGATGGTCGATTACAGCTCGCAGGAACCGGGCAAACGGGCAGGGGCACATGCAGAGCATATCGTACCGGAAGATTTCCGGCAGTTCCTCCATGAGACCCGGAAATCAGATTTTGATATCATGCTTGAGATCAAGGATAAGGAAAAAAGCGCCCTTTTTGCACTCGACATCGCCCGCAACGATCCCCGGTTGGTCATGGGAAAAACAGCTGGTGCGTGACCTTACCAGATTTCCCCTTCCAATTCAATTCAACATATGAATTGCCTGACTCCAGTTCTCACCGGTATTGGATTTTACGCAGACATATCCGGACGTATGCCAAACAGGAAAAGATTCGCGCTCACATATGCAGCAAATAGGGCAGCAGGATAAGAGACATCAGCACCACGATCATCACGTAACTCACGGCACTGACCACATACCCTGAATACCGGATCAGACCGCGCCGGTCAAGCAACCGGTCGACACCCTCTTTAAAAATATACCCTCCATCGAGCGGCACCATCGGGATCGCGTTGAATATTCCGACGTTGATGTTGATCCATGCGCACCAGAAGAGCAGGTTCACTAATCCCCAGAAACCTTCGAACGGCACGTGGTAAAACCGCGTGTATGGCGTTTCGAACGCGAGGATGCGGAGAAACTGTGTGCCCGTGTCACCGGCAAAGGGGACGACAAGGAACTGGAAGAACCCAATCGGGGAGAGCATGCTACCCACCGCTGATTTGACAAGGGCTCCGTCGTAATACGTGACCCCCATAAATCCGCTCTGCCGTGCACCTGACCCGGCAGGCCAGTGGGAAAGGTTCAGGGAGTATTCCTTTACGACACCATTCTTTTCGATGCCAAGGATGATCTGCTCACCGGGTTTTGTCTCGTTCAGCACGGTAGATACCTGGTCCCGGGATGTAACCGGCATACTGCCTGGGGGCGTTACACCGGACCCTGTGACGGTGTTGTTATTGCGGGTTGCCTGGTCCCAATTATTGGATGATGCAAAAGAGAACGGATTATAGATGGTGTTGTTTTTACCACCGAGCGAATTCTGTAAATATCCCTGCTGCATGTACTGGTCGATAGTGGAGCAATATACCGGTGACGGGGTAGAAACACCAGGGATATAGTTTTGTTGCTCTGCCGTCAGGTTAAGCCCAAGTCCTGTTCCCGGGGGTGTTCCTTCTTGGGTTGAAGATAAACCAGCACCTGAAACCGGGTAGAAAGCGGCAGACCGGTTATTTTCTACAGGACTGCCGTTCGTGATCGTAATGTACCGGATCACGGAATCCGTGGGGACCCCCGCAGCGTCAGCGGAATAATTCTTATATACCCCGTAGATTATCGGCTGCTGGGAGGGTACTACCATCCCCATGGCAAGGATAAGCAACACAAAACAGCAAAAGCCAAAGACGAGATTATTTGTGATCCCCGCACCGAACATCCGTGCCTTGGGCATCCCCTTCGTCTTGTCCAGCTCTTCGTCATCCGGCTCGACAAAGAACCCGATGGGAATCACGGCAATTAGAGCACCCATCCCATTTACCCTGATATTTTCCACACGGCAGAGGATTGCATGCCCGAATTCATGGATGCCAATCGTGATGATAAACGCAAGCCAGACGGCAAGCGTTGACGGAACATACTGGTTGAGACCGGGAATAAGCAGGATGTTTTGCGGCTCATAAATACCGGTTGGTTCGGGCTGGATGAGCAGTGTGTAACGGACCGAGACAAAGAGCATCAGCGTGATGAGAACTGAGACGATGACGACTGCAATGACACCGATGGTTCCATAAATCCGGAAGAATGTGCGCATTGCAATGAATTTATCAAAAAACCCGACCCGGTTCGTCTTGATCGCCATGATAGGACCATAGAAGACGATATGATCCTCCCAGAGTTTCTTTGCGTGGATATAGTAGGCTATGAATGCGTAGACTGCAACAAGAAGAACGAAAAAAAGGATCCAATCCATTCATATTTCATGGCATGGCGAAGCACATAAAGGAATGGTCATTTGTATACCCTCGATAAATGATTGCACGTAAGGCTGTCGTACGAATACCGGATTTAAAAAAAGCACATGAACACGTTCGCATCCAAAGACATGAAAAACGCGGAAGCGTTTTTCATAGGAAAAAACACTGATGATCCATACCGGTTATGACAAAAGATGAACGTCGGTTTGCCGACTTTCATGTAAAAAAAAAGTCATACATTGGAGAGATTTCCAGATCGAGATCACACCCGACTTCCCCATTTTTTAGTGAAAAACATTCTCCAGGCTGGGTCACAACCACTTAAATGTGGTAAAATACCCTCAAATTGCAGAGATTCTCTTTAATGCTTTATAAACGACCGACTCTTTTTTTAGTTTTGACCCAGCCTGTCTCGACAATTTTCATACATCAGGAATGTGACCGCAGGTCTCACAAGTGGTGTTTAACCGGGCAACAAGCCTTGCACATCAGAAAAATTCTGCCAGCCGGCTCTGCTCTTTTTTCTCCAGCATCGCAATAACGGTCTTCCAGCTCTTCCGGGCAATTGCCGGGGGAGACTTGTGTTCATCAATATATGATGAGAGGTAGGCAATCGTAACCGGATCTGCCGGGTACCCGCTCCCGATCTCGCCATACTTCTTTTTGAGCCTGGTGATCGCCCGGTCACGGGTAACTTTTGCGATGATACTTGCCGCAGATACCACCGGATACTTCTCGTCAGCGTGATGCTCCGATACCACCTCGCATGGATGATCGAGATGGCTTTTTATGGTTTCTGCGTAACGTAACGGGTTCACATCGCAGGCATCGACGTATGCAACTGTTGGGGTCAATCGCCGGATTACATCCGCGTGGGCACGGGCAACACAGGCGTTCATCGTCATCTCCTGTCGGATCGTATCGATCTCGTCTGCTTCGATCACCACCGTTGCTATCCGGCACCGCTTCCGGATCAGGGCATAGAGCCGTTCCCGCTCACCTGCTGCAATTTGTTTTGAGTCCTTGACGGGAATATCAGAAAACACATCTTCTGAGGTTACACCCACCGCTGCTATCACCATCGGTCCCAGCACCGACCCTTTCCCCGCTTCGTCAACTCCGCAGATCACAAAAGTAGGTTGATGCACAAAATATTTCAATGCCGGTGATGGTAACCTGTAGACATGTACATCATTATCGTGGGGCTCGGGGGTATCGGGAGAAGCCTGGTCAAGCAGGCGGTCGATCATGGCAATAACGTTGTTGTTATTGACCAGCACGAGTCCCGGTGCAGCGAGATTTTGGAGCACTACGATATCCTTGCCGTTACCGGCAACGCCACCGACAAGATTATCCTCGAGGAGGCGGGAATCGACCGCACGGATGCTTTTGTCGCCACCACGAGCGACGACTCAGTCAACCTCATGGCATGCTGGCTTGCAAAACGCTTCCATGTCCCGAATGTTGTAGCCATCGTGAACCAGACAGCTCATTCCGACTTTTTCAAGGAAGTGGGTGTACGGATCAGCGAAAACCCGGATGAACTTGTCGCATCACGCTTGTATTACTGGACGGAAAACCCGCATCTCCAGCAACTCGCTTCCATTCCGGGTGGCACTATCTTTGAGATCGTGGCAGAAGAAAACGCCCCGATCGTCGGTCACGAGATCCGCGAGCTGAAGGTGAAGGACTTTGTCTTTATCGCTATCCGGAGAGCGGGGGGCGTACTCATCATCCCGAGCGGGAACGTGAAGATCCAGCCCAATGACATCTTCACGGTTTTTACCAAAAAAGAGGCAGAGTCTGACTGCCTGCGGCTCTTAAACAAACAGCTTAAAAAATCAGCGGAGTGAGGCAGCAAGCGCCCCCAGGTCTATAAGGAGTTTCGGGTTCACCCGTATTATCTCTTTTATCAGGGTCATGGTGGAGAACTCCGTTAAGTTGAGTTTTGCAACCGAGTGGATGATTGCATTAAGTTTCTCATCCGGTTGTTTGATGAGATATTCCTTAATGAGGTAATTGCGCTCGATTACTTTGCCCATCTTTGACGAGCGCCAGCCTTTATCATACGCCATAAGCGCCTTTTTCGATACGTCGCCTTTCCCGATGCATTCTGCGGCGACGGATGCTGCCAGTCGTCCGGTGAACATGCCGTTGTAGATGCCCCCGCCCGTAAGCGGATCGACCACCCGTGCTGCGTCACCGGTAATGACAAGCCCGTCTGCCACCGTGCATTCGAGCGGGCGGCATACCGGAACCCCGCCGACAATACATTCGATGGTCTTTCCGTGGGGGAACGTCTTTTTCACGAACCGGTCAAGGTAATTCTTTGCCCGGTGCCCCTCCCCACTCTTTTTTCCGGAGATTCCAATACCGACATTTGCCGCACGAGGACCCTTGGGAAAGACCCAGAGATAGCCTTCAGGCGAGACCTCGTTGCCCAGGTAAAAAATGGTGACGTGCGGGTCGATATCGATGTCAGTCATCACATACTGCATCCCGCTCATAATCTCCCGGACCGGCACCGTGGTATCAATACCGCACCACCGGGAAAACTTTGATTCGACGCCGTCAGCAGCAATGACAACATCTGCTTTTATGTTCGAGACGTTGCCACAATACTCGATCTTTGCCCCCTTCACCACACCGTCTTCAAGGATTGGTGCTGAAGCTCGGGTCTTCACACAGATGTCGGCTCCTGCATCCGCTGCCTGCCAGACCAGTTCCCGGTCAAAGATCTTCCGGTCGAGGATGTAGCCAACTTTCGAGCCTGCCATGGCAGATGCAAGCTTCATCTCAAACCCATCTGGCGCGACGATACCGGCGCCGGTCATCTCAGCCGAGATCCAGCGTTCGTCCGGCTCCATGAACTCGGCAAGGGCTTCTTTGCCCAGCCCTTCAGCACAGCGGACAGGGACACCGATTGCCGGGCGCTTCTCTACAAGAAGTACAGAAAGACCTTTCTCCACCGCCGTCCGTGCAGCGAGTGCCCCTGCCGGACCGCCACCGATCACGAGCACATCGTATTTACTTTTCATGCACGACCTCCAGTGCGCCAAGCGGGCAGACCTTGGCACAGATACCGCAGCTCGTACAGTTCTCTTCTACGGAAAGGTATGCATCAATCAGTTCAAGAGCGCCTTCGGGGCAGACTGATACACAGCATCCGCAATATCCACAAACATCCCGGTGTACCTTGAGCATTGAGTGAATATGTTGGATGGCACTTTCATTAATCTTTACGCATTAACGTGGGGGCGGCATGAACCCGTACCGTCAGCAGGAGAACGTGCCAAACTTTCCCCCGCCGCCAGGGTGCAGGGTCACGCGGTGTGTCCGCAGGGCATCAATTGCATCTGCCACGGCAGGATCCACCGTTCGGATATCATTTATTTGAGCATTAATGAGGACCTCAATCTCGTTGCCGAACGTGGTAATGAACGTATCATAGACAGAACGGCACTTTTTTGTGTGCGGAGATGAGGTGCCGTTTACCGTCTGGATAATCTGACCGAGCGGCACGATGTGGAGATAAGGCGGGCGGGTACGTGCTGCGCCGGTTGAAAGTTCCCGTGCCCGGTCATGTACTCCTTTTTTAATTGTGCCCCTGTCACCCGGGCACCGCCACGCATTCTGTACCGCTTCTTCGTACGAGTACTGGGTAAAGCAGCGGACGCAGGCAGTGCGGTTGTATTTTCCCTCTTCCGGGAAAAAACCGGCATTCATTTCGATCGTTCCCTTGCGTATGCAGGCAAGCACACCCCGAACTGATTGGTTGCCCAGCCGGAGCCGGTTGAACTCGCGTCCAATCTTGTCCGGCTGCGGGCTGTGGGCATCGGAGTTGGAGAGGAACGGGACATTGTAGAGATCAGGAATTCCGGCACCATAGGAACTGTCCGCAGAAAGCCCGAGTTCGAGAAGATCGATTGGCTCGCTGCCATAACAGTCAGCGACGCTGTTATGGTACGCGTACATCGATGTCCATGGAGTGAATGCATGCGCAGGACCGATATATGCACCCACCTCATGCACCATCACCGCGATCTCTTCCCCAGTGAGGGTGACATGCGGTCGTCCGTTGGAAAGAATTGTCCGGCTGGTGGGCGCAAAAAGTTCCTGCAATGCTTCAAACTGGAGAAAGTCCTCTGCAAGGATCAGGTGATGCACCCGTTTTGCATCCTCGACTTCACCGGTCGGCACGATAACAATTCCTGCATCGTTCTCTAAAAAAGGTTCCCAGCATTTCCGCCATCCGGGATGCAGTGCGTCACCGCTGCCGAGAACATCGATACCTTTAGTGGTACAGGCAGAAAGGATCTGTTCCGGCAGCATCGCACCCGATACTGCCATGGAAAAAGGGGAGTGAATATGCAGGTCGGCGTTTGCGAGCATGTTACCCGATATATCGCAGTTCATCGTCGCGCTGCATCTTCTCACCCTCAAGTAAGCCTTCAACCACCTGCTCCATCTCGGCAGCACGGTCATTGAGCTGCGTTGGATCTACCGTAACACCGATGATCTTGCAGAGCGCCTCAAGCACGTTTGCGGCACTCATGGGATCAACAAGATACCCGCTGGTTTCGCCCATAAGGCAGATCGCATCAATCCCCCGTATGCTCCCAAGACCCAGAAGGAGTCCTGCCGCGCCGATGATGCCCCCGCCCGGCTCGTCGCGTTCGAAGGTTACCCCTACCCCCTCGATCTCACTTTTTAATTCCTCACGGTTCACCGCACCGAGCACACGGGGACCATTCACAAGATGTCCCACTCCGAACCCGCCGAGCGTATAGATGCGTTTTACGCCAAGTTCCTGTGCCATATCAAGGTAGGCGTCAGACAGGAGGTAGTGACCCTCGTTTGAAGTGCTCTGGAAATCGCCAACTAAAAAGATAATATGGCGCTCTGGTGCCTTGTAGAGATAGACCTCGTTTCGAGGCAGACGTGCGATGCCGTTTCCTTCAAGGATCACCTGTGGGGGGAGATAGATCGAGTGAATCTCACCGATCTTTTCCGCAGCGAGCATGTGGATCATATATTCGGCGACGAGTTTTCCTACCTGACCGATCCCGGGCAGTCCCTCAACCAGGATGGGATCTACGAGGTTTTTATCCTGGAAACTGTCAAGGTAGTGGATGCTGATGTCATCGATCATTTCGCCATTCTCCGGTATTTCCCGTAACGATCCTGCACCGAAAACCGTGCGGGATGGGCAGTCGCTGTTCGGTTGCCACACGCGGGACAGGTTAAAGAAAGGGTATAGGTGTGGTCTGCTGTGCAGTGACGGATTCTGCCGCTCATTGACTCTTTCCGGACTTGGGTTTTTTGATGAGCTTGCCTTCGCCACCGGCTTTTTCCATGACCGCAATAGCAGAGGTTGACGCTTTTTCGAGCGCCTTTTCCGCTTTCTTGTAATCCGGTGCGATCACTTTGATCCGGTAGCTGGGAGCGCCGAGATAGAGGAGTTCGATTTCGACACCCGCAATCTTGGGCTCGGCACTTTTAAGTGCTTTTTTGATCACTGATATGCCATCGGGTTGGGTGGAGGTGAGGATCAAATTCCCGATCACTTCGACGCGGGGAGCCTTCACACTCTCGTGCGCAATGTGCAGGAGTGCATCGTTTGCCTTTTTTGTGAGCCCGAGTTTTTTAATTGTTGCGTCGCCATCGGTGACGATATCTTCAAAAACCGGATAGAGAGCTCCGTATTTTTCCAGGATCGCGTCTTCGATCCCTATCGCGGGTTCGCCCGCGGTTTCAGCGACAAAACCAATCCATTTCCGTGCCTTGGACTCGTTCTTCCACTCACGGATCTTCTCGCGACGCTGGTGCTCATTAACGTCTTTTAATGAAAGATCGATATGCCCACGGTTCCGGTCGACATTTAAGACCTTGCAGACAATCTTCTGCCCTTCACGGATGTGGTCACGGATATACTTGATCCAGCCGGTTGCAATTTCAGAGATGGGGATGAGCCCCTGTCTGCCACCGTACTCGTCCAGCGATACGAACGCTACAAAATCCTTTACATTTTCTACGGTGCAGACTACTAGTTCAGATTCCTGGGGCCACTCTCTGTCCTGCATGGGTGTTCTCACTTGAGCTCTGATATGATCTCAGCCTTGAAGATTGCCTTTCCGCCAGTGGGAACGGCAAGATCGCGCCCGCAGACGATGCACTTCACAACCGTGCTTGCCTTGCCGAATATTGTCTGTTCATTCTCGCAGTCCGGGCACTTCACTTTATAAAAACTGCTCCGGTTCGCTCTCGCTTCACGTACCATTTTATTCACTCCGTCAACTCAAACTTGGCGACCCGGTATCCCTTGCGCAGGTGTGCTTTTCCACAGGTGACACAACGGTACCTGACATTGATCTTCTTTGTCGGTTTATCGCCACCGGGCACTTTTGAGAATTTACCCATGTTGCCCACTTTACCCCTGCGTGCTTTCTGGCGGTCAATCCAGTGGAGACCGGTGGTCTTCGCTTTTTTGACCTTCTCCACTTCGTGGATCTGATGAGTTCTGCAGAATGGGCAGTATGTTTTAAATTTCGCTGGCATTTTCATGATATTTTCACCGATGTTTTGGATATAGAAACCCAATATTATTTGAAAAGGTTCATATTTAACAGTATGGGGTTGCCGACAACCCCATAAGACCCATTTTTTCACTCGTTTTGATAAGAGAGAAAAATGCTTTGACATAATGTGTTTTTGGAGATTAAAAAAGATGGGGTGAGTGTATGCTGGGAAGGAATATCGAACGGTCTGGTTTGTTTTTATGCGCGTTATTTCTCCAAATTCAGAGGAATGTTAAGATCGCTTCTCGTTCATTGACTATCTGGAAAGGCTCAGCATATCGTACCCCCAAAAAGGCTTTGCAAAAACGGTTGATCGCGTTGAGAATAACTTCGAACTATTTCAACTTTACAGGAACTTCATTAAACAAGATAAAAGTAAAATGACTCCCGCCATGAAAGAGGAAATTCACTATGCACCCGCGTGCCACACGCACACAATACAAAAGTGCTGCATGGTGTGTACCGGTGAAAATCCGTAAGAGGAATGCAGCAACAAAAAAACAGGACTGTGCGCGGTTAATCCGGTATTGCCATAATTGCAGATTTATCCACCTGGATCTTCCGGTCGGTGCGGTATCCCTGGATAATATCACGGAACTGGCGGTTAAGGTCCTTCAACCCGCTGTTCACGTTCTGGATTGCCCCATCCTGTTTTGTAAAAAGTGCAGTTTTAAGATCAGAACGTTCTGCGTCAATCTGGTCCGATATCTTTTGTGCGATGGATGTATCGACACCCTGCGCAATGAGCCCGGTAATGAGTTCATCGCGTTTCCGGGAATAGGTGTTGAATACGGTTAGCCGTGCGGTGTCACGGGCAAGCCAGAGGGTGTCTTTCATGTTGGTAAACGATGACTCAACTGCCTGGGTGGATGCACTGATGCTTCCTCTCATGGCATCGGTACTGCCATTGAACATGACCATCTGCGCCTTGGTCTCCTCAGAAAACAACCGGGTCTGGACCTGCAAATCTTCACGGGCGGCATCGATCTCGTCAGCGGTGTGCATGAATGGAATTGAGGACGCGGTTGTCATGTAATCCTCCTCGATTATCTGCAGATTGTATGTGCCTTTTCCCGCGCTGATGGAATCAATATACCGGATCACACCATCCATCCGTGCCTGCTGCGTTTCGCCGAGATATGCGATATGCAGTTTGAGTGAGGATATCAGTTCCGGGTTATCACGGGAGAGATACCCGTGTTCACCTGCCTGGGGGGTTGTAATCGTTGCAGCGCCGACGAGCGGGACAGCTACGACAATAATGCATACAAATACTATACACAGGCAAAGGATTGTCCGACGGTTCATCATCGGTTTTCACCACATATGCGATTTAACATTGATGCCCAGATCTCCGCTCACGAATTAAATCCGGCAGGTATAATATCAGTATGATAGCAAAAGTTATTCATTGAACCACGCGGTTCAATGGGTGAACCTGCAGGTCTTTTTTCCACAAAAAAGATCATGGATCAAAGCATCGATCTCGTCGTCACCTGACCACTATATCCTGTCGATATCCAGTAAAACTCAAACGATGACTTAGGTGGCTATGCAGATTATCCCGACTTTTGCCGCCGCAGGTTAAGACACGGGCGTTCATAAAATCCAGAATCCGAGGATTCAATCATAATCGCGACTGGGTAGTAGTGCGGAGGTATATAGCGTCAATGTGGCAGTCCAGACGAAGGCGGTACAAAAAGTATTTCACCAATTTGTTGGGGTAAACCTGATACCGCTATTCCTGATCCACTCCCAGCAACCACATCCACGCTGGCTCGATCCGGATGCTGACCCCTTCATACAGGATAGTTTCTTCCTGGTTATAGGTGAGGATGACCCCTTCATCGAGATGAAATGCCTGCGTGGTCTTTACAAGCCCGGAGAGCTCCCGCTCACGGTTCTCAAGTAACAGGTTAAAACAGACCTGAACCGCAGAGATAATCTTCCCGCGGTCCTCGATAATGAAATCGCACTCCCCGGAATCCTTAAAAAAATAGACCGATTCGCCCCTTCTTGAGAGTTCAATAAAGACCAGGTTCTCCAGCAACCGCCCCCGGTCTTCGGAAAACCTGAACGCAACAGCATTCCTCATCCCATTGTCAACCGCATAGCACTTCTTTTCGTTTACGTGCTGCTTCTTGAGCGAATAATCATACCGGAAAATCTCAAAGACTAAATACGCCTCTCGCAGAAAACCGAGATAATCGCGGACTGAAGTCACACTCCTGATACCGAGAGTCTTTTTAAGGGCGTTATAACTCACCATATTCGCAATATTTGTGAAGAGATATTGGGAGAGTTGACGAAACGTCCTGACCTCCCGGATGCCAAACCTCACAATTACATCCCGGAACAGGATGTCATCATGAGTACGTTTCAGGACGTCCCAATCCCCGGTTTTCACAAACTCAGGAAATCCCCCTGTATCGATATACCGGTCAAACTCCCGCAGGATAAGAGCCCTCTTCTTTTGCGTCATACAGTCGATGTTGATGCCCCGGAACCGGAGCACTTCCTTAAACGAGAACGGGTAGAGGGTGATCTGAGTATACCTCCCAGTCAGGTGTGTGCCAAGTTCCGCCGAGAGGAGATGTGCATTCGAACCTGTCAGGAATACCTTGTAACCCTCATCATGGATGCGTCGCACGAACCGCTCCCAGCCGGGAATGTTCTGGATTTCATCGATGAAGATTACCCGGGTTTCATCCGACATCTTCGAGAGAACCAGCGTAAGGGCAGAAAAATCGGTTACTGCGAAGCCCATCAGGCGGTCATCGTCAAAATTGACGTACAGGAATGCCGGGTAGAGCGCCGCAAACTGCCGGAGCAATGTTGACTTCCCGCTCCGGCGTACTCCAGATACGACAACGATTCGTGAAGTATTCCGGTAATATTCAAGATCAATATCGCGGGCTATACCCGGGTTCTGGGTGACGAACCGTTCATTCTGTTCGCGTATGATCTCTTCCAGATGAGGTGTTGGCAGCATTTACATTCCAGATGTCTATTTTATATGAAATTCTTACATTGCTAATGTATATTTATTTCGTATCGAGAGGGATTACCATGAGAGCCGGGCAACAGAATGTGCAGGATCATGATGGCATAGGGTATATGCAATTCAGTCAATACCATAGCCGATTTATGTGAGGCTGCACAAAGAATGACATTCGGATATAGTAATAATCTGACGTCCGGGATTCATTTGTGACACTCTTATGACAGAGTTGACACTCGATGGGTGTTGTACCAGAACCAGAGATTTGCAAGCGGCAGAATGTGCTGAATCTGGATTGTCGCGATCAGAAACGGTACTCCATGCGAGCCGTTGCAGATAGTTGTTTTCGCTCACTCAATTATGAGCCACCCGCGTCGGATTGTAGAAAGCCGGTGGAGCATCTGCAGTGGTGTCCCGGTATTACGCCAGCCAAAAAGACTGTATAGCCCCAGCACCTATGTTTATGATTATGCAATACACAATTGTCCTCGGACCACAACAGGACACTGGCGGGTTTACCGCACGGTGCGTGGAGATACCGGGGGCTGTCACTTTGGGCATAAACAAAGGAGAAGCCCTCGCAAACATCAAAGAAGCCATTGAACTGGTGCGCGAAGCCCAGTACGAAGAGTTACAGTCAACGATTCACGACATTCATTCAGAGATTATAAAAATCACCGTCAATGATGTCGCACACTCCTGATTGCAGGAGAAGTTCGGGAATAAAAAGTTAAAAATTTCCGTTTTCTCACTTTTTTCCTTTTGTCGTTCCGGCACAGGTAATCTTAATGCTGTGCCGCGAGCGTCTCATCGATCCAGTCAAAGATCCGCTGGCTCGAAAGTAACCCTGCCCCTACCTGGCAGTGCTCCTCAGCACCCTCCTCTTTTGTGAAGTACATCCATGTTTTTTTGCATTTTAACGCATCGAAGAGCATCTGCGCCTTGCCACGGAACGCCTGTTCATTCTCCGCATCGATGACGAGCACCGGGCAGGTGATCTTGTCCGCACAGTCTTTCATCGTGAACTGTGTTGATTTGATCAGCCACTCGTGGGGCGTTTTCGCGCCGAACACGTACATCCCGTGTTCAAGCGCCCATTTGTAGCTCGTGTTCTGCTCCGCCGCCGAACGCATTTCTGCGTCAAATTCCACCGGGTGCTGGTAGAGCATATCGAGCACTTCTGCGGTGTATTCCGGGCGTTTCGTAAAGTCCGCTTCGAACACCCCTCCGTTTGCCACGCAGGCGGCAAGCCGGTGCTCGTATGCCGCTGCACGCGGGGCGAGGTAGCCACCCATCGAAAGCCCCTCGATCACGATCTTTTCCGGCACCACATCCGGGCGTGAAACCAGGTAATCCACCACGGGTGTGATAACATTCTCCCAGTCATGCCGGAACGGGATCCTCTGTTCGCGGATCACGGAGCCCTGCCCCGGACCTTCAAAGACCAGCGCGTTGTAACCCCGTTTTAACGCCTCGGTTACGTGGATAAAATAGAGTTCCTCTGCCGTCCCGTCAAAGCCGGTATTAAAGATGATGGTCGGTCGTCGTGTGCCAGAGGCATCGGGACAGAAGAAATAGCCGGGCAGGGTAGTGTTCTCGTACAGGATCTCCACCGATTCAACCGGTGTCGCAAAATAAGGGAGTGCATTCTGGAAGCATTCGCGGGAGAGGGTTGACGTCTCGTGTATCCGCGGATCGCTCGTGTCTCCGTGGAGGAAGAACTCGGCGCTCCGGTAGTAGTTGGATGCCCTGAGGTACGCGTCCCGGGCGCTCACGCCATGACCCTTCTTTTGGCAGGTATCGGCAATCCCGTGCACCCGCTCTGCGGTTTTCCGCCACTCGCGGTACCAGCTCTCGAAGTCCCGCTCTTTGATCCGGTACGCGGTCATCAGGCATTCCGAGATCTCTGAACCCCCGGCGATACTTACGGCAAGCACCCGCAGGAACTGGAACGAGAATTCGTAATCGTCAAAATAACATTTCATCACATCACAGCCAAATGGGATACACGGTGAACAAATTTAAAAAGATTGTGCCAGAATCACTTCACGCTCAAATTATCATCAGAACGGCATGGGTTTATGTTGTTGGCACAATTAAGAGATAGTCATTGAGATGGTGTAGAGATAATGGAAAACTGGCTTAAAATCAGTATTTTAGCTGCTCTGGTTGTCGGAATGGTGAGCATGAGCGGATGCACAGACACGGGATCTAAAATTCCCCTTCCTCAGGCAACAGCCACCCAGACCCCCACGAGTGTGACCACAATGATACCAATAGTATTAGCCCCTGCGACTACACAGACATCCCAGATTCAAACTCCTGTACCTGCGATCACCACAACATCCGTACCTGTATCCCAAATAACACTAATCCACGGAGATAATCCTTATCTCAATAACCTTCAAATCAAAAAAAATTACTTTGCAACTGACATAAATAACTGTCCGATGCAAGAGGCATTCCCGGCTATCGCAAAAGATCCTAACTACGGCATAAAACACCCTGTGCCAAAAATTATGGGGATATCCGATGGAGAATATCGTGTATTTCTTCGAGATTTTACAGAGGGGAAAAACGAAAACACCAAAATGATCGGTGTCTCCAGATGCGAAGGGGCTGTTATTGACCCACGGTGGAACTTTGTTGAAGTTCGTGCAAAAGTAACTCCTACAAATGGCAGACCCGCAAATTATTCGGTTTCCCTGAACGTAAGATCACAGGGTAAGGTAATTGCACAATTTAAGACAATTGAACTGTTAACCTTGGATCAAATAATTGAATTTGTAAGTTATATCCCACTTAAAACGAATGAAATGGACTTATTTGATAGTGTAGAAATCACTTATACCAAATTACAAAATTAACCCGTTTTTTTATTCGTTTCACACCACGCATCTGCGCCTTGCCGCGGAACGCCTGCTCATTCTCCGCATCGATGACGAGCACCGGGCAGGGTAGTGTTCTCGTACAGGATCTCTACCGATTCAACGGGTGTCGCAAAATAAGGGAGCGCATTCTGGAAGCATTCGCGGGAGAGTGTTGAAGTCTCGTGGATCCGCGGATCGCTCGTATCTCCGTGGAGGAATAACTCGGCGCTCCGGTAGTAGTTGGATGCCCGGAGGAACGCGTCCCGGGCGCTCATGCCATGTCCCTTCTTCTAGCAAGTATCGGCAATCCCGTGTACCCGCTCTGCGGTTTTCCGCCACTCGCGGTACCAGCTCTCAACAGCCAAATGGGATACACGGTGAACAAATTTAAAAAGATTGTGCCAGAATCACTTCGCGCTCAAATCATCATCAGAACGGCATGGGTTTTGTCTTATGATCTTTAGCCGGAGCGGTTGCTGGAAATCTTATGAGCCCCTTTTTCAACCCTATTTGCAAGAGACGAAATTACAGTTGCCCAACGTTTTTTAAGATTAAAAAAGAGGGTGAGTGCTCACAAAAAAACGAATGCGGATCTGCGGGGGTTTTCCATGCGCGATACATTCACCCATCTGCATAGAGAACGCAAACCAGAAACGCAAATGGCGTGCCACTTCCTTGGGCATCCTGCATGAACGAAAAGGTAGTTGACTTGGCATCGATTGTGGAGGGGGATCCTATCCAATCAACGCCTCATTACCAGGGGATCATTGCCCCGAACTGCATGGTATCGTCTATCGGGGGTTGCTCATTTTCTTCGCCAGTTTCCCGCCATTTTATTTACTTTTTTCTTTATCTCACTTAGTTTTCTATTAGTTTCTTCCGATGGCGGAGCACTTATCCTGCGTGCCTCACTCCGTTCTACACGAATTTCCACTGGTACGATCTTTCCTTTCTTTGCTTCGCCCGGTTTCCCGCGAGTCTCTTTTGTTGCAGGGGCTCGTAGTTTGCCCGTCACATTTGTTTTTCTACGGGTGTCCTCAGGTACAATCTTTCCTTTCTTTGCCTCGCCCGGTTTTCCGCGAGTCTCTTTTGTTGCAGGGG
>Ga0208102_1000386_pt1 | contig 15720 bp, 11 predicted proteins | sample CryBogmetaGMA17M_FD_184549 | JGI IMG/M metagenome (GOLD analysis project Ga0208102, IMG submission 184549) | Freshwater microbial communities from Crystal Bog, Wisconsin, USA - MA17M (SPAdes) | ecosystem: Environmental > Aquatic > Freshwater > Lake | place: Crystal Bog, Wisconsin, USA...
ATCATCAGCTGCGGCACACTGGCCGGTGCCATCATCCCGGAACTCGTAAAAGTATTCACATCAACCAAGTCTATACATGTCCAAGAAGTCGTAACGGCATCACGTGAAGGCGGTGCTTCACTGAACATCTTGGCAGGCCTGGTCGCTGGTAACTTCTCTGCCTACTGGATTGGCTTGTCCATCATCGGTCTGATGGGCTGCGCCTGGTTCGTTTCCGGAATGGGCTTGGGTACTGTCATGGCCTCCGAAGCCGTATTCGCTTTTGGTCTGGTCGCCTTCGGATTCCTCGGCATGGGCCCTGTAACCATAGCCGTCGATTCCTACGGACCGGTCACAGACAACGCACAGTCCGTTTACGAGTTATCCATGATAGAGTCGCTCCCCAACATCAAGGCAGAAATCAAGAAGGAATTCGGCTTTGAACCGAACTTCGAAAAGGCTAAAGACCTGCTCGAAGAAAATGACGGCACGGGCAACACCTTTAAGGCATCAGCCAAGCCGGTTTTGATCGGCACCGCCGTTGTCGGCGCGACAACGCTCATCTTCTCGATTATATTACTGATCGCCAAAGGCGAGGGCTCGGCGGGTCAATTAAGCATCGAACAAATCAACGCCTTATTGCTGACCGCCGGATACAATTTCTCGCTGCTTAATCCGCTCTTTTTGTTAGGACTTATCGCTGGCGGCGCGATCATTTACTGGTTTACGGGCGCCTCAATGCAAGCCGTTTCGACGGGTGCTTATCGAGCCGTGGAATTTATCAAGCAGCACATCAAACTCGATGCTGATGCGACCAAAGCATCGGTCGCCGACTCCAAACGTGTCGTTGAGATTTGCACCCATTACGCACAAAAAGGGATGTTCAACATCTTTATGACCGTGTTCTTTACGACGCTCGCCTTTGCATTCTTAAACGAGTTTTTCTTCATCGGCTACCTGGTTTCAATCTCCATTTTCGGTTTGTACCAAGCTATTTTTATGGCGAACGCCGGCGGCGCTTGGGATAACGCCAAGAAAATTGTCGAAACCGAACTGCACGAAAAAGGCACCGACCTGCACGCTGCCACCATTGTTGGTGATACCGTAGGCGACCCTTTCAAAGACACCTCGTCGGTCGCGATGAATCCAATCATCAAGTTCACCACCCTGTTCGGCGTGTTGGCAGTGGAACTGGCTCTCAGCATGAAACACCTAATGACGCTGCGCTTATCGCTGGCCGCCTTGTTCTTCGCAGTGGCCGTCGTGTTCGTGTGGCGTTCTTTCTATCGCATGCGGATCAAAACAACAATTTGATCCAAAAACTTATAGCTGTCATGTAGATTGGGTTAACAGCTTTATCGTTAACCCAACATTTCCGCACGAATGCGAAAGCCAGCCAATAAGTTTTTTAATTGCCAGCTTCATTCAATCCTATTAAAATAGGATTTTATTTTTTTGGAGATTAAAAATGCTGCAATCATTAAGACGCGCAGGGGGGTCATTAGTAATGACTGTTCCAAAGGCTTTTATAGAGCAAAACAAACTTCATGAAGGCTCAAAAGTTAACCTAATGTTAGAGGGTGATCATATGACCATTACTGCACCCACTAAAAAAAATCACTACAGTATTGAAGTGTTAATGGCTGAAATGCCTAATGGATTACCTAAGGTTGATGGTTGGGACGAAATGCAGGCAACGGGATTAGAGGTTAATTAATGGCTTACCTACCTAAACGCGGGGATATTATTCACTTAACCTTTGATCCGTCTTCAGGTAAAGAAATGCTGGGCAAGCATTATGGTCTGGTTATCAGTGGAAAAATTTTTAACAACAGTGGTCTTGCGATGATATGCCCTATTTCACAAGGTGCTGCGGCTAATGCACGCTCTGTTGGAACGGTTGTTACGCTGATGGGTTCTGGCACTGAAACACAAGGTGCCGTACATTGCCATCAATTAAAGTCATTGGATTGGCGTGTTAGAAAATCTGAATTTAAAGAAACAGCCCCTGATTTTATTATGGCAGAAGTTAATGGGAAGCTTGAAGCTATCTTGTTTGATGGTTAGCAAGTGACTAAAGGACTGGTCTTTCTTTAACTCATTAAAATATAAATGAAGACTTACCCCCCTATTTTTTACGCTTGGCGAGTGATTGGTTATATGTTTTTTCGTGAAATACCTATTCTATATACGAAATAACGCTACAATACATATTGTTTTGTAATTTTTATGTATTTTATATGAAAAATCTGGTTGGCTATCAATGGCTTTCAAAGAAATACAATGTTAGTCCGGTTCAGTCATTTGAATTCAAATCGATTAGTGATCAGGCTGGCAAAAACAGATCGGATACACTGTCATGGCATATAACGTTCGCATTAAAACATGAAGGCATACATCTTGAGTTTTTGAATCGATTATTCAAAGTCATTGAAGAGACTAAGCTTGTAGACTGGATTAATAGCGAACCGTCAGGGCAGTATGCAAGAAGAGCCGGTTTTTTATATGAATGGTTTGCCGATAAGTCGCTTGAATGCCCAGGCGTCAAGGTTGGTAATTATATTGATATGATTAACAGTGAGTCCTATTTTACTTCAGATAGCCCCAGTAATAATTCCCGCTGGCGAGTTCGAGATAACCTCCCGGGAACAAGGGATTACTGCCCAATGGATTATAACGGCCTACGCCGATACGCCCATATTGGTACGGGTAACATCCACCGTGATGCATCATGTCGGCGCCAATTTGCAGGGCCTGAGATTAAAGATGCTTTTGGGAGTCGTTCTGCGGCAAGAGTTCACGAATCTTGTTGTAAACATCCGCCATCTCGGTGGCAGCTTCCATCTTTGCCAAATCAGCCCCTTGCCTGGTTTCATTTGGCCAGATGCGTTCGATCCCGACGATGGTTGCCTGACGCACAAGCTCCCGCACCTCTTTCGCTTCAGATCCTTAGCGAGACAAATAGTAGTCAAGTGTGATGATTTTCGCACCTCCTTGAATAATGCTCGAATTGGTAACATCGTAGGAACCTTTTGCCGAACTCACCAGCAGACCAATAATCAAAGCGACCAGCGTAGCCATCATTCCGGCCGACGTCATCAGAATATCTTTGGATTCAGCTTGCGTATGATGTTCGGGCAAGACGAAACGGAGGGTTGAACCCAGCGCCATTCCGCAAAACATACAGGCAAAAATAATGAACGCAATTAACGGAGCTGACATTGGTTACTGACTTTGCTCGATCAGATCCAGCCCTGTTGTTTGAACTTTACTTGTAGTTGCTCGGCGATTTCTTTGGCCATATCTTTGGCTCTGCCTTCAATTGTGCTGCTCCCACTCTCCTCACCATATACTTTCATCCCAGTGCTGATGATAAGCCCGGCAGGGTTGGCGGTCGCAACAGCCCCGACCACACCCAAAGCGGCGCCCGGCGATTTGCTACCGCTGCTATCGGCGCTGCCGGAGCCAAGTTTTGTAAGTCCATGAGCCGTCATTAGGTAACCTTCTACCGCTACTTTTAACTGGGCAGCGCCTGAGCCGAAACCGAGTGCGACGCGTTTGGCAGCGCTGCCTTCATCAACCGATAGGATATTACCCTTGATCACAAGATCACCAATTTGTGGAACCGTTTGACTCGAAGCCTGCTCTGCCGGCAGTCCCATGCCTTGGATGTCCTCGACCAGAACTTTTGCGACTTCTGCGCCCACCTGACGGCCGGTCGCAATCTGCTCTGCCGGCACATCGGCAGAGGTCGCGACAAAGTCATAGACAATAATGTGATCGGGTCGGGCGATTTTCCCTCCCTGGTATTCCTGGCGAGAGGTGATGGTGCTTGATGCGCAACCAACGAGGGCAGCTATAGCGAACAAACACAGTACGATGCGGCTAAACAGTTTCATGATAAACCTCAAAAAAAAAACATTAAAATTTATCTTAACATAAAGACTGCTGTGACCAGCCCATTTTTTTAAAACAATTAAGTGACAGTGTTCTGAATTCGCTACAGCCATTGATGCTTCTTAACGCCTGTGTAACAGCCGATAATGACTATACTTTCCAATGATTGAAATACGGAAAATAGCCTGAAGACTATTAAAAATAATTAGGTTGGCAACAAAATACTTTTACCTATCGATTATCGATATGACAGAAATTTTCTCAGGTAGAATTTAAAACACTATACTGATAGAGTGCAATACTTTTGGACATAGGACACTTTATTGATAGGCACGCGACCGCTGATGCGTATCTATTTTGTATCTGTCTCAACATTTGCATAAAACCCGGCTTTATAAGGGCACCGGGTTGGTCACGACCAATCGGTAAGAGGACGCTACGGAGCACGACAGGGGAAAGTTCAAAGAACTTGGTAAACCAGTAAAAATCTCAGGATTTGGCAAATAATAACTTCCCAAAATACGAATCAGAACCCTGGGAGGTGCATCGAATGATGCGCTTCATGCCTCATGACATCCTATGTGTGTTATTTTTCCATGAATAATCTTGATTAAAAAATATGACTATCGTAACCAAGCAACTCCTGCTCTTAACTGTCACCGCTGTGCTAACAGCCTGCAACGCATTCGGCCCGGATGCCCTCCGCGGCACACATCCGCTTTACAATGATGCGATTGTTCACAGTATGAATGATCAGTTCATACAAAACGTCGTGCGTTTGCACTACCGGGACCCGGTATTTTTTCTCGATGTCGCCAGCGTAACGGCAAGTATGAAACTGGGCATAAACGGGGGATTGGATCAAGCGTCAAGCCAGCTTAACGGGGGGCCCGACATCCTGCAATACAGCTTAGGTGCCGACTATGTTACTTCGCCCACCATCTCCTATGCGCCACTCCAAGGCGAGGATTTCGTCAAGAGCGTGCTCAGCCCGATCCCCATCGAAGCCTTATTTGCGCTCAGCGGCTCGGGCTGGAGCACACAACGCGTGTTCGGCCTCTGCGTAGAACGCATTAACGGAATCGAGAATGCGCCGAGTGCCTCGGGGCCAACGCCTGGCACTGCCCCAAGCCCAGGCCTGCAATTCAAGCGACTGATGCAACTGATTGAGGTAGTGTCTCATGCACAACTCATCGTCCCCCGTATTAATCCGAAGACGAAAGAGCCGCAACTGGAAATTAAGTCCTCTCTGGAGTTTCGGGAGCAGATTCGGGAAATCAAGGAACTGCTTGGACTTGATCAGAACCTTGAGGTTTACCGTGTCAACGGTGACTTTCTGGCATCCAGTCCGGACACAATTTCGATAGGCACACGCGCGCTCATGAGCATCTTCTTCTATTTATCGCATCATGTGGATTCGCCAGCGCCTCATAAGGCAGCGGGCTTGGTGACGGTCACGCGCAACAAGGACGGTTCGGAATTTGACTGGGGCACGACAGCGGCTGGAAGGCTGTTCCACATTCGCCAAAGCGAAGAGCAACCGAATCTTGCTTTCGTCGCGATACCCTATCGCGGCCGCTGGTTCTATCTGGCGGACAACGATCTCGAGTCGAAGTCGACCTTCATGCTCCTGATGCAACTATTCCGACTGCAAGCCGGCGCTGCCAAATCAGCGGGCCCGGCCTTGACCATACCCGTGCGCTAATGCCGTTGCCGACAACTCACCCAGGATCCGTAATGACAACCAAGTCCCATCGACTATTTTTTATTTTCAAGCAGCCACTCCTCAGCACCCTCCTTGTATTATTGGTCCTTCAGCTGTGGGTCATGCCTGCTGGCGCGGTTGAGCAGAACCCACTCAAACCGATTGATACCTCCAGCCCAAGAGCCACGCTCCAGGGATTTCTGGAATTCATGAACGAGGGTTATAAGACGGGAGTCGGCCTAATACAGCCGTATCTGGAATCTTCTAATCTTTACTTAACACCGGAACAGATAACCTCTATGCATGACGCCTTACACGTCCAGGCATCGGCTCAACGGGCACTGGATTTAAGCGAATTGCCACCGGCCATCGTTCACGAGTCCTCGCGACGGCTCGCCATACAATTGAAAGAAGTGCTCGACCGTATTGATCTCCCGCCGACCGAGTTAATTCCGGATGCGCAGATGATTGCTAAGGCGGAGTTCAAGCGCTGGACTATTCCAGCTACCGAAATTCAAATTGCGGAGGTGAAAACCGGGCCGAGGGCGGGGGAATATCTGTTTACCGTGGAAACGTTGAACCGCTTGCCGGAGTTCTATGCCAAGGTCAGAAACCTTCCCTACAAACCCGACTCTTCCGTCGGTTGGTACGACTTATCCACCTATAGTTCCGTCGGGGTGATGATGGCATTACATCGAATCGTGCCGCCCCGCTGGTTGCTCAATATGCCCCAGCATAGAACTCGAGTCCTGTTTCTCGACCAACCGATGTGGCGTTGGTTCGGAATCTTAGCCGTTCTTGCAACCGGCTTTGGTGTCGTTCATGGGTGTTTTCGCCTCAGCTCATACTGGGCCGGACGGATGGCGCCTGCCGGCAAATGGGTAGAGTTGCTCCGGCCGCTCAGCATCGTCATAATAACGCCGATTGTTGCGTTGATTTTTGCTGAAATTATGCGGGTTTCGGGTATCCTCTACGAAGGAACTACGCGTTCACTCTGGACCTTGTTTTTTCTCGCTCTCACCTGGCTGGTTTGGGTGGCCGGCGGCGTTGTCGCGGAGAGTATGATCTCTATAGAAAGGCTACGAACGAGCAGTATCGACAGCCAGCTTATCCGCCTGATGTTGCGGTTACTGACGATTATTGTGGCAATAGCCATTCTGGTCACAGGAGCCGATCGCATCGGGTTACCCGCCTACTCGGTGCTTGCCGGACTCGGAGTCGGTGGTCTGGCCGTCGCCTTGGCGGCACAGCAAACCCTTGCCAATCTGCTAGGCTCGCTTATTATCATGTTCGAGAAGCCTTTCGCCGTAGGCCATTCTGTCAAGGTACAAGGCATCGAAGGCACCGTCGAGAACGTAGGCTTTCGCAGTACCCAAATTCGCACGTTTCACAACTCTCTCGTGACAATCCCGAGCAGCCAACTGGTGAACAGCACCATCGACAATATGGAATTACGCGAGTACCGGCAGGTCAAGGTTGTCCTCAATCTTACCTACGATACGCCCATTGAGAAAATCGAGGGTTTTGTCAATGGCATAAAACAAATCCTTGAAGCCCATCCAGACACTCGTAAAGACAATATTCAGGTGTATTTATACGAGTTCGGACCACATAGTCTGGATGTACTGATGAATTTTTTTATCCAAGTGCCTGACAGGGCGGCCGAACTCAACGAGCGGCAGCAAATTCTCATGGATATCTTGCGTTTGGCCGAAACAACTGGAGTACGATTTGCCTTTCCGACACAAACGTTGCATATCGAGAGTTTGCCCGGACCAAAGGCGACTATTAACTCCCGGACTGATACTTTTCAGAAAAGTGTAGATTAAGAAACCGTTGAACAAATCGAAATGACAGCTCTGAAACCAGGGCTTGGGTTATAAACCCCGGCACGTTCAGAAAAAACTTAACGTATCTGCATCTATACAAATACCCAAATCATTTATAGCTGAAAAAAAGATGAAAAAAAATCAAACAACAACACTTACTTTCGCAGATTCAAACAACACGTTTGGCATTCAAGTATCAGAGGATTGTGGGCAAATTGCAGAACGCTCAAAAAATCTGCGATATTTCACAGCTATTATTCTGTCCATCAGCGCCGCGCTAATTCTTTCAGGATGCGCGACACCCGTCAGCGTGAAGCATGTGGATATTCAGACCGCTTATCGCAATCAGACCGCAAGTGCGATTTCGTCGAGTCAGCCATCAAACGCATCAAGCATAGTTCTCAGACAGCACGGGCTACAGGATCGATTTGAAACCGAACCAGCGGTGGTGTTGGCTGAACTCCATAAAAGTCTTAAACCGGTAGGGGATGATGACCAGTTGTTTGCGTTGGCAGAACTCTCCTTGCTGCACGCTCAGCAGACCAATGACCCCGCCTATTATCTGGCTTCAGCCGTGTATGCCTGGTCACTCCTGTATCCAGGGAATGGCAAGGGTATGCAGATACCGCCAACAGATCCACGGTTTCGGCTTGCCTATGATATTTACAACCAGGGCGTTGCCCAAGGTTTGGCCGCACCCAGTGACGAGGAAGAAAACGAAGTGCGTCTGAAGGCTGGCAATTATAAACTCCCGTTCGGAACGCTACAGGTAAGCCTGGATGAATCCGGAATGTCGTGGGGTGGGTACCCGCTAGACCGTTTTATTTCGACGACTGCTTTGGAAGTTGAGGGACTCAGAAACCGCTACCATAACTCTGGCATCGGTGTGCCCTTGGCAGCGAGTCTTGCAAAAACACCCTTGTCAGAAAATAAGGTTGCTGGTTCAAATCGCCTTGGACCACGTACAAAAGTTCCCGTTACAGCGCTGTTGCGATTTGACAACGCACGTACCTGCTTGAGCAAAGGCAAGATACAAGGGAGAATTGAAGTTTACGCGACGGATCAGACCTCAACAGTGACGATTGATGGACAAAAGCAGCCTATAGAGTCCGACTCAACAGCCGCTTTTGCTTATCAATTGAATGATAGTCCGCTTTACGCGATGGAAATCGCTGGGTTTTTTAGTGCGTCGGTCTTCACCAGTGGCCTGATTCCAAAAGACCGGGCACAGGACGGTATTTTCACATTGCAACCTTACCGACCCGGGAAGATTCCCGTCGTGTTAGTGCATGGCACCGCATCGAGTCCCGCACGCTGGGCTGAATTAGTTAACGAACTGAATGGCGACCCAAAAATCCGTGAACGCTTTCAAATATGGTTATTTATTTACGACAGCGGTAGACCCGTTGGCTATTCGGCGGGCCGACTACGCAAGGCACTGACGAATACGGTGCTTGAACTCGACCCAGAAGGAAAAGACCATGCATTACAGAATATGATAGTGATGGGGCACAGCCAAGGTGGATTATTGACCAAGCTTACTGCCATTGACAGTGGGACGAAATTTTGGGATCGCATCAGTGACAAACCATTCGAGCAAATGAAGCTTAGCCCAGAGGCCCGTGAATTCGTACAGCAATCTGTGTTCTATAAACCCCTGCCTTTCGTTAAGCGTGTAGTGTTTATTTCTACACCGCAACACGGAGCCATGTTGGCCGCATCTCAATTTGTAACGGGGCTTGCTTCCAAGCTGGTCAACCTACCTTTAACGGTGGTTAATAACGCCGCACTATTGGCCCAAATAGCCACTTCATCAGGCGATGAGAAAGTTGCCGCCATGCTAAGCAGACCCATGACATCTATTGACAACATGAACCCGAACAACCCCGCTCTACAAGTTCTGGCATCCATACCTGTTGCACCGGGTATTCGGGCACACTCGATTATCGCAGTCGAAGGCGATGGTCCGAAAGAAGAAGGCGATGATGGCGTGGTCGCCTATAAAAGCGCACACATTAATGAGACTGTATCTGAGGTTGTCGTCCATTGGAGTCATTCATCCCAAGGTAGGCCAGAGGTTATTGAAGAAATCAAACGTATCCTGTTTGAACATTTGGCGGCATCAGGAACAAAAAAGCCTTGAGGCATCAAACTCCTAAGGCGATTTCCAAAATGAATAGACTCAAATTGCGCAGTATTTAGCTCGCAGTGCGGGTTAAATAACCGCCCTGCATGAACACAAAGGGGGCTGGTCTTTCTTTAACATATTAAAATATGATTTTCCAAGACCCCATAGTTTTCAACAACTTCGACTGACTGTAATCAACGTTATGTTTTGATTAGTGATTTGCTGTCGCGAAACTGCCTTCGCTCTAAGCTCTACTTTACTCGGTTTACATAACCAGCAACGCGCAGCTATCTATTTGTATTTTCAGAGTTTAATGGTCAGAAAACGGTTGGCTTTTCGTTAAATGCCTGTAATCAGAAAGTCGATCGCTGAAATAATTTCAGTCCTGATATGAACCAGTGAACCTTCGTAATTACTTAAGGTTCTCGTTGATACGCTTGCCATTTGATGGGTAAGTAGCGCGTATTCCTTACCTTCAATTGTAATTTCCGGGCATAGATTTTTTGGGTAGGATTTTACGAGGTTGGATAACGGTGTTAGGGGAATCACTACCCTTGAGTTGAGCTTGTCTAAAATAGCGTCTTGAACATCAACAATAAATGGATAAGTGGTTTTCGTGTCTTTATCTGTGTTTGCGTAATAATCAAATTGAGGCATCAGAATACCCTGTGCTTATCCGCAAAAAGTCCGTGTATATCTGCAAGCTTATTGCAGGCCTCTATTGCCTCTTTGTTTGCGGCTAACCAAAGATCCCGGCGAGCGACTTTCAACTCATTAAGCAAAGCGGCCTCAAGGGTGGCTGATAAATTTATCTTTAAAGCTTTTGCTTCGTTAAGCAAGTCGCTGTTAACACTTAAGTTTGTAGGCTTTTTGGGTGCCTTTGTATCATAAATTTGTCGCATAGGAGTATCTCTGGAGTGTTATTATGCGCATATATTATGCGTACTATTCGTGCTTGTCAATCTACGTCCTGCTGCTTCCCAAGCTCCAACTTGGGAAGCAGTTTAAAAATGAATTACCTATCGGCTAATACACCTTACCATCTTATGCTGCTTGTTGTTTTATCTGTGACAAGAACATGCTTTCAACACTTAAGTGATAATCCAATCCCATTCAGTCCAGTCTATGCCCGTTCCCTGACAAATAAAACAATTGTTTAAATGCTACGGAGTATGACGCTTCGCTTATACACCCTACCTCGCTAAAGCCCATTACACCACGAAAGACACAAACTATTGCCTTGACTTTTTCTTCGTCTCTTCGTGGTTAATCAATAAAAAACCATCACCTCGGCAATTCTGAAGACCCCATCAGATATTCATCCACGGCTCTGGCGGCTTGCCGGCCTTCGCGTATTGCCCAGACCACCAGCGATTGTCCTCGCCTCCCGTCTCCAGCGGCGAAGACTTTATCCACACTGGTGCTGTAATGTTTTTCGTTGGCTTTTATTTGGCCGCGCCCATCCAGCTCAACGCCCAGTTGCTGTAACAAGCCTTCATGTACCGGATGAACAAAGCCCATTGCCAGCAACACCAGATCGGCTTCCAGGGTAAAAGCGCTATCCGGTTTTTCGCTCATTTTCCACTGGCCGCCATCCTGTTTCCATTCCACTGCTACTGCGTTAAGGTGGGTAATTTTACCCTCTTTGCCGGTGACGCTTTTAGTGTTGGCGCTCCAGTATCGGTGCTTGATGCCTTCATCATGTGAAGAAGTGGTGCGAAGTTTATTGGGCCAATCGGGCCAAGTGAGCAGTTTGTTTTCTTTTTCGGGTGGTTGCGGCAAAATTTCAAGTTGCACGACCGATACTGCGCCTTGCCGAATTGATGTGCCGATGCAATCAGAACCGGTATCGCCGCCGCCGATAACCACGACACGCTTGCCTTTGGCAGAAATGGCGACCTCATCAGGAATGGTATCGCCTGCGTTGCGCTTGTTTTGCTGACGTAAAAAATCCATCGCAAAATGTACGCCCTGGTAATCATTACGGCCATCGACTTCTAAATCACGCGGTTTTTCGGAACCGATGGTTAAGACAACCGCATCGTATTCGGTAAGTATTTTTTCGACAGAAATGTCTTTGCCGATGTTACAGTTGGGTCTAAACCTGACGCCTTCCGCTTGCATTTGTGCAATACGTCGGTCAATATGGGTTTTTTCCATCTTAAAATCAGGAATGCCATAACGTAACAACCCGCCGATACGGTCATTTTTTTCATACAACACCACTTCATGACCGGCGCGAGCCAGTTGTTGGGCACAAGCCATGCCCGCTGGCCCGGAACCTATTACGGCTACGCGTTTACCGGATCGTTGCGCGGGTATCTGGGGTTTTACCCAGCCCATTTCCCAGCCTTTATCGATAATGGCGCGTTCTATCGATTTTATGGTCACGGGTTGATCGGTTAAATTAAGCGTACACGAGGCCTCGCAGGGTGCCGGACAAATACTGCCGGTAAATTCCGGGAAATTGTTGGTGCTGTGCAAAACGGCCAGTGCTTCTTGCCAGTCGCCACGATAAACATCGTCATTCCATTCCGGAATAATATTATTAACCGGACACCCCTGATGACAAAAAGGGATGCCGCAATCCATACAGCGTGCGCCTTGCTGCGCCATTTCTGCATCGCTGGGGGCTAACGTAAATTCTCGATAATGCTTGATACGATCACTTGGCGCTTCATAGCGCCGTTCGGCTCGCGGTAGTTCCATAAACCCGGTTGGTTTGCCCATCTCAATACCTTCTACAATAAATGGTTACACAGTTGCGGTAGCTTCGCCTACAAGGACGTAGGCGAGGAGCGTTAGCAGGACGCGGTAGCTTCGCCTACAAGGACGTAGGCGAGGGGCGTTAGCAGGACGCGGTAGCTTGTTCTGCCTGAATTTGTTTAAGCGCGGCACGGTAATCCACCGGCATCACTTTAATAAATCGCGGCAAAAATTCATTCCAGTTTTCCAGGATATGTTGCGCCCGTTGGCTACCCGTATAGTGTTTATGATTTTGAATCAAACGCTTCAGGCGCTGGGCATCATGGCGGGTCATGTCCGTCATGATATGGACTCGCCCGTGCGTTTCCATATCACCGCCTTGGTGCGCCATGGTTTCCAGCAGGTCATCTTCGACCGGAATCGGTTCAAGCTCAACCATGGCCAAATTACACAACTGGTTAAAATTCGTGTCTTTATCCAATACATAAGCCACGCCCCCCGACATACCGGCGGCAAAATTACGTCCGGTTTTACCGAGTACGACCACAACACCACCGGTCATATATTCACAACCATGATCACCCACGCCTTCTACAACAGCAATAGCCCCCGAATTACGGACTGCAAAACGCTCACCGGCAACACCGTTAAAATAGCATTCGCCGCTGATTGCGCCATAAAGCACCGTGTTGCCGACGATAATATTTTCAGCCGGATCAATAGGGCAATCTTTGGGCGGATAAATGGCGATACGACCACCGCTCATGCCCTTCCCTACGTAATCGTTGCCTTCACCTTCAAGTTCTATACTAATGCCTTGTGCCAGAAACGCACCGAAACTTTGTCCTGCCGTGCCTTTAACATGAATGGCGATAGTATCGTCCGGCAAGCCTTTATGCCCGTAACGCTTGGCGACTTGACCGGATAACATGGCACCAAAGGTACGATTAACATTACGAATCGGGGTATTAATGACGACAGCTTGCCCGTGCTCCAGCGCTGGTTGCGCCTGTGCAATCAAGACATGATCCAAGGCATGTTCCAAACCATGATCTTGCTGCTCACGATGATAAACCGCCGTGGAGTTATCCACATCGGGCCGATAAAAAATACGGCTAAAATCCAGCCCTTCCGTTTTCCAATGGGAAAGCGCACGTTGCATATCCAACTTATCCGACCGACCGACCATTTCATCAAAACTACGAAAACCCAGCTTGGCCATCCAGCGGCGCACATCTTCGGCAATCATGAAAAAATAATTGACGACATGTTCGGGTTGTCCGGTAAAGCGTTTCCGAAGCTCGGGATCTTGCGTAGCTACGCCGACCGGACAGGTATTTAAATGACATTTGCGCATCATCAAACACCCCGAAACAATTAAAGGCGCGGTGGCAAAACCAAACTCGTCTGCGCCTAACAAAGCACCAATAATAACATCACGTCCGGTTCGCAAACCGCCATCAACCTGCACGGCAATTCGGCCCCGCAATTTGTTAAGCACCAAGGTTTGATGCGTTTCAGCCAAGCCAATTTCCCAGGGCAAACCGGCGTGTTTGATTGAACTCATTGGACTGGCACCGGTACCGCCGTCATAACCGGCAATGGTGACATGATCGGCATGGGCCTTGGAAACGCCTGCTGCGACTGTACCCACGCCCACTTCGGACACCAGCTTGACGCTGATTCGCGCTTGAGGATTGACGTTTTTTAAATCATGGATAAGCTGCGCGATATCTTCAATTGAATAAATATCATGATGGGGCGGCGGTGATATTAAGCCGACACCTTGCGTGGCATGACGGACTTTGGCAATCACCGCATCCACTTTATGCCCCGGCAATTGTCCACCCTCACCCGGTTTGGCACCCTGACTGATTTTAATTTGAATGTCATCGGCATTGACCAAATATTCAGTGGTCACACCAAAACGTCCGGAAGCGACCTGCTTGATTGCCGAGCGCATGGAATCGCCATTGGGCAAGGGCGTAAAGCGTTCTGAAAGCTCGCCGCCTTCACCGGTATTGGATTTGCCGCCGATGCGGTTCATGGCAATCGCCAAGGTCGTATGGGCTTCGTAAGAAATCGATCCAAACGACATCGCGCCGGTCGCAAAACGTTTGAGTATCTGCGTAACCGACTCGACTTCTTCCAGCGGCACCGGATTTGGCTCTTCCTTAAACGTCATTAAGCCGCGCAAGGTGAGTAACGCCTCGTTTTGCTCATCGATTAAACGACAAAAATCCGCATAACCTTCGGCACTGTTGGTGCGCGTGGCATGTTGCAAGGTGCTGATGGTGGCCGGTGTCCAGGTATGCGCTTCTCCGCGTATGCGATAAGCATATTCGCCACCGATATCCAGCGCATTTTTATACAACGGCGCATGACCAAACGCCAGTCGGTGACGGCGCAGGGTTTCTTCGCTAATTTCAGGCAGACCGGCTCCTTCAATCGTGCTGGTGGTGCCGGTAAAATAACGATCCAAAAACGGCTCTGACAAACCGATGGCGTTAAAAATTTGTGCGCCGCAATAAGATTGATAAGTCGAAATGCCCATTTTTGACATTACTTTTAACAAGCCCTTGGAAACCGCTTTGACATAACGCTTGTGCGCTTCGTACTCAGTCAGGTCGGGTATGTCGTGGCAAAGTACGGAAAGCGTATCCAGCGCCAGATAAGGATTGACCGCTTCCGCACCATACGCTGCCAACAAGGCAAAATGATGAACTTCTCGCGCTTCGCCCGTTTCGACAACCAAGCCCACTTTGGTACGCAAACCTTCACTGGTCAGATAGTGATGTACCGTAGAGGTTGCCAACAAGGCGGGAATGGCAACATGAGCCGCATCCAAATCACGATCAGACAGCGCCAAGATATTATTGCCTTCTTCGACCGCATTTTTTACCGCCAGACACAACTTATCAAGCGCGCCTTCCATACCGCTTGCGCCTAAATCGGAAGGATAGCAAAGTGTAAAGGTTTTCGTCTTAAATGCACCACCCGAACGGGCTTCAATGCGACGAATTTTTTCCAAATCCTGATTGGTTAAAACAGGCTGCTCAACTTCCAGGCGCTTATGCGTTCCACCCTCGTCCAACCCTAACAAGTTGGGGCGTGGACCGATGAGTGAAACCAGCGACATTACCAATTCTTCACGAATCGGGTCGATGGCCGGATTGGTGACTTGGGCAAAGCCTTGTTTAAAATAATCGTATAACAAACGCGGACGTTGCGACAGCACTGCCAACGCCGCATCAATCCCCATTGAACCGATGGCTTCCTGGCCTGTTTGCGCCATCGGTTTTAAGATAAATTCAATATCTTCACGGGTATAACCAAAGGCTTGTTGCCGGTCTAAAAGCGTGGCCGCATCCGGTGCCATCGCTGAAATTTCAGACGGCAGTTTGGAGACTAAAATGCGGGTTTTATCCAGCCATTCAGAATACGGCAAGCGAGCCGACAACTCCGCTTTTAATTCT
>Ga0208102_1000404_pt1 | contig 15000 bp, 12 predicted proteins | sample CryBogmetaGMA17M_FD_184549 | JGI IMG/M metagenome (GOLD analysis project Ga0208102, IMG submission 184549) | Freshwater microbial communities from Crystal Bog, Wisconsin, USA - MA17M (SPAdes) | ecosystem: Environmental > Aquatic > Freshwater > Lake | place: Crystal Bog, Wisconsin, USA...
TTACTGGAGAATCTGGACGGACAGAAAGATGCTCAGCAGCAACTCATCGATTTGGCCAAGCAAAAAGCACAGACCACGCTCTATAAGCGTCAGGAAATAGAAGAAGCTGAAAACTTCCTGGCTATCCAGAATCGCATGCCTGCACAAATCAAAAAGACCATCGATGCAGCCATGCAACTTTCGGTGGTTACCGGGAAAGATTTGATGGAATCTGTCCGCGATCTGGATGCTACGATGGAAGGAAAACTGGGCAGAGGACTGGGAAAGTTATCGCAGGATTTTCAAGGCTTAACCAAAGAACAGCTAGCCCATGGAGCCGCAATTGATATTGTGGCTAAAAAATATGCAGGATTGGCCGAGGGTGAGATGAATACGATCGAAGGGAAGGTGAATCTGCTGGTAAAAGCCTGGAATGGACTACGAAGAACGATCGGTGAAATGGTTCTTGGGCAGGGAAATATGTTTGGCGGGCTCATCCAGGGAACAACCGACCTTTTGAATTCTTTTAAGAAACTCTTTGAGATCCCGGTATCTCAAAAGATCACCGAGGAAAAGGATGCCCTCAATAGCCTGGTGTTCCAGATTCAGGCTACCAATACCAACCAAACGGAACGAAACCGCTTGATTGAAGAATTACGTGCTAAATATCCGGAGTTCCTGGGTAATCTTAAAACAGAAGATGCCACCAATGAAGTATTGGCCAAGCATCTGGAGCAAGTGAATTACCAGTATATGGAGAAGATCCGCCTGGCCAAATCAGAAGAGACCTTGACGGCCTTGGCGGAAAAGGAAGCCAAGGCTTCAAAAGAACTTGCCTCCACCGATAAAGAGCGAAACATGATCCTGGCTAAATCCATGGATATTCTCTATCAATCCAATGCGGCTGAAGCTCGCCTGGTGGAGCAGGCTCCAACGTTGGATGCAAAGATCGAACTGGTCAAGAAATATTGGGGAGCTGTGGGTGGTACCGGTGAAGCGTTTCTCATTGCCGCCGAGAAAGCTCGCCAGGCATCTGGCAAAATGAAGCAAACGCAGGCTGATTTTTCCGCAGCATCGATCAAGATTGCCGAAGATGCGATCAATGGTTCATTGAACCTGACCAATAGTTTGGAAAATGTTTCCAACCAGATCCTTCAGATTGGTCTTCAAACCAAGGATGCCAATTTAAAATCAATCATTCAGAGTGAAATGGAGGACCGTGCCCGAATGGAACGCATTTCATCGTATGAGAAAAACAAGCAAAAGGAAAAGGTTGATTGGACAACCAAAACAGAAGCGGAACTAAATCAGATCATTTCCCGCTCCCGTGAGGAAGGTGCAACAAATATCGATCGCACCAATGCCCGGCTAGCCCAGGCGGAATTAAAACGCCGTGATGACACCGTTAAAGGGATTGAGAAGTATCAGGACCTCATGCGCGAGGTGGCCGAAATGGAGAAAACCAACTTCGCTGATAAACTCTCCCAAACGCAGAAAGAGATACAGGGAGTTAATGACAAGTACAATGCCGAGATCCGAAAGATTGAGGAATATAAGCTGCATAATAAAAAACAGCTTTCTCCAACTCAGAACAAGGAACTCGATGATAATATCGGTCAGCTTAAAATAGCCAGGGATGCTCAGACTAAGCAGATCCTCGTTCAGGCTGAGCAGGATTTTGCCGAGAAGATCAAACAGATCCATGAAGCCCTTCGGGTTGGGCGCCTGTCCATCACCGATCGGGAGTTGTATGAGATCAATAAAAAGTACGATGATCTGCAGAAAGAGATCCTCGATGCCATCCAGTACCGGTATGATCAGGAAGTCAAACAGGCCAATGGCAACGCTGAGCTAATTGCTCAGGCTGAAAAGAACAAGGCCTTGGCCCTGGTGAAAATCCAGGGAGACATGTCCCTTCTGCAGCAGGCCCGTGATCAGGAAACCCAGAAAGCAACCCAGGACGGGGCGCTCAAGTTTGATGAAGATCTTAAATCCCTGCGATTAAAAGGCGAACAGGACCTGGCTAAAGGCAAGGAGAAGATCCAGGATGAGGTCAATTCCAAGTATCGCAAACTGCTGGATGAAAATGTCAATGATGAGCAGCGCACCCAGGAGATCAAGGCGCAAATGGCTCAGGAGTTGAATGGTCGTATTGAACAATACGAGGATGAGCATTTGCAAAAGATGATCCAAAAATATGCTCAGTATGCCAGTACGATTCTTGGTGCATTGTCTGGAGTTGAACAAGCATTCACTGCCAAAGAGAATGCCGAGGTTAAAAAAACTGAGGATTCCAATAATAAGAAGAAAGCTTCCTTGAAGGCTCAACTGGATGCCGGTAAGATCACGCAGAAGAATTATGATGACCAGGTGGCCACGATGGATTCTGAACTGGATAAGAAAAAAGCTAAGATCTCCCATGATCAGGCCGTTCGTCAGAAAGCCATATCCATTGTTCAAGCCATTATTAACACTGCTCAGGCCATTACTGCGGCACTTACCATTCCTATCGCTGGTGAAGCTCTGGCTATCGTCGTTGGGATCCTGGGCGCGGCCCAAATTGCCCTGATCGCCTCGACCCCAGTCCCTGAAGCTGCCGAAGGACGCTATGATGTCATGGGAGGGAAGTCAGGAAAGAAATATTCCAAGGTACCCTATGCGGGTAATGCAAAGACCGGGATATATGGCCAGCCCACCCTGATCAATGAGACCGGTGATGAAATTATCATTGATCCCTTTACAACCCGAAACCTGATGCTCAATTACCCGGAAGTGATTGCCGGCATCGATGCAGCCCGGGGAGTCCCTACCCGTTCAATAGGATCGTATGGGGTTATGTCAACCACTCCTTCATCACCTTCGGGAAGTACCGTTTCATCCAATCCGGGATCCATGATCAGTGATTTGAATGATAGCCTTAAGACTCTCAATGAGCGTTTGGCAGGACCAATCCAGAGTTATACCATCTGGAGCGAGACTGAACTGCTGAATAAGAAATTGGCCTCGATCGAGAAAGATGTTTCAAAATCTGCTGCATGATGTCCTTTAAAAAGTTTTTGTGTAAGAATAAGTTTGCTCCATGCATTTCGAAATAGTTCCACCGACCGTTGTGTTTGCCGGTAATCCGATCCGATATCGGATTCACCTGGTGGATGGGGGAGGCCCACCTCCTGGTAAAAGTCTGATCGAAATTGTTTTCTCAGGTAAGGATACCAACGAGGATCATGCAGTCACTCTGGCTTTTTTGGGCGTTGAACGTACGTTTTCCCTTAAAAGTTCTCCGGATGACGCATATTCCATTCCAACTGCAACTGCTGATGAAACAGTAGAAAATTGGGTTTCAAGATTTTATATTGAACTTCAAAAAAACGGAGAACTCCTTAAGAATTATCAGATTACATTAAGTGATGATAGTCTAACGATTAATCTTAGGGCTTATGAAGATGGATCTTATTTTGATATGAGTGTTGTTTCTAATACGATAGAGGGGATGACCATTAATGCATCTACCGGTGGGAGTGGATCCACTTCATATGACGGGGTAGCCGTGATGGTTCTGGATAAAGATGGCATATTGCTCGGGGAGGACATCAAGCCAATCAATGATACCAATTTCATTGATTATGAAATCTCCGAGTATCTCCATGCACAGTTTGCAGTTCTTGCGCCCCCCAGGTTTATTTTAGAGGACTCAACTCATGGCTATATTTATTTATATGTTGACCTGGTAAAGAAATACCGGGTACTTGCCGGATATCATATCCCGGGATTGGTATACGTGAGTCTGTATGATAATTACCACTGGGCTATTTTCGGCGGATTATCCCGTGAAGGACTTATGGTATGGAACCAGGTGAGTGGTGGATTTTGGAACGATGCCAACAATAAAAAACGTTTTTTGACTTGGGGCCCCCCGGTCAAGAAGACCTCACGTACCAATCATGAATCGCTGTATTTCTTTACCCAGTACAGCGATGTCACCCGATATAATGTAAAAGTAAAGGCCTATTTGGCTGATAAAAGCAGTACCACTTTCGAGTTAACCCATATGATTTATTCAGCACAGTATGTAGTGCTGGAGATGATGGTAGGTTATGGACAGATTGGCATTGAAAGCCATACAGACAATCAGCCGGTGGTAAAATGGGATGTTTGGCTGGAGGATCAATTGTCTCGTATTCTGAGTGAAGTAAGGACCTTCCTGGTCGATGAAAAATTGTATGAATTTCCCCGGGAATTTGTATTCCGGAATTCGTTCGGGGTATATGATTACATCCGGTTTACCGGTAAAATTGAGAAGAATCTAGTCCACGACAGGGAAACTACCCAGATCGATCGCAACGAAGTGGAGACGTTTTACAACACTCCGGAGTGGCAAACAAAGATTCTCGAGCAGCAGATCTATAAGGGATCCTCAGGATGGGTATCGCATAAAACCATGGATGTTCTTCGTGATATGATGCTTTCTCCGGAAGTGTATGAAATCGTTAATGAAAAGCCTCTCAGAATAAGCATTACAACCAAAAAAACGAGCAAATATCTCAAGGATGGTGAATACTTATATAACCTGGATCTTGAATATCAACGTGCTTACCAGGATAATTTCTATTCTAATATCGAAGAACATAGTGCTCCTGATCCAATACCAGACCCTGATCCAGATCCCATGTCATGGGATTCTGAAGAAGTAACCTTTGATAGTGAAGAAGTAACCTTTGATCAAACTTTAAAATTATGAGTAAACAAACAATTTATCTTGGGGCGGTCGCCAATGATAAAACTGGAAATAAGCTTCGTGTAGGCGGCAATATGATCAATAGTAATTTTGATGAATTGTACTCGAGAAATCATGCCTGTTGCGGCAGTAAACAAGAGTTTCGCGATGCAATCATGGAATTTGCGGTTAAAGAACGTGCCTTATTGGAGTTCTTTTATGTTTCTAAAATCATTGCAGGGGCAATCTCCCCTTATAATCAATATTTGAGAGTTTATGAAGTCGATATCAATAAAGCTTCGAATTTAACCAGTGTGGGAACTCAGGTATTGAAATTCTATATCCAATCAATTCCATTGAATAGTCCGAAATCCAGTCCTGAAGTTGTTCCCTTAACTGGTGCACTTGCTTCCCCTCCGACTGATTTTTTTGGAGAAATCTGTATTGACTGGAGTAAATTTATACTGGGACAAACATATACCTGTGCAAATTGGCTTGAAGGAGGATTATATGTGGTGAATACGATAAAAGCAGCATCAGATCCAGGAGGAGATCCCGGGCCAGGATTTGAGTTACCCTATGGAAGCGGAACCTCCAAATTTAACATCACCGAGGCTGCAGTTATCGATGGCTCATTTAATCTTTACCTGGCCAGTCTTACAACGGGCGAAATTTCACTTGCCTCAGCGGATGTAATCAAGGGAAAAATCGATTTAAAGAATATTGCCGAAGTGGAGATTACAATCAATTGCATTTTAATCCCACCAATTGAATCAGGCCCGTCAACTCCCGCCTTGTTTGATGGATTGTATCAGCAAATTATAGTGGCTGCTTATAAGCAGGTCTCGTTTGAATTGTATCATGTTGAGAATCGTACATACATGACGATTGTTTCAGGAGATTATACCGGAGTTGAAGAGAAATAAAACAATAATGTAATTCACAATTAATACCGTAAAGTTATGTCAGCAATGATTTATGTATCCAAGGGCGTTTGTGCCAGGATTGATCCCACGGATGGATCGGTGATCTATCGCGGTTATCCTGCAGCAGGAACCACGTCTGAAGTTGCGCCTTCCTGGGCAATTTCAAGACAAACAGTTGATTCTGTATCCGGAGTCGTCTCACAGGAAGAATGGGTCAATGGCCGCCTGGAATGTGCCTGTAAATGGTGTTCCCGTGCCGATTACACGTATTCAATTCCTAAATAAAACAGAGCGATGAAAACACATTTCGATGTACTTATCGGTGATATCGTGCGCCATGCGCATGATCCCGAAGATATCACTGGATTGGCTGATCTGATGAAAGGCTTCCAGGGCGCTGTGGATGCCTCTGCTGGCACTTCAGGCTCTCCGATTGCAGCTCCCACCGCTACCGTATCCGGCTGGTGGATGATTACCAAAGGAGGATATATCCTGTTTAATTCTGTGCCCAATTTGTTTGAGACAGGGGATATGCTCATCTATACCCATTCCATGACCTCGTATTCCAGGATTGATACCAAAATGAATGACGCACAACTTGACATCACTTCTACTTTTACCAAATTTCTAAGCGGTTTAACTACGCAAAAAACGGTGAATGAGAAGATGGACAAGCTCATCACCGTGACAACCACGGCTCCCCTGGTGACTTCGGACGGTGTCAACGGGTATTTCGTGGGGTGTTTATGGCTCAATACAGCAACTTCAAAGGTCTACCTGTGTAAGGATATCACAACCGGTGCTGCCGTTTGGATTGATCTGACCTTAACCGGATCAGAAAGCGTAGCCGCTTACCGTGATTTTACGGACCAGGTAAGTGATCCTGTAGCTCCTGCTTCCGGGGCGCATCGTATGTTTTCGGATGCGAATGGAGTGATTTATGTCAAGGATTCTAACGGGGCCAAAATCATGCTCACTCCCGGGACCAAAATAAATCATATCGGCATTGCCGGTCAGATCGGGTATGGCGTTGGAATTTGTCCTCCGGATCTCCTGGCCGTTTACAATATGGCCAACAGCGGCAAAGAAATCCGTTCCATGAACGGGACATTCGATATCACCAGCGACAATTACGGGAACTATTATGTGACCCATGATGCATCGGTTTTGGTATGGATTCCGTATTTATGGGCTAAGATTGCCGTAGATAATACTGTGTCGACCAAGCCCGGAGGCGATTACGCTGATGAGGCCACGGCAAATGCAGCAGGGTATTTCATGCCCCGTGGGTTCATCAACGGAGGGTTGATCAAGCGTGGGGTGTTCCTGGATAAATATGCAGCTTCCTTAACCGGGATTACCGCTGCAGTACTGGATGCCTCGGGCAGCCTTGCAAACAATGGGATCCTGTCTTCCATTAAAAACGGGAATCCGATATCCTCCGATGGCGCTATGTTGCGTAAATTGGTTACCGCCAGTGACAACCTCTATGCCGGGGCCTTTGGCAATTGCCGTGCCAATGCACAGAGCCCGGCCAATGCCTACTATGGCGGCATTGATGCAATGAAATCACGCGGCAGCCAATACCATGTGATGACGGTGTTTGAACGCCAGATCCTGTGGATCCTTTCAAAGGCACACCAGGCTGCAACTGTTGGTACGAATTTCTGTGCCTGGAATGGTGTTTCGCCGTATGCCCCAAAAGGCAACAATTATTACGGGGTAGACTATAATGATTCAGGCTGCACGTTTACTGCATGTGATGACCAGTACTGGGGACCAAAAACAGCCCCGGGAGAAGCCCGCAAAACCGGAGGTGGAACTCCCTTTGCCAGGACTACGCATAATGGGCAGAATTCAGGTATTTGCGATATCAACGGGAACCAGTACATGTTCCTGATGGGATTAACCTGTATCGCCGAGAGCGCTCAGGCTATCTCATCCATTACCCGGGCATCCCAGTGCGTCATAACCATCCCCAATGCCTCAGCCTCCAAATCCAATTATGTCAATGGAAGGCCGGTGCTGATCACCGGGAGTCTGACCGGAGAATGGGCCACGCTTCTGAAGGATACCTTATTTACCATCAGTGATCTTTCAGGCAATACCTTCAAGATTAAAAACAAGGCCGGAACCTACGTGGATACCTCAGCGCTTACCGCTAATTACGCATCCGGACTGAGTTCCACCACCGGAAAGTTCTATGTGCTCAAGGAATCTGTGGACGTGAAGGATATCACCTCAGGGGTTTCTCTTTCTACCGACCATTGGGGCGCTACCGGCGTAGCAGCCATGTTTGATGAAGTATTCCCCGATTTCTGCGGATCATATGTTGAAAGGGTTGGATCGGGCAGCAATCAGGTATTCTCATGTGAAACCAATCGCACGGCGGATGCTTATAAACTTTCTGCTGCATTGTTATGCATGAATAAAAATTCATACGACGGATCGGGAGCAACGGCCCAGGGTAACGACTACTATATTGTCTATATACTCGATAATATGGCGCCTCTCGCGTTCTCCAATTGGGCTAACGGTTCGTCTGCGGGCGTGGGCGCGTCCAATTTGGCTAACTCTCGTACGTATGCCTACAGCTTTGTTTCCGTTCGCGGCGGCCTTTATTTGTTGTGATGTCGTGGGAGAGCGATAGCGATCCCACTCCATTTTTTGTTCTTTGAAATCTTGAAAGAGTTTGTGTTTTCTTCGAAAATGGGTACATTTGCTCACTTTCAACTCATCCAGCGTGTCAGAATACCTTCTGATTGAAAAGAAAATCCGCGACATGATTGTCTACAACAACATCATGCTGAAACAGTTTCCAAAGCATGAGAAATACTTGTTGGCGGGAAAAATCAGAGAAATGGGATATGACTTGTTGGAACTGGCCGTTGCGGCAAACAAGAAGTACATCAAAAAGACAACCTTCACCGAGTTGGATGTCAAACATGAGGTACTTCGCCAGATGATCAATCTGGCCTTTGAGCTTCAGTATATCGATGCCAAAAAACATCGGGTAAGCCAGCTCAAGGTGGACGAAGTGGGCAAGATGTTGGGAGCCTGGATACGAAGTGAAGAAAAAGGGTAACATTTGATAATGTGATGGCGCCTCTCGCGTTCTACAATTGGAATAACAATTCGAATGCGGGCGTGGGCGCGTCCAATTTGAATAACAATCGAACGAATGCAAACAGAAATGTTTCCGTTCGCGGCGGACTCTGGATACACAATGAATGTTGAAAGTGGCGGCCTTAAGGGGCCGTCGATGTATATTCCAAAGGGAATGTTATCCTTGTCTGTAAAGACAGAAATCCAAGAGCGTGGTCATTCTAGTAGCACTGTGCGAACGTCTGGCCACCTCGCTTTTAGACCATGAAACGAGCAGGAAGATTAAAAAAGCAGTGGTGTAATTATGAGGTTCTGCTCGAGGCTTGGTACCAGGTAAAAGAGGATAAATCCTGTTTCTATTCGATTCTCCATTATGAACAAAATCTGGCGGTCAACTTATCCCTTCTTTTGGAGAGGTTGGAAAATGATAGTTATGAACCTCAGGGACTGCGAAGGTTCTTTGTTCATGATCCAAAGACCCGCCTGATTGAAGCTCCTTGTTTGGAAGACCGGATTGTGCAGCATGCCTTGCTGATTGTGATTCGCCGTTTGGTTGAACCTCATTTTATTGATCAGACCTTTGCCTGCATCAAAGATCGGGGCACGCATGCCGCAAGTGATCTTCTGGTATCCAAGTTGGTGAATTACAAGAATCAGGGGTATTACCTAAAGGTTGATGTTGAAAAATTCTTCTATTCAATCTCTCACCAGGTGCTAGGGCAGCAGTATAGGAAGTATATTAAGTGTATCTATACCCTGGAGTTGATCGAGAAGTTTCATAAAAATCAACAGGGCATCGGCCTGCCTCTGGGCAATGTGACTTCCCAACTGGGAGCAAACCTGGCCTTAAACCCGATTGATCACTTTATCAAACGGGAGCTTAAGATCCGGCATTATGTCCGTTACATGGATGATATGATTCTGCTTTCCTCGTCCAAAGATCAGTTAAGGGATGCTAAACGCAGGATCATCGTGGAGATTGATAAGTTGCAACTCAATGTCAATGCGAAAACCAAAATTTCAAAAATCAGTCACGGGATTGATTTTGTAGGGTATCGTACCTGGTACAATCGCCGGTTGATCCGTAAACGGTCCTTGTATAAAATAAAACGCAAGCTCAAACAAGATGCTAATCTAAATCGGGTTGCTTCGTTCATGGCTCATGCCATGCACACCAATTCGCTAGTGTATGTGATTAAGCAAATTTTACAGGTGGCTCCTGAGCATCGCCCTTTTATTGAAAACTGGTATCGTAAACATTTTAAATCAAAAAAATCATGAAATACTTTCTTTCCAAAACCGTAACGACCGAGTTTACTACTCTTTCGTTTGTTGCCCCCCCTTCATCTATCAATGATGACAGCGGGATTGTTCATTATTGTTTTGACCGCAGCGAGGAAAATGAACTCCACGGCATAGAATACCAGGGAGAACTCGATGTACAGACCATCCTGGATATGCAGCATAGCGAATGCGAGGTGGTAGAAGTTCCGTTTGCCACGGTAGAGCAGCGGTTGAAGGAATGCCGTTTTGCAAGCGAAATTAATGATGAAACCGTAGCTTCGATCCGCAGTCATTATTCGATAGATGATGAGCTGAAGGTGATGAAACTTGACAAAACTGATCAGCAGTATGTGGATCTGATGGTCTGTATTGACAGTTGCCGCTCCGATGGCAATGCAAAAAAAATTACTCTTGGATTAGTCCAAGCTTAAATCATGCTTTCACTTCGAGTCAATAATTTCGCACTGGACCTGGGAGATACCATCAGTATCTCCTGGGAACTTCGCTCGCCTATGTTTTATGATGCCGGCAGTAGGAGTTATCCCTTTCAATTTCCTTCGACCCTCAATAATCGAAAGATACTGGGCTATCGAAACCGGATTGAGGGTACCAACAGCATCTATGATGAATTACCCTGTGCCTTAGCGTTCAATAATGTTGATTTGTTCCATGGGGTCTTAAGGTTTACCATTGCCAACAAAGACCATTATGAGGCGGTTGTTTATCAGCGTGAAGGGGATCTGAATTATATGGCTCAGAAGATGATGCTGGGTGATTTTAATTATGGTGCGCTGAATTTCGGAAATGAGGATCTGGGCTTGGGTAATGCAAACCTGATTTATGATCAGGATCCATCCCTGTGGTATTACCCTAACCAATTGCGCGGGTACCCGATGATCTCCAATGAAAATTATTTTGATCCTCCCACGGATGAGGAGGCCCGAAAGTTTTATAATTTCAGGGTACCTCCGTATTATTGGATGAGCGGGTATACAGATCCTTCCGAACCCTATGTGAATATTCCTTTTGTGTTTCTTCGCCATGCCTTTTCTACGGTGATTGCAGGTTTGGGGTATACTCTCAATGATCTTCTCTTTACGTCACACCCGGATTTAAGCAAGCTGATTATTTATAATTCGCTTTCCAATAATAATCTCTGTCAGGAATTTACCTACACGATGAGGGATTGTTTTCTGAACCTTCATCTTCCAAAGATCACTGTGGCAGATTTTCTCCTGGCTCTGGAAAAATACTTCAATGCCCGGATGTTTGTCCAGGACTTGGAAAAGACTATTACCATGGTCCCATTGGATAAGATCGTGGATGGGATCGGGGATGTGATTAATTTTGACCGGGGACTGATCAGCCGATCGATTGAACTCTTTGACCAAGATCCCATTACCGGTTTTCAGTATGCTATGGACCTGGACACTGCTGATTCGCATTTAAAACTTTGGACCGACCAGAGTGAGTATTACAATAAATGGATGAAGCCTCCGGTGGATACGGTTTCCACACTTCCCGCCTGGCCTCACGCCATCCCAGGGGATGTTCGGTTCGTGTTGGAAAACGGCAAGTTTTACCGGTTTTTTATTAACAAGACCTGGTATCAGGATCCTTCCATCGCTGAGGTTGATATCGCTCATTATTATTATAAGAAATACGGGGATGCGATTTCCATTCCGCTTTCCTCGCTTAAATGTGCCTATCCGGCCTTGGGATCCTATTTTATAACTGATTGCGGGAACCAGCAGAAGGATTGGGCGGATATCAAATTCCGCATCCTGTTTATGGATCATATTCCTGTCCCTCACACATCCCCTGCAATCTATATTCCTATGGGCACCGATCATACGTCCAATTTCAATCTATGGATGCAGGGAACCAACAATATGTTTGACAAGTTTTTTAAGAAAACCTGTGATTTTTATTTATATACCAAACCCGTCAAGGTCCAGCGTATCATGACTCTTCAGGAGATCAAGGGATTGGATTTTACCCGTAAATATATGATGGATTCGGTCAAGTATCTGCTTCGCCGTGTTCAGCTTACCTTTAAGAAAGACCGGATTTCACCGGCTTTGATGGAATGTCAGACGGTGAATTAATCTCCCCTGCAGTTTAATTTCTTTTCATTTTCTTATCTTTGCCCTGTCGCATAATTCATTTCCTTTTGTTGGAGCTGAGGCTTACCCCGGTAGAGATAAGGGGAAGCCTTGTCACAAACAGCTCCTTTGGGGATGGGTGTGCGACAGCTACCGGGGTTATTTCTTAAGCCTTTTAGATATGTCGCAATCGTCATTTGAAGAGATCTTCGCAAAGTTCAAAGAAAATTTTCCGCCCGTTACCTCTCCCTCTGAGGCCACACTCATGCTAACGACCCAGGAATTCAGTGAGATGATCCAGCATTTGGATGAATCCGCTACGATTCCTGAAGGGGGAATGTTCAGTTTTTTGAAAGCTCAGGGTTATACGTATCACCCAAAGGAATATAATGAGACGGTGACGTTTTATTGGCTTTTAAAATCCTTATAAGCGAGGAAAACTGTTGATAAATTCATCACTTACGGTCCGTCGAAATCGTTCCAGATATTTCTGTGTCTCATCCAGGGAACTATGTCGGTTCTGCAACTGCAGATCCCGAGTGTTGGCCCCGGCTTTCAGTGCTAGTCCGTTACCGGTATGTTTTAAGGCATAAATGGTTTTGCTGATGCCAAAAGTATTTGCGAATTCCCTCCACTGTTCGAAAATTCTGTTAGCCGATGCCTCCTTGCGATTACGTTTTAAATGATTCCCAAAAACGTAATAATTCATTGGAAAGTGCAGATCAAGCTTCTTTATTGCCTGTTTTAACTGCGGGGGAACGATAATGGTTTCTGTCTTACGGTTTTTGGTGACCTCTCCGCCCAGAGTAAGTTGATCATCGAGGTATATCAGGTGGCTCACCCTTAATCTGACGATCTCCTGGGGACGGATAAAGCAGGTAAAGACCATCAGGGCGATCACGTAAAGGTCATAATTGTAAGAGGGAAGTTGCTCGGAAATAATTCTGAGTTCCTCTTTGGTCAGTGCATTGATGGCTGTTTCTTCGGTAGGAAGTTCTTTTATCAAAGCGAAGGGATTAACGTCAATGTATTGCCGGCGTATCACGAAATTGAAAAACGTACGCACGGCCTGCAGGATATTATTGAATGTGCGGTTGGATCTCTTTGTTTCTTCCAGCACATGATCCATGTACGCCTGGGCATGGGTGTAGGCGAAGGATTCCACCTCGATGTTCACCAGGTGAGATGTTTCAAGGTAGGCGCGAAAATGCTTCAGGTATGATTTATAACTGCAATATGACCGATTGCGCAGCGTGGTCTTTTTGATCTTTAGGAATTCATCGATCGTAAGGATCAGCGGCGAGAGGCTACGGTTTTGTTGGACAAAGGGGTTGAATCCCTTACGTAGTTTAAGGTTGATCTCCCTGATCAAGGCCTTGCCACGTTCGTAGCGTTGGGCCCGGGTAAGAAGTTTTTCCGAGATCCAGATCCGGAATCTTATAAATTTTCCTGTTTCGGAATCTTTGAAATAATAAAAAACGAACCACCTCTGGGTAATATCCCCATCGGCATCGAAGAGTTTTGCGGTCTTGAAGTTGCTCATTGGAGTTGGAATTTTTGCATCAATCCAACAAATCCTATGTTTTCGCAGTCAAAACCCTTTGTCTCAGTTTGTCTCAAACTGAACTGGCAAGAGTCGGAAACCCTTGCCAGTATTGAGATGTTTAATTTTAGTTGCGGGGATAGGACTTTACACCCTATAAATGTATATTGATTTTCAGACATTTAGATTTTGGGTTTTAGCCATTTTAGGGGGTGAAATATTGATATTTGTCTCAAAATTTGTCTCAGTTTTTGCCTCAGTTTTTATTAATTTTTGAATGGAATAGAAGATGGTGTTTAAAGTCGTGTAATTATATCGGCAAAACCGTCTGCATTTTCTATCTCAAAATTGTATGAAGAAGGACTATAGTCTGAATTTTCAATAATGTAAAATTGTACTTTACCACCTTCTTTCAGTAATTCAGTGAGTTGTCTTGAACTTTTTTCATTTAGTAATATTCTATCAGTCGAATTTATTTCATATATAGTTATAGGATTTGATGATTTAGATTTTACTTTGATCGAATAGCCCTGGTAAGAACTTTTTTTAACTGGATTATTCCCTTCGTATTCAAATAACATTATTGATATTCTTTCAGGATTATCGATTAATATTCTAACTTTTAATTTTGAATTCTCAGTGGCGCTATTGCTGAAGGTACCAAACAGATCATTTGGTGTTGTTATGTATCGTTTCTTTGTGCTTTCGCCAAACTCATCTACATATTTAAATATTTGCCAATTAAGTTTTGGGGAATACTTAAGAATTGCTAATGAATCGGATAACTGAATTGAATCTTTAATTCTTTTTTCTTCTATTAATTGACTTTGATTACTACCACAAGAAAATAATCCCAATAAAATCAAAATATTTAGGGTGTGTTTCATAATAATAAAATTGAGAGAAATGAAACTTATATATAAATGATGAGTATAATGTTATATTCCTGTTATGGGGATATGGGGCGCACTATGTACCACTCGCAACCAATTTCTCTTTTTCAGGTTTTGTTTCTTCTGCCTTTGTGTATTGTCTTAACATAATATTTAAATGTTTGACGGTTTCTTTTCCAATAGAAAGTTCCTGTTTTAATTTATTTATTTCAATTTCCTTTTTTTTCTCGTAACTGATATTTTTATCATTTATGATGTTTAATTCATCTTCCCACCAGAAACTCATTGGTAATTCCAATGCCTTCGAAATAGCTTCGAGCACTACTACTTTCAGAGTTTTATTCTGAACAGCAAGCCTGAAGCCATCCACCTTCATTCCTGAATATTTTGGAATAAAATATTTCAGTGAATAATTTCTGTTTTTAATTACCTCCTCTATTTTGTTGAAATC
>Ga0208102_1000408_pt1 | contig 14970 bp, 18 predicted proteins | sample CryBogmetaGMA17M_FD_184549 | JGI IMG/M metagenome (GOLD analysis project Ga0208102, IMG submission 184549) | Freshwater microbial communities from Crystal Bog, Wisconsin, USA - MA17M (SPAdes) | ecosystem: Environmental > Aquatic > Freshwater > Lake | place: Crystal Bog, Wisconsin, USA...
TTGCTCTCTTTGAAAGTACAATTTTACCTTATTCTATAACATTATAAAAAATCAGCACCCTTTTGCAACCGAGGTAGCGCCATGTTTAGCCAAGTAATTCCAAATGCTGCCTGCGGTCAAGCCGACGCGTTCATACGGGGGTGTTTCCGGCGTCACAGCAACAACGGGTTTGGGAGTTGCGACGGGTACTTTTTTAGTGGATTTTTTAACGGGACTGGTTTTTTTAGGCGCTATTTTAGTTGCTGCAGTCGTAATGGACTGTTCAGCATTTACTTTTGGCGTTGGTTTTTCTGGGGTGGTTTTTGATTTTTTCATAATGAGATAAATAATATAAAAGACAAAAATTAACAGGAGCCATTCATACATAAAGGGCTCTCCTTTACGTTAAAATATTTTACTCGCGTTTCGGAAGAAAAGTAATAGCGGACAGAGGGGTATTTCCGATTTTTGTCGACTTCATCCCGGGTGACAGGGCTTTGATTTCACGAGAGATCATCGAATAAAGCGCCGGGATCCATTGCGGAAGCGCTTTGGCGTCAGCTTCCAGAGGATAGGCTCTGGGGTCATGCGGTGCAATCACGACTTTTACATTTTCGGCACCGACTTGCGCAGTGAGGACGAAAAGTTCTTCTATCGCTTCATCGCCCATGGCCAGGCAACCAATGGAGGCGGCTTTGCCATGGATGAAAATATCAGAACCCGGTGCGGTGCGCCCCTCTTGTCCGGCATGGAAGAGGTCGAATTCGTTGGGGTAATTTATTTTCATCGACAAGTGATAATGGCTGTTGGGATTCAGCCCCTCAATGCGGTAAATGCCTTCCGGCACCTGTTTGTCGCCTTGGCGTAATTTGGGGCCGGCCATGCCGCTGGCGGCCTTGATATCATAGTCGCGAATGAAGCGGAACTCACCGGTGCCCCGGGCCCATAGTTCCAGTTTTTTTTCCTGTTTCAAGGCAATAAAGGTAACTTCCCGGGGAGGATAGGATACGTTGGCCTTGGCGAAATAGGGGGTGAGTTTTCGCGATGTGTAGGCGCTGTAATCTTGCAGAATATTATCCACAGTTAATTGGCCGGGCAGACGGGGAGGCGGGATGTAAACCATTTTTGGTAGAGGTTGGGCTTTGGGTTTGACGGTGGCGGTGCTGACGGGCTTGTGCACGGAGCACCCGCCGAGCAATCCTGTCAAGATCAAGCCAGTCATGATTAGGGTTGTTGATTTCATAATAGGCGTTGGAAATGAAGTGAGAATCTGCATAGTTTACGTAAAATCGTTACCGGTTTGCAAGTTTCAGAGCCTTCGCATTGAGCAGGGTTATCCTCCTTGAGGATAAGAGGGTCAGGATTCGTCGTTTAGGACTTGCGAGGCTTCAATCAGCGCGGTGGTGCAATGACGAATTTTACTGGTATCAAAACCTTTAATGACTTGCCGCAGTTCCGTGATGCGCTCCCTGATCATTGCTTCCTCGGCTTCGCTAATCCGGTTGTAATACTCGTTTAGCGAGAGTTCTATTTCAGAGGCAAGGACTTCGGCAAGGTTGCGCACGTCCGCCAGTTCATGCAACTGGTGTGCGGCACTGGCATACTCGTCGGCCTGTTTTATCATACGGCTGATTTCAGCCTCGCTAAGGTTTGAGTTCCCTTCGATTCGTATTGCCTGTTCATTGCCCGTGATGACGTCTTCGGCCTTCACATGGATGATGCCATTCGCATCAATGTCAAAAGTGACATCAATCTCAAGTAAACCGCGTCGTACCGGTGGAATATCAACAAGTCGGAACGTGCCCAGCGATTTATTAAAGGCCGCCATCTCCGACTCGCCTTGGAGGACATGAATTTCTACCGATTCCTGGTTGTCCTCAGCCGTAGTGAAGGTCTTTATCTTTCGGGTCGGGATGGGGGTGTTTCTCTCAATCAATTTTGTAAAGACGCCGCCCTTGGTTTCAATTCCTAGTGACAGCGAGGTGACATCCAGTAGTAAAACATCTTTGACTTCGCCGAGTAAAATGCCAGCCTGAATTGCGGCACCGAGGGCGACGACCTCGTCCGGGTTGATGTTTTGGTGCGGTTCTTTGCCGATCAATTTTTTAACTTTATTCTGAATAGCCGGCATACGAGTCATGCCGCCAACCAGCACAATGTGATCAATGGAGCTGGGGCTTATGTTTGCATCGGCAAGTGCCTGCATAAGAGGACCTACGGTACGGGCGATCAGTGGAGCGCACAGATCGTTTAATTGTGCACGGGAGAGTTCGAGACTCAGGTGCTTGGAGCTAGTGATAAATGGCAGGTTAACGGGTGTCACCAGCAGGGTTGAGAGTTCAATCTTGGCTTTCTCTGCGGCTTCGTAAAGGCGCAACAGGGCAATGGGGTCGGCGGCTAAATCTATTGCTTGCTCACGTTTAAACACATCGATAAGCCAATCGACAATCGCTTTATCAAAATTATCGCCACCCAGATGGTTGTCTCCATTGGTCGCTTTTACCTCGAACAGACCGGCACCGAGATCAAGGATTGAGACATCAAAAGTGCCACCGCCCAGGTCGAAAACCAGAATCGTTTGGTCATCTGCCTTATCTAATCCGTAGGCGAGTGAAGCCGCAGTAGGTTCGTTGATAACCCGTAAAACAGTCAGCCCAGCTATTTTTCCGGCATCCTTGGTGGCTTTGCGTTGAGCATCGTTAAAGTAAGCAGGAACCGTGATGACGGCTTCAGTCACACTTTCGCCAAGATAGTTTTCGGCATCCGTTTTCAACTTTTTGAGAAGCATTGCACTGATTTCTTGAGGAGTGTACCGCGTACCATAAACCGTGATGATAACTTCACCGTTAGCGCTTTTTTCAACAGGGTAGGCAACGACTGCCATTTCCTCTGAAACTTCGTCCCACTGACGCCCCATGAAACGTTTGATCGAGGTGAAGGTGGTGTGCGGATTGTTGAGTTGTTGCTGCTTGGCAGGTGTGCCGATGAGTCGGAGTCCCTCTTTGGTAAAGGCGACCACGGAGGGCGTTGTCCGTTCGCCCTCTGCGTTCGGGATAATAATCGGTTCGCCGTCGACGAGTACCGCCATACAGCTATTCGTTGTGCCAAGATCGATGCCGATAGTTTTGTTCATGCCGAATTTTTAGGGGGCTGTTTACGCGCCAATACTGCGCCCTTGGTATCAACGATAAACGCTTGCTCGACGGCTTCTTTGGCGAAGGATATTTCAGTGGATGGGTTCGCTTCTCCAAACCCCGGCAAACTCTGACAATACGCTCTCACAATATCGTAAGCGGCGACCACGGCTTTGGTGGTTTGCACCTCTTGCGGATTATCAGGATTTCTATCGGGATGATGAGCGAGAATTAACTGCCGATAGGCTGATTTTATGGTTTCCCAAGAAGCTTTCTCCGGCAACTGTAATATTTTTCTGGCCTTGTCCACCATCGCAAAGTTGCCTTGATTTAATTCGATATTAACAAAACTATACGCTGGCAGAGGGCCTATATAACGAAACGTTAGCAGCTCTTCAAACTCTGTTGCTGCCAAGTCCACGGCATCGTCGAACAGTGATTCCTTGCCTTTTTCAACCAGATAACTGCGGTTAAAAATCATGGCTTCGGTTTTTAGGGGCGCGTCCGAGTAATCTTTTGAACAAGGCGACAGATGGTCATGAATAGCGGCAACAAAGTTTCTTTTTTTTATCTCGGCCGCTTCAAAAAGCAGTCTGCCGGTCTGTACCGGATCTGCACTTGCCAACTCGGGGTTATCTTTTATAATCGCCTGAAGTATCTTGGGTAATTCCCAGGAAACCTGGATGACCAGTTCCATCGTTCCTTTAAGTTTATCAAGGTAGGTTCTTAGTTGGATGTATGCCTGCTCCAGAACCTTTTCAACGTCTTGAAGGCTGTTTGCTGTAAAGCCGAATTTGAGTGGCAACATGCCGTTGCTGCCGCTCTTTTTAAGAAGAAATTCATTGACCTGTTGATAGGTTAAAAGATACGCCTGATGACTCTCTTTTTGGTCGGTCGATGCGTCTCCTAAGGAGAAATCAACATCAATGGCACTCACAACAGCGGCAATATCTCGATAACAGACCATTTCAAGGGGCGCTGCATTAATGCCGCCCGCCTGGAATTCAGCCAAACTTGGCATAGCGGACGAATTATCGATAGTCGCATAAATAAAATAGTTTACTTTCATACAGGGTGCTCCAGGTCTTTTGTCATGAGGTTGCTTAAGCCCAATTTATTGAACAGTTGCTCAACAAAATCAGCCTTCGTTAGTGCCATGCCTTTAACACTGCTTGAGAAAAAATTAGGACTGAAGTGCGTGGCGTCGTACTTTTGATGCTGAGCAAAGAGTGTTTATTTTACACCGATGCCAAGTTGTATCAATGATAGTGCCACACAATACCGTAACAGGGACGTGTTGCCGGATTGATGGCAAGAAAACGGTAGTTTTTTATACTATCTAATGCTTGATTTCGGGAATTTCAGCGATAACAAACACTAGGAGGCTGTCCGAAAATAGGAACCGTAGCGAGGGGAAGCCATTTTGAGTCAGATTTTTTGATCATTTGAGGCGAATAGTTATTCTATTTAACGAAAATGAGCGGAAAATCTGGCCGAAATGACTTTTTCGCAGTAGGTTTTCTATTCTCGGACAGCCTCCTAGGCGTATTCGCCGCTAGGCAATCCATCATATACGAAGCCTTGAACCTGACTTCCACTTGCATTTTTCCAAGCTGGGAGTTTCTAATCCAAGCCTACAGTGAAGGGACTCTATTGATTAAAAAACTGCAACAGTAACGGCTAGCAGCATATCCAAAGTAAGTTTTTACTTTTCATCATTACAATCACCTATTCAAACGCATTACAAAAATAAAAATTCCTGCAGATTTTAAAAAAATCTTAGATAGGTCTGGTTTATTTTTGTGATTGCTATATAATTACCAGCTTACCAAAGATGTAGATGCCTCGGTGGCGAAATTGGTAGACGCAAGGGACTTAAAATCCCTCGGCTGTGAGGCCATGCCGGTTCGATTCCGGCCCGAGGCACCATTAAAAATAAGGACTTAGGCTTTTAGCCCAGTCCTTTTTTTATGCCTGAATTTCAAAAGGCGCACTGAAGGCGCACTTTTAAAAAAACACCCGCAACAACTGCCAGCAATTCAGGCATAAAAAAACCGCATTGGCTGCGGCTCTGTGATTGCAGGTGCTTGTATTGCTTCAAGGCATAAATTGCCTATTTGTTGATAATGGGCTGCTCCCCCTGCTCGGATTCTTCATCCCCTTCAGGCGGCGGCTTGCCTATCTCTTTTTGCCATTCGTCTTCTGTTTCTTCCGAGCCATACGCATCGGTAATAATTCCATAATCTGGCACATACTCAATATCTGGCCCATCCTGTTTTTCAGCCGCTGCCCTTTCTTCCCTATCGGCAATTATTTTTTTAACAACTTCGCAAGCTTTTTGCCCTATTTCTTTTATATCAGTAGCTGATAATGTCATTTATATCATCCCAGTATTCGTTAATATTTTCGGGGGTTATTCTTCTTCCTCGCCATCCTCATATACTGGCGGCGGCTTGCCTGCTTGACCGCCCCACTCTGCGTAAGTTTCTTCCGGGCCAATAACAGATGTTATGATTCCATAATCAATTTCCGAAGCCAGTTTTATAGCGAGCTTTGATAATTTCTCCGATTCGTGTTGTGGGGCATCAATAAACGCCTGTAGCACCTTTTCATCAATCCGTAGTTGCGATCTGGTTGTTACAGAATTGAGAATTGTCGCCTTTAGTTGTCCACTTGCTACCAATCGACGGATTGTTGCAGGGTGAACGCTCAATTTTTCCGCTGCCTGTTTGGTATTTAACATTGCCATGATCTTTCCTGTTGTTTATTTATGCTCGCTAAACATTACTATTTTAATTACATAAGTCAACATAAAAAACATAAGTTATCATAAAACACTAATCGTTAGTCTATACAAGACTACCCGTTAAAACTGTAAAGCCTTTAAATACGTGGCCTGTAGACTAGCAAATTATTTTTGTTCCGGTTTGGGTACGCCTACGGGTACACTTTAAAATGTGGCTGTTGATTTTTACGCCCGTTATCGGCTGTTTGGCATTGGCAATGGTTGCCAGAATACTAGGCATAAAATACCCGCTTGGCTAATCCGTGGGTTGCCGGGATTCCGGTAGGATTTCATACATTTCATTAAGCCCCTGTAGCCCCTGCCCATAAAAATCACTAAGGTTTTGGGCGCGTGTAACCCAGACAAGCGGCACATCCTCCCCGTAAAATTGCCCTATCGGTCTGGACCAGTATCCGTCCAGCTCTTGATTTTTAGCGATCTCCAATTGTTCAAGTCTGATTTTTAGGTTCACGCTTGCCCTCCAATATCTCGATTCGTTTTATCATGTCATCAATTTCAAGCAGTTTTGCCTGTGACGCCAGCGCAGTAATTAACCCGCTACCAATATCCGGCGGTACTTTCCCGCTCATGGTTGCCTTGATTATTTCGTTGCCTTGCTCGGTAAGCGTCTTTTTAACGGGTAAATTTATCGGCATGGCTTCGGGTTTCAGTACGGGCACGCATCGACTAAGCAAGCTGTTTGCCGCGCTTATATCGCCGCTTAAAGCTGATTCAATCAGCATTTGGATAATTTCGGGCATGGCTTCGACTATCGCCTTCCTGAGTAATATCGTGGCGGTTTTGTTTGGTGGTCTGCCTTTCGGGTTTCCGCTTTTTCCTGTCTCGAATTTTTTGGTCGGCATCTTCTGTTTCGGCTCTGTTATAACAGACGTTTAATCACTATATTAAACCTAACCATTATCCATGGGGTCGTATTCATCAACAAACCTTGCTTGCTGATCTGAATTACGCACCTTTTTTGATACGTTCTCATGATCTGTTGGCATTGGCTCGAAGGTTACACCATGTTTTAGGTAATGCTTGGCGGCTTCACTCAATCCATGCTGATCTAATGGAATTATATTTTTGTTATCCAATGGCTTCATAAATATCGACGGTGTTAAGCATTAATTGCGTGTCATTTAACAGTTTTTCCCAGATAACGATCTGATCTGCATTCGGTGGAAAATCATCACGCACCATCAAAGCAATGGCTTGTTCTATTAATGCTTTTTTATAGCGATCCTGTGCGGTCTTATGGGCTTCATCAGCGATAACCCGGCTTTCCATGTGATTGATTTGTTCCTGCAATGCCTTAACCCTTGAAGCTTGTGCAGTTTCCCGCTTCTGTAAGTCAACGATGGTCTTATCCATTCCGTTTGCTATAGATTCACGGGTATTTTTGATTGCTTCTATTTTTTCTAATTGCGCGGATTTCAGCTTTTCTTTAGTGCGGGTTAATTCTTTTTTGAGTTCTTCGGACACCTTTTTGGAATCATCCACATAAACAATTTCCGGCTGCGGGTTTTTAGTTTGGCGAAGATTAAAGTTACGTTTTTCTGATTCTTCCAGTTCTTGTCTTTTTTCCAATGCCTGTTGTTTCCAGTTCAATGCGCGTTGCTTTTCTTCTTTGAGTGATTTTTTTAACGACCTGATTATTTCGGTAGATTCCTTTTGATTGCAGTCTTTTAATTCTTCACGCACAGCTTCACGTACTTCAGGCTCGAAGGCTAATAACAAGACTTCGCTATCAATGTTCAAATACCCATTTGAATGGGTATTTGATTTAGCAATTGCCATATACTTTTGGCATTGGCTTATTTGCATAGGGATATTAGCCCCAATCCACTGCCCAAACTCCCCGTGGGGCAGGCTTGCTTTAATCAGGTTCAGCTCATTTCCGAAAGCAATCAAACTGCTACCCGCCTGATTCAAATACATCAAGGCTTTGGTTTTGTGTTCATTTATCGTTGTTATTTCTGTGCTATTGCCGCCTACTTGGTGGGTTGGTTTGCTCATTTTAAAACTCCAGACTGTCATTGTAGAATGACTTTGAGTTATTGCCATTTGAAGAATTACCCGCCTGATTATCGTTTTTCGACGACAATCGCTTATTTTGCATCACTATTAAAACGATCAAATCGCGTTCCTGAATACGCAACATGGCATCATTCAAGCTTTCCTCGGTGTCGATCTTTGTCATTAGTCTAAAGTTAAATAATTCTTGGTGGGTTACAAGTTCATAAATGCCCGGTGCTTTTTCGGCTTGCCTTAAGATTAAAAGTTTCTGTTTCATTTTGGTTTTCCTATTCTATTTTTTCCCTGAAAAACCCTAGACTATGAACCGCGTAAACCGCTAAAACTACTTTACGCGGTTTACGCGGTGGCTACTCTAGGCATTTTCAAATAATTTTGGATTCATGTAATAAACTTGTGCGGGTGGCCTTCCAGTCATTGATCTGGGTTTCCGTTGCATGATTAACCAGTTTTCATCTACTAAAATCTCAATAGCTGCTTCCACTTTTTGTCGATCTTTGAGACCATGCCAACCTTTATGATAAACATCATGGGTAGTAAATGGACTGGGTAAGGACTTGGTTTTTACCTTGCCAGCCAATCTAACCGCCGCCGTATGTTCTGGACTCTCGACCATCGCATAAATACGCCGCGCGTGGGTTTCCAGATACTTACACCAATCAACGGCCAATCGTGCCGCCTTGCCGCTTACATTGCCCTCCGCTTTGCCGTCTGCAATATCAATACAATGGAATATCAAGGCTAATGAAGGCATCAGGGAACGATACTTCCACATATTAAAGGATTTTCTTCTTGTTGAATCTTGATGGTTTGTAAGTCAGTAAGCCAATGATTAAAAACTTCCTGCCCGTCATCATCAAATCGAAAGTATGGCCGTTCGTCATACTCTCCCTTGATTGCCCCATACTGGATAAAGTCCAATTCAGCCAATGCCTTCATAATATCGAAAGCCCGTTGTTTTTCGGTCTTGTCGGGCTTGGTGTCGATTAACTCCCATGCTTGGGGTTCATCCGGCCAGACTGCAAGCTGTAAGCGTTGAATTAAACCATCATTATTCCCTTTGTTGGTTTGGTACAAGTAACGCGCCAACTTGTCTGGCTGTATGCCTCCAAGTAGGCTTATACAAATGCTTTTAGCATCCGTTATGCCCCGGCCTATTTTGACATCCGTATAGGATCCATCACCATGCCAGCCTTCCAGAAAGTAGGCGCGTTCGTCTGCCCCGTCCTCTCTATCCCACTTCACAAGCAACCCGGTTAATTCATCACGAAAAACTAAAATACCGCGTTCATTCTGGACTTGTAACAGTGTCATAGACTGTATGCTGGTTTCATTGGTTTTGAATAGTCGCCGGGTGGCTTCGGGTTCGGTGCTTTGGCTTAAGTCCAGATAATCAGCTTTTAACTTTTGAATATCGTCAGAATTAACCACCTTATCTTTACCCGCACCTTTCGCAGCCGTGGATAGTTGCCCCTTTACCGCATCAATCATGGCTTTATTTGCCAGTCCATCAAATTCAGCCCCGGCCTTATCCTTCTCGAATAGTTCCCCGTATTCAGCCTGTAGACGTTCCAATAAATTCATGGGTTCTTTCATACTGGGTGTTTTCAGAACCACCGAAGGCCGCCCGATACATGCCCCCCATACATTAGGGATAACTTCCCAATCATCCAACCGCTTAGGCTTAATGGAACAAGCCGCGCAAATTAAAGAACCAACAATAACAAGGCTTGATACCGCTGCAAAGTCTCCCGGTGTCTGCATCCTGTGGCTAACATCTGCCAACCATGCCCGGAACGGTTCTGGTATCAATTCAGTTTGTAAGGCTTGCACTGGTAGGGTGTCGGTTTCTATCTTGTTGGGATTTTCCCACTTGAAAACACTACACCCCCCACTGTCTAAAGTGTCTAAACCCCATTCTTTCGGTATTGGTTCGGCCTTTTGAATCTCTGTTTTTAACTCATCTTTCAGGGCTTTGTGTAAGGCTTCCGGTATGGGCGCGTAACCGTCCCAATCATTTATCCAGCCTTGCAACCAGTCCACTACATCCCCTTTATCGCCTAGTCCTTCCAGTCTTACCACTTTTATCTGTGGTGGCTCTGGTAGTGCTATCCATGCCCCGTAAACATCCTTTATGTAATGCTCTCCGGGTTCGTCATTGTCTGGTAGCAAGTAAACCATCTTGTAACCGCTTAACGGTGTCCAGTCTGATTGCTTTCCCGCCTGTGAACCGCCCAGACTGGTTACGGCCGCAATGCCTATACTTTGCATGGCCGCCGCGCTTTTTTCTCCCTCTACGATAAAAACCGCTTTACCTTTTGAATGGTTCGCCAACTTATTAAGTCCGAATAATGGCCGTGGGTTCAACTCAATACCGGGTGTCCAGTTTGTGCCGTTGCGTTTAAAGAATGGGACAATATCTTTTTTGCCGTCCCCGTCTTGATACCTGCCAACTACCCCGAAGGGTGCGCCGTCAGTGGTGCAATAGTTCCAAGCGTGAATTAAAGGCTTACCGTGGTAAATCTCAGGAACCTTATTCATGATGCCCCCGTATGACTTGCCAGTTCGTTAAATTCCGTAAGCTTGCACCACTTTAAAAGTGAACCCTCTCTATCTGTTATTGATACCCGCAGGGTAATAAATTCGCCATCCTGAAGGTTTGCCCCTCGAATAACCTGCTTAAGTCTGCTTGCCATAATTGCCAGCCTATACTCTGGTGTTTGGTACCTCATACCAACCCCCAATCACACGCCAGCGTGTTTAGTGCTTCGACAAAATCAAGCCCCCCACAAATCATTTTGAATTTAATAATATCGCCGCCTTTTGTCCCGCATGAAAAACAAATGAAAGCACCTGTTTCGGTATTAATCATGAAGGAACCCGGTTTATTATCCCAATGGAACGGGCAAAGTCCCCCGTCCGTCCATCCATGATTTTTTAACTGTGCGTTGGGCAGTTCATGCGTGTAAAAATTTAACGGGCTTATTGAGTTTTTGATAAAATCCGCCGTGGGTTTCCTGACCTGTTTTGTTTTTCCACCACCTCGGTTGCCCCGCCGGGTGGTGGTTACGTTAGTCATCACGCTACCTCGTTTTGTGATTCGACCCAGTCGAAAAACTTGGATTCGTTAATCAAAATCTTACGCCCAACTCGCACAACCGCGCCACTTGCGGCCAGCCCGTTCTTTTCCTCGTTGAAAATATAAGAACGTACGCCGCCAATCTTGAACGCCCGGTATTTTTCGACAAATTGATTAACTGTCAATAAATTCTGCATACTCATTTTTTTCACCACTTTTTATTGATTATTAAAAATTGTTGCCAGCGGTTATGTTTGCTGGTGGTGAAAAATATATGCTGATTATTTTTAAATAAAATACGGGTCCTGGGTGTTCCCCTATTTTCCGATCCTTCCCCTATTTTCTAGGGTGCGGCTTTTCTGAGGACATAAAAAAAGGGAATTTTCATTCCCCTATTTTATATTTTTAGATGGTCGTCCTCGTTGCCGCTTTAAATTGTTTGCCTCGCTGTAAATCGGCCATATATCACGCTTAAAAGTTGTAAATTCAATGTCCCATAACTCTTTATCGGTTTGCTGTACCTGTTGGAAAATGGTTTCTACTGACAATACTTTCAGGTTAATACCTGTTTTCTCAACCAAAGCATTAAGACTGTTTTTATAAAGTTCATACTTACCCGTGCCAGCATCGCCTATAACTGCAATCACCTGTTCGTCATTCGCCCACCAAGCGTCCAACAAACCACTATCCGTCCACCAAGTGTCCAATATTCCTTTAACCGGCCATTTGCCTTCACTTATCAAATACGGCTTCATAACGGATTTATGAATCACACATCGGTTTACGTCCCACTTTACAAAATTATCCCGCCAATGTCCCAACTCTGGAGTTATTCGCATGGCTTCCAGCCTTGCGTAAATTCCGTTATTACATAGCGGGTAAGGGTCTGGATTCAACAACCAGTTATAAACTTTACCATCAATGTCGCCAATATAAGGCAGTCCGTTTTTACAGGCCTGTATCAATTTTTCAGTGGCAATTTTCCGATCAAGCTTCAAGTTTTTCTTTTTTATTACGTCCTCAAAGTCTGCTTGATTATCCGGGTCTGGGTACATCACCATAATCCATTGTGTGATGTTCAAATAATCAGGCAAGCAATTACGTTTTATGGCCTCAAGCAAGTCCATCACACATTGCCAAAAATCTTGGCATTCATACTGGCAACTACATTTGAAACATGGCCGTCTGATAAATGGCTGTAACGCTTAACCATTTGCAAGGTTTTGTGTCCCAAAATTTCAGCAATTTCAGCAAGGCTTGCCCCATTCATGGCAAGATAACTCGCTGTGCAATGTCTTAGGTCGTGCCAGTGAAACTCTTTAATCTCTGCCCTTTCAATCGCATATTCAAAAGCACTTCTTAAATTAATTGGCTTCTGTGGGTTTCTCTCGCTTGGGAATAACAGCGTGGTATCAATTCGTCTTATTTTGTTGTGTTCTTTTAATAGCGTTAAGGCTAAACCAGACAATGGAACGCGCCTTCTGTCTCCATTTTTAGTTTCATGCAGGATTAAATAACCGTCTTTAAGGTTCACATCCTGCCAGTTAAGCCCCATTAACTCGCCCTGCCTCATACCGCTGGATAGTGCCAATATTACGCAAGGGTAAAGCTGTTTGTTTTTGGAGGCCTGACAAGCTGTTAAAAGCCGTTCTCGTTCGTCATCATCAAGGAACCGAACGCGCCCACGCGCTTCTGTGGGTTTCTTAACCTTCCTTGTTGGTGAATCATCCAGCCAGCCCCATTCCTTCACGGCAATAGTAAAAGCATGGGACAAGGCCGCCATGTATCGAACTACTGTGGACGGTGAGCGTTGTGTTCCTCTGTAAGTTATCCCATTCGCCAATTCATCCCGACACTGTACAATTAAAGCCGGGGTTACATCTGCCAGCGCGTACACGCCCATCCTTTCCTTCCACCACTCCATTTGCATCTTTTGCCTGACTTCCTGCTTAGGCTTGCCCGGTAAAACATCCTTAATGTATCTATCCGCTAAATCAGCAAATGTATGTTTTTTGGATTCAACTGTTTTGAAGTGCCGGCCTTCTCGGATTGCGCTCTCGGTATCTTGTACCCATTTCTTAGCGTCTGTTTTTCTTTTAAAGGTGGCGCGTTGTGCCGGGTAGCCTTTCAGCCTGACTTCTGCTTTAAAGCTCTTGGTTCCATTTTCTAATGTACGTTCTGTAATTGTTGCCATGATTGCATCCTATGGGATAACAACTGGCTTTGGTATGATGTATCGGCCATTTGCTTAACCCGTCTGTTAAGTTAATTGGAAGGCCTTGTTGGTGCTGATTACACCCTCAAGGCCGCTTTGTTTCTAGGGTTATATTATAAATGAAAGGCGCACTAAAGGCGCAATTAACTATAAATAAGGGTAGTAAATGGCAATAACTGATAACAAGATATTATGGTTAAGTTATTGATTTAGATGTTATTGTTTGTTGTGGTTTATTAGAATTTATTGGCTTCGTTAGACTTAAAATCCCTCGGCTGTGAGGCCATGCCGGTTCGATTCCGGCCCGAGGCACCATTAAAAACAAGAGCTTAGCGGCTCTTTTTTTATATCCAAAATTTAGTCCCTTTTAGTTTGATGCAATACAGATGCACTGATAAAAATGGACGGGCTTTAAATTCACGCCTATTATTTATTTATTCATAAATTTTTCAGTCACTATTCATGGCAACTTATATCCAGCGTAAAAATGGCTGGCTCGTTCAAATCCGGCGAAAAGGGCATGATTCCATTTGCCGAACATTCAACACAAAGTCAGAGGGCGAACGCTGGGCGCTAACGATTGAGTCAGGAATGGGAGTTGGCACTTATATTGATAATCGAGAAACCTTATCGACATCATTGTTTGAGTGCTTGGATAGATATGCTTCTGAGGTTGTGCCATTAAAAAAGGGGGCAGCCAGGGATTTAGTGCGCGTTAAGTTCTGGCAGCGGGAGCCACTCGCTAAAAAATCAATCGGCACGGTAAAGCAAGCGGATGTTGCCAAGTGGCGCGATGCACGGATTGCAGCAGGATTAAGCGGCTCAACGGTTAAAAAGGATTTAGCGTTGTTATCGCATGTATTCACTATTGCAATTAAAGAGTGGGGGTTTCCTTTAACCAATCCGGTGATGATGATTCGCAAGCCCAAAGCAGACGCTGGCAGAGACAGGCGGCTTTATGATGGCGAGGAAGATGCGATGCTAAAGGGCGCAACACCGGAACTGAAAGCCTTTATCATCTTAGCTATTGAGACGGCCATGCGCCGTGGTGAGCTACACGGATTAAAGCGATCATGGATAAAAGGCCGCGTGGCTCATTTGCCAGATACAAAGAATGGGTTATCACGATCTGTGCCGCTATCGAAAAGAGCATTAGAAGGAATTAGCACTTTGCCGTTGCGGATTGATGGTAAGTTGTGGGAGTTAGGGATTGATGCTTATACCAAAGGATTTGGCAGGTTATGTGATGATTTAAAGATAACTGACTTGGTACTCCATGATTTGCGTCATGAAGCAACAAGCCGTCTATTTGAAAAGGGGCTTGACGTGATGCAGGTTAAAAGTATTACCGGCCATAAGTCTATGCAGATGTTAGCCCGGTATACTCACTTTAAGGCTGATGAGTTGGCAAAGTTACTCAATTAAACCGCAAGCCGTGGCCTGCCCATTTTTTTCTTTTCTGTAATATTCTGCTTTTGCAATAACTGCCAATCTTTTAAGTCCTGAATATCGAACCTGATAGCATTACCAATCTTATAAGGGCTTGGGAATTGATTTAGCGAGATCATTTTGCGTATTGTTGTTTCCCCCATTTCCAGTGATTCAGCGGCTTGCTTAATAGTCATTGCAAGTTTCACACATCACCTCCCGCAACCATCACTATCACCCCCTGCGTCAGAATAGTTGTCGCCTCAAATTTTAAGAAAAAATAAAATTTGAGATTAGAAATGAAAAAATATAA
>Ga0208102_1000409_pt1 | contig 14959 bp, 15 predicted proteins | sample CryBogmetaGMA17M_FD_184549 | JGI IMG/M metagenome (GOLD analysis project Ga0208102, IMG submission 184549) | Freshwater microbial communities from Crystal Bog, Wisconsin, USA - MA17M (SPAdes) | ecosystem: Environmental > Aquatic > Freshwater > Lake | place: Crystal Bog, Wisconsin, USA...
AGTCATCCCATTTCCAAAGAGTTTCACCGGTGGAGAAAAGGAACTCGAGAAATGTCTGCCGTTCTTCCCCGTCGTTGGTTTGCTCATCGGCATTATCATAGCGGCTTTTGATCATGTCATGGGCTTAATATTCCCCCCGCTGCCGGCAAGCGTGATGACCGTGATTGCCATGACAGCCATATCGGGGGGGTTGCACATGGATGGCCTGGCGGACACAGCAGATGGATTCTTCAGCGCCCGTCCGCGTGAGCGGGTTCTTGAAATAATGAGAGACAGCCGGACAGGCGTCATGGGCGTTCTCGCCGTGGTGTTTGTAATTGTACTGAAGGTCTCTGTCTTAATCTCACTCTTCCCGCCTCTCCGTCCCGGGATCATTGTCCTCATGCCTCTGGCGGGGCGGTGCTCTTTCGTTGTGATGATGACGGCTCTTCCATATGTCAGACGCGAAGGTGGCCTGGCGACTGCCTTCGGGGTTGGAAAGTCATGGCTAAACGTCCTTTGGACATCGGCGTTTCTCCTTGTCGCAGGATGGCTTGCGGGACACTGGATGGGCCTCGCAGCAAGTTTTTCTGCGCTTCTGATGGCGGCTCTGTTTTCAGTTTACTGTTTTCGCAAGATTGGTGGATATACGGGTGATACCCTGGGAGCCGGTTGCGAGATCACAGAGATTATACCGGCCATCGCAGCTTTGGCTTTGATGGGCATTGTGTACTGATTTAACGGGGGGATTTTATTCCACTATCAGAAATCCCCCATGGCCCCCTGAAACGGTGTCATAATTACCATTGTTGTCATTCCGTGCAAGCGAAGCGCGACACGGAATCCAGTATTTTCAGTAAGTTCTGGATACCGACTTTCGCCGGTATCGCTATGTTGATGTCACATTCCCCTATTATGACACAGTCTCTTTCTCAAAGGGGGCGAAAAGCAAGGACGGTGTATCCAAGATTCAAAGTAATGTAAAGTATCGAGCGAGATGAAAGCATCCGGAACAAGCAAAGAGGTCACTGCTAAATTCATCCTCAGGGCTTTGCACCACAAGAATTACCGGCTCTTCTTTGGCGGTCAAAGCATCTCTCTCGTCGGAACCTGGATGCAGCAGATCGCCATGAGCTGGCTGGTCTATCGCCTCACCAATTCGGCATTGCTCTTGGGCATCGTAGGTTTTTCCAGTCAGATCCCTGTCTTCCTTTTCGCGTCTATTGCCGGCGTATATGCGGACAGATGGAATCGCCATCGTATGCTGGTTGCCACTCAGACCCTTTCCATGATCCAGGCCTTGACCCTTGCCTTTCTTGCCCTCACGGGAACGATACATGTCTGGCAGATTATTGCTCTGAGTATCTTTATCGGCGTGATCAATGCCTTCGATATGCCCACCCGCCAGTCCTTCATAGTAGAAATGGTAGATAAACCGGAGGACCTCGGAAATGCGATTGCCCTGAATTCTTTTATGTTCAACGGCGCCCGCCTTGTGGGACCTGCCATTGCAGGAATACTGATCGCGCTCTTGGGTGAAGGCATCTGCTTTCTCATTAATGGGCTGAGCTTTGTCGGCATAATCATGGCTCTCCTTGCGATAAAGGTTCCGAAAAGAAAAAAGGCGGCGCACACATCTCGTCTTTGGCATGATTTAAAAGAGGGTTATTCATATGCCTTTGGATTTGCACCGATCCGTTACATCCTTCTTCAGCTTGGATTGATGAGCTTCATGGGCATGTCATACGCTGTCCTCATGCCCATTTTTGCGAAAGATATTCTCCACGGCGGACCTCACACGCTGGGATTTCTCATGGCGGCCTCGGGTATCGGCGCCCTCACAGGCTCCGTCTATCTCGCGTCGCGACAGACGATTCTGGGGCTGGGGCGACTCATTGCATATGCTTCCGTCATTTTCGGTATGGGGATCATCGCCTTTTCCTTTTCCAACATTCTCATAGTTTCTCTGTCCATGATGTTTTTTACCGGATTCGGGATGATTGTGCAGATAGCATCGGCTAACACAATTCTGCAGAGCATCGTGGAAGAGGATAAGCGTGGTCGTGTGATGAGCATTTATACGACGGCCATTATCGGCATGGCGCCAATTGGTAACCTCTTCGCAGGTGCGCTGGCGACCTGGATCGGCGCCCCCAGCACACTTGTTGTGAGTGGTGCCGCCTGCATTGTCGGGTCTCTGCTCTTTACCCTGAAGCTTCCTCACATAAGAAAAAAGGTTCGTCCCATTTATATCAAGATGGGAATCATCTCCGAACTTGAATGATAAAAAAATACGCAATGCAGCGCAGACCTTCGGGTCTGTAATATTTGTCGGTATTGCGTGGAAGTATTATTCTTACAAGGGCAGAAATCACAGAACCGGGAAGATTGTAGAAGTGAAACCGAAGAAATTGCCGGTCTTCAAAGTGGGGAGGGAATTGAAGCAGAGGGTGGCCGTAAAGTGAGTGAGAGCAATTAGTAGAAAATTGCTTTTCTCTCTGTTCAATAAAATTGGGGTTTAGCGGATGCGATGTCGAGAAAAAAGTTTATCATGATCGGAATGGTTATAGGCTCCGTAGCAGGAGGGTATGCACCCATGCTGCTCGGTGCTGACTCAATTTCCGCTTCGTTGATAGGAAGTGCCATTGGTGGATTCCTTGGCATATGGGGAACCTACAAGCTCTATGGATAAATAATCTGGTAAATTGACATCGTGCGCAATCATTTGCTATTTTTATATTTCTGTTGGTTCGGCGATCATGAAAAACCAGTAATCGGTTTTTTTATTACGGACAACTTCCTTATAAGCCACAAGGAACGTCGAAGACAGGATACCCTAGACTACAAATACAAAGCTTCGGTGACATTCGTCGGGCGAGTTCATTGATTTCGGATTGGAAGGTGCAAAGGATTGATGGCTTTTTTCCATTCATTCAGATTACGAACATCTTCCTCCAACCATGATTATTTTCGATAATCAAAATTCTAAAAAACATTTGACAAAAGCTCTTTGTTTTACTACCTTCCAGGTAACTCCTCTTCCAAGGAAGAAACGAGCAATATAGTGAAACAGGAAAAAACCAAGCTGGGAAAATTTGAAATGCAGCTTCTCGCCTATGCCCAGCTTAGGAAAAAAGAATTTATCTCCTCGGGCGAAATTGCCTCTGCATTGGATATTAGTGCCGAACAGGAATGGAAACTCCTCAACCGGATGGCGACCTCCGGTCTGATTATCCGTTTGAAAAGGGGCGCCTATCTTGTCCCATCCCACATGCCCGCCGGCGGACGCTGGACGGTCAGCGGTTATTATATCCTCTCCAAGCTCATGGACGTCATGAAAGGTCAGTACCAGATCAGCGGACCCAACGCCTTTCACTTCCATGGCTTCGACGACCAAGTCCCGAACCGAATTTACGTTTACAATGACCGGCTTTTCGGAGAAAAGGAGATCGGCGGAACCGATTTCGTCTTTATCAAGACGGACGTCAAACGGTTGGGTTCAACAAAGAGATTGAAGACGCCTGATGGCATCGACGCCGTCATGGTCACCAAAACCAGGGCGCTGGTCGATGCCGTCTATGACTGGTCCCGGTACAACACCCTTCCGCGGGCCTACGGATGGATCGCGGAAACGCTGAAAAAAGACCCGGCCATCGTCAAGGACCTGATTGGCGGCACGCTCAAATACGGCAACAAGGGGACCATCAAGCGCATCGCATATCTGCTTGCCAAACTCGGTGTCGCCGAGGATCGTCTCTTGGAAATGAAACGAAAACTCGGTCCTGTAAGGTCGCTGATCCCCTGGATACCAGGTCAGGCGGCAAAAGGCAGTGTCAACAAAGAATGGGGATTGATTATCAATGGCGCCATCCCGCAATAGCAGGATTCTTGCCCATGAAGATCAGGCGTTGTTTCGTGAGGCGGTACTCTTCACAGCCGGTCAGACAGGGTTGAATGCCACCCTCATCGAAAAGGATTATTTCTGTACCGTCCTTCTGCAGTATCTATATGACCAGCCGGACAGCCCTCTGATTTTCCGGGGAGGCACCTGCATCGGCAAGGTCTATGCCGATTTCTACCGCCTCAGCGAAGACCTCGATTTCATGATTTCAACGCCACCGGAAGCGAGAATAAACGGGCGCTGACCCTATTTACAGAGGTAGGACTATTAAGGGATCATGTATTTTTAGATTTTACAGGGGCAAGCTGGGTAATTACAGGGGGGAGATGATAAAGGATACCGATCAAAATGCTTGATGGCCCTACCCACAGCGAAGAGATAAATCTCCATTTTTAAAAGGCCAAAGAAAGGAGTCCATAATATGGGCGAGAAGGATAGTAAATTTTATATCCCGACATTCAGTTCAGAGGATTGGAAGAGATTATTAGCTGAGCCAGATAAACACTGGAAGGATAATTACTCTGCTAAACTTTTGGCAGACTGCTGGCAACAGGCGAATGATTTCCCAGCTGATGTCAGAAGCGTTTTTAAGAAGTCTGATATCCCCTTATTTCAAAATGTGAAATTATTACTCGCTTTTCCTGAATATAAGGTCTCATTACCAGGAGGATCAAGAGCTTCTCAAAATGATATCTTCGCTCTAGCAAAAGGGAATAATCAATTAATATCTATCATGGTAGAGGGGAAGAAGTCCGAATCTTTTGGAGAAACGGTAGTTGAGTGGAGAAAGGACGGTAGCACTGGTAAAAAGAAGAGATTAGAATTTCTTTGTGATAATCTCAAAATTACAGATTCAGGAATCGATCTTATCAGATATCAACTTTTACATAGAACTGCGTCCGCGCTACTCGTTGCGAAAGAGTTTAATGCTTACAACGCATTAATGATGGTTCATTCATTCAGCAAGACGGGCGAATCCTTTGAAGATTATAAACACTTTCTTTCATTATATAATGTTAACGATGTCAAACCTAATTCTGTAGTTTTTGCAAAGAACATTGATGGCATAGATTTATATATAGGATGGATAAAGACCATAAAATAATGTGTGATTACTTGACGCAAAAAAACTCTTCAAGAAAACACAATTGCAATGACAATGAATGTTGATAACATATTTAGTCTACTAAATAAGTTTGATAAAGAAGAGGACAGGATATCTGCTGGTTTTGGTTTTCTATTGAAACAAAACAAGAAGATGCTTGGAGCTTTCCTAAGAAAAATAAATGTCAAGGCATCCGATAGAGAACTCAAATGTGTTGATATCGAAACCCAAGTTGATTACTATTCTGATAAGAGTCGTATTGACCTGCAATTAAAAATATACGGCCATTTCCTTGTTTTTTTAGAGTCCAAAATAGTGAAAAACGAAGATAATATCATTAAACAGCTAGATAAATATGCGGAAATATTAAATTCTCTTAAGGACCAATATAATAATCGAGTTAGATTGGTTTATATTGGCAAGCATCGGATAAATAATGACAAGTTAGAGTCAATGTTCTCCAAAATCAATATTGATAGAGACAAAACATTCTTTTTTTGTTGGGAAGACTTGCTGAAACTGGATGAACAATACGGAAAAGGGAAAATCTTTACACAGTTTAACTCATACATGGGGGATAGAATGTACTCGAAAAAAGTAATAAAAGAGCAAAGACTTAAGGATATTATTGAAGTCTTGATTATTCATACCAATGAAGAAAACTGGAAACTGATTCAACTGAAAAATCTAGCCGTTCAAAGGAATGGCACTCCTGACGCACAATATCTTGCTTTTTACAGAACTCATAGAAAGGATAAGAAGGGGAAGAAAATACCTCAAGCCATTACTCATATTGCGGATGTTATATCGACTGAGACTAATGTTCCAAGGTCCGAAACGGTTAAAGGCGTTCCAGATTTAAAAAGATGGTATGATCAGAAAAATAGAGAATTAAGCGGAACACACAAACATTATAATCTAGGCAAACTTATCAAACTGGAAAGGGAAATACCTTTTATCAAAGGCCGTAAATCAATAGGGCAGACCAAATTTAAAACAAAAATGAGTGAATTGTTGTGTGCAAAAACAGTGAGTGATCTAAAACGATTAAAAGATTTAGAGAGTTAATTCTTTCATCCTTTATGGATCCACGGATGAGTAGTAGTTTTATTTTCTGTTATTATATAGAGCTTCCATAGACTGAACCTTTCGAGCCACCGCCTCAGCCAGCCAATCTGGACTAATCAATTTCACCTCTTCCCCAAAAGAAAGCACCCACGAAATCACCTCCGGTTCCGATGACCCCGTAAATGTCAACCTGATTTTATTCTTTCCAACCTTCTTAATTTCTTGGTCCGGGCTCCAGATTCTCTCCGCTACAAAATTAGCCGCCCAGCCCTCAAATTCAACTTCCACCTCAAAGGTCTCATCTTTTATCACCCCGAAGTTCTGCCTGAACAACCGGTCAAAATCATAGTTTGCCGGAAATTCAAAATTCCTGTCTGTGATCTCGATCGACTTAAATCTCTGAAGGGCGAGCAGGGGATTGAAGTCGGGTTCTTCATAGGGTTTACCAGGTGTCCTTGCCTTCTGGGCATGGACATAGATCGTGTCCTTATGGGAAAATATTTTGAGGGGCTTGATATAGAATGTTCTTGATCTCTTCGACATGATGGCTTGGTAGGAGATCTTGCAGATCTTCTTTTCATTCATCGCCTCGACGAGCGTGCAGATCTCGTCCTGATGGGGCGTGTAGTCAATGTATCCGGTCATGAATGATGCAAAATGCCGGTCGAAGGAATCTGTCTTGTCGGTCATAAGCGTCTGGCTTTTTTCCAAGGCATGAGTTGCATCATCAAAAAGCCTTTTCCCCAATAGATGCTCGGTAAACGCCCTACACATGTAAAGCACCTGCATTTCATCTCTTGTTATACGAAAGACCTGTGGTATATCCTTCTTCTTAGTCAGTTGGTAATATTTCTGTTTTCCCTTCAGCATTTCCTCTATTTCGATTCCATACGCTCTCTGGATGTCGCCGACAAGCCTTAAGACAGTCTGTTTTGAACATTGCAGCATCCTTGAAAGATCTGTAAGAGAATGGCTCTCTCTGGAGAAAAGAAGCTTTGCAAAGAGACTGATCAATTTCTCTCCGTAACTCCTGTAGATATTCAGTTTCTCAGGCATATGCAGCCTCCTGGCAAAGAATTTTTATCATTCCGTGATATGGAATGATAGCATGATAAAGTGTTCCCGCCAACAAAAAAAGAAAGGGCCGAAATCATGAACAGAAGAGGGCAATTAAACAAAGGGGCCGGCAGAGACGACGATAAAAACGACCGATTCGTTCGCTGGAAATGTTCGCAATACCTCGAAAGAGTCCTTAATCACTGCCAAATGATAAACAAGGAATTCCTGACCTTACTAAGCTGGATTTTGGGAGAAGACTTCAGAGAGATCGGAGATTATATCCTTGATAAGAATCATCTTAGTGAAAGTGTCGCATTTAAAGAAGGGAGTACTGATTCGAATGATGAAAGAAATAATCCTTCTGGAAGGCTTTTCAGTCAATTTGAGGAGACACACGCAGATTCATTCGGTGACACGGATGACTATGTAAATGCAGTACTACGCATCACTCAAAAGTCATCCCAGAATATCCGTTATGGCATCTATTTGTGCATCAAGGCCTTGCTCACACAGGAGAGAACAAGACATAAGAATTGCTGCGGCTCGGAAATTGAAAAAAATATATACCGCGTAAAAAAGATGTTCAATCTCACAGAACCTGAAACTGAATTTATCATATTCCTTTTCATTAATGACAACTGGAGTATCGCTCGTGACTATTTCTTTGGCCATCTAGGATGCCATAAATTTCCGGGCCGGAAATCTCTTCGCTCTGCTCTACAGGTCGGACACAAACAACTGGATGATGTATTGACAGGTACCCTCGCCCAGTTGGAAATATTTCAGGATGATTCTTTCTCTTGGTCTCTGGAAGCAAATTTTTCAAAACTTTTCCAAAGCCCGGAAAATAACAACTTTGCCAAGAGTTTTTACATTCCTATATCGAAGGATTTTGTCCCGCTGGAGCATTATTTTATTAAGAAAGAACACAAGGAACACCTCTTCAAGATTCTCCAGCGAAAACCCGAAACTTCAACTCATGTGCTTCTTTATGGTCCACCTGGAACGGGGAAGACAAGTTTTGCCTATGGAATAGCCCACCATCTTAAAGTCCCTGCTTATGAAGTTATTCGAGGTGACGGCGATAAAACGGAAACGCGTCGGGCAGCCATTATTGCCTGTTTGAACATGACTAATAAAGGAGACGGCTCTCTCATAATTGTAGATGAGGCGGATAATCTTCTGAACACAGAAGATTCCTGGTTTTCGAGGGGAGAGACCCAAGATAAGGCTTGGTTGAACAAACTTCTCGAAGAATCTGGGGCGAGAATGATCTGGATTACCAATAGAATACGAAACATTGACGATTCTGTAATAAGGCGCTTCTGCTTTAGTCTCCATTTTAAGCCTTTTAACAGTATACAACGTGTGCGTCTCTGGGAATCTCTGCTGAAACGCAACAAGGCAAAGAGAATGCTTGGGAAGGATGAGATTCGTGATCTAGCACATCGCTATAAAGTAAATGCCGGTGTGATGAATCTTGCCGTAACAAAAGCCCGAGAAATTCAGGTAACCAGCAGAAAAGAATTTCTCGAATCCGTCATTACGACACTTGAAGCAAACCTGACTCTGACTAAAGGGGGACAAAGGCCTCTAAATAAAGATGCGATTGAGAACAACTATACCCTAGATGGACTCAACATAGAGGGTGATTTGAAATCTATGCTGACCCAACTAGATGAGTTCAGCCAATATCTCGAAAGAGCCGATCGTGATGAGATAAAAAATATCAATCTCCTATTCTACGGTCCTCCCGGAACGGGAAAAAGTGAACTCGCCCGTTATATTGCTAAATCTCTGGACAAGACACTCATCTCAAAAAAAATGAGCGACATTCTCGATCCCTATGTCGGAATTTCGGAAAGGAAAATATCTGAGGCATTTTCTGAGGCTGAGTACGAGAATGGAATTCTGATCTTTGATGAGGTTGATTCCTTACTCTATAACAGAAGCCGCGCTCAACGCTCTTGGGAAATCAGTTTTACCAATGAATTCCTGACACAGATGGAGAGGTTCCGGGGAATCCTGATATGTACGACTAATCGCTTGAATGATCTTGATAACGCGTGCATCCGCCGATTCAACTACAAGATAGGGTTCAATTATCTCAGGCCCGAAGGCAATATTATCTTTTATCAGACACTTTTGGGTCCCTTGACGGATGAAAAGTATGACAATGAAATTATGAAACGTTTAAATGATATGTCCATGCTGACTCCTGGGGATTTCCGAACAGTCAGGGACAGGTTTAGTTTCCATCCCCGAAAAAATGTGAACCACAGAAACATGGTACATGCCCTGATTGAAGAAGTTAATCTGAAGCGAAAACAGAATGGGATAAAGAATATCGGATTCTAAAAGGAAATAAATATGACTATACTTGAAAATGAAGTAAAAGATAATTCATGCGCAAGATGTCTCAATCTAAAGATAAGAAACTTAAATTACCCGGAGCTTACAGAAAAGTGGCATGAATTATATTCGCCCACGAAGATTACGGAGGGCTACGCAACAAGGATGCGCAGGGAATCCATTAAACTGGGTATTCCTTTTGATGAACTCAGGATGCGATTCGTTTATTGTGCCAAGGGCATATTGAGCCGGTTTTACATCATCAGGAGTAGCAAACAGATCAAAGTGAAAGTTAAGATCGGCCGTTGTGAGTCCTATAGATGATGTGATAATGAATTGCACGATCTTACAAAAAGTATAAATTTCTATCTGCATATATGGAGAACAGAAAAAATGGCATCACAGGTCAGCAAGCCGTACCTCAGCAAGACGCTTTTCATGCGCGGATTACAATGCCATAAATCCCTTTATCTTGACAGATATCAGCCCGCTCTCAGAGATGTGACACCGCCATCAACAGAAGCTCTTTTTCGGAGTGGTCATAATGTGGGGAAAGTCGCCCAGAATCTTTTTCCGGGAGGGATAGAAATACCTTATGAGAGTTTTTCTCATAAGCAGCAGCTTGAGATGACAAAGTCAGAAATTAGTAAGGGAACTACTACTATCTATGAATCAGCATTCAGCAATGATGACGTATTTGTAAAAGTCGATATCCTACGCAAAGGTCGAGACGGATGGGAAATTTATGAGGTGAAGGGCTCCACAGAACTTAAGGATGTTCATGTTCCTGATGCGGCCATACAATATCGTGTTCTTACGGGAGCTGGCATATCTGTTTCCAAAGTATTCATCGTACATATCAACAATGAATATGTGAGAAAGGGAGACATTGACGTGAGCGAACTCTTCACGCTGGAGGACATAACGGAGACTGTAAAAGAAGTTCAATCCTCCATTAATGATGAACTACACAAGCAGCGTGAGGTGTTAAAAGGAAGCCTGCCTGTGATCGACATCGGGGAACATTGTGAAGATCCGTATACGTGCGACTTCATGGGCCACTGCTGGGCGCACATTCCAGAAATATCTGTCTTTAACCTTAAAGGAAGGGGGGCTAAGGCTTATGATCTTTACCGGAAAGGAATTGTCCATTTAAAGGATATACCGGAAGATCTCCTGTCCCAGCAGCAACGGACTCAAGTTGAGGCAACACTGAAGCAAAAGAATTTCATTGAGACTGACAGCGTAGGAGATTTCCTTAAATCGCTTTGGTACCCTATGTGTTTTCTGGATTTTGAAACACTCTCATCCCCGATACCGCTGTGGGACGGAACAAGACCATGGCAGCAAGTCCCGTTTCAATATTCTCTGCATAGCCTTGAAAAAGAAGGAAAGGAATTGAAACACTGCGAATATTTGGCCTTGCCCAACGTTGACCCTCGGAAGGAACTGATTGAAAAGCTTCTAAGCGAGATTCCGGACAATGCATGTATACTTCACTATACTGCCTTTGAAAAATCAAGATTGAATGACCTCTCGGAATGGTTCCCAAAATACAAAAAGAAAATCGCCAAACTTATTAATCAATGCATTGATCTTTCTTCTCCATTTCGAAATAGGAGCGTATATCTATGGCAGATGGATGGTTCATATTCCATCAAGAGCGTTCTTCCTGCTATTGCGCCTGATTTGAATTACGATAACATGGAAATAAGCGATGGAGGGGCGGCTACAATTGCATATTTTAGGATGTGCGAATCTGATGATCCGGGGGAGATTACCAGCATCCGGAGATCGCTTCTGGATTACTGCGGACTTGACACAATGGCCATGGTCAGAATCTTGAAAGAATTGAAAAGGTTTATTTAATGTGAACGTATTATAGATAACAAGAGTGGGGGTGAGGTCATGGGTAATTATGAGATTGCAGCGAAAGAGAGAGGTTTAGAGAACTTATCATCAAGTCAAATCGAAGGTGGTTATATCATCAACGATGAGGCTTTCTTTCGACATTGGGAGACTTTGCTTGATGAATGGATCGATTCTATCAAGAAATTTTGCTCCGAAACAGACAGCCCTCCTTATGTCGACAACGAGATGGGGAATGTTGGGCTGCTAATGGCTGTTGCCTGGCGGGTGGGAGGGATCGCGGTATGCGAAAAGCTGGTAGATTTGAAGAACCAAGATTGCAAGGTGAGATTGGATCTCTGGATGAAGTTGCCCGAATCAGGGATTGAGTTGATTGAAGCAAAACATACGTATCACCTCGATAAAATGAAGAGGGATAAAAGCCGTGATAAGTATGATTATACAGTGCTAAAAGAAGAGGTAATAGATCGCGCTCAAAGTTTAAAGATCGAAGTTAATCAACGTGCAGTGGCGGTGGTCTTTCTAACTCGAAAGTTAAAGGAATATAGATCTGATGATAATCCAGCTCCTGCTGTGGACGAAAAAATAAGATGTCTTTTAAATGAAAAGTATGTGCGTCACGGCTGGGATGTGGTGGCATGGTGCTTTCCCAAGGAAATGCGAGATAGTGATTTTCCGGGAGTTATTTTATCTGCGAAATATGTCTAAACACATATGAACGGATGAAGATTGAAAACAAAAAATGAGAACTATCTTGCATGAAGTCATTTTCAAAGACGTGAAGAACAATTAACGCCATTTCTGATTATCAAGCATTCAAACCAATCACAGTAATTACTAATTTCTGCATCATGTATCCAATACATTGCGGTGATTGTTCTCGTTTTTTGCACTAACCCCTTTTCTCACCGTAAGTTCTCTATATATCTATCTTCTTCCCCATATTTCCCTCTTTTGAATGATGTAATTAACGTTCCGTTATATGGAATGATATCATGGTAAAAGATTCCCGACAATCAAAAAGGGAGAGGACAACCATAATTTGAATAAAGACGATTTAAATACAGCCATTGAAAATGCGAAAAGCATTTTTGAAGAGATAACAAACAAATACAACTTAATGAAAAAAAAGGATTATGACGAGTATCTTGTGTTTTCTTCTCCATATGGCCAATGCGAGATAACTTCGAGCATGCGAATGATTGCGGAAGAGTTTCCTGAGATGGTTAATGACTCCATACACAAGACAAAGGCATGCGAGTTGGTTCAGGACATTCGTAAGCTAAGAGAAGAAATAGCTCGCACATTCGTGGCAAAATCCAAAGATGACTTGAGAAAGAAAATGGATAATTATGAGAAGAGTTTGGCACAAATCGCTGAGAATCTTGAAGTCATGGAAGATACATTTGTTGAGATCAGGTTCAATGCCCTTGATTACAATATCATTGATGAGCTGAGGGAAGATCCGATTATATCTTTGAAACACACGCCGCAAAGCGGAGCTTCAATCCGCATAGTGATTGGAACCCTTGATGAATTAAAACAAGTAATAAACACTAAGAGAACATAAAAAATATTCATAATTAAAAATTTGTTGCAGATATGTTTCATAAAGTTATTCTGTACGCCATCAAGTAAGAACATCAAAGATCAACTTGAATCTTATTCAATTACTAAGGTGACACCTGCTTATGCCTATAGATAGAGTCTCCATTTTTATTGGCGCTAAAGATTCGCGCTATAGTGTGATTGATAAGGCAGTCGGGATTATAAAAGATACATATAATGATGGATTCAGAGTCAACGATCTCACATCTCTTGATTCATTCTCAACTGAGGAAAAAGAATGTCTAAGAAGTATGTTTTCTCCTAATATTACTATACTGGAGGCTTGGGAACACAGTTTCCAATTCTACTTTCACGAAAATCTTTGGCACTACAATGAATCAGGTTATGATTATAGAATGACAATGAGATTCATATTGCTGCTACTCAATACTAACACGACCTTGATTAGCAAAACAGTCTACACTGATGACTATCGGCTAATAGAAAACCTGTATCATGGCTGGAATAAGTTATATGACGAAGAACTTCAGAGGATTGTACAAAAGAGTCGTCTATATGAAGTAAAATCTGATACGATACAATTCATATCTCGTGCTCTTAAAACTAGAGTCGGCGATTCTTGTGAGTTTAATTTTAAATTTGTTAAAGCTTTCGCCGAATCATTATCCGATTATGACCAGAAGCTTATTTATGAAGCTATAATGGGCCATCCTCGATCCGATTGATTTGGGGGTTTTTTATTGTAGATCAGACAGGAGATTTTTTATGCCGATCCGCATAAGATGTCGTGATAAACTGCGATATGTGGCGCATCCAAAGTACTATAAAAGATATAGTGCGTCTTTGGCAGGCGCTCCAATAGAGTGTTATACGGAAAGGAAACCAAAAGTCCGCGTGTTATGCGAATCAATCTAATTATTGTTCGGTGAATGAGGGACACACAATGATTGGCGCAATTGCAGGCGATATAATTGGCTCCGTATACGAATTTAACAATATCAAGACCAAAGACTTCATATTGTTTTCCGACCGATGCTTTTTTACTGACGACTCGATTCTGACGATTGCCCTGGCCGATTCCATTATGACAGGCAAGCCATATGTGGAGAACCTGAAGACTTTCTATCGGTGGTATCCAAACGGTGGGTATGGCGGTAGTTTTCATCGCTGGGCGCAAAGCCGAAGATCAGAGCCATACAACAGTTGGGGTAACGGGGCCGCGATGCGTATTAGCCCGGTGGGGTTTACGTATAACGACCTTGATACCGTCTTGCAGAAGGCAAGGGAGTTCACCGCACTTACACACAGTCATCCAGAAGGCATAAAAGGAGGACAAGCAACTGCGACCGCTGTCTTCCTTGCCCGATCAGGGAATTCAAAGGCCGAGATCAAGGAGTTTGTCGAGTCGAGATTTCAATATGATTTGAGCAAACATGTCGACGACATTCGCCCGACCTATGAGTTTGACGAATCCTCTCGAGGCACAGTCCCACAGGCCATACGGGCATTCATTGATTCCGTCGATTTCGAGGACGCCATCAGGACGGCCGTGTCGCTTGGTGGTGACACGGACACTCTGGCATGTATTACTGGCGGAATTGCGCAAGCGTTTTATGGATCCGTGCCAGAAACTATACAGCAGAATGTCTATTCAATTCTTGACAATCGTCTCGGTGTCATTACACAGCGATTTATGGAACGATATTGCAGACAAAAATGACAGAACCAACAAATGCACGGTACGGCTTACCGCCGCTCGTGATTTGCACAGTTACTCTCTTTTAATCCGCAAACCACAATTAAGGAAAATGTGATGTAGATTATGGAAACAAAAGCCGAAACTTTCAAGATGATTTTCCCCCGATTGAGTGGACACACTGAAGAGTTGTTATTATAAACATAGAGGGATGTGGAGGTGTGTCATGGGTATTTGGAGCGGATAAGCGGTATTTTGATCGGGAGTTCAAGTATGAGGCCATTCGGTCGATGGACGAGTGCAAACGTTCTGTGCTGGATATTACCAAGGATTTGGACCTTCATCTGAAGGTTCTTGAGGT
>Ga0208102_1000426_pt1 | contig 14250 bp, 4 predicted proteins | sample CryBogmetaGMA17M_FD_184549 | JGI IMG/M metagenome (GOLD analysis project Ga0208102, IMG submission 184549) | Freshwater microbial communities from Crystal Bog, Wisconsin, USA - MA17M (SPAdes) | ecosystem: Environmental > Aquatic > Freshwater > Lake | place: Crystal Bog, Wisconsin, USA | collected...
TCTGGGGGTATGAAGACCGAAAGGAAGTGCTCGGGCGACCGGTGTCATCCTTCTGGATGGTTCCGGACAACGCGCAACAGGTTGTTGATGGATTACCGGGGCAGAGAATCTGGTCGGAAGATCTGACGGCGCAAAGAAAAGACGGTACACCGGTACAGGTTCAATTGTCGGCAAATCTGATTCGTGATGCTTCCGGTACGCCCGTTGCCATGATGGGCTCATTCATCGACATCACCGAGCGCAGGCGGACGGAAGAGGCGCTCCGGGAGAGCGAGGAGCGGTACCGCGAATTTTTCACTATATCCCGGGACAGCGTATTCATCACTTCACCGGACGGACGGTTTATCGATTTCAATGATGCGTTAGTGGAGATGTTCGGGTTTGAAAGCCGTGAGGAACTATTAGAAGTGCCCGTTCCCTCAATCTACGCAAACCCCGAAGAACGGTCTGCGTTCCTTCAACTCATAGAACGGGACGGCTATGTCAAAGAATATCCCATGCGGTTAAAGCAAAAAGATGGAACGGTCATTGACACCATCATCACGACGGTGCCTGTCCAAAATCCGGATGGTTCCACGAAAGCGTTTACTGGCACTATCCGGGATGTCACCGAACGCAAACAGGTGGAAGATGCGCTCCGGGAGAGCGAGGAGAAGTTCCGGGCAACCATCGGTCAGTCGATAGATGGCATCCTGATCACGGACGGGGATCTCCGCATCATCGAATGGAACGCCGCCCAGACCACCATTTACGGTTATACGAGGGAAGAGATGCTCGGCAAGCCGATGTGGGAATACCAGTTTGCCACCCTGCCCGAAGAACAAAAATCGCCCGAATTACTCGAGACGTTCAAGCGGCGCATGCTCGATTTCCGTGTCTCACCCGATTCCGCCTGGATGAATTCGCTCCACGATTTTGTCGTGCAGAGCAAGGACGGAAGGCGCAAAACGGTCCAGATATCCTCTTTCCCGATCGTTTTCCGGGACAGTACTATATTCGGTTCCATCAGCCGCGATATCACCGAACGCAAACGGGCGGAAGAGGCGCTCGCGGAGAGTGAATCATTCAACCGTAACCTCATTGAGAACCTGCCCGATTACATTGGAGTATCCGCTCCTGACGGGAAGATCCTCTACATGAACCCGCCCGCAACGAATGCACTGGGCTACACTAGGGAGGAGATGATCGGCACATCCGTGCTCTCCTATGTCGCAGAGGAGTGCCGCGATGATGTGATCTCAAGGTTGGCTGCCCGTCATGAAGGGGGCACAGTCCCTCCCTATGAGATCGACGTCCTTTCACGGGATGGACACCGGATCGCAGTGATAATCAAAGGAACCTCAATCCAGTACCGCGACACTCCCGCCACGCTCCTGGTTCTCACCGACATCACCGAGCGCAAACGGGCTGAGGAGGCGCAGCGGGAGAGCGAGGAGAAATTCAGGGAATTATTCACCCGGATGCCAAGCGCAGTCGCGATCTATGATGCCGTGGATGGCGGTGAAGATTTTATTTTTTTAGATTTCAATATTGCCGCGGAAAAAATCGAGGGGATCAAAAAAGACGATCTTATCGGCAAACGCGTAACGCAGGTTTTCCCCGGCGTTCGTGACTTTGGCATCTTTGCTGTCTTTTGCCGTGTCTGGAGAACAGGACTGCCTGAGTACTTCCCACAAGCAATATACCGCGATGAACGTGACCCAGGTACATGGCGCGAAAGCTGGGTATACAAACTGGCAAGTGGCGAAGTTATCGCCATTTACCAGGACATCACCGAGCGCAAACGGGTGGAAGAAGAGTTAATCGCCTCACAAGCTCTGCTGAACACAACCCTTGATTCCATTCCTGATATCATTGGAATACAAAATATCGACCACACGATAGTCCGATATAATCGCGCCGGGTATGAATTTTTACACGTAACTCCGGAAGAGGTTCACGGGCGCAAATGCTACGAACTTATCGGGCGAACAATTCCCTGCGAAAAATGTGCAACCGAAAAGGCGTTAAAGACGAAGAGGATGGAACAGATAGAGAAGTACCTGCCTGAATACGGTATTCATCTGGACTGCCGCTCCAGTCCTGTTTTGGATAAAGACGGCGAGATTGTTTTTATTGTTGAGCAGTTGCGTGACATCACCGACCGAAAGCGGGCTGAGGAAGCGCTCCAGGAGACCAACGAGTACCTCCACAAGCTGATCGATTTTGGAAATGCCCCGATCATTGTCTGGAACCCGGAATTTGAGATCACCCTGTTCAACCAAGCGTCCGAGCACCTGACTGGTAGGATCGAACAGGAAGTCATCGGGCAGAAGATTGACATCCTGTTCCCCGCAGACAGCAGGAAAGCGTCACTCGCGCTGATCAAAAAGACGCTCGAAGGCGAACGGTGGGAGGTGGTCGAGATCCCAATCCTTGCATCTGATGGAACCATCCGCACCGTGCTGTGGAACACGGCAAATATCCTGACCGCTGAAGCTGAACTGATCTCCACTTTTGCTCAGGGCGTTGATATCACCGAGCGCAAGCGGGCAGAGGAGACGCTGCGTGAGAGCGAGGAGAAGTTCAGATCTCTTGTTGAGTATGCCCTTGAAGGAATCCTGATCCTTGATTTACAAGGGACGATCCTTTTTGCAAACAATGCGACGGCTCGCACGCTAGAAGCCGGTGATTGTGCAGGACTTATTGGCAGGAATGTGATGGAATTCGTCGCGCCCGAGTCCCGGGAGGATGTCGTGAAGGACTTTATTGCGGTATCCCAGGGTCACGATGCATACCTTGCGCAATACAATATAATATCGGCAAAAGGGAATAATTTCACCGTGGAAAGCATTGGCAAGGTTATTAGTTATGAGGGGAAACCCGCAGATCTCGTTTCTATCCGGGACATCACCGATCGCAAGCGGGCGGACGAAGCGCTGCGGCAGGCAAACAAGCAATTAAACCTCCTCTCCGACATCACCCGGCACGACATCCTCAACCAGTTGCTCGTGCTCAGGGGGTATCTCGAGCTATCGCATGATGTGATTGACAAACCGGAAGCACTCAGAGAGTTCATCCAAAAAGAACAGCACGCCGCGAATACTATCGACGAGCAGATCACGTTCACCCGCGATTACCAGAATCTGGGTGTTGCGGCTCCCGCATGGCAGAACGTGAACGAATGCATCAGAAACGCGATGGTAGCACTTCCCTTGCGGGCAGTCCACATCGAGCCCGATCCCGCTGATCCTGAAGTGTATGCTGATCCACTCTTCGACAAGGTCTTCTACAACCTTATCGACAACGCACTCCGCTACGGGGGCGACCAGATGAAGACGATCCGGGTCTCATCGCAGGAATCTGAACGGGAACTCCTGATTGTCTGCGAGGATGATGGCATGGGGATTACAGATGAGGACAAGAAAAAACTTTTCCGGAAAGGGTTTGGTAAACATACCGGTCTTGGTCTGTTCCTTTCCCGTGAGATCCTCGCGATCACCGGCATCACGATCACCGAGAACGGTGTACCGGGCAAAGGCGCCCGGTTTGAGATTACGGTGCCGAAAGGGATGTGGCGCGTGAACCCGGATACTGGTGACGAGCACAGAGGCGAAATTTGACGAACCAGCTGACGGTTCCTGTCCCTCATAAGGGATGGCTGCCCCTTGTCCTCATCACCTTCCTGACCGTTGCCATCCTGATCGTCAGCGTCATCGCTCTCATCTCCGGCTGGCTTACCATCTTCCAGAACCTGTTCTATATCCCCATCATCCTTGCGTGCGTGTACTACGTGAAGCGGGGTTTTGTCTTCTCGGTGCTCCTCGCATGCGGCTATTTTGTCCTGATGTGCATCTTCTCACAAGACTTCGTAGTGCTTGAAGGCGCCCTGATACGGGTGCTGATCTTCATCCTTGTTGCCGGGGTGATCACTTACCTGTCCATTATCCGCATCCGTGCCGAGAAGTCACTCCGAGAGAGCGAGGAACGGTACAGTTCACTTTTTGACAACAATTATTCCGTCTCTCTCATTATCGACCCGGATACCGGAAGGATCGCGGATGCCAACGCAGCGGCAACCCGGTATTACGGATATACCCATGACGAGCTTACCTCACTGGGGATTTATGACCTTAACCGGTTGCCAAAAGAGACCGTGACCAGGAACCTCCGGCGGGCAAAGAATGAGAAAGCAAAACATTTCTTCTCTGTCCATTACCTTGCATCCGGCGAGAAGCGCAACGTTGAGATCTACTCGGGACCGATTACCCTGCATGGGAACCCCCTCTTCTATTCCATCACCCACGACATCACCGATCGCAAGCGGACGGAAGAAGCCCTTCGGCAGGCAAACAAGCAATTAAACCTCCTCTCCGGCATCACCCGGCACGACATCCTCAACCAGCTGATGGCGCTCAAAGGATACCTCTATCTCTCGCATGACGTGATCAACAATCCGACAACCCTCATCGAGTACATAACAAAAGAGGAGATGGTAGCAAATACCATCGAGCACCAGATCACGTTCACGAGGGACTATCAGGAACTGGGAGCTGCAGCGCCCGGTTGGCAGAACGTGAATGCTAGTATCCAAAAAGCGGTCGCGGGACTGCCGATGCGTGCCGTCAGTGTTGAAGTCGATCCCGCTGATCCTGAAGTGTATGCTGATCCACTCTTCGACAAGGTCTTCTACAACCTGATCGACAACGCACTCCGCTACGGGGGCGACCAGATGAAGACGATCCGGGTCTCTTCACAGAAATCTGACACGAGCCTTGCGATCGTCTGCGAGGATGACGGTGTGGGAATTACAGCGGAAGACAAAAAGCGGCTCTTCACGCGGGGTTTCGGGAAGAATACCGGTCTCGGTCTGTTCCTTTCCCGTGAGATTCTCGCGATCACCGGCATCACGATCACCGAGAACGGTGTACCGGGCAAAGGCGCCCGGTTTGAGATAACCGTGCCGAAAGGGATGTGGCGTTCAGCCGGGAATGGTGCATGATGGCAGCAGCAATCCGTGTTCTCTATGTCGATGACGAACCCGGTCTTCTTGACATCGGCAAGGTGTTCCTTGAGCAGTCCGGTGATTTAACCGTAACGACAGCAACCAGCGCACCCGACGCAATCCGGTTGCTTGAACAGGAGAGATTCGATGCCATCATCTCCGATTACCAGATGCCGGAGATGGATGGTATCCAGTTCCTTGTTCTTGTGCGGACGAAATTCGGGCAGATTCCGTTCATCCTGTTTACCGGAAAGGGCAGGGAAGAGGTGGTGATCGAGGCACTCAATGCGGGGGCTGACGGCTATCTCCAGAAAGGTGGCGAATCCGGCGCACAGTTTGCCGAACTCTCGCATAAGGTCAAGCAGGCTGCCGCCCGGAAAAAGGCGGAGGATGCGCTTAAGAGAAGCGAGGAGCAGTACCGGCAGCTGGTTGAGCTTGCACAGGAGGGTATCTGGGCGATCGATGCCGAATACAATACAACGTATCTCAACCCCCGTATGGCAGAGATGCTTCAATATACTGTAGACGAAATGCAGGGTCTACCTCTCTTCTCTTTCATGGATGACGCAGGAAAGATGATCTTTGCACAAAAGATGGAGCGCCGCCGGCAGGGCATTACGGAGATGCTTCCGTTCGAGTTTATCACAAAAGGGGGGAGCCGGATCTATGTCACTATCTCAACTTCACCGCTCATTGATGACAAGGGTACCTATCAGGGCTCTGTTGCCGTAATATCAGACATCACCGGGCGTAAGCGGGCTGAGGATGAACTGCTGGAGAGCGAAGAAAGATTCCGGCTGGCTATCAATGCGACCGAAGATGGTCTTTGGGAATGGGATATTCTGACCAACTCGGAGTTTTTTTCCTCCCGCTGGTGTGAGATTATCGGGTACTCGTTTGATGATCCGGAATTGCTGCATACGTACAATTCATGGGCAGAAAGAATCCACCCGGATGACTCCGAGCGTGTGATGAGTGCTCTGAAGAACCATCTTGAGAAGGGCACGAACTATGATGTTGACTATAGGCATCGGCATAAATCGGGTGAATACCGCTGGCAAAACTCCAAGGGGCAGGCGATTTTTGACGAGAGAGGAAAGCCTACCAAAATGGTCGGGTGTATCTCCGACATCACCGATCGCAAACGGGCGGAGGAGCAGCTGAAAGAGAGCGAGACCCTGCTCAATGAAGTTGGCGCGATGGCGCATGTTGGCGGCTGGGAACTTGACGCCAGAACAAAAGCGGTGCGCTGGACAAAAGAGACATACCGGATTCATGATATTTCCGAAGATGAGAAATTCGACCTGTCAAAAGCCGTTCTCTTCTTCGATCTTCCGGATCGGTCCATACTTGAAGCGGCACTGCAGCGCTGCATGGAGATGGGGGAGCCGTTTGATCTTGAGCTGCCATTCACCAGCGCAAAAGGCAGGCATCTCTGGACACGGGCAATGGGGCGTGCGATTAGTGTCGATGGTGAGGTGGTGAAGCTGGAGGGGACCTTCCAGGATATCACCGAGCGCAAACGGGCGGAGGATGCGCTCGTGGAGAGCGAAGCCCGGTACCGCTATCTGTTCGATTCCGCTCTCGACGGCATTACCGTCGCAGATAAAACGGGGGTCATTGTCGATTGTAGTCAAAGCACGCTGGATTTCACCGGCTATACCAAGGAGGAACTGCTTGGCAAACACATCACTCACGATATGCTGCCATCTTCGAAGGGCGTTTTTTCTGCGAGATTTCCCTTGTTGCAGCAGAATAAGCCGGTTGATGGAGAAATCCAGATTGTAAGGAAAGACGGGAGCATCGTGGAGATTTGGCGCAAGGGATATCCGTTGCTCGACCATGCGGGCAACTTTACCGGAGCGCTCTTGTACGACCGCGACATCACCGAACGCAAGCGGGCGGAGGATGCGCTGCGGGAATCGAAAGCCCTCGTCGATGCAGTCGTGGAAAATGTCCCGCTCATGATTTTTTTAAAAGAGGCGACAGATCTGCGTTTCGTCATATTCAATAGAGCGGGAGAGGAGCTTCTGGGCTATGACCGCACGGCATTGCTCGGTAAGAACAACCTGGATCTTTTCCCTCCAGAACAGGCGGCACACTTCATGACCAAGGATCGGGAAGTGCTTGATGGAGAGCTTAGCATGTTGGACATCCCGGAAGAATCTATCCTGACGGCAAAGAAAGGCTTGCGGCTGCTTCATACCCGGAAGGTCTGCATACGGGGGATCGATGGGACTACGAAATTCTTGTTGGGCATATCCGAGGATATCACCGAACGGAAACGGGATGAGGTTGCGCTGCGGCAGGCTAACAAGAAATTAAACCTCTTTTCCAGCATCACCCGTCACGACATCCTCAACCAGCTGATGGCGCTGAAATGTTACATCGAGCTCTCGCATGAGGAGATCGACAACCCCACGACACTCACCGGGTACATCCAAAAAGAGGAGCAGGTGGCTAATGCCATCGAACGCCAGATCACGTTCACGCGGGATTACCAGGAACTGGGTGTCGCAGCTCCCGCATGGCAGAACGTGAACGCAAGTATCCAAAAAGCCGTGGCGGGACTACCGATGCGGGCAGTCCATGTCGACGTCGACCGCACAGATCTCGAAATATTTGCCGATCCGCTCTTTGAAAAGGTCTTCTACAACCTGATCGACAACGCCCTCAGATACGGAGGTGACCAGATGAAGACGATCCGAGTCTCATCGCAGGAATCTGACACAAGCCTTGCGATCGTCTGCGAGGATGACGGCGTCGGAATCTCCGCAGAGGACCAAAAGCGGCTCTTCACGCGGGGTTTCGGGAAGAATACCGGTCTGGGGTTGTTCCTCTCACGGGAGATCCTGTCCATCACCAGCATCACGATCACTGAGAACGGTGCACCCGGCAAAGGCGCCCGGTTTGAGATCACCGTGCCAAATGGGATGTGGCGAACAGCCGGGACTGGTGCATGATGGCAACGGCAATCCGTGTTCTCTTTGTCGATGACGAATCCCCTCTTCTCGATATCGGCAAGGTGTTTTTAGAGAAGTCCGGGGATTTAACCGTAACGACCGCAACCAGCGCATCCGACGCAATCCGGTTGCTCGAACAGGAACGGTTCGATGTTATCGTTTCCGATTACCAGATGCCCGACATGGACGGTATCCAGTTCCTCAAGCATCTCAAAGCCGAGGGGAATACAACGCCGTTCATCATCTTCACGGGAAAGGGGCGTGAAGAGGTGGTGATCGAGGCACTTAATGGAGGGGCTGACGGCTATCTCCAGAAAGGTGGCGAATCCGGCGCACAGTTTGTCGAACTCTCGCACAAGATCAAGCAGGCTGCCTCTAGAAAAAGGGTGGAGGGTGCGCTCCGGGAGACTGAGAACCGGTATCGCACTCTTGCGGAATCTTCAACTGACAATATTTTCATCATCGGCAGGGACGACACAGTACAGTTTGTCAACTCCTATGCAGCTGGAAACCTGCATCTCCCCGCTGATGAGATCATCGGAAAGCCGCGAAAAAATTTCTTTCACCTTGATATTGCAGATACGCAGGGCATGTATCTGCAAAAGGTGTTTGAAACCGGAGAACCGTTCCGAGAGGAGGATAAAATCCTGTACGGCAATCAGGAATTCTGGCAGGATACTGCCCTTGTCCCGCTCAAAGATGAAACAGGTAACATAACTGCGGTTCTTGGCGTATCGCGAGACATCACTGATCGCAAGCGGGCGGAGGAGGCGCTGAAAGAGAGCGAGGAAAGATTTCAGTTAGCGATCAATGCAACAAAAGATGGTCTTTGGGAATGGGATATTCAAACCAATCAGGAGTTCTTTTCCCCTCGCTGGTGTGAAATTATCGGATACTCGTTTGATGATCCGGAATTGTCTCATACGTACAATTCATGGGCATCAAGAATCCATCCCGATGACTATGATCGTGTGATCAGCGCTCTGAAGAACCATCTTGAGAAGGGCACGAACTATGATGTTGACTATAGGCATCGGCATAAATCGGGCGAATATCGCTGGCAAAACTCCGTAGGCAAGGCAGTTTTTGACGAGACTGGAAAGCCCGCTAAAATGGTCGGGTGTATCTCTGACATCACAGAACGCAAGCGGGCGGAAGAGGCGCTCAGGGAGAGCGAGGAACGCTTCCGTAGTTACTTCAATATGCCCTTGCACGGTATTGCTATTACCTCTCCTCGTAAAGGATGGATTGAAGTCAATGACCGGATCTGTTCAATACTGGGGTATACCCGGGATGAACTGTTCCGCATGAACTGGGCGGAATTGACGCACCCTGATGATCTTGCTGCCGACGTAGAACAATTTAATCGTGTTCTAAGTGGTCAAATTGAACAGTATGCTATGGATAAGCGGTTTATCCGCAAGGATGGAGGAGTAATCTGGACCAATATTACCGTGGGGTGCGTACGGAAATCCGATGGTAACGTGGATTATACCATTGGTTTAATGGAGGACATCACCGAACGCAAACAGGCAGAAGAGGCGCTCCGGGAGAGCAAGGAGAAATACCGAATGCTGGTCGACACTACCGGCACCGGTTTTGTGATCATTGACGACCAGGGTCAGGTACTGGATGCAAACCTGGAGTACGTCCACCTGACCGGTCATATGAGCCTTGAAGAGATTGCCGGAAGGAACATGATCGAGTGGACTGCTGCATACGCGAAAGACAAGAATGCGGAGGCGGTCAGCCAGTGCATGATGGATGGGTACATCCGGAACTTTGAGATCGATTATGTGAATGCATCTGGCACTATCATCCCAATCGAGATCAATGCCACGGTCTTACGATCCGGTGATGCGGTGCAGATCCTCGCCCTTTGCCGCGACATCACCGAGCGCAAACGGGCGGAGGTGGCGCTCGTGGAGAGCGAGGTATTCAACCGGGGTCTTGTGGAGAACCTGCCCGATTACATCGTCGTATACGGAACGGACGGGAAGATACTCTACGTGAACCCTGCCACAGAGAGGGCACTTGGGTATAATGCGGAGGAGTTGGTCGGCACATCCGTGCTCTCATATGTCGCTTTAGAATGCCGCGATGTAGCAACTGCCAAAATGGCAGCCCGCCGGGAAGGGGATAACCCTTCTGCGTATGAGTTAGACATCATCGCACAGGACGGGCAACGGAGATCGGTTATCGCAAAAGGCACACCGATCCAGTACCACGACCGCCCCGCCATACTCATGCTCCTCATTGACATCACCGAACGGAAACAGGTGGAGGATGCGCTCGTGGTGAGCGAGGCACGCTTCCGTGACCGCACGGCAGAACTTTCCGTGACGAACCTGAAACTAAAAAAAGAGATCGAAGATCGGATAAAGATCCAAAAGAAACTGATCCTCTCAGCTACTGAGAAGGATCTCCTGCTCCGGGAGGTGCACCACCGGGTAAAGAATAACCTGCAACTGATCATCGGGCTCATCGACATGACAAAGACGAGGGCACACGAACCGGTAGTCCTCTCCACCTTAACCAGCATCATGGCAAAGGTGCAGACCATGGGACTCATCCACACGCAGTTGTACGAGAGCAAACGGGTTGACAAGGTCAGCATGAAACGACAGGTACAGGATCTCGTCGACATGATAGCGGGATTCTACGATCGCGAAAACCATGACATCACAACAAATATCAACTGCCCCGACATCTACCTTCCGGTCGATCTCGCGATCCCCTGCGCCCTTGCGTTAAACGAGATCATCTCCAACATCCACAAGCATGCATTCATGGGGAGGAGGAACGGGCTTGTGGAGATCTCGCTATCCGTCAAAGGGGATCGGCTCCGGATCGCCGTACGGGACAACGGGGTCGGTCTGCCGTCAGGGTTCAATATCGAGAAGAGCAACCGGCTGGGGCTCAAACTGATGAGAACGCTCGTTGAACAGCAGTTGCACGGCAGCGTGCAGATCACAGGTAAAGCAGGGACTGAAATCGTGATAGAATTTTGTATCGGGCAGGGAGAGGAGGAGTATGGCACGGGTACTGGTAGTTGATGACGAAGCGATCATCACGATGCAGCTTGAGGAGCACATAAGCTCCCTGGGGCATAAGGTAGTCGGCATGGCATCATCCGGGGAGGAAGCGATCGAAAAGGCACGGGCGGCAAAACCCGACATCGTCCTGATGGACATCGTCATGCCGGGAAAGACCAACGGCATCGCCGCGGCAAAAGTAATACATGAAGAGATGGGTATTCCGGTTATTTTCATCACCTCCTATGCCGACGATAAAATTATCCAGGAGGTAAAAAAGGTCAACCCGTATGGATATATCGTCAAACCTTTTAACGAACTGGAGCTCAATGCGAACATCGAACTGGCACTTTCCCGGAAAAAAACAGAAGAGAGCGACACGGTAAAAAGAAAACACAAAAAGATTCGGGTTCCGGATCAAAACGAGGATGCTTCTGAGGATACTAAAGAGACGGATGCATTCATTGAACCGGAGAGCAAGACCGTTCTGTTAAACAACTTTTACCAGGGCTTGATCCTCGTCCTGTATGCACCCCCGCAGACCAACGAGGCGATCTATAAGACGTCCATCGAGTATGGACTGACAAACGGTCACCGTATCTTCTTCGCCTATCACAAGTCCCGTATCCCGAAGTACTTCAATAAAGAGATCCAGGATGGCGTGATCATCCCGCACCGGTTGAAACAGGGTGAACTCGAAACGGTCATCACTGCTATCGAGACGCACCGGGCAGCAGCGCAGGCAACCGGAAGACCAGAGAGCTGGCAGATTCTCATGGACTTCTCAGACACTGAGAATTTTGTGCAGATCTGTGCGATCAAAGAGCATATCCAGAAAATGATGCCGGAAGGCTCGCCGGTCTCAGGGCTCATCGCGTTGAACATCGAGCAGTTGAGTCGTGAGCAGATCGAGTCGGTATCTCGCGGCATCACAAAGGTGATCGTCTCGACCGGTGACGAGACCTCGATCTCCATCGCGAACCATTCCTATCCCCTTGAAACCCTCTCCATTGTGCCCCAGGCGATGGTCGATGAGATCGTGCGAAAATCCTTGGAACCGCTCGTCCTCTCGATCTTAAACAGACCCGTGTCCGGCTTTGACATCGTCCACGAGATCCACAGCCGGCACAACGTGCTCATCCCGCAGTCACGGATCTACGCGATCCTCTACGAACTCGAAAAGCAGGGGATCCTTGAGGTGAAGATATCCGGTAAATCCAAACTGTATGTCCCGACAGAGCGGGGAAAAGCATATATCCACCAGAAAGTGAACGAGTTCAAGTATACATTCCAGCATATCTTTGGAGGTGTGGCACATGAAGGTGAAGATATCCGCAGCGCAAAATAAGGATATTGGACGGGGGATCGGCAGGATCGATCCCAAGACGATGGAAGAGCTGGGCGCAGGTGTCGGGGACATCATAGAGATCGCCGGAAAACGGACAACCTGCGTAAAAGTAATGCCCTCATTTCCTGAAGACCGGGGGAAAGGAACCATACAGATTGACGGGATCGTGCGGAAAAATGCAAACGTCAGTCTCAATGAGACCGTTGAGATCAAAGCGATCGCCATCCCCCCGGTAAATTCAGTCGTGCTCCAGCCGCTCGACAGTTTCCTGCAAAAAGAGGTGGACAGCCGCCTGTTTGAAGGGATACCGGTAACAAATGGCGACCAGATCCGCCTCTCCATGTTCGGGAAGACGTTTGATTTTCTTATCTGTGATGCCACACCGGAGATCGGCATAATCACCCGGACTACTGCCGTCAAAATCCAGGGGAAGAAGATGCAGGAGAGGGAGACAAAGAAGAGCATCATCTCGTACGAGGATATCGGCGGGTTAAAAGGGCAGGTGGACAAGATCCGGGAAATGATTGAACTCCCCTTAAAATATCCTGTGCTCTTCGAACGCATCGGCATCGACCCGCCCCGGGGCGTGCTCCTCTACGGTCCGCCGGGCACCGGTAAAACGCTCATCGCAAAGGCGGTGGCACAGGAGACCGATGCCTACCTGATCTTCATCTCCGGTCCCGAGATCGTCGGGAAATTTTACGGGGAGTCGGAAGCCAAGCTCAGGGAAATTTTTGCAGAAGCCCAGAAGAATGCCCCTGCGATCGTATGCATAGACGAGATCGACGCGATCGCGCCCAAGCGTGAGGATGTCGGCGGCGATAAACAGGTCGAACGGCGGATCGTCGCCCAGCTCCTCTCGCTCATGGACGGGTTGAAAGACCGGGGGCAGGTGATCGTGATCGCGACGACCAACATCCCGAACTCGCTCGATCCTGCACTCCGGAGACCCGGGCGGTTTGACCGGGAGATCATGATCCCGATCCCGGACCGGGACGGGCGACGGGAGATCATCGAGATCCACACGCGGGGCATGCCCCTCGCCTCCGATGTCGACCTCGACGAACTGGCAAATATCACGCACGGGTATGTCGGGGCTGACCTTGCAGCCCTCTCCCGCGAGAGCGCGATGCATGCACTCCGGAAGGTATTACCGGATATTGACTTCACAAAGCACGCGATCCCGGAAGAGGTGATCACCGGGCTCACGGTCAAAAAAGAGGACTTTATGAATGCGTTCCGGGAGATCGAACCATCTGCCTTGCGGGAGGTCTTTGTCGAGATCCCCGATGTCAGCTGGGACGATGTGGGCGGTCTCTCTGCAATCAAGGAGGAGATCCGGGAGGCGATCGAACTCCCCCTGAAATGTGCGGACCTGTATGCCTTCGCGGCGGTCACTCCCCCGAAAGGGATACTCTTATATGGTCTGCCGGGCACGGGTAAAACCCTCATCGCAAAGGCGATCGCACACGAGACGCAGTCGAATTTCATCTCGATAAAAGGACCGCAGTTGTTATCGAGGTTCGTGGGAGAGTCCGAGCGCGGCATCCGGGACATCTTCAAAAAAGCCCGCCAGGCAGTCCCCTGCATCATCTTCTTTGACGAGATCGATGCGATCGCCCCGTTACGGGGCGGCAGGAATGACAACGGCGTCACCGAACGGGTCATCGCCCAGCTCTTAACCGAGATGGACGGGCTTGAGGAGTTAAAGGGCGTCACCGTCCTTGCCGCGAGCAACCGTATCGATATCATCGATCCCGCCCTCCTGCGGGCAGGGCGCATGGATCTCCAGATCGAGCTGCCAAAGCCAGATGAGGCGGGACGTCTTGAGATCTTCCGCGTGCATACACGAAAACGCCCTCTCGGAAAAGAGGTAAAACTTGCCGCGTACACGAAAGACACAGATGGATTCACCGGGGC
>Ga0208102_1000431_pt1 | contig 14175 bp, 18 predicted proteins | sample CryBogmetaGMA17M_FD_184549 | JGI IMG/M metagenome (GOLD analysis project Ga0208102, IMG submission 184549) | Freshwater microbial communities from Crystal Bog, Wisconsin, USA - MA17M (SPAdes) | ecosystem: Environmental > Aquatic > Freshwater > Lake | place: Crystal Bog, Wisconsin, USA...
CCATATACTCTTGGAGCAAATAATGCTCCATGTCAGATAAATACGCGTCGACCACTTCAATATTTAGTGCTTGCATCCGAAGATGTAAATCATCCATGACCGGCAGAGATTGCAAGGCATCGCGGATCTGTCCAATTTTATTGTCTCTTTGTGATTTCATTTATCACCTACCTATACGTAACATTGAATCGCTGGTGGTATCATAGATTAACGAATGAAAGGCGCAACGTTGGAGCTCAGCCGCCGCCGCCGGCCGCAGGCCGTTGCCGGTCGGCTGCAGCGACGGGTTCGGCCCCTTTCTCGAACTCATTCTTCCCGCTGAAAATTCCCTTTCACTAAAGCATAGTCGGAGGACGCGTGATCTTTCCGTCGTCACCGATGAACCTGCTGGGGGCGATTATCACGTCATAGTGCGGTGGCCCAGCGACCTCGCTTACAATTCCCACCCAATCTATTCCCCAAGGCCGAAACGCGAATACCGGACCACCGCTTGTGCCAGGCAACTCGAAACTCGCTAGAGAAGGCACGGCATCGCTACGGAATTTGTTAGGCGGATTACCCGGCATACGAATCGTGAGTCCGGCCGCTCCCACAATTGCGGACCCCTGCATGTAAACAATCCCGATAGTGCTGTAGGGCCTTTCAGCAATACGTAAGTCTTTTGGGTACCCACAGAGCGCGAGACGGTCGCCGGTCGACACTTCCGATCGTGGGTAAGGCGGCTGTCGGAAAAATGCTTTCTCATCCAGCTTGAGCTTCTCAATGCCAGGACCGGTCAATACTGCGAGATCCAAGTCTTGGTCTACTGACACAGGCTCTACTCCGAAGATGGGAATCGCATGATCTCGATCTAGGTAGAAAATGATACAGCGGCCAGGTCGCTCTAGTGTCCGATCACGAAACGCGGCCCAAACGTGATGCGCAGTTACGAGGAATTTCGCGCGATCAGATTGCCACAAGAACGCTGACCCGCCGCAAAGTTTGAAATCGGCCTCGCTCGGCTGCTCTGCCCCATCTGGGTACTCCACGCACCAGAGCGCGATACAATACCGCCGGAGGATCTGCATGATCGCCGGCCGAGGCATTTCCTTCCAATCAGCCATGTTGATTCCCAATAAGAATTACCACCGATATACGCTTCATGGAAAAGCATGGGGTCAAGTCTCTTCTTGGCTTAAATGCTGCGACGTCTTCGGGGAGAGCTCTGAGGGGGATCTTTTTAATCGTTTGGAGAAGCGCATCGAGATGGTCAATGCCGACGCCGAGGGCAATGTCGATATCCTTGGTCAGGCGCGGTTCCCCGTAAAGAAGAACGGCCTGTCCGCCGATTATCATGTAAGGCAGGTTGCTTTCGTTCAGCGTTGCGCCTAATCGGGCAAGGATTTTGTCAAACATGAATTCAGTATCCCCGCAATCCGGACATCAACGTCGATGCCTTCCCATGGGTCTAAGGGAGGCAGTACGCCAAGGATAACTCCCTCCTTCCACATCGCTGTTAAAAGCTCAAAAGACTGCTCTGCAGGTCTCTTCGTTTCGCTTCTGATCAGGTCATCTTCGAATTTTCTCAATATGGATGCGTTCTTTATCATCTTTTATTTTATACCACAGTTCTCCAGGCTTTGCCACCGATGGGTGCTTTTTTATTTTTTAGGTTACTATCTCTCTCGGTGCGGTCAATTAGCCTCCCGGTTGGCAATACCGTGTATAAGGACGGCCAACCGGTTCAGGAAAATTCCGAATTCCCCGTAACTCGTTCGGTCATACAGGGCGCTGCCGATGTGTCAGTCGAATGTGTGCAGAAGCTTCATGACTTTCCTTTTTGTATGGTTGTGTCTGTCAAGCCTGTCCGCACCCTATACGTCGCATTTTCAAATACTACTTATTCTTCTTATCCCGCTTTTCCTGCTTCTTTTCCTTTGCTGATTTGCTTGGCTTCTTTTTAGTATCTCTCTGAGCGTCCCTTGATTTTGCCATTACAATCCTCCATCATAAAGTATTTGATAAGATTAAATCCTCTGAAAGCGTGGGGGCAAGTCTCTTCTTGGCTCATATGAGCAGTTTTTCGGCTGCTGTTATCCTATGCCGCAACGAACTCGATTTTAACCCGCATCCCAGTTGCTTCGGCGATCTTTTCCAGGGTCTTGAGTGTGAAGCCCTCATACTCGCCGCTCTCGATCCTCGAAATCGCCTGCTGGCTGGTTCCCATAAGCTTTGCCAGTTGCTGTTGCGATAAGCCCTTCTTCTCACGCAGTTCCGCAATCTTCATTGCCAGCTTTAGAGCTTGCCTCTCTTCTTGGTAATGCGCTTTGAACTCGGGATCTTTGATATCTTCCCGCAACCTGCTTTGGAATGTCCGAACTTTGCCTTTTTTCATAGAAAGCAGGAAACCTCCGCATTCAGTCTTCCATGCTTTTTTCCGCTAAGTCAATATCCTTCTTTTTCAGTTGCCGCGTTTTTTTGGAAAATGCATGCACCAACACAATCTGATCAAACATCTGGAAGAAATAGAGAATGCGGTACTAGGTCGAGCGATGATGTATCCTCAATTATCTTATTTTACCCCTGACAATGTCGGCATAGGGCCGCTTGAGATTCGGCCCTTACTCTTCCAAGAGCGACAGGTACACAGCGACATTAGCCCGTGACTTTTTGTCTAACCCATCAAGAAAATCATCAAGCGGTGAATCGCCCAGCTCAGCCGTGTAGAAGATTATATTGTACAAGCACACCGCGACGCCACACTTATTATATACATCATGTTTGATGTATTGTCAAGGTGGTCTGTTCGTTTCGTTTCAAGACGGTTGTCGATATCAATAGCGCCAGATACGCTTGTGCAGCAGCTTTCAACCCGTACTGTGTGAGGGCAGTGAATGAAAATATTAAAGAGGTCGGTTATTGGCAACACCTACGAGTCAATAAATTCATGAAACGGAGAAAACTGAAGATTACCAATTGAAAGAGAGCGGTGGCTGTAAGCCATCCGCTGGAGTGAATTGTTGGCCAGTTATTCCCATTTTATATTTTGAAGTTCATGAACAAGAGAGTCAATTTGTTCTTTCGTTTTGAAAAAACCATTAAATCTGGGATTTCCTCTTGGGTCCGCGTCCTCGTTGAATCTATTCTCCTTAGGAAACCACCCTGCTAATTCTTCGATGATTTTACCTGCCTTCTTTGCTAATTTGCCGACATTGACTTGAAAACATAAGCCTTGTTCTTTATTGCTCTCTTTAGGCAGCACACTGAATACTGTTCTTCGGCCACCATCGATATCCGTCTCAAAGGCTATAGTACTTCGTGTAGTGTGTTTACTCAAGTAATCAGAAAGGCTATCCAGAAGGTGCTTGTAAAGATCTGCAACGCCATTTTCTTTGGCGATTTCTTCGATCTGTTCATAAGTGAGATTCGGCAATCTTTTAGTAGTGCCCTTCGTTCGTGTTTGATATTCAACTTGGTTGGGCTCGATTAAGAATACCCGACTAACGAATTCCCTGTCCTCAGCCTTGAAATAATTAAAGGTAACCACGTTGATATTCACACCATATGAGTCAGACAAGTACTTGATAATCCTTTCTGTGCTGGGATCAATGTCAGAGGCTACAATGGACACCTTGTGGTTGCTATTTAATGTGTCAGGCAAAGCGTTCTCAAATTTCTCTTGGAAAGTGTCTTCCAGAGTACCTTTTCCTTTCAGGTACTCATTAGCAATGTTCCTTACTGCTTCGCCAGACAGATCTTTTATCCAAGATGCGTAATCCAGGGCTTGCGCTGTAACATCTCTTGGAGTCAGATCTCTCTTGAGTTCAACAATGCATAGATCGCCCTGTTCATCGATGCAAAGTAGGTCAATTTTTCCTCCATATGCAGTCTTTACCTGACGCCCTATCACAAGGAGGTCATCAGAAATAAGACTGATATCGTTTTCAAGCCATTCCTCAATTCTTTGCTCCATATCTAATGACGACCTAGGGCATTCTTGGAGTCTATTGTCACAAATTGTCCAGAGTTTTACTTCAAGTGGCATATTTTCTCTCCTTTGAGGCCAACAATGTTTATATGTATCTTTGCTAATAACCCAAACACCGCAATTTTGCGGTATAATATCCTTTGGAAAAATTTTACATTTTATATCTACTATATTAAAATTAAAGCATTATCAACCAAACTCTTGTAATTTAGAAGGGATATTGTGCGGATCCATACAACATCCCTATTTGTTTACTAGTGATTATCCATTAGACTTTTCATGGCACTACATTCCATATTAGTGTTTGAAATAGAGCATACCATTGAAAATAATTGAATGCTCACTTACAGGAAGAAGCAGAGCGGTCAGTCATGTACCTACAAGTCCTTAACCTCATAGTGTGAATAATATTGAAGATTACTGGTTAAAAGCGGCAACACTTGCAGGAGAAGACAAGAGGCACTTATGATAAGTATTATATAATGTTAAGTTGAGTTGAAAGCTTAGATTTTTTCTTGACTAAACCCGAATTAGAATCTACTTTAGTACAATATTGAGTAAGTGACTCGCATATACAGATTTCTGTCCTGCCTATTATGAATTGAGATGATTCATGAAATCTCACCTTTCAAGTAAAGGCTGCCACAGTCCGTGATAAAAGCGGATTTAATGCTAATTCCTTGCGGATGACGCAAAACCAATCACAAAAAAAGTTTTTGAAAGGAGGAGAAAATGTCCAGAAAAAACATTTTTAAGATTTTATTTCCATTCTTAGTATTCATGTTGTTAGTAGGGTGCGCCACACAGAAGGCCAGCCCTATCGTCAAGGCGGGGGATCTCAGCATGAAGCTGAAATCGGGACAGTACATTCAGAAGGCGAATAATTTCGATATTATTTTCGACAAGACCGGATCGATGGGGAGCGACTATGGCGGGGTGCAGAAGTTTGTCATTGAAAAGTCCCTCGTCGGCAAATTTAACAGTTACATTCCCGATTTGAGCCTAAACGGTGGACTGAGGACTCTTGGTCAGAATTATTTGGATTTTGACGTCACAAAATTAGCGTATGGAATCGTAAAATATGATCCGCAGAGCCTTGACGGGGTCATTCAGAAATTAAGAACCCCGTTTGGGGACAGCCCGCTCGAGGCGGCAATCCTGGCGGCAGGCAATGACCTGAAAGGTCTACAGGGCAAAAGTGCGCTTGTAATATTCACAGATGGGGTAGACATGGGCATTGCGCCGGTGAAGGCAGCAACGAGCGTTAAGAGCCAGTATGGTGATAATCTATGTATCTACACTGTCCAGATAGGAGATGACGTACAAGGAGCCAAAATCCTCGACCAGATCGTAAAGGCCGGACAATGCGGAGTCTCTGTAAAAGGTGACGACCTTGCAAACGATTCAGCAATGAACGATTTTGTGGAAAAAATATTCCTGGCCCAGAAGCCAGCCGAGGCGCCACCGCCGCCAGTAGAGGAGATGAAGAAAGCACCCGAGGTAGAGCAGAAGATACTCGAGAAAGGTCGAGCCACACTAGATGTCAAGTTCGATTTTGACAAAGCAGTTGTTAAGCCGAAATATTATAAAGACATTCAGAGTGTTGCCGATGTTATGAAGAAATATCCAGATCTAAAGATTGCTATTGAAGGGCATACGGACAATGTTGGGGGAAAGAAATACAATCTTAATCTTTCCCAGAAGCGTGCCGAAGCGATAAAAAATGTCATGGTAACCAAATTCGAGATTGAACCATCCCGGCTAACGGCAAAGGGGTTCGGGGAATCCAAGCCAATTGCGAGCAATTCAACCAAGGAAGGACGACAGAAAAACAGGAGGGTTGAAGCCGCTGTAGAATATACCATCGAGAGATAATGTCTCTTCTTTGATTCTTTAATATAGAAGGCCTCTCAATGTCTGTAAAACCTAAGCGAGAGGCCTTCTCTTTTTCAATACTCTCTGTTCAAGAAAGGCCTCTGGAGATTATTTCTCCTAAGGGCTCAGAAAGGAGAATGTGCATGTTCAAAGAGTTCAAAGAGTTTGCGATGCGTGGTAATGTAGTCGATATGGCTGTCGGCATTATCATCGGCGCTGCTTTTGGAACAATAGTAAAATCTTTGGTTGATGATATTATCATGCCGCCGATTGGACTGCTCCTGGGCAGGGTTGATTTCTCCAACATCTTCATGGTTATAAGATCAGGAAAGATAGCGGGCCCATATACCACTCTCGCTGATGCAAAAGCGGCGGGTGCCGTTACCATGAATCTCGGTGTTTTCTTCAATACGGTCATAAGCTTTCTCATTATTGCATTTGCCGTATTTCTTATCATTAAGCAGATCAACGCATTAAAAAGAAAAGAGGCAACGAAACCGGCTATACCTAATACCAAGGAATGTCTCTATTGTTTATCGACCATTCCCATAAAAGCTTCTCGCTGTTCCCATTGCACGTCTGAATTGAAGTTGTGAAGACTCAGAATGCTAAGTAGCGCTGAGATTGAGAGAAGCTAGAAAAACAGATTGAATCAAAGTATCAAAATTAAAAGCAGGGTCGAATTGGCTCTGCCTTTTTTATTTGCATTAGTAACAATTACGATTTGAAAGGTTGAATGAATGAATAGAATTGGAAAAACAACCTTACAGGAAGATATGGAGCCCCCTTTATTCGTCGGAAAATTTTTTCTCCAATACACATGTTTCCATCAGTATTGAAGCTCTCCGCAGCAAGCTGCGGAGAATCTTCGATTCTCAAGGAACGGCAGAGAGTTTCAGAAATATTATGGTGCAGCTTATCGAATCCTTCCCAGAATTCTATGTGCTTTTCCGTTTCTCCTTTTGGAGGAGCCTGTATGTTTCATCGTAAATCCTGATACGCGGACCAACGGCAACAACTTCAATCTCTTTTTTCGAGACGCGATAGATTATCCTCAATTTGCTAACCCGCATACTGCGTAATTCAGCCAATTCATCCCGCAGTATTTTGCCTGTGTGCGGCGCTTCCATGATTGCCTTTAGCCCGGCCTTGATTTTTTTCTTTAATTCCGGATGCATCCCACGAATCAAAGAGGCTATTTCTTCCGGCATCCTCAGTGTATGAAGTATTGGTTTCATAATTCGTCAAGGGTGAAGACTTTTGCCCGTTTTGCCTTCAGTGATTTAAGCCCCTGGCTGATCTCCTTCATCAATGCTGCGTCTGAGCGTATATTGGCTGTTTCCTTGATGCTTTCATACTCATCAGGACTGATGATAATCGCCGCGGGCCGCCCGTTTTTTGTGATAACGATCTCCTCGTCGGTGGAACTTACCATGTCCACGATGGAACTGAATTTCATTTTTGCCTCGGATAATGAGAGTGTTTTCATAATCTGACTCCAATTGTAGTTAACCATAATTCTGGTCATAGTTACCCACATTGATATGAATTTGTCAAGAGAAAGAACGTAAAGTGTGCATCATCCTTGGTACGTTGCGCTTGTGAAAACATTTTCCGCTTCTACGTCTTCACATGCAGGATGGGGAGTCCCATGTGTTTGCGCTTCGTCTCACCATACATGCGGGTTTGTTCCCTGACCGTAGGCACTCCCCGCCTGCCTTTGCCGAAGACCTCGATGGGGTGCGAGCCGCCCAGGTGAAGGGTGTGCTTGCCGTACTTCCCGCTTAGAGTATCTGCCGCCTCATAGAGCTGCCTGATCTTTCCCGCTTTCAGTGGATCTTCAAAGAGGGAGTACTGAACGGGGGTGTCGGGTACGAGGTCTATAAGGACAATGCCTGTGGACCGGTAGATCTCCTTCTCCTCATAGAGCTGGTCAAAAAGTTCCTGCAGAAGGGGAGAGAGTTCCAGGGGATATACGGAGGGACGTGTCAGCTTTGCTTCGCAGCCCGCCGTATCGAAATTATTTTTCTTCAGGAAGGGGATGATCTTCCGGGGAGCCAGGGCATAACGCCGAGCCTTGATACAGGCGGATTCCAGGTTTCTCAGGAGATGGGCGAAGAGGTATTCCCGGTCGGACGTGGGAGGGCTGAATGTCTTCGTCTTGCTGATAGAGGCATAGGTGCTCTTCTCTTCCGGTGAAACAGGGTATACGGATTCGCCCCGCAGTTCTCTCCATGTCTCCACCCCGGGCTTCGTGAAGCGTTCTTCCATGATGCGCTCCGGGAGCCTGGCAAACTCGAGGGCGGTCCTGACCTTCATTTTCTCCAGATAACTGGCTGTGGCGTGGCCGATGCCCCATATCTTCTCCATCGGCAGGTCCTTGAGATACCGGGCAATCAATCTTCCGGGAATGGCGGTAAAGCCGTCCGGCTTATTATGCTTGGAAGCCACCTTGGCGAGCACCTTGGTGAGGCTCAGCCCCGCCGATACTGTAATACCCAGCTCCCGTTGAATTTCGCTTTTTATACGGAGGGTGATGGTATCGTACGAGGCACGGTGGACCCTGCGCATGCCCGTGATGTCTGCAAAGGCTTCGTCGATGGAGTATTCTTCCACCTGGGGGGTGAAGCGCCTTATGATGTTGAACATCCGCCGGGAAAAGAGGTTGTAGGTCTCATAGTCGGATGGGAGGATGACAAGCTCCGGGCAGAGGGCTCTTGCCTCATGGAGGGGAACACCGCGCTTGATCCCCAGCCTTTTTGCGGGATAGCTGGCGCAGGCGACAATTCCCCGCTCTCCCCCTGTGATGGTGGGCTTGCCTTTAAGCTCAGGATGAATAGCCTCCTCGCATGATGTAAAAAAGGCGTCGCCATCGATATGGATAATAGCCTGCGGCCATGAATAAAGGCTAAAGAGGATTTCGCTCACAGGATGACCTCCGTTTTTCTTCCACAGAAGCAGATTAATAGAACTATCGTTCTATTGTCAAGAAGATTTTCTCGAAGGGGAAAAACCCACGAAGATCATTGGGAAACGTACTTGAGGGTTAGGTGCGCCGGCAGGGATCAGAAAATTGTTTTCTCCGGAGAACCTTCAATTTCGATGATGGATATGTCTCTGGCGTTGATCCTGAAATTATGCAAACCGCTGACTACGTCATCGAGATAGGACTCATCGGCAAGGATGGTTGTGGAAGACGTTGCCCATTTTTCAATGTCTCTGGACAGAAAATCAAAACATCCGCGAATCATTGATTCTGTTATTGCAGATACCGGCAAATGGCACCGACCGGCGGCGGGAAGATTAAAAGCAAAATCATTGCAGAGGAGTCCCTCCATTGTCTCCGATAGATGATATCCTGCCTGATAAAGTTTATCGTCAGTAATTTCAGCTAAAGTGCCCATACCTAAAAGCAGAATCTTGGAGGCGGGAATACGCGGGGGGGAGGCAATCATAGTTTTCTCCATGAATGCTGCGGAGATATGACCACGGACGATCTCTCTGGAAATCATGCCGTTGAGGCGCCAGTCCACGAAGCCACAGTGACCTTTCGGGGGCCTATCATCGAGAAATAAGCCCAGGGCCAAGCCTTCACGGCTTAAGGTATCCAGTGATTCTGTTGATATTCTGATTCTCATCTCTCACGAATAAACATTATAGTGGCCAAGTATACGGGAAAATTCCTCTTTGTGTCAAGAAAAGGATACCAAAACGTTTTTCAATGCCGTTGACAGGGTTATGAAAAGAAGGTATTGTTGCTGCCAAAAAGACAAACCTGTCACATATCTCGTCTGAGAAGAGGTGCCTTTCTGTTTGACCGATTAATCAAGTTTCTTGCCACCGGTTTCGGCAGCGGGCTTGTCCCTTTCGCTCCGGGGACTGCCGGCACGATCGTCGGCATACCGATATATCTGGCCTTTTCCCGGTTGTCATGGATTCTGTATTTTGTATTTGTAGTGGCCTTCACCTCACTCGCGTGTTATGTATCCAATAAAGCCGAGAGGATGTTTGGCGAAAAGGACACATCTCTTATTGTTATCGACGAGATGGTCGGTTTTCAATGGACCATGTTCCTGGTTGCTCCGACAGTCTTGCATGTGTTTATTGGGTTCATCCTTTTCCGGTTATTCGATATTTTCAAGGTATTTCCCGCGGGCTATTTCCAGAGGAGGCTCCCCGGCGGCTATGGAGTCGTGATAGATGATGTTGTGGCAGGCATGTACGCCAACATCGCTTTCCTCCTTATCATTAAATTCTGGGGCATATAAAATCTCACATTGTATGGCAGAATGTTTTTCTGATTGAAGAGCTGTTCATATGAAAGTCGGCATAATGACGATTGGCAACGAATTGATCAGCGGGAAGACCCAGGATACAAACTCTTCTTTCATTGCCCGCCAGTTGCATGCACAGGGATGGCAGACATCGGTCATAATGTCCGTTCCCGATGATCAGGGTGCAATAAAGGAAGGACTTGACTACATCATGTCCCTTTCTGATGCCGTGGTTGTCACCGGCGGTCTCGGTCCTACGGCAGATGATATCACCACTTCCGCCATAGCCAGGGCTTTTGGCCTGGGCATCTATACCGACCAGGCTGCCCTCAAACATATCCGGGACAGATTTGAAAAATTTCATCTCAAATGGACGGCGAACAATGAGAAGCAGGCCCACATTCCTGAAGGGGCGGAGACAATAAAAAATCCTGTGGGAATGGCCTGGGGATACTCTCTCACGAAGGATGGAAAGATCATCTCTGTCATTCCCGGTGTGCCGTCGGAAGTGAAGAGGATGGTTCCCGACGGAATTATCCCTATCATGAGGAAGGAATTTAGAGACACAGCAGGGCATGTGGAAAGCAGGACCATCAAATTATCCGGCATCACCGAGGCCAATGTGGATCAGGTTCTTGCTGATGTTGATTTCGGCAGCCTCGGGGTGAATATCGGTTTTTATCCGAATTTCCCGGAGATACAGATTGTACTCACGGCGATAGCCGCAACTGAAAAAGACGCAAAAGAGAGAATCATAGTTGCCGATGAGCGCGTATCAGAGAGGCTTCAGCAGTATATCTTCGCCTATGATCAGGATACACTGGAAGGTATCGTTGCCGGACTCCTGACAGATAAGAATCTGACCCTTGCTGTTGCCGAGTCGTGCACAGGTGGTCTGATCACCGATCGCCTTACGGATGTGCCCGGCAGTTCGGCCTTTCTTGAAAGAGGTGTCATTGCCTACAGCAATGATTGCAAAGCCGACCTCCTGGGAGTGCCGGAAAATGTGCTGAAAGAATTCGGCGCCGTAAGCGAAGAGACCGCCGTCTTAATGGCAGAGGGCGTAAGAAAACTCGGTAAATGCAATCTGGGGATTTCAACAACGGGCATTGCCGGCCTCACAGGCGGAACGGCAGAGAAGCCCGTGGGAACTGTTTTTATTGCTCTTGCAGATGGAACAAAAACTTTCTGCCGGCATCACACCTTCCGGTGGGACCGACGGAGAAACAAAACGATGATGTCCCAGGCGGCACTCATGATGCTTAAAAGATACCTGACAGGTGAGCTTCAGCATGAGCGATGAAAAAGCCATAAGGGCGTTTTTGGCTATCGACCCTCCCGAGGAAATATTCAAGGAGATTATCAAGATTCAGGAGCGTTTAAGAAAGGCCATCCAGGGAGACATACGCTGGGTAAGACCGGAAGGCATGCATCTGACACTGAAATTTTTTGGCTATGTTTATGATTCAGATGTTGCAAATATTTCCCATGTGGTCAAAAATAACGTTGCAAACATGAAAACGCTGATGCTGAATGTAAGAAGTATGGGAGCATTTCCGAGTGTGAACCGGCCCCGGGTTTTGTGGCTGGGAATAGATGGCGACACAGATGCACTGATCAACCTTCAGACGGAGATCGATGCGGGGCTTGAGGGTTACGGTTTTAAGAAAGAGGACAGGCCCTTCAGACCGCATCTTACCCTTGCGCGAATTAAAGAATATAAGGGATTGATTGGACTTGCAGAAACTGTCAAAAAAAATGAGGATTACAATGCGGGGAGCTTTTCTGTCAGTGGCCTCACGCTCTTTAAGAGTGATCTGAAACCGACAGGGGCGATTTACACGAAACTCGCCCACTTCCCTTTCCCCGGATGAGCAGGCGGCTTGAGAATTGGTATTAAGATTTCTTATTATTTTTTATGGAGGTGATTATGGGATCAGATATCGATAGAGAAAAGTCAGTCGAACTGGCTATCACACAGATCGAGCGGCAGTTTGGAAAAGGTTCCATCATGAGATTGGGGGGGAGCGAATATGTATCTGATATTGCCGTCATTCCGACGGGATCACTGAGCCTTGATCTCGCCCTCGGCGTAGGGGGAGTCCCACGGGGGAGGGTTATAGAAATATATGGTCCCGAAGCGGGTGGCAAAACAACCTTGGCCCTTCATATTATCGCGGAAGCTCAGAAGAGAAATGGTCTCGCTGCTTTCATTGATGCAGAGCATGCCCTTGATGTAGCCTATGCGAAAAGAATCGGTGTGAATACGGACGATCTCCTCATCTCCCAGCCGGACACAGGCGAGCAGGCCCTGGAGATTGCAGAGACCCTCGTGAGAAGCGGGGCATTGGATGTCCTCGTAATCGATTCTGTAGCCGCTTTAGTACCCAAGGCGGAACTTGAGGGAGAAATGGGCGACGCCCAGATGGGGCTCCAGGCCCGGTTAATGTCCCAGGCACTCCGCAAGCTCACAGGCAGTATCAGTAAATCCAGGACCACGGTGATCTTTATAAACCAGCTCAGAATGAAAATAGGTGTTTTTTTCGGCAGCCCGGAAACCACAACGGGAGGCAATGCCCTCAAATTCTATTCTTCCATGCGCCTCGACATCAGGAAAATGACATCCATTAAAATGGGGCAGGAGATCGTGGGATTCCGAACAAAGGTTAAGGTAGTCAAGAATAAGGTTGCCCCGCCATTCCGAGAGACGGAATTTGATATTATATTCGGAGAGGGTATTTCGAGAGAGGGCGATATTCTCGATCTCGCCGTAGAAAATGGCATTATCGAAAAGAGTGGTGCATGGTATTCCTACAAAGGCGACCGAGTCGGCCAGGGAAGGGATAATTCACGTATCTTCCTCAAAGAAAATAAGGATCTTCTGAAGCAGCTCGAGGATGAAGTTCGGGGAAAGATAGGTCTCGCAGGCTAAGGGTCGAAGAAGGCATGATGAAGGAAGCCCCCCCTCATGAAAAAGCAAAACAACGGGCATTTCGGCTCCTTGCCATGCGGCCAAGGAGCGAAAAAGAACTGCGAGCCAAATTGAAGGAAAAGGGGTTTGACGAATCCGTAGTGGAGGAAGTTGCTGCAAGGCTCCGGGAACTTAACTATCTCGATGATGAATCATTCGCCCGGCAGTGGGCACGGAATCTTGCGGTGAACAAGCTTCTTGGCAACAGAAGGATTGAAGCGAGTCTCATGGAAAAGGGAATTCCACAGCCGCTGATCAGGCAGGTTCTGAGCGAGGTGCGAAAAGAACTGGCGGAGCGCGAGGCTGTCATCCTTTTGATCAGAAAAAAGGTGGACAATGGCGCCGGCAAAATGGATGATAGAGAAAAAAGGAGATTGGCACAGAACTTGATGGGAAAGGGTTTTCCGCCGGGCCTGGTTTTTGACATATTGAATAGATCGAAGGAGGGTTTACTGGATGAAGGGGAGTGAAATCAGGGAGAGGTTCTTAAAATACTTTGAGGAGAATGGACATACTGTTGTGCCGAGTTCATCGCTTATCCCTAAGGATGATCCTACGCTCCTTTTCACTAATTCGGGAATGGTTCAGTTTAAAAACTGCTTTCTGGCTTTAGAGGACCGTGGTTACACGAGGGTGACAAGCTCCCAGAAGTGCGTCCGCGCCGGTGGAAAGCACAATGACCTGGAAAACGTCGGTCATACGGCCCGCCATCACACCTTTTTTGAGATGCTGGGGAATTTTTCCTTTGGTGACTATTTCAAGAAGGAATCCATTTTCTGGGGATGGGATTTCCTCACGAAAGAGATGGGACTTCCGAAGGAGAAACTCTGGATTACCATTTACAAGGATGACGATGAGGCCTTTGATATCTGGAATAAGGAAATGGGCGTTCCTGCCGAAAGGATTGTCCGCATGGGGATGGACAGTAACTTCTGGATGATGGGTGAAACCGGTCCATGCGGTCCCTGCTCGGAAATAATTTATGACCAGGGACCGGAAGTTGGTTGCGGCAGGAAGGAATGCAGCGTGCTCTGTGAATGCGATCGCCATCTGGAGATCTGGAACCATGTATTCACGCAGTTCGATCG
>Ga0208102_1000436_pt1 | contig 14027 bp, 18 predicted proteins | sample CryBogmetaGMA17M_FD_184549 | JGI IMG/M metagenome (GOLD analysis project Ga0208102, IMG submission 184549) | Freshwater microbial communities from Crystal Bog, Wisconsin, USA - MA17M (SPAdes) | ecosystem: Environmental > Aquatic > Freshwater > Lake | place: Crystal Bog, Wisconsin, USA...
GCTAACGGCATCACCGGGCAGACTTCAAACATCGGACATTTCACACTACAGATCCGCATACCCCGTATTGTTATGGTAAGAGGCTCCACTGCCATTATTCCTGCTCCTGTAATCTGTGCCGATAATCGTCCGGATAATATTTTTTATCCTCTTCTCCTCCAAAGAACGCACACATGATCGGATGATGATATCCACCGTATCCGAACTGGGTGCAACAATCCGGACGTTCCGGATCATCGTGAATTGCACATTTATTATCCGCATTCAGGTGCCGGCACTGAGCCGGGAAATAAGCAACTTCTCCAATAATCTGGATCCCTTGGTAATGAGAAAGTAAAAAATTCCCGTCTTTTTCATCTTCTGGATCTCTCTTTACACGGAAAAAATGATACCGGCAGCACGCCCCACACTGGTTACATTCGGGTATGAACACCCCCCGTTCAAAGTGCCCGGTATTATACTGATCAGTCAATCGGCATCAGCACCATTGGTATTTTTAATTGAAGTTACGATTTTATATGTTCCACCAGTCCCCAAGTCTATAGGAATCTCCCGTTTTGTTTGGGGGGCATCGCGCCTTAATCGCTCGTTCACCAGCTCAAACTTGATCTGCACTACCTCAGATATCAGGTTCCCTAATAACAGGTTCGTCTTCTTTGCCTCTTCTAATTCATCGCTGTTCATCACTCTACCTCCATCCGCTTCAGTATCCGCTCGATCTCCTGCAATTCTGATAGCACTCCCCGCGCTAAATCCTTGATCTCCTGCTTCTCGTTCCCATCTATTATCACACCTTCAATCCTCACTACCCCCCGAATCCCCGCTTTCAGTTCCTCCAGCGTTATCACATACGGCTTAGTCCCAGAGTTCTTTATCAGCCCTTCCATAGCCCAAATGCCGTCGCTGATACTCCCATCCGAATACTTACGTATGATAGGGACCAGTGCATCCTCTATCCGCGTTGTAGTTGACTCCGGACCCCTAGCCCTTCCCATACCTACCCTTTTACCCGTTCTCCTATATGTGATTTGCGTAACAACTCCCAAACCCCCTTTTCCCTATTCCGGATATCATCCCTTTGATGATCCAATCTCCACAATTTACTTACCAGAATACAAAACGGTGCCCGCACCAGGCAGCAATCGATAATACCCGGAAACCCGGATTTCTGTATGAGGGATCCGGCAATACCCTGGCGCTTTTTTCCGGTTGTGAGTCTGGACCGTGACCCATCCGGGCTCATATCAGGCAGCGATTGGCAAAAGGGGCACAGATAGAGCAATTGCGCAGAATACCTCTTTCACGACAGAGTACACAGAATGATGATTGGGGTACAACATGGCATCGTACTTGTATAGCAGCCGGCGGTATATAGAACTGGGTTGTTATCTCATACAATGTATGGTCCGTAATGGGCACCAGGCGGGCATCTATAAAATTACTATGCTATGTGCTATCATGTAGCATGCTAATGGTTAGCACGGTCAGACGTAAAAGAGTAATTACGCAGAAACATTAATAAAGTCATACTGTAAAATATAAGAGTATATGAGATCGTACCTTTGTAACCCCATGAAAGTAGGGATAGATTTAAACACACCTAGAGTGTGCAATGAATGTAATCAGGCGTTGCCAGTGTCATTATTCAGTCATACAGGAAGTGGGTATTATCTGCGAGTGTGTAACCCTTGCCGGGCTGAGAAGATGAGAGAAAAATATAATGAGGGGCGCGGTGTGCGGTCCGATTACTATTGGAATATCCGTTTAAGAGCGCTTAAGCAAAATGCAGTAGCCAGGGGATTATCTTGTGATATTACTATTGAAGACATCAAGACCGTGTTTGCCAATCAGGGAGGATGTTGTTACTATACAGGGTTACCACTTATAGTGGATAGCGTTGATCGTATAGACCATGAGCGTGGATATCAGAGAGATAATATCCTCATCTGCGAGCGCCATATTAACGTATTTAGAGCGAAGAGATCACTCGCTGATTTCATTGCTTTATGTAGTCAGATAGCACAACAAAAACATTAATCCTCTCTTTTTTGCACTTATTTCACGTCGTAATGAATATGTATATATATACCTACTGACAGATAGGGATATGCACAAGTGTGCAAGAGATGAGGTAAAATGAAGAAAGAAATTGAAAGAACACCAATGAAGGGACATCTCCCGGCATGTTACAAGAACGAACTGTATAGTGCATGCCAATGTTGCGATGTGTGTTTATTGTCTCCAATGTGCTACAATTCAGCACGGATGGGCAAAGATTTAAGATCACGCGGGATTATTCCAAAACTTGAAGCGTGATCACTCATGGCTGATATCACATTTTTGGTCATTGTGGTTGCCACTGGCAGTATGCTTATGGCTATTGCAGGGAGATTTGAACGCATTATAATGAGGGTGTAATTATGACTGAGAACTTTGGAACTGAAAGGCAAGATAATGGAACGGCACCGGGAGCGATCATTATCCCGGATATTTGCCCGGATGCCAGCGTTAAGCCTAAAAAGACTCACGATGAATGGATAAAAGCACACATTCACCCTGGCAATCCCAAAAACGGTGATAAACCACATACTTTTACACCGTGCCATTACATAACCAAATCAGCGCCATTACCAAATACGCCATTAACCGGCATTACCGATGATATGGACTTATTCACCGATAATGGGGACTGTCACCACTTTCTTATCGTTAATGGTGATGTCTTTATGAACGGTTCTATTATTGCCAGCGCGCCGGTATATGGGAATAATGGACGGAAAAAGACGGTCGCACAACAACACACCTTCTGTAAGGCTGTTATCTGGTCGTTAAAGAATGATGATAACGCATTAAACGAATATGCAGCAAAATACCCGTCATTATTACCGGCGGCAGTACCAACAGTTAAAGAGCCTGAGGTTATCACCGTGCAAGAGCCGGTCAGGGATATACTGCCTATATTGGCTGAGGGATTAGGACTGACCGATGAGGAGATCAACGGATTTCCGGTAGTATATCCGGATATTGATCTCATGCCTGAAATGGAGTCTATGGTGAAAGCCGATATTGAAGAGATGGTTGGTCATTATGAATCTAATGACGGTAACGATGCCGATGCATTGGATTATCCAGATGAAGATCTCCCGGCAATATCTGAAATGTGGGCTATTATCAACCCTATCCAGGTTATCCGGCAATGGACGTACAGGGGAATGTCAATTATTGAGGAGATGATCACAGCATGACAACACAATATGAAATCCGGATAGTACCTGTCAATGGAGTGCACGATAACCCATTGAACGGAAACTCAGTAAATAGCCCGGAAACAGCACTGCCATATTTAGAAGATATTCGGAACCAGAGCGCTGAGCACTTTGTATGTTTAACCCTGAATAGTGGAGGTAATGTGATCAATTGCCGGGTTATTACCATCGGGCTATTGAATCATTCGTTAGTTCATCCCAGAGAGACCTTCCGGGGGGCGATTCTTGATAATGCGGCATCGATCATTATTGCACATAACCATCCTTCCGGGAGTCTTGAACCATCTTCACAGGATATCGCCATTACCCGCCAATTAACCGAAGCTGGATCAATTATTGGCATTTCGGTTCTTGATCACGTTATTGTTACAAAAACCGGGTACTGTTCAATGCGTGACCGGGGGCTGATGTAATCATGAACCTGTACAAAAGCGAGGATTTTGCGGAATCTGTAGCGAGAAGCCTGCGATGTTGTGGAGTGTCAAACGCTCATATCATCCAGGTCATTGCCTATGAAGTGATCACAGAACCACAACCAAAAGAGAGGGTATCATGATGCAGGTTTTTAAGTGCTCGGTCCCAGGCACTTCATATTTCGTAAATGTGAAAGCAGAAACGAAAAAAGAAGCGATGAAACTCGCATGTCAAGTATTCCAAAACCAGATTAATAAGAGGTATGGATCATGAATCTGATCATTCCCTCTTTACATCGCGCTCCGGTTCATCCCCGGCAATCTCAATTAGAGCGGTATATTACCGGATCTAATCAGGAGAACTCAGAGAACCGATATCTATTATCGAACATAATAAAAGGGAGAACGTCAATCTAATCATATCCCATCGATGACCAGGACTCACTAATTGCACTTTACAACCCTAAAGTCCATAATCTCATCTCGGTGAATCCTGCGAGAAGAGATCCCGAAACTCTTGGAAATATCGGGAATGACCTTGAAAGTACCTGTACAAATGTGTCCATAGTTTCTTCACGAAAGGATCCGGGTTGGCAGACCCCGGATCCTAAATCTATTTTTCGGCAATCATAAGCAGGTATATAAGGATATAACGCCTTATATCCTATCATGTCACAAAGACCCACGTATAAATATGCCCTCTCGTTCGATGAGGAGTGTAAAGCAATCACTGATGAACTTGTGGCGACCGGGAAAGCAATCAGCTTCTCGGATGCGGTCAGGTACTGTATCCGAAAACAGAAACGGAACGTGTTATAATGCCGGATAAGATGCCTCAATGCGTGCGCTGTCATGGTGCAAACTGGATTGATCTCGGTTCTATCGGACGGACCGGAGAACATCTGTTCCAATGCGGAGGCGGTCCTGCTGGCTGCGAGCCGGAAGAAGTCTCAGCGGGATGTATGCGCGTTATCCGGTGCCATACGGATGTAATGAAAGACGGTACGGGGCTGATCTGAATGCAGATTGATGATGATGTCCGTAAGATTGCCGAGTACCATAAAGAAGAGATCGCGCTGCTCAAAGAGATCCGGGACGCTCTCTGTGTGAATGCGCCAACGGTATCTGATGAACTTAAAGCGATGCACGACATTGTACTGCAATCTACTATCCGAGATCCGCCGGTTAAAATCCCGGGGCGGATGAAGAGAGGGAAATGATGACCTCATCTGATCTAATCCGAAAAGGGATCTCAGTATCTCTGGAAACGTATGCCGAACTATCCGGGCGCCGGGCGGCTAAAATGGCAACGCTGGCAAAGGCGGGAAGACCGCGAGACGTAACGTTTGATGAAGTTATCCAGGATGCACTCGGAGGGAAATCTGGATGACAATTGAACTCCAGCGAAAAGGCAATCGTGTTTTCTTTCACTACAAGAAGGATGAATTGGTTGTTTCAATCGCCCTCACCATGATCGAAGCGCGAAACATGCGGGACTTCCTGACCGATATGATCTTCTATGAAGGAGATCCCACCGTGTTAGATGCGGTGCTTCAAGATGTGAGCGAAAACATTGAAACCGGTGTCGCGCCGTTACCCGCCAACTTTGAGTTAATTGCCCTGGTTGATTCGCAGCGCAGAAACACTAAAGATGATGATGCAATCCGAGCTTTCTATCCACTGAGTGATAAGAAATGATCGGCGAATGCAGCCGGTGTGGTGCTTGTTGCCGTACAGTGCCGCTACAAACGAAAGCGATGAGTCCGGAGTATCTGAACTACCTCCGTACTCGTGGATTGCAAGAAGCGCAAGGATTCATTCTCATTCCGCATGATTGCCAGCATCTTAAAGAAGAGATTTTGGGAGATGAAGGAACTGAATATGTAGATTGTATCAATACACGTTGCGACATCCACGAGTCCCCAGAACGTCCGAAGATATGCCAAATCTTCCACGGACAGAAACGCAGTGCGCGAGCGGTGTTCTATGTGCCTCCCGGGTGTACGATGAGGGAACAATGACTTTCCCGGAAGCGTTAGGAGTGCTGTGTTTGAGTGTAATCCTATTTTTCATTGGCTATTTCACGGGACTAACAACCTCGCAATAATCGCACCCGCAGGGACAATAACGGCAATAGCTCCGATAGTGTACCAGCGCCAATTTTCAAGTGCCCGTACTCTGTCTTCAAGAGTGTCGCAAACAGCCACCGAATCTTTGGCAACTTTGCTGCCTTGAATTTCGATGTCGCTTACTCTTGCTTTTACGGCGTCGATCTCTCTCACCATATTGATGTGTTTTTCAATCATGGCATCATACCGGGCACAGACGGTTTCCAACCCCCGGATTCTCTGTTCATGATCATCCACCAATTTAGTTAATAGGGTGTCGTGATTCGCCGTGATTCTCGAAAGATTCTCTACAGAATTAATAAGGACAAGGAGTTTTGTTTCGCTTGCTGACTCGCCCTGTTCGCCCTGTTCGCCCCGTTCGCCCCGTTCGCCCCTGTCTCCTTTCTCTCCGTCCATTTCTACCTCAGGTTAATGTCTTGTTGATTGCGTTGGTCTCTTGCATTAACGACGTAAACACGTTCTTTTCGTAATCGCCGAGTTCTAAAAATACTCTGCCTTCGTCATATTTGATAGTAACTGAGATGATCTCGTAGTCAACCGGTGTAGCACCGGAGTATTCAACTATAGAAACCGTATCGCCAACTCTGGGCGGCGTTGTCAGTGAAGGTTGAACCGTACTCATACCAACTCTCTTTACACCAGTTACACTCAGGATTAACCAACCAGCAGCTTTCTTGTAGAAAGCACCGAAACCGAGCAATAGCGAGGCTGCATAGGCATCCAATTGTCCGTACGTAGAATTGGTATCGACAACCGTTGTAGTGGATGATAAGCCGTATAATTTGAGTGGTGAGCCAGTCTCTGGATTAGACTCTTTGTATGTGGTGTTGATTCCTACCATAGCACCGATACCGTGCGGATAGCATTTGTTAGTCGAGCTTGTAATCCGAGTCGCTGGATTGGCAAGTTCAATCCAATTCCCGTAAGTGGCATCAACTCCGTGATCTGAAACTATAAACAGTTCCTCTCCGATTAAGACTTCTGTTGTCATGTAGTCACCCGTTTAATCGCGCTGGATTTCTGTTTGAGTGAAAGGAATACATCTTTCTCGTAATCGCCTAATCCGAGTATTATCCTACCCTCATCATAAGATACTGTGACTGAGACTATTTGATAGTTCTCAGGCGTCGCACCGGAATACTTTACTACAGCAACCGTATCACCTACTTTCGGGACGGTAGTTAACGACGGCTGGACTGTACTCATTCCAACCCGTTTCACTCCAGTCACGTTCAGCAGTAGCCAACCAGTAGCTTTCTTATAAAACGCACCGAATCCGAGTAAGTTCTGAGTAGCGTAAGCGTCGAGGTTTCCGTATGTGATCTTGTTGTCAGAGGTTACAGTACCGACATTCAATCCATATAATTTTAACGGAGAACCAGTTTCCGGTGAAGATTCTGTATAATTCTTCTTAGCAACGAGAGCTCCGATACCGTGCGGATAACTCTTTTTTGTAGAGCTGGTGACTCTGCCCGGTAAGTTGTAAATGTCAATATAGTTGCCGTACGTCGTGTCTGTACCATAACCGATTACAGTGAGTGACTCTTCACCTACCATAACGTCAGCGTTGATTGATGTGCATCCTCTACCGAATACTTTTCGTCCGATAACTCCGCGATTGAAGATCCCGGAGTCCGGACAGAACACCATTTTAAGCTACCTCATAAGAGCCGGATACGTAAACTCCGATAAACTGCCCATCTGTCGGTACTGTCGTTATAGGAATAAAAAACGTATAAAGAACGGTTGTGCTATCACCCGGCGAGATATAGGTGTTAAGTAGTACCGGGAGATAGGCGTTGGTGTTTGAAGCGAAGCCGGACAGGACAAATATCGTTGCATTATTCGCTGCCGCTACCGGAAGTGTACAGGTCTGTGGTATTCCGGCGTTGCTGTCGGTACTCTTATAAGCAACCGTGAAATGAACAATTTTTCCGATCTGCATCCATCTTCCGGTAATTGTTGGACTGGCGGGAGTTACGCCGCTCCATACCCATGTAGGGGTGTAGTTCGTCCATGCCTGCACAATGTGGTTGTGAAGAGAGGTGTATCCACCATCTGCCAAATCTGTAATGTCCGCCTGAGCCATTTTCCCGTACGTGCTACCCGAGGAGATGCTGTCCATATCGACTTGCGGGTGAAGTGCCGCGTGTTCCGCCGCCGTGATAAACCCGGCTACTGAGTTTGTAGCTTGTGCGATGTTCACTGTCGGATTTATTGTGGCGGTTCCTGTAATACTAAGTGGTAAGCCCCCAACAGCAACCGAAGTTACAGTTCCGGCACCGGCACCGTAATGAGCATTTGCATAACTCAATGTCATTGCATCTTGTGGATTAGAGGGATCGGGATCTTTTACATTCCCGATACGGTGAGTCAGCATATTGAGCCACGGTACACCGGAATCTGCCATTACTCCGAGAACCTGAATGTCGGCAGTTCCCGCAGCGTTAGGGGTATAAATGAATAGACAACCGGGATTTGTTGCGAAGGCATTTCCTAACAATTGTAGGATTGCACCACTACCCCCGACTCCGGGAGTTGCTGAGTACGTATATTTCCCGCCCCATAAGTTAAGGTAAGAATCGCTCCGATTCTGAGAGAGCATTACACCCCGTATTATCGTCTGTTCCAATCCACGATTATCATAGTTCGCATTATAGTTTGGAACCGCCTGCTCTGTATAAGTTAAATATGCACCCGTTTCAATTGTCGGAGGAGGTTCTCCATTACCCCTATCATATCCGTATATCTCGTTTACACTACCTGCCTTCGCATGTACCCATCCCTGAAAGTGATAGAATCGGTTGCCGTTGGCATTGGCATCTTCAAACTCTAATGAATAGATCGTTGCGGGGGGCAATCCAAAGTTCGTACCGTTAGTCCAACCTTGCACCCACGTTCCATAGAAATCATTATTATCACCTACCAATATTTTAATTCCGATTCCAGGAGCCACACTTGCGAACCGAATATTAAGGTTGATAAATGTGTTCATACAGGAATTGCCACACCCACCACTATCGGGAGCCGGATAGAAACACCCATTCAATACAACCCCGTATCTGGCATTGTAAATCCCAATATTCTGAAACAGATTATACATGTTATTAAATGCGTGTCCCGCCTGCGTGTACGGATATTGTGTAGTCGGAACAAATGTCGGAACCAAGTTTATTGCGATCCCATCTATTGCCGATATTCTGATATTTGAAAACGTGCATTGCTGAATACAATCTAATTCCAAACAACACGTAGCGCCATACGGTTGTGCTCCGGGTGGTGATGCTATCCAGTGGCCATCAAAAGCCAAATCTCTCCACGACATCCCGCCAACCGCATACGAGTCACTGGTACGAGTGGCTTTCTTAACTTGTACCATTGTCCCGCCAACCACATCACCCCATTTTATTAGAGATATGGATTCGTTGGAGTTAACTCCACGCGACATTGGAATTGGAGAGTTTGTATAACCCTCAGCCTGATCTGCCGCGTTATAACTTGCCTGATTATATGAGTTGGTGTAATCCGTCCAGTCGCTACCTTCACCAACCAGACTGACAGAACCCGTTATCAAGAGCGTACTGGTGATAATGTACGTTCCTTTCGGGAGGAATACAATACCTCCATACGCAGTCTGAGCCGCAGTTATAGCAGCCTGAATCGCTATAGTATCATCAGTTACACCATTCCCGGTAGCACCGTATAACGGATCTTTGACATTATAGATTCCCTCACCTTTGAACTTCGTTTTAATCTCAGTTATTATTGAATTGTGTAACTCGGCGTCGTCAAGAGTCACATCATCTACTACTACATAATCCCAAGGAGATACCATTACGTCCACCCCATATCTTCGTTCACATACAGACGTTTATTCAGTAAGAACCCGCGTCCTGAATAATCACGGAATGGATACGAGTCTAAAATAATATACGTGAACTGTAACCCATTCCCTTCGGTTTTAGGGATAGGTGTACCAACCGTCTTAAACGTCTGTGCAGTACCCATCCCGGATAAAACAACATCTGAATTGTCAGGAATTATATACCCCCATCCATATAGACTGACACTCTGGTGTTCGAGTAATGGTACGTAAATATACGTTCTGACAGTTGTGCCCTCAGTTAATATCTCGATAGACGCTGACGGCAGGGTACTGGTAGTTGAACATAAACAGATGGGTGCTGCGCCGTTCGCTGTTGCATCAGTACTGATATAATACGTAGTGTACGTCAACGGAGATGGATACACTGAAGCAACTACTACAATACGTTCCCCTTTGATATACGCGCCCTGACTGTTATCTACTACTAACGAACCGGGATACGTAATATACATCGGATTTGTAGAGCTCGTCAGTATATCAACAGGAGATCCACCAAGAGAAGCCGACAGTTTTATAGAAGTTTTATTCGTCGTTGCGTTATAACTCAAAGAGTTGATGTAGTACCAAGCGGTCATTACAAACGGTGTCGGCAGAACATGTACAGGTGACGTATCATAAACCCAAACATAAACTGCATCGTTAACTTGAAACTTCGTTAAGTCTGTAGGAGCAGAAGTCCCATCCCAATTCCCGCCAAGAGTTAAAACATTGGTAACGGCATCTGCGTAACAAGGGTGTCCGATTATATGCAGCGGATTAGGAACGCCAACAGTACCGCCAGTGAATGTTAAAGGAGTGCCGCCCTTAGTTGCAGACAGTGAAATATACGTTCTGCCACCAGAATATGACCAACTGGTGATATAGTACCAACCAAACTCTGTGAGTTCTGCGGGCATTACATCACCCCCCGGAAGTCCTGCATATAATGCCCAAGGCGAAATCGGATCATCTGTGTGGAACTTCGTATAGTCCAATGGATCGTTGGTTGCTACATCGCCAGTAACTACCAGATAATTATACGGATTTGGGGTGTTATCAGTCCATTCAAACAGAGTAATCGGATACGTAGTCGCAAGACGTGTTCTGACGGTTGCATCGCAATATCCTTTTATAAACGTGTTCTTATACACGTATCCTTCGGTAAGTTTCGAGACGTACGTACAATCCTTAAAGAACTGCCTGCCCTCCTCGTAAGCGTGACACGCCACAAGACTGACCGAGATCGTCTTTCCGTTAATATCCTTTCCCTTTACAACAACCTTAGTACTCAGTTTCCTTTTATCGTCGTTATCAGAGTACTCAAAGAAGTTTGAATTAACGTTAAGTGTGAGTACAGATGAAGGCGTTTGTAAATGCGGAGCAAAATCTACCAACGGGTTTTTGGCGCAGATGAATGTGTCGGTTGTCAGGGGGATAGATGCAGCTCCGTAAAGAGTTGCTATTTCAAACGTGTATCCGACTACAAACGATGAGACTTTCCCGTATGCCAAACAGCCTTGTGTATTGGTTGTTTCGGGAGTTCCCGGCAGATGATCGGTTGTGAAGAAGATCCAATCTCCCATCAGTATATACGCCGGTACTCCAGCAGAAATGGTTACTGTTGTAGTGCCGTTAAAACTGGTGTAAGTGTATGCAGAGTAATCCATTCTGGTAATCAGATCGTAATTCGTCAGTCCTAATAGAGTCATCAGGTGATCATACTGACTACCACAATCTTCTACGTCAGTACTGGAATTTAACTGATACGAGATGACCGGATCTCCGTTGTAAATATTGCCGCGCCAATCAGCACCACCAGCAACCGGAGTAAGGACAAGTCGTGCAATTTCTCCGGGAGAACCAGTGATCGGAGTGCCGTCTGCGCTGAGTGCGGTTGATACGATATTCGTTTTCGCCAATCGCATCAAATCAGAATCGCACTCTATATTCCAAAGTTTGAGTTGAATGGTTGCACTGAACCCCGTCTGAGTGTCCTGAGTGCATCTCCGGATAATCCCGGAGAATACTATGTCTTTTCCCTGGATCACTATTACGTACTTCCCTTCAGCGATCAGCAATTTCTCTGTTGCTGTTGAATCGCCTACGTCAAGAAGCTGAAATGTGGTTGTCGGCGATTTATCGAGAACGTTTATGATCTGCGGTTTGAGCAGGTACAGTTTACAGATTGCCGTTGGCGTCCGGTTGACCAGCATACTGTAAGTATCATCGTAAATGAACACGCTGACTTTTTGGTACGTGCCGTCCGTCGGGATGTCCGGGACTGTAGATGCAGCGGCAACGGTTATGTAAGCTGCTTTTGAAACAGTATAACTTCCTGCCGAATCTGTAACAATTAGAGCAACAGTTCCATCAGTCAACTCAGAACCTACATTCGTTGCTATTGGTGTTGCCTCTGTTGAATCAAGAACAGCAGAAGTCCATCCCCAGTACCACGCATATGAAATAATTGGAGTGAGGTTTCCTGTTACTATCGGGAATAACCGGACTGAGCCGCCGGTTGTTACGGTTCTGGGAAAGGCTACAAAGTCAACGGTAGTCATTTATCCCCTCATTTACCGGCAACCGTGAAAGTAAACGTGCCGTTCGTAGTCAGGTCTTTCATTCCGGATTTCCACGGGATATTTACATTTTCGATATGCCCGGTAAAAGCAGTTCCGTTCAAGGTGAGCGTTTTAAGACCTGGGAATTTCCCTGCCATCCATTTAATCTTCTCATAACTTGTACTTCCCGGCGTATTGAAATCAAACGAGCCGGGACCGTCATGCAGTTGGAAGGATAGATCATAAGATTGCCGCACAAACCCGATATTAACAGTAATCGTATTCTCTCCGATTTTTTGAGAAGCTGTAATGGGTGTAGGGATGATAATGATCGGGTTACTGAACCGGTCGGTGACGTTGACATTATTGGCGTTTGCGGAATTGAAATCTACAGTCTGTCCTCCACCAGTCAGAACCACACCGGAAGTCATGCCTGATACCTCGCGCCGTCTTGCCTGAGGATTTCCCGGACTTTAGCCGGGAGCTGTTCGTGCGTTAATCCTTGGAAAATAAACGTATTTCCGCCGGATGATTGAGAGTTACTATATGATGATATTTCTTTTGGCGTATAAACTGAACCACCCCCGCCACTAATCCCCGTTGGTGTAGTTGGTGCAAATTTTGACCAATCCCATCCCTTAATCAGTCCTAAAGAGGCCATTTTTAGTATTGTATCGAGAAGCCACTGACCGGCTCCTACAAGGAAGTCTACCGAAAGTGTCAACTTTTTCTCAACAGTCTTGTCTCCCCCAAAGAAAAACTGTAAAAATGGAGAGATTATCCCCAATATAACATCAGTTACAGTTCCTAAATTGACATCAAGCCATGCACCGATAGTCTTTTTTATTAAAGACTTATTCTCAGATCCAAAGAAGAAATCTAAAATACCTCCAAACAACATTTCGGATATTCCATTAATAATGCCTTTTTCAAGACCTAATGTGGCAAGCAGCGATTTCTTCTTATCCTCTTCTGTTCCGAAAAAGAATCCTAATATTATATCTCCCCATTTTTTAGCCCATTCAGTAATTTCAAAATTCCATTTAAATAATAATTCAAACGCCGCTTTTTTCTCTTCTTCGTTTCCGAAAATATACATTAAAAGAGCTTTAATCCATCCCAGAATACCCTCAGTATCTGTTGTTAAGCCAAGTTTTATCAGTCCGATCAAACCCTCTTTTTTTAGAGTATCCCAAGCATCAGCCCAATCCTTTCCAAATCCGGTAATGCCTGCATAAAGAGTTACCAATGCCCACACCAATGCAGGAAGGAACGGAAGTAAAATCAGATCAACCAATAATCCAAGTGCCTGTCCTACAGTCTCCAAAAAATTAGAGAGAATCTTAGATTGTTTCACCGACATCATGATAACATCAGCAAGGATCATTCCGCTGGCTACCGACGCTACCATACTCCCTGTTAGTTTCCCGATAATAGATTCAAGGAACCCCAGCGCTTTCGGTGCCTGTGCTTCTTTAGAATAATCGGCACTTATAGCAAGCTGCCCGGACAATGCAGAGAGAGTTGCTTTATTTTGTTGTTGAGTTAATTGATCAACAACATTATCGAGTACGGTCTTTGTTTTTTCTGTAGCCTTATTCATCATCTCTTGATGTTTCTCGTAGGCTTTCCGGGATTTTTCAATAGCAGCTTCAAGTTTCAAATGGGCATCGAGTTCAGAATCCAGCGTGACTTCAATCGGATCAACCATTCAACTCACCCCCTCTCTGTTCGTATTTTTTATTAATGGCATACGTCAGGAACGTGTCTTCGGATTCCGGTAAGTTCATAAT
>Ga0208102_1000452_pt1 | contig 13832 bp, 11 predicted proteins | sample CryBogmetaGMA17M_FD_184549 | JGI IMG/M metagenome (GOLD analysis project Ga0208102, IMG submission 184549) | Freshwater microbial communities from Crystal Bog, Wisconsin, USA - MA17M (SPAdes) | ecosystem: Environmental > Aquatic > Freshwater > Lake | place: Crystal Bog, Wisconsin, USA...
GTGCGGTGATTTGTTCTCGGCGCTTGGAAAGATAATCTTGACCATACTGCGCTTCGATTTTTTTTCGCAACAAGCCAATAAGCGGTGACGATTGAGAGCTCGTCCCCTTTACGTTTTTTAGATGTTCATCTTTTTGACTATCCAAGTCATGCTCGGCATAAAAAAGTCCGACACCATTTAATCGTAACACCGCTGAAAAATCAGTATCGGTGCCTGACTTATACAACAAGCGACGTAAAAGTAGACGGTCTTTAAGTAAGTCGTTCAGTTGTTTAAATTGTTGATCCTGAGCCAGAAACTGCCATTTAAAATACTTGCTAAGCCTGTTAAAAGTCTCTTCGGAGACCTCAATATGGCTTAAATGAATACGGCGGTTTTGCAAAAAACGATACAGGAAATGAAACTCTTGCTTATCTTGTCTAAGCAGACGAATTAAGCCGGAGTCATGATGCTGATAATGATAGATTTCATCGCCGAATTGTATGGCGCTATGTCCACCACTGGAATTACCCTCACTCGCTTCCAAATAAAGATATTCAAACGATGCCGCCAAAGCGGCACCTGGAAATATCGCCAAAAGGAAGAGTCTTATAAAAAAAGGCTTCAAGCTAAAACGCATATTTAACACGCAAAACCGTTGAAGCCTTTTATAAATGACTGACAAATCAAGGAAGGATATTATTCTTCAGCCTCATACCCGCTTTGAATTTCTTTCATCTTTTCGGCATCGCCACCGGCAAAATTCTTTTTGTAGGTTTCATAAGCGATGCCTTCTACATTGGCTTTTTTCAAACCTTTCCCGATACCCAAATAAGTTAATGAATCTTGATCCCAGTTAGTCACGCCTTGTTTTGCCGCAATATCACTCAAACCCTTAAGGAAAGCATTGTAACCCGCTTCGGGCTTGGATGATTTAACATAAGCCATCGTGTAATCAGCGACTTCATTTTGGTATTTTTTACTTTTCCCTGAAACCGAAGAAGGACTGCTAATAATGGAACTGGTTGAATCTGAAATACTTTTTGAACTATCTGAAAAAGAACAGCCATTAATAGCAACCGATAGACCAAAGAGAGCCAAATAAAGCAGTGTCTGTTTTAAATAACCTGAATATAAACGCATAATATTTCCTGTAGGATTAACGAAAGAAAAAAGGGTAATCAAGAATTAATAAATTGGAATTTTTTTATTCCACCTGCGCCACACCCGATTCTTGGCTGGCTGACCAAATTCGATAATGCACCTCAAAATCGACTGGCACATAAACGACAACCGGTAATTTGCTGTTGTAGCGTAGTAAATTTCCATCGCCATGCACTGTTACAAAGGCATCGTGTTCTTTTTTGTCAGGCGGACAGGCCATCAGTGTTGATGCAGGGCCTTGCACTGATTTGAGAACAAAGTAGGGAAAGCCCCAGCCTTTTGCGACTTCTTCAGTTAGCTGCCCGCCAAACCAGTGATGATTACAATCCACTTTACTTGTTTTGCCGATAATTATTTCAAGTTTATGGGCCTCTTCATCGGCCTGCGGTTGGAGATGAATAACCATTCTTTTATAACCGTCCTCTGCCGGAGGATAAGGCTTCATGCCATAAGAGTTCGCAAAAACAGACGTGCTGAGCAGTAAAAAACCGCTAATCACAAGAAAATTGGCATAACGTTGATTCATCTAATCACCTCATTACCCATCGCATTGAAAAACAGGCTATATGCTAATTCATCCGTTATTACTTGTAACTTCTTTTTTCCTGCGGCTATCAATAAAAAATAAAGTAAAATGATCAGTTTTACAACGTCTCAATTCGTCAATCTCAAACAGATATTAATAGGTATCCATGAAAAATTATAAAATTGCAGTGTTAGCCGGTGACGGTATCGGCCCGGAAATTACCCGAGAAGCCATCAAAGTACTTAAAGTTATTGAAGAACGCAATGATGTCACTTTTGAGCTAATGCCTGCTGCTTTCGGTGCCTGTGCCTACTTTGAATTTGGCGATGCCTTTCCTCAGTCAACCATTGATATTTGTGATCAGGCGGATGCCATTCTTAAAGGCACTATCGGTTTGAGCCATGAAGAATCCAAAAAAATTCCCATTGATAAACAGCCGGAACGCGGAGCCTTGCTGCCGTTACGTCGTCGTTACAATACTTATGCAAACTTCCGGCCGGTTTTTTTACCCAAGGCGTTAGGTCATTTTTCACCGCTAAAAGCTGAAATTATCGGTGAAGGCATTGATATTATTATGGTTCGTGAATTAGTGGGCGGCCTCTATTTTGGCAATAAAGAAATGGGTGTTAACGAGCAAGGCTTACGCTATGTTAAAGAAACCTTGGAATATGATGAATTGCAGATCAGTCGTATTTTGCATCAAGCGTTTAAATTGGCCCAAAAACGCAAGAAAATACTCCACAATATCCACAAGAGTAATGTCTTAAAATCCAGCGTACTCTGGAATGAGATACTGGATGAAGTCGCTGTAAACTATCCGGACGTTGAAGTTATCCATCAATTGGTTGATTCGGCAGCGACCAACCTTTGCCTGAGACCGACTCAATTTGATGTCATGGTGATGGAAAACATGTTTGGCGACATTCTCAGTGATCAGGGCGGCGGCATTTTAGGTTCTCTGGGTCTGATGCCTTCTGCTTGTCTGGGTGACGACAAAGCTTACTACGAACCGTCACATGGCTCTGCACCCGACATTGCCGGTAAAAATATCGCCAACCCTTACTCCATGATTGGCTCGGTTGCCATGATGCTTGAAAACAGTTTTGATATGGCCGAAGAGGCAAAAAATGTGTGGGCAGCCATGCAGGGCGTTTTTGGCGATGGCTACTCAACTGCCGATCTTTCCAAGCCAGGTACTGGTGTCGTCATGATTAGCACCGTTGAATTCGGTGACAAGGTTGTAGAAAAACTGAGCGCCATGCCAAAAGTGTCCGGCTAATCAGGCTCTTTATTCACCACGAAGACACGAAGGTCACGAAGAAAGAAAATATCGTGTTCCTTCGACCAGTCTCAGAGCAGGCTTTGTGGTGAAAAACTTCTAATAATTAAGGGCGAAGGGGCGATCTTCGCCCTTTTTTGTGTACAACGATTGTAAGTATTCAAGCCCCCTCGCTATACTCTCCCCCTTTGAAAAAGGGGGATCGAGGGGGATTTATCTAATAAAATCTCCCCTAACCCCTCTTTGTTAAAGAGGGGGGACTGAATAATTACCAACGGTTTGTTTTTCTCAATAACTGCCTTATAATTAAACTGTTATTACGGTCAAATTAAGAGGCAACTTATGTCAAACGTGGATTTTTTACAGCAGGTTATCACCGCTGAGGGCTTTGTGACGGCGAGTGTACTGGCTAAGGTTTTACATATTACTCAGACTGATCTTGCCCAAGTCACAGGCTTATCGGTTGACTCTGTTTCTAAAAGCGCAAGACTTAAAAGCAGGGCGACACAAGCCAGATTGAAAGATACGGTGGAAATTATAAACCGCGTCGCTCAGTGGTCTGGTGGTGAAGGACGTGCTTTTGCGTGGTTTCGCTCACAGCCGCTGCCTTCATTCGGCGATAAAACAGCTGAGGATTTGGTAAAAGAAGGGCGTGCTGATGCGGTTAAAGCCTATCTCTCCCGAATCGCTGATGGCGGCTACGCTTGAAAATACCCGTCTGCCGAAGATTTCATCCATCTCACAAATGGATTTATCCCGGTTCAATTCGTTGCGGAGATAGTCAAGCCGCAGTACCTGCACCAATGCGCCGTCGTTATAAGCCATATAGCCGCCTTAAAAGAGGCTCTGTTGCTTCGGATCCACGGAGCTTCCATTCCATTGGTATCTAACCGGTTGCTTCAGTTTTTTGATTGCGCCTTCTTTCTGTGCTTGTTCCAGCCAGTCACGAACCTGCACTTTTTTAAGCTCCATATATTCAGAAATTTCATCAATGCTTTTGGCTTCTCCAGAACAAACCCGCTTCAATTTCTGTAAGAAAAACTGGTAAAAGCCCATTTGTGATCCTGAGTGCTCAGGATCATTGCTGGCATTTGCCTCCACAGTGAGGCTGCACGGTATTTCATTATTTCCATACTGTCCTATCTCACTATTCTTTGAAGCATTTTCCACTTGGTGTTCTTTATCAAATTCTTGCAATGATGCATTAACCTTACCCCCCGAATTTTGGAAGTGCGCAAACAAACTGCTTATGTCAAGACGTCCAATAACCCCTTCACACCATTGCCCCCCCCGCTTGACAATTTCTTCATTGCCCGCTTCTGTGTCCCCGGTTGGCCTCACCCAAACAGGAACACAACCTTTTTTAAGGCTTTCAATTGCACCATTCCAGGTTCCGCCATTCTTGCCGGAATGCACCACGACAGCTGCATCAGATAAGCAGTAAACATATTTGTTCCGTGCCATGGCATTGCCGGTATTGAATCCTGCTTCCGGATAGAAAGGGGAAACTAGAACCAAATTGTTATTCACCAAGCCGTTACGCCATTTTTGGGCAGTTGCAGCTTTTAACAAACTGTCAGCCAGTACACCAATGACAGTACCTTCAACACTTAATGCGCCTAACATAGCCGTTTCATCAATACCTTTGGCTCCTCCAGACACAACATTTACACCAGCCAGAGCAGCCTTGGCACCTAATGCATCAGCATATTGCAGGCTTTCTTCATTCACCTGTCTGGAGCCGACTACCGCAACTCCGCTATTATTCAGCAGTTGGGGGTTACCTACACCAAATAAAAAAGGCGGCGCATCAGTTCTCAGGCGTTGCTTCAAGCTCTTGGGATAGGCCGCATCCGATCTTGTCAACACCCATATCCCGGCTCGCTGCCACTTTTCCATGGCCAATGCCAGAGCATATCCTCTCCCCAGTAAAGCTTCCAATCGGCTCAACGGTATCTTACTGTCATGCCACGTTGACAATATAACGGCAACATCCCCACTCAACAATTGAGCTGGAGACAATTCTTGCTCCTTTAACCACGCGGCAAAACGTCCCCATTCAGTAGGGGTCAACGGTTTAGCTGCCTCTTGTGCTAATTTTGTAAAGTGGCTAGTAAGCAGTAATACTGCTTGTGTATTTTCATGTAGATTCATAAATTATTCGTTCGTTGATGACGATGCCAAAGCAAAGGGGTAAACCTTACCGCTGCCAGCCTGTTGTAAAAGTGCCGCTATGACAGTAAACGTCCAGCCCGAATCGACAATATCATCCACCAGCAATACACTTCCTTTAGTCGGCTGGTCAATTGAAAACGCACCATCCAGATTGTGACATTGGTGGAAACGGTTCTGCTGAAGCTTTTGCGGTTCATTTGTCTTAATCTTTTTTACCGCATCAATAAAGGGTAAGCCCAGCTTATTTGCCAACCGTCGAGCGAAATCTGGCACCAGCTCAGGATGATTCAGCGATGGTACACAGCAAACCCACACGGGAAATGTCTCTGGTCTCCACCGCTCACGGATCATTTCGGCTGTAGCAACAACCAGTTCATCACGGAAGCGGCCCGCATTTTTGTCATCCGCAACCATTTTTCCCCAACCTGCATCTTTCCAACGTGACAATATTCTTCCTGGCTGCGCCACTAACTCTCCGAGATGTCTTGGGAATTTATAAACAGGGAATGTCTTCGCGCCTTCTTCATTTGATTGCGCGATTTCTTTGCGTGGACTAATAACCTCCTCAGTTCGTTTCAAAAATACAACTGCTTTCGCTGCTAGTTCATCAGAGTAACTTTTATCTAGGACGGGATGAGTAAGGCAAACTTCACATTTCCCACAAGGCTCATTGCTCAGGTCATCTAACGCACCTCTTAAGAAGTTCATCAGGCAATTTTGCGCACTGATGTATGTTTTGACTTCATCCCACTCATCTTTTCTTATGGCAGTGACAGTATTTATACGCTGCCAGTCAAGAGAAAAATGGACTGGTGTTCTGTACCAAGTTTTATTTCTAGCTAAAACCGGGGATGGGTTCTCTGAAGCTAAATATTTTAAGGCATTTTCAATCCGCCCATAGCGTAAATTAGCAACTTTTTCAATTTTCTGAATTGTAAGTCCATCAGCGTTTTCAAGAGCATCAAGAATTTTTTTAACTTCCCCCTCATTTGGAAAAGCCGACCGACGGAAATATTCATGAATATCATAGTCTTCCGTGCCACATAGCAAAATACCGTAGGCAGAATCAATGCCGCGCCCGGCCCGACCAACCTGCTGATAATAGGTCACAATAGAACCCGGTGCCTGATAGTGAATCACAAAACCCAGGTCAGGCTTGTCGTACCCCATGCCTAACGCTATTGTCGCCACCAACACTTTGAGCTGGTTATTCAGCAACAAGTCTTCAAGATATTGCCTGTAAGTGTCACTGTCTGCAAAATCGGGATGCCCAACACCACTGTAATAAGCTCGTGCTTCAATACTGTTCTGCCGCAACCAATTAGCTACCTGTTCGGCATCGCGTTTGGTCAGGGCGTACACAATGCCAGCTCCCCCCAGTTTCGGGATGGTTTGTGCCAGCCAGGCCAGACGTGCCGCTTGATCGGGCAACGCCATCGTTTGCAACGATAGACTATCACGAATGAGTGGTCCACGTTGAATCTGGATATTATTACCAAGCTGATACTGTATGTCGGCTATGACACGATTATTGGCTGTTGCCGTCGTCCCCAAAACCGGAGTGTTGGCAGGCAAAAATCGTAGAATATTGACGATACGGCGGTAGTCCGGCCTAAAATCATGCCCCCAATCTGAAATACAATGCGCTTCATCCACTACCATCAGCGCAATACGATTCGCAATTGGTTGTAAAACCGTTTCCACAAATTCGTCATTGGCTAACCGTTCAGGGGAGATCAACAAACAATCTATCTCATCAGCCAGAATCTGCTGTTTCACTATCAGCCAATCATCACGGTTGGTTGAATTCATGGTAACGGCATTAATCCCCAAACGCCTGGCAGCATTTATCTGGTTACGCATCAATGCCAGCAAGGGGGAAACGATAATGGTCGGCCCCAAACCCCTGTCACGAAAAATCCGGGCACTAATAAAATACACCGCGCTTTTTCCCCACCCAGTGCGTTGCACCACCAACAACTTTTGGTGGTAGTTCACCAACGCATCAATGGCCTCCCATTGACCTTCACGAAAATCAGCTTGTGGATTGGCTAATGCCTTTTGTAATAGTTGCTGCGCATTCAATCGATTCATTCAATGTCCCCTGTTTTATTTTATCCTGAAACTCTTATCCCTTTTACTTAATCTGCATCAGTGCTATTTTCGTTATACATCATTCCTCTCGTTAAACCCAATCTGGACTTGCCAATACCCTCTTTTTTCCGAACCAATCCACTTTATCATACCTTACTATTGCAGCATTTGCAGATGACGTTAAATAGCGTTAGCATATTGCGTGTAATGAATAGGTATGTAGCGCATTACTGGGTCGGTATGCTCTAAGCACTATTGTTTTGGTTAGAGTGGCGTGACCAAAAAATTTCGGGTTACACTCTCGCCGGGCGCACTACTACGCGGCTACTACATTGCTCTACCTCCTGCATCCATATCATAAAACCCGGCACAAGTTTTAACAAAATATATCTTGTTATCTTAACTGACAATTTTTTTATTGCTAACATGCAACTCATAATTGCAATCGATACATGCGAAAAAATATAGTCAATATTCTCGATGGTAGTTATTCAGTCGCCCTCTTTGAAAAAGAGGGGTTAGGGGAGGTTTTATTAGATAAATCCCCCTCATAGGGGTAGGGAAGGCTATTAACCTCCCCTCCCTCCGAACCGTGCATGCGGTTTTCCCGCACACGGCTCTCCAGTTGGTAGTTCCCATTTCAGGACAGATAGATGACTATAACCTACTTCAAGGTGCTTCGATTATTGCCACGGAATAAAATTATTCCACTTTGTTACCTCGCTATCCGCAACTCCCTTACTGATGATTGGCGTTCCTCTGGCGCTTGTCTTTCCAGGATCTCGTGGGTTTACTAGCATTATGCAATGACCCCGTATTTTCGCCGCCGTCAGCTCAGAAATTCTACCTTCCTACCCTCCTTCCCTAAAAGCGGTTTTGCTACCCGCTTGTTTCCATCGCTTCCCGTCATGATTTAGGCTTGTGTTTGTTTTCTCTGTTTCCGACTGGTTTCCCGTCGGTGCCACAATATTCTCACCCTGTCATAACCTTCCACGGTTTGCAGTACTATAAGGGCTCTGACTCCTGCCCATCGTCACCTCGAGGGGCAGGTCTCCCCACTTTCTTCAACTTACCTTCCAAACATTCCGCTCCCAACCACTTGGTAGGTCCAGTTATCGTTTTGATCGCCAAAACAACGTAACTGATGATTTTCAGGCTTCGTCATGGAACCGCAGACTCGCCGCCTTGCCCTGCCGAATCGGATTCGTTATCCTACGGACTGCCTTTTCGCTTCCAGTTGCTCTCCACCCCATTTCACAATGACGCAGTTACTTTCAGCTACGACGTTATGGCATACGCCGACAGGGACTTTCACCCTGTTGATAAGTTGCCCTCGTGGGCGCACGATCCCCCTTTTTCAAAGGGGGAGGTGAATACTTACTCTCGATGAGCTTACCTTTGCAGATTTAGTTAATCCGTTATTTCAACACAAACAGCCCAAAACACACGAAGTTCGCTGATTTTCTTTGTAATTTTCGTAGTAAACAATAAGAATCACTTTTTAGCAAATTTTTCCTGTAGCTCTTGTATTAAACATTTCCAGACCTATATTGTCTGTTATTCATGTTAAACAATCTCCGGGAAATCCTGATGAATACTCGATTAATAAAACCGCTGTTATTGATGTCTCTTTTATCCGTTTGCGGGTCAACATCCTTGACATTACAGGCGGCCGGCATGCCCCCTTATGTCGACGGACAACCAGTGCCCTCTTTGGCACCCATGCTGGAACGCGCCATGCCGGCTGTGGTGAATATTTCTACGTCAACCAATATTCGGGTTAGCGAAAATCCGTTGATGCAGGATCCTTTCTTTCGTGAATTTTTTAATGTGCCCGAACAATTGCAACGGCAACAGAAAAACAGCCTGGGGTCAGGCGTTATTATCGACAGCAATCAAGGCTTGGTACTGACCAATAATCACGTCATTGATAAAGCCGATAAAATCATGGTCACCTTACATGACGGTCGCCAACTCAACGCGGAATTAATAGGCACCGATCCGGCATCCGATATCGCCATCATTCGGGTTCCCGGCAACAATTTAACCCAATTGCCCATTGCTGACTCAAGCCAACTAAAAGTCGGTGATTTTGTCGTCGCGATTGGCAGTCCATTCGGGCTGAGTCAGACTGTCACTTCCGGCATTGTCAGTGCCTTGGGGCGTTCCGGCCTGGGCATAGAGAAATTTGAAAACTTTATCCAGACTGATGCGTCGATCAATCCAGGCAATTCCGGTGGCGCTCTGGTCAATCTTCGGGGTGAATTAATCGGCATGAATACGGCAATTCTGGCACCCAACGGCGGAAATGTCGGTATCGGTTTTGCCATTCCCACCAATATGATTATGACCATTAAAGAATCGCTGGTTAAGCACGGCGAAGTGAGGCGTGGTTTGTTGGGCGTAACTACCCAAGATTTAACGCCGGAACTGGTCAGTGCGTTTAACCTGGAAAACAAGCAAGGTGCCGCTATCAGCCGCATTGAAAACAATTCACCTGCGGCAAAAGCCGGTTTGGAACCGGGTGATATTATTGTTGCCGCTAATGGCAAAACAGTTAAAAACAGTCAAGATATAAACAATATCATCGGGTTATTACAAATTGGCGACAAGGTTAGTATAGAGTTCTTTCGCGGTAATGAGAAAAAGGAAGTGACTACGACGATCGGCAAGCCGGTGCAACCCCAATTGGCCGGTGAAAATTTGCATCGCTTGTTACAAGGCACGGTGCTGGGCGTAACGCAAAAAGATCAGGTTGAAGGCATTTTACTTGAGAAAATAAATACCTCGTCCTACGCTTGGCGAGTAGGTTTGCGCCCGGGCGACGTTATCATATCGGCAAATCGCTATCGTGTGCGTAATCTTGAAGAGTTAAAACAGGTGGTTGATCCGAACAATGCCCTGTTAATTAATATCCAACGTGGACAGGAAGGCTTCTTTGTTGTGTTAAGATGATGGAACAGGCGCAAGGCTAAAAAAACTTGTTTTGACTTTGCCTTTTGTCCTTTGCCTTTGGCCTTCCTATAATAAAATATGAATACAGATAAACAATTTATCCCCTTAAACATTGCCATATTAGTGGTTTCCGATACGCGCACCGATGCCGATGACACATCGGGTAAAACCTTGGTAGAACGTGCAACGGAAGCCGGACATCAGGTTATTGAAAAAAAAATAGTGCCTGATAATATTTATCAGATCAGGGCTGTTATCTCAAACTGGATTGCCGCAGATAACATTAATGTGGTGATCAGCACCGGCGGCACCGGCGTAACGGGTCGGGACGGAACGCCGGAAGCCGTGGCACCTTTACTGGATAAAGTGCTGGATGGTTTTGGCGAAACCTTCAGAATGCTGTCCTATCAGGATATTAAAACGTCAACCATCCAGTCCAGGGCACTTGCCGGAGTCGCTAATGCAACCTATCTGTTTTGCCTGCCCGGCTCATCCGGTGCCTGTCGCACTGCCTGGGATGCGTTAATTAAAGAACAACTGGACTACCGCACCCGACCGTGCAATCTGGTTCAGCTCATGCCCAGACTACTGGAAAAATAATATGCAATCCTGTTTTTTATTTCTGGGTGCAATCAGCGCACTCATCGGCGTTGGCATGGGTGCCTTTGGCGCTCATGGTTTAAAAGCCGTCTTAAGTCCCGAACTGTTAACAGTCTATCAAACCGGTGTCACCTATCAAATGTGGCATGCGCTGGGTCTGATGGGTATTGCATTCATGCGCCAGCAAGTCCCTGAATCCAAATTATTGGGCTGGGCTGGCTGGCTAATGTTTATTGGCATACTCGTATTTTCCGGTAGTTTATATCTACTGGCACTACTCGATTTAAAATGGTTAGGCATGATTACGCCTTTTGGCGGCATCAGTTTTATCACAGCCTGGTTATTAATCGCTATTTTTGCAGCAAAAAAACCACATCACAACAGGTATTCACATGCGCGACGCTAATCCCCAAACCATTTATTTAAAAGACTACACCGTACCTGACTATCTGATTCATAGTGTCGACTTAAATTTTGACCTAGCTGAAGACAACACACGGGTTGTCTCACGACTGACCTTAAGCCGCAATCCTGCCAGTCAAACCGGTGATGCCGCCTTGATTTTGGCGGGCGAAAACTTGGGTCTAATCAGTGTGGTTTTGAATGACGAGAATCAATTAACCGACCAACACTACCTGCAAACCCCGGATTCGTTAATTATTCATGAAGTGCCGCAGCACCGGATTTTTGTGCTAACTATCGAAAACACCATTAACCCGAAAGCCAACACCGCCCTGGAAGGCTTGTATCTGTCCAACGGCATGTTGTGTACCCAATGCGAAGCGGAAGGCTTTAGAAAAATCACTTATTTTCTCGACAGACCCGATGTCATGGCGCAATTTACCACGACTCTGGTGGGCGACAAAGACCGCTATCCGGTTTTATTATCCAACGGCAACAAAATTGCTCAAGGTGACTTGGCAGATAATCGACACTGGGTAACCTGGGAAGATCCGTTTAACAAGCCGTGTTATTTGTTTGCACTGGTTGCAGGCCAACTGGACTGTATTGAAGACAGTTTTACTACACAATCCGGCCGCAACATCAGTTTGCAGATTTTTGTTGAAAAGCACGATCTGGATAAATGCGCCCATGCCATGCAATCGCTTAAAAATGCCATGCTTTGGGATGAACAAGTCTATGGCCGTGAATACGATCTGGATTTATACATGATTGTTGCCGTCGGCCATTTTAATATGGGCGCGATGGAGAACAAAGGTCTTAACGTCTTTAACACCAAGTTTGTACTGGCGCGACCCGATACCGCGACTGACTCTGATTATGAGCATATTGAAGGTGTTATCGCCCATGAATATTTCCATAACTGGACAGGCAATCGCATTACTTGTAGGGACTGGTTTCAGCTCAGTTTGAAAGAAGGCTTTACGGTATTTCGCGATCAGGAATTTACCGGCGACCGCACGTCCAAAGCGGTAAAACGCATTGAAGATGTTATCAATTTACGCACCCGTCAGTTTGCCGAAGATGCAGGCCCCTTGGCGCATCCGATACGACCGAACGCTTACATAGAAATCAACAATTTTTACACCTTAACCGTATACGAAAAAGGGGCCGAAGTCGTCCGCATGATTCATACCTTGCTGGGCGCTGAAGGCTTTCGTAAAGGCAGCGATTTGTATTTTGAGCGCCATGATGGACAGGCCGTCACCTGTGATGATTTTGTTAAGGCGATGGAAGCCGCCAACGCCGTTGATTTAAGCCAATTCCGGCGCTGGTATGAGCAGGCAGGAACGCCGGTATTAACCGTTCAGCAAGCTTACAATCCGGAGGCGCAAACGCTGACGTTAACCCTTAATCAGCATTGCCCGTCAACCCCTGGACAAGCCGTTAAAGAGCCGCTGCACATTCCGGTTACGGTGGGTTTAATCAACAAAGACGGTTCTATCGCACCGTGTAAATTGCAACACGGCACGACCGATGAAGTGATTTTACAACTGACCCAAGCCGGGCAAAGTTTTACCTTTGAGGATTTAAAAGAACAACCTGTCGTATCACTATTAAGGGGTTTTTCCGCGCCCGTTAAGTTGGTCATGGCGCGTAGCCTTGAAGAACTGGCGTTTTTGCTAAGCCATGACCGTGATACCTTTAATCGCTGGGAAGCGGGACAGCAACTTGCCGGACAAATTATCGCCGGATTAATCGCTGATGTACAAAACAACCGGACGTTGCAGCTAAACCCGATAATTATCGCCGCGTTTAAACAAGTCATTGAGCAATCGTGGGATGACTTGTCGTATTTTTCCTTATTATTAAGCCTGCCCTCAGAAACTTATCTGGCCGAGCAAATGCAGGTTGTCGATGTAGAAGCCATTCATACCGCCCGCGAGTTTGTTTTGCTAACACTGGCCGAACAACTACAAGCGCAGTTTAAAGCCCTGTATCTGGAAAATCATCGGGAAGAGTCAGGATTATTTGATGCGGGCGCTATTGGCCGCAGACGTATCAAAAACACCTGCCTGGCTTATTTAGGCAGACTTGGGCAAGCAGATAGTCAGCAATGGTCACAACAGCAATTTGATACCGCTAAAAATATGACCGATCAAATAGCGGCTTTAGCGGTTGTTGTCAACGGCTCACACCCTGCCAAACAACAGTGCCTGGCCGATTTTTACCAACAATGGCAAGACGAAGCCCTGGTTATTGACAAATGGTTCGCTCTACAAGCCTCCAGCCATAACCCGGATACTTTTGCCAATGTTCAGGTCTTAATGCAACATCCTGCGTTTGATTTAAAAAATCCAAACCGGGTGAGAGCGTTGATTGGCGCATTTAGCCAAGCTAATCCCTTGCATTTTCATGCCGCCAATGGCCAAGGTTATCAATTTCTGGCGGATCAAATTATTGCCCTCAACACCTTAAATCCGCAGGTTGCCTCACGCATGTTAAGCGCTTTAACATCATGGCGCAGATATGACCCAGGCAGACAAGCGCTAATAAAAGCACAATTGGAACGAATAATGACCACCGAGGCTGTTTCCAAAGATGTTTATGAAGTGGCCAGCAAAAGTCTCGCCTGAACAATTTTTTGATTATCACCTT
>Ga0208102_1000459_pt1 | contig 13641 bp, 19 predicted proteins | sample CryBogmetaGMA17M_FD_184549 | JGI IMG/M metagenome (GOLD analysis project Ga0208102, IMG submission 184549) | Freshwater microbial communities from Crystal Bog, Wisconsin, USA - MA17M (SPAdes) | ecosystem: Environmental > Aquatic > Freshwater > Lake | place: Crystal Bog, Wisconsin, USA...
GTTCCGCGCCTTCGCAGTCCAGTTTTACGCAAATGGGCCGGGGAAAGCCGACCTCATTCTTGGCGGCGTCAATCTGGCTTTGAAGCGTGAAGCAGTCAACCGTCGTCACCTTGTGCTCTTCCTTCTGAACGCACGGATTGTCTTGGCCGATGGTACTGAGTCGGCTGCCGTAGGGGGCGTCAGGCCGGTGATGAAACTCTCGCGGGCCGTTTTCCCTACCGATGGCACCCCAGACCACCCACACCCTGGACCTGTTCAGATACGAATTGAACTGCGCGATTTGCCAGACCGGGGACGGCTCGAAAATCTTGACGTAGCAAGCCCTGTGGTATTCGCACCAGATGCCGAACTCGCCGAAGCACCCTCCCACGTCCAAAACGATGGAGTTATGGGGGATGAGTTTGCGCTGGTAGCAGTCCTGGACCAGCACCTCTTCGTAGAGTTTTTGGGCATGAGGCAGGTTGAGCAGCGTCAGTCCGTCGTAATGGAGAAAGGTTTCGTTCATAGGTTCAAGGCTGCCGGTTTAATTTTCGCCAGCAGGCAAGCGGAGTCATTGATTCCAAGCGATAGAATGAAGGCATCCCCGTCCACCGTCGCCCCGCATGGAAAAACGACGTTCTCTTTGAAATGGTGAATCGGGTAGCGGGGTAGCTCCGACCCGTAGATGATTGGCTTCTTGCTAATGGCCAGCACCTTAAACGGCGGTTTGGCATCCATCAGACAGGCACCCGCGTAATACCTTGGCTCCAAACGCCCCAACCCTAAATCTGTTCGGGAGTGGAAGAACCTCAGCAGCTTCCCGTCGTAGGGCACTATGTTTCCCCCACGAATCACCCCGTAGGGCCAGCGGGCTTCAGGTGTCTTGTACTCATTGATGATAGTCTCGCCTTGAATCTGGAGCACAACCTGCACCGGTTGGCTGGCGTAAATGGCGAACAGGTTCTCGTCGGACTCGAAGAACGCCCAGTTCTTTTCCATCGAAGTCCCGTCGTTGCTACCGCCCTTCACTTGGAACGAGCGCCCCACCTTGTGACCGCTATCGAAATGCCCATACTTAACCACGCACCGAGGAGTCCTACCAGCCTCAAGGGTTGACTCAACCCATGAAACTGAAGTCTCACCGTGGAACCGGAACAGGCGGGCATCTTCCAGGCTGTTGCCTTTGGCCGGCGTGGTGAACTCCAAGTCCTTCGGGTTGGTGGCTGCGCCGTCAACAATGGTGGCGATGCCAAGGCGAGTTCGGGCGTCCCCATCGAAGTGGTATCGGTAGCTAAGGCAGAGCTTTCCGTTGACCTTGCAGATGGACGGGTTGTAGGCGAACGGGGGTAGCTTTGACGTGTCTAGGGGAATGGTCTCCACCTGTTCGGTGACAGCGGGGTAGCGGGAAGTAACGCCGTTGTCGGTCATGTACTTCTCACAAAGCTCGCGGTTATGTCGCATCCGGGGTGGTATTTCCGTCAGCGGTGGACTGGACTTTTCAGGCTTGGGACGGCTGCACACCCCGGTAATGTCCACCGCCCCGCGACGGAGAAAAACGGCCCGTAGAGTCTCGCTCCACCAGTAGCCAGAATCGAGCAGGAGATCGGGAATGTCCTGCAAGGCGTCTTTCCACCATTCGCGGGGGGCGGTGAACAAATCGCAGATTGGGGCGAAGGAGCCTTCCTGCATCCGGTAGGAGTAGGCCGGGCCTACGCCAAGCAAATCAACCGTGCGAACACCTGGACGGGTTAGGTTTATCATCTGCCCAGGTTTGGCCTTTTGAATGGCCATTCGGATACAGTCACGAAGGTAGGGCACGCGCTTGGAATCTTTTAGTAGGCCCGCGCTATCTCGGCCGCAAGCCCCGATTGATACTGGTAACGCATCCCAGAAAGAAAAAGCGCAATGCGGCTTGGACTCGTAGGCACTCCAGATAGCCACCATGTTGGGATTTGGTCCTCCTGGGTGAGCTTCAATCACGCTCATCATCTCCTGCCATCGGTCAAGCCAATCGCCATACCGGCAATACCAGACCATGTTTGGACGCCAGGAGCTTCCCGCCCACATGATCGGCTGGTCGTTCGCAAAGGCGATGACAGGCAGGCTCCGCACCGCCCACGCCAGATGCAACGGAGCACTGTCCACCGCCACCAGCAACGACGCCTTCTCGTAGAACCCCAATAGATCGTAGAGACATGCGGCCTTGGGGATCTCAACGATGCGCCAGCGGTCGCCAAAAGTGGTCTTCAGTAGGTAGGCCAGCAAGTCCTTGTTCGGAAACGGGCTGCTATTGCCATTCAACGCCAGAAGCATGATCGGCTTCTTGCCTAGATTCTTGGCCGGGAACGTATCGCGCCAGAGCCGGGTTTCGCGCACAAGGTTGCGCCGATCGAACTTCAACGGAAGACAGTCATCCCAACGGTCCAACCTACCGGCAACTTTCCACTGCTCTTTCTGCCAAGACGTGGTGACGGCTGACTTCTGGCCCACCGGCTCATAGGTGTAGCGTTTTACCAATTCGGCGGGGCCGTTGACCTGGGTGCAGATACCCGGTCTCAATCCGTGGTCCAGGGTCCAATCTACGGCCTTGTCCATCTCGTACGGTTGGCAATCCACAACCTTGCAGTCCACGTAGGACACGCCTTCCAGAAGGTCGGCGTAGGGCTTGGTCGTGACGATGCAGGACTTTTCCCCGGACTCCGCGTCTGCCAGGCATAGCGGCAGTAGGTTCAGCAGAGCGCCGTAGTCGGCCAGTTGGATGTAGCACTTCATGCCGTGGTATTCATGCCGTGGTATTCGGGTGCTCCACCATCCGCCGCTCAAACTCCTGGGCGCTGGCCTTCTTGGGATTCCGCTTCCCATACTCCCAAGCCCGAAACGTGCTCGCGGGCACCCCAATGGCGTCCGCCGCCTCCTTCTGAGTCAGCCTGCCGCGCCACTCGCGGACCCGTTTGGACCATGAAAATGTGTCACTCACGGCAGTTCCTCGTTCTGGGCAAAATGTATTTGTTGAAAAAATCGAGCGCAGCGGAAACGGTTTCAAAAGAGAAAAACAGCATGACTTGTTCCTCAAAATGACTCAATCCCCTTGAATTTGGATACGGTCTTAGGCGCATATATTCAAGCGTCTTTGGCATGGGGTTGAACCTATTTGGAAATTTAGATGTGAAAGCCTCAGTCTTCTGTTTGGAGATCATTAACCTCTGAAACTCGTCAGCAGGGATGTTGAAAAATTCCAGTGCATCCGCTTGAGTCAGTGTCCCCTGCCACTCTTGCGCTGGTCGGTTTTGAATCGGTTTTGTCTCTGCCACACCCAAGAGATAACACATTGTATCAAAGAGCGCAATAGCTTTCTTCAAAAATGTGGCGTATGATTTTATCGGGCTGAGACATCAGAGCGCCACCGCCCAGCGCAGGAACGTAGCGCCGCCCGTTCCCGGCCAGGACCCGCCTGCCCCGCGTAACCGGCTTCCGCATCCGGTATTTCACCCACAACTATCAAAACCGCGTCCAGCATTGTCTGGCGCAAAAACGAACCATTTTATGTCATTGTCAGCCGCTGGTTGCCAGCAATTCAACGATTTCCTTGGTCGCCGACCCTACAACTGGGACAAGCGCATCGCCAAGGACCGCAAACCACATTCGTACATCTACACCGGGATGTACAAGACCGAGACGTTCCCGAACCATACCGGTACCACCCACCTGCATGAGCGGGTGTACGTGACCCGGCCCAACGATCCCGGTCTCTGGACTCAATTCGTCGCCGACCCCTGCATCGGGTCTCCTTGCGATACCCCGCGCCAGTATATCGGGCACGGCGTGGATCAACTGCGCTTCGATATTTACGAGCGCAACTACCAGACCCCCGTGTTTTGTCTGGACCAATTGAACACCATCGAGGAAGGCATCGCCAAGATGGCGGCCATTGCTCATGGATACCAAGACCTTCCCGAAGAGATTTGCTCCGACTTCCTGCGTGTCCTAACGCTGCGTAAGGCGGGCACGACCGCGATGGGCGGTGGCTTGTGGCTGTGCGGTCCCCAGGACGCCAGCGGAAACCCCGTTGCCATCAACATCACCGACAACATGTTCACGGTGAGCCAGGGACAGTCCCTAGTGAAGTCCGCCAACTCCTTGCTCATCAACCTGAACGCCAACGGTGATCTATCGGCGCTCGGATACGGAACCACCGCACTGCTCGCCGCCGCGATGGGCCAATTGACGATGGAATACCTTGCCAACCAGCAAGAGGACCTCGCCGCCAACGGCTACCACGACCGGGATTGGCTGGTGGAAGGCAAGTTCTCCGTCACCGTGGATGCAACCACTCGGCGTCGGTTGCTGGTTGCGAACCCCGCGCTCACTCAGATGTATTCGGCTGCCGACTTCTCCAAAGGCGGGGCCTTCTACTCCTACGGCATCAATGCCGGGTGCGGTGACTGGCTGTTCAAGGAGGACAAGAGCCAGATGAGATTCCGTTTACGTGGCGACATGGACGGCAAGGACTTCTCCGGCACGGCCCTCACGGGGGCGGTCTGGGTCGAGCAGGTTCATCCATTCGAGAACGTCGCGGCCACCTTCGGTCTCAAGCCGATCTACTCTCAGGCTTGGAAGAACGCCCCGATTCGACTGCACCATGTTTACAACCGTGATGCCCGAACGATCTACGTCGCGGACATCGCTAGTATCAACGATGAAATGAAGTTCGGTCTGGCCCGGAGCTTCATGGGCAAGTGGACCTGGCACAGCCCGGATTACTTCACGGCTCTTGACCCGAACAGCACCACGGGAGTTCCTTGCGCCTTCCAGAACGACAAGAAGAACAAGGGGTATTGGCTCGGCGAATATCGCATGGGCGAGAAAACCGTTTACCCCGAGATCGAACGCATGATTATGGCCATCGGCGAGCCTCAGCCTTACGTCCGGGTGCCTCGCAGCAACACGGCCCCGACCGCTCCGACGAGCAAGTCTGACTACCAGAGCTTGCTGGCCTACAACGCCGCCTGCAATGCGGGCGTCGTCGGTTACACTGGCGGCGACTTCTGGCTGCCGCAGGAAGACTAACCTCTACCGAGGGAGGGGGGCGGGTTGTCCCCCTCCTTTGGACTCATTTTATGCCTCTAGACACTATGGCTCCCGCCGGGGCCGCACCGGATGCCGGCGGAATGGAGAACGCCAAACCTCAGTTGGTTTGCCCAGCGTGCGGCGCGGCGTTCGAGCAAGTCAAAAACGAAGGCGAAGGCGCTGCCGGTGGCGAGGACAAGTCCTGGGAGGACGAACTCCGTCACATGTCCGCTCGAACGCCTGAAACTGAAGGTCAACCACAATGAATATCACTCTCACGGCCCAAACCATCCCCACGTCGCCCGTCACCCCCCGCGCTGCGGCTCAGGTGATTTTCGACAACAACTACGCCAAGCTTTCGATCCTGCCTGAGAAACATAAGCGGGCAATCGCATTGCTTGGAATGATCCACGCCATCAGTGGAACTACCAACTACGAGGCCAACCACAGGCTCATGCGGCAAGACGCAAAAGTGTTCCTGGGAGGACTCAGCACACCGCTCGACCTATGGGCGGCGTTGGCGTCCAAAGCGTGGACGCTGGGAAACACCGCCGATGCGCTCTCATCGGATTTTAACACCATGCTGGCTGAGGCCAAACACCTATCAGAGTTTTCTGAGGAAGAACTGATCCGGTGTTTCGTCTTTGTTTCACTCACCAAAACCTGACCTGTGGCCTGTGACGCTGCAACTTTGGAAGCTCTGGCCGTTCTCACCAACAAAGAGAGCGGCCTGAGCGAACGCGACATCCTCATCTGCACCGCCTCTGTCTATGGGACGGCGGCGGGATATGCGGACGCTAAAACGGCGGTCGCGGCGGCGGCTACCAACAAACTGGCGGGGGTCTCTGAACGTGACCTCCGCGCCATCACCCTTTCACTCCTCTGCTAATTTGACCTATGGCTTGCGATGCTACCACTTTGATTGCTACGGCAATGGCCAACGGCTATGGTGCCCTCTCCCAACGCTCCCTTGAAGAATGTATCGTGGCGGCGGCTTGCGCCGGAGGGGGGGGCGGCGGGGGAGGTTCCGGCTCCGTCCTGCAATACGTGAACGACCCAAACACCGAAGCCATTACCCCCACCGACATCACCAAACCCGCCTTGGCCTATTCCACCAGTGGCTACGGATCAATCCGACAATGGAACACCACGACTCACACTTGGAACTGACACCATGAAACTGATACCTCTTCTGACGGGATTGTCCCTTTTCCTTTCCCCACTGTTTGCTCGCGCTGGAACCAATACCTTGGGCGCTCCCGTGCTCCAGGGAACCAACTCCTACTCCGGGGTGAACTTACTGACCAACGCCGCCAATGTGCTGGCGGGCGATGGGTCTGGTATCACCGGCCTAGCCTCTGTAGTGGCTGTGGCGGCGGGCACTAATATCGTCGCCGTGACCAACGGACAAGTCGTGACCATCAATGGCACCTCCTACGTGACTCCATCCATCACCAACGGTCTGGCCACCACCAACTACGTCAACACGGCCACCAACAACGCCGTCATCAGCGCCAGCAACACCGCCTGGGGTGGTGGAACCATGACCGGACCAGTGCTGACTCTATCATCCAGCCAGTTCTCACCCGCTTGGAATGAGTTCGTCACCCGGAGCAATCTCGTCAATTCTCTAACCATCGGCTCCGTCCTCTATAACGGGTCGCTCACCAACGGTACTAATCCATACACCATGACGAACTACACGTACCAGACCACGATCCCGGCTGACTTCGTTCGGACCTATTCCTCGGTGGCAGCGGGGAGCTATTGCGGATCAGTGTCGGCTACCAACCTAAGTTCCTTGTCCTCACCAGTAATCTCCACCATATTTTTAAGCGTGAGCAACCTGCAAGACGCGACGAGAACCGCCACATTTCACTGCGAGCTTTACTACTCGTCAAATATCTATGTTACCGCCACCCCGCTCACTTGGTATGGGGACTACAATAGCCAGACCTTCACGGTGGTTGGTGATTCCAAAACTAATACACTGCAAAGCCTATGGACATTCCCTACCGTAGCGTTCGCACCAAACCAAGGGGTCCTGTGGCGCGTCATCAAACTAGATTCCTATACAGGAAATCAAGCGCCTAACATCCGCGTGTTTGGCGGCACAGCCACACCATCTCAAATTTCATTTAACACGCCAGCATCATCATCTGGGGTTGGAATACTATCAGACAACAACACCTGGACCGGAACCAACACGTTCACGAATCCAATAGTTGGAAGCTCCGCTCTGTTTACCGCCACCGCTGCGAGCAACGTAGCCGTAGTCGTGAGCAACGGAATCTTCCGCATCACCAACGCCACGAGCGGCGCGTTCTGGCAGATGATTGCGGATGGAGGGCAGTTTGGGATTGCGACAAATGCCATGACGTATTTTGTTCTCAACGGAATCGGGAATCCGGTCCCGCAGTTTTCTGTGAAGACAAATGGAAATGTAACGGTGGGTTCCATTACCATCGGAAACTCCGTCTTAGGCTTAACAGGGACTCCGATGTATTTCGGAAACGCGGGTTTGATTGGATGGTACTCGGCCGGACTGTTTTCACTGATTCCGTCTGGGTCCACCGTAGGGAACACAAACGCGCTGTATTTGATGACCACGAATAACTCGTATTCCAACCGATCCCCTAACACTGTACAATTCATGGCCATTGCTCGGTCTGACGGAGCAACACTTAACATCACGGATGGATTGGGAGTGACTTCTGGAGGCCAAACGGCGGCGAGCTCGATCAAAGTTGGCATTGGCACCAACAGTCCACAGACCGCTCTCCACGTCAACGGATCGACGTGGACGGATGGATACCTTTGTTTCGGATCAACCAATACAACACCATCCAGCCCAACAACGCAGGCGATGAGCAATACCGTGTTTCTTTATGGGGCAACCAGCGGAACAAACTTTGCGATTCTGAAGGCCATGAACGGCCAGGGGACCGTGACCGTGTTGAGCCCGCACCCCCAGGACGGTCCTGAGAAAATCTATACCAAAGAAACAACGTATGCTGAGGAAATTCGCCACAATCATTTCACCGACACCGGAGCACATGAATGGATCAATCTGACGCGGCTGGCGAATCAGTTGGAGGCAATCAAGGCGCAACTTGGGATGACACTGCCGCCGGTCATCATCACCGAAACCGCCGACGACTACTACGCTCGCACCGGACAGGAGACTCCAGAGGTCCAACAGCAGATTGACGCTTCCGCTCAAGCCCAGTTTGAAGCAGACGCGCTCGGTATCGAATACACGCCTCCCGATTTCGTGAAGTCGAGACTTGAGGCACAGGCGGTGATTAAGTTTAAGGGCGGCGGAACGATCATCAAGCCATAGGAGCGTCATGCGCAACCTAATCACCCTCCTCATTTCTCTGCTTCCCCTGTGCGGGTGGGCGGCGGAGTATCACGTCTATGTGGACAGCAGCGCGGCGGCTTGTGGATACGAATAATGGGCGGTAACGGTCAACCTAAACGTTTACCAGTGAGATGTCACTCGAACCAATTATCGAGAAAATGAACACAAACAGATGGGAGAAATGGCTGGCAGTGTTTCAGACAATCGCGCTCATGGTCATTTTGCCGTGGGCCACATGGGTCACGTCTCAGATTTTTCAGCACGCCGGGCGGGTGATGATGGTGGAGAAGTGGCAGGAATCTAGGCCGAAATTCGTCACCTCTTCCGAGCAAGAAGCGGCTTTGCTGCGGGCGCAAGAGACCTTAAGAAAAGAACGAGACCTGCTGTTCCAAGGGATTCAGATGCGGCTCGACAAGTTGCTGGAGAATCAGCAGGAAATCCGGTTGGAGCTAATCAAGCACACTGCCGCGAAACCATGAACGAGGAACCCGGCAAGATCGGCGGAGGAGTGCTCTGGACGACGATAGGGTTGCTCACGTTCCTGGCGGTAATCGCTTGGGCGGTGTGGCGGCAGACGCACGGATTTTGACGGTGCGATCAACAACAAACGAAAGGCAGATTATGACTGGTAGCTGGAAAACGACGGTATGCGGAATAGTGGCGGCGGTCGGAGGGGTATTGCAAACTGACACCGGACTGCCCGCATGGGCACTGACGCTCGGTAAATGCCTGGTGGCAATCGGGGTCGGAGGGGTGGGAATCTTCGCCCGCGACAACAACGTGAGCAGCGAGGCTCTGGGAATTTCAACCAGCCAACCACCGGCCACGGCAAGGCCCTCAGACGTCACCCTGACGCATCCGATGACGGCCCTGGCCTGGCTCATACTTCCACTGGCCCTGCTGGCTGGAACCGGTTGTGCCTACGTCACGACCAAGACGGTGAGAGAGCGGCAACTTCCGCCGGCGGTCATCTTTGGACTGGTCGGGACCAACAAACTCACCGCCGACCAGGAGCGCATGTTCATCGTGAAGGAAACCGCCAAGACTCGGGCGGTGGCATTCTTCGAGGCTAAACAGGCCCTGGAGGCCGCGCAGGCCAAACAGACGGCGACCACTCAAACCAGCGGATTCACCGGCCTGGAACAGGTTGCCACTTCCTCGAACCTGACAGCGATCATCCAAGCCGTGGTGCAGGCGGCTATCTCCGCTGCGGCTAAGAGCGCCGTTCCGTAATCTCCCCAACCGGAGCCTCCCCACTCACGGTTGAGCCCCGCGCCGGAGGGTTGCGCACGGCCTTCCGGAGTTACCATTTTCGTGACGCCGGGAAAATGGTTCACGCTGGTAATTGTTGAAGAGACACGAGTTTTCTTAGAGAGGAATGGGACCAGTAGACCATGCCTTTGGAATATTTATCGGAGCGGTGGTGTTCGTGGAGTCTGAGGAACTGAATTGACTCAGCAAAAAGTCCGGTGGGTCCGTTCTGAGGGGAGTCTTTGGCCGTGCCGGATTCGTGCAGAAAGAACAGCCAGACGGGGTGCGGTAGAGAATCTTGGACTTTTAGGTAGTCGAAGTAGTGTCTCAGGTCGATTCCGGTGACCCATTGTTGAGAGGTTCGATCCCATGAAAACGCCGATTTGTGTTTAGCCTCAATCCACGAGCATTTAGGACCATTGAAACAAAACATGTCTGGGGCGATTAGGGATCCGTTCGGGGTGAAGAGTTGGGGGCCTTTTCCTTCATTGATGATTTTCTCGTAAACTGGAAGTACAGACGTGCCCCTGGACCGCAGCCATCTGGCGATGCGAGATTCTCCGGTTTTACCAAACCCCAATGACTGCTCAAAAGACATGTTGGAGGATGGGACCAAACTTTTTGAATTCTTTAGTGAACTCCGATTTTCGACTTCCCATGTAGATAACGACTTGCCCTTGAAGCGGTGCCCCAGCAGGGTGGCCATCCACATCCAGAAAACGCACCCTTGCTTTGATCATGCAGATGGCAAAGCAGGCCTCCAGCATCTCCTGGAACCACGCAGTTTCGGTGGCGTTGTTTACGAGGATACACGCCTCGGAGATTTCAGCCTCCTTAAATTTGCGAGTGATAGCGGAAGCGAAATTGGACATGAGTGGTTGCGCGTACGGAGGATTTAGCCAGACTCGGCCGCTCCATTCTTTGGTAAGACCGTCGTCGGATTCGTCGAAAAACTTCTTGGCCTTGACGGTTTTGTTGGCGACGGAAGAGGATGCCGGGTCAAGGTCGATGGCTCCCATAAGCGCGGTCGCTGCGGCGATGAACTCGGGCGGTGTGTACCACTCATTGTTTCCGGAGTTATGGGAGACGTGAGGCTTTTGCGGGAACAATGTTTGGACTGCCTCATTGACGCTGATTTCGTTTCGAGCCAGGGCAGCCAGTGTCACGGGTGATGCGTGGGCCTCAAGGCGCTTCACCTTGGTAATAGTGTCATGGGAGACGCCCGCGATCTTGGCCATTTCAACGCGGGTTTCGATATGGTTCACTCCCGCAGATTTCTGCGGAAGTGGTTTCCCAGGTGCGGTGCCACCATGATCTCTTTGGTTCTCCTTTGCCTTCTCGCGAATTGCCGGTTCAAGGAGCGGTTCCATCTTAATGGCGAGCTTGGCCCGGTCGTAAGATGAAAGATTGCGCCGACCAAACTGGTTGCGGATGATCCACAGCTTCACCGCGTTTTCATCCTTGAACGTCTTCTCGACCACCTCGAACAGTAGCTTGTGCTTGAGGCAGATGGCCATGCGGTTGTGGCCGTCCACCAGCACGCCCTGCCACGTCACCAGAGGGTCACGACAGCCGTCGGCCAGGATGTTGGCTTCAAGCTGGGCCAGTTCCTCCGGTTGCAGTGGTGGAATGAGGGATTGGAACTCAGGATTTATGGTGGGTGTTTTCATAAAGAGAATCCATGCCGTACGGTTGTAGCACGGCAGCGCAAGAGGTGCGCAACCAAACCATACGACATGGAAATTGTTCGCCGTGCTACAGGCATCGAAATCATGGTATCAGAAAATCGGCTGGCGTCAACCAAAATGGTTCAATCTCTCCAGAAAGTTGAGCAGAACCGAGCCCGCGCCCGGTCGGCGGCTTGGGCGGTCGGCCAGACGCCGCGTTCCGCCCAGTAGCGCGTCTCCTCGCCGGCGAGCGTGAGCCAGACCTTGCGGCTTTCGACCGTGAGGATGAAGCCGCCGGTTTCCTGGCAACCGGGGGGCACGGTGTCAATGTCAATTCCGTCGGGATGGGGGGTCTTCATGGTTTACATTCCGCACATTCCAAGGCATTCGAGGTTGAACCCGAGCAAGGCTTGTCCGGGCGGGTCTTTTTCAATGTCCACTTGATCTAGTGGGATTCTTTCGTCGTGCAGGAACATGACGGAACGCCTGCGTTCCGTGCAACGCGCCCCGCCATGCTCTCGAATCAATCTGTCCAACGCCACCGCCTTTTCCCAGCCAGCGGGGTCGTTTTCACGGAGCCACCTCCATTCCTGATTCCGTCGGAATGGGCAGAAAACACAGGCCGACTTTGGCACTTTATGAGGGACCGGATACGCCTTCAGCCATTTGTGGCAATCCTCGCGGGACATCATGCGCTCAATCAGTGGGAAGGTGGGTATGTTCCACTTCGGAGAGTTCTGCCGGATGCGAATGGCGCGACCGGCTTCGTCCAATGAAATCCCGTAGAGGCTGGTGACGGACTGAGCAGAGGCCCGTTGTCCATGCTTCAGACCAAGCACGCTTTTTCTCACGTATCGTTCGATGGGCTTGATCTTAAATTCTTCAGTGCATTGACGGCGAAGCTGGCCCTTGGTGACGGATGCGCCTTTCTCTGTGAGCAGGAACGCCGGGATCGAAACGAATCGTTTCGATGAAGTGGTCCCGCTGCCTTTGATGAGAAAGTCAGAAAGCGACTGAGTGGGATGCTGGCGCACGGTCACAATCGGGGGGCCATGCAGTGACTTGAGCCAGTCCAGATGCGCATAGACGGGGGCGGGTTCATCCCCTACGTCGGCAAAGATGGCCGTGTCGAAATGCAGTTCTCCGCGCAGTCCCATGAGGTAGAGCGTTGTGGACTGGATGCCAGCACCAAGGTTCAAAACGGTTTTCATGGTTGGTTGGTTTACCCAAATCAGAACGGAGCGTCGTCATTGTTGTCGGAGGGAAGTTCTGGCGCAGCGGCCGGGGCGGGCGCTTTAGCCTTGGCCTCCTGCGGCTCCTGGAAGTTCAACTGCATGTATTTCGAGCCCGCGCGCGCTCCGCTCTTGATCTCGTTGATCCAGGCCGAGATGCGCATGACCTTCCCGTTCACCAGACAGTTGCCGGTGTAGTCGGGTCGGTTGGGGTTTCCTCCCTTGTCGTTTTTGAAAAGAGAGCCGCTATTGGGTTTCATTTCGTACATAAATCAGTCGCGGTCAGAGCGGGGCATGGGGGGTTAGACAGGAACGCTCTCAGAAATATTCCATACATCACCATCCACGGTAATGTCTCCGTTTGACTCATACCCTTCTGGAACGAAAGCCTTCCACTTGAAAATAACCGTCCCCTCATGCTCTTGCACGATCAAAAGCTCGTCCATCACACCGCACGACATATCGTCCATCATGCGAAACACCCGCTCGTCGTGGTCCTCATCCCATTGAACCAGAACCCCTCGATAAATAGAGAAACCACACTCGGCCTGCGGACAATGGGTTGCCATGTTTGGCAAGTCTCCCAAAAGGAATGTTTTCGGTTTTGATCTCCTGACTCTAAAAGTCCTTCTCCTGAATGGATCGGATTCATGTCCAGTGACCACATGTCCAGCCATAACTCCAACCTCCAGCCAGGTCATGCCATCGTCTAAATATTCGTCTCCTTTGAGGACTTTTTCGCCCCATTTTAACAGGCGAAAACCTTCACCAACATCAACATTTTTTGAGTTCATTTTGTGTTTTGGTTTACCGAAATCAGTCTCCGTTTGCGTGGGGTAATCTGGCTGTTTCTGGCGTGGGTGTCCCCTCAGTGATCGCCCGTTCCGTGATCCTCATGGTACCCCCGTTGAAATTGCAAGGGATGTGAAGCCCCCCCTGGCCTTTGGTGTTTTTGAGAACCTTCAGATGCAGCAGTCCGGCGTCATCGTCATCACGCCACGCGCCAATCACCAGTCCTGCCGAGTTCTCCAGCGACCCCGAGTCTTTGCCGTCGTGCATGGAAATCTCCGCGCCGTTGCCG
>Ga0208102_1000462_pt1 | contig 13590 bp, 15 predicted proteins | sample CryBogmetaGMA17M_FD_184549 | JGI IMG/M metagenome (GOLD analysis project Ga0208102, IMG submission 184549) | Freshwater microbial communities from Crystal Bog, Wisconsin, USA - MA17M (SPAdes) | ecosystem: Environmental > Aquatic > Freshwater > Lake | place: Crystal Bog, Wisconsin, USA...
GATCACCGGTTTTTGTCGTGCATGTGCATACCCCATCTCCCATGCAGTACCGGAATCTGCATCCGCACCATCAATAACGGCAACGACGATATCGGCATTATCAAGCGCTTCTTTGTTTTTGGAAAAGATCCGTGCCTGCTCTGCCTGCCTCCTCGTATCAGTATCGTCGCCTGTTTCCTGAGGAAGATGCACATCGAACAAATGTTCTCTCAGCAGATCCGACAAGGAAGCATTGTAGGTGCGCTCCGCTTCCGAGAAGAGCGGTGCGGCAAGATAAACCCGGTACTGCGCAAACTCTGCAACATCAACTGCCCTGATCCCGGCAAACCGGGAAAGAAACACACCGCGACCATCCCGTTTCGGGGATTCGTTACCCACACTCCCGTAATACGTACTGGTCGCGCCACACGTTGGCGATGAGTTGACACCGAGGATGCAGAGCGGTGTCCCGCGTTCTTTTATTATCTCGTTCACCTGCGCTTCAAGTGTATCGAGCAGACGGACAAAGACGGATGTGTTCAAATGTTCCAGAAATGTGCCGGGTTTGCGTTCCGGACCGAGGTATATCGTTTCCGGGCACGGCAACGGGACCATCTCAATCCCGAATTGTTTGCACCGGGCAATGCATCGCTCGAAAAGATCCAGATCCGCAGGTTTTGTGATCCCTTTTGCCCGTAGTGCGGGCTTCTGTATGCAGGGGCAGCAAAGCACGTACATTGATACAATGTGTGCACGCACAGATGATCAATGATTCCGCTCTATGCCTACCGTGACAACAGTTGCGATCCCCGCAAGTGCACGGTAAAAAAACTGGAACGGGCGGGTTTTTTAACAATTTTTAAAAAAATTTCGCACATTCCGCGGAACACGCTCCTGCTTGATCCCACGGCAGAGCAGGCGCTCTCCCCCGCAGACAGGCACGTCAAATCCATTACGGTGCTGGACTGTTCATGGGCGGTGCTGGATACCGGATCGGTCAGCACATGGAGAATCCGCAGGGCACTCCCCTTTCTCGTGGCGGCAAACCCGACAAACTTCGGCAAGCCCTGCATGCTGTCATCGGTGGAGGCGCTTGCCGCTTCCCTCTATATCCTCGGAGAACAGGAACGGGCGGAAAAAGTTCTTGGATGTGTCAGCTGGGGCATCCGGTTTCTGGAAGTGAATAAAGAACCGCTGGAGCTGTACGCAAAAGCGATGGATAGTACTGAAGTAGTCAGATTTCAGGCATTATTTTTATAAAAACCGGGAGGATCGGTCAGTCCTACAAAACGTTGCATCTTCCGGGAAGATCTGCACCTTCCTGAATAATGCCATCATGCCGGTTCTGGAACCGTTCTATCAGTCATCAGTTAAGGAAAAACCGTGAATCAATTCTGTGGGCTTTACGGTTTTGTGGAGCCACCGTTTCGCTGTTGCGGCGAGTGAAATCCTGCGGGTCACCGTTGCTGGATTGCCACCAGCCCCAGGTGAGAGGTCCGAGTGCTATATGAGTGCGGATTGTCGCGATGTGACACGAATCAATCCTTGGACTCCCGTGTGAGTGAAAAACGAGGTTGAACGACGGAATTCGGGCTTAACCGATGACACATGGGAACCGGTATGTCTGGAGCCCCCATGTCCGGTAGCCCCCAGAGACTATAGAGCCATTTAGAGGAGATCGTACACACTACAAGCGAGAAGATATTTTTTGATCTTCACAAAATTTGCTTATTTTCAAATTTAGAACGCGAATCGCAGAGGAAACCACTTTCACTTATAGTGTCTAAATCCATGGCGTCAAAATGAGGTTGGGTTTTAGCTCATAAAAATTCCCAACAGCGCCCTATTTTTGCCTATTTGTGTCAAACAAGGAGTTTCCACGGTAGATCCGTAGTGGTAAATAGTAGTGGAACGTTACACTACACTATGAGCTTTATCCGAAAGACCATTTGCCACAACAAAAATGGCAAAACCAGAGTTTACTACAACGAGGTGGAATCTATTCGAGTTGACGGGAAAGTTATACAGCGACACATCAGATCTTTAGGTACTGATCCAACCGTCCCCACCAATTTTTCAATAAATGACGCACAGTTCTCCTATTTAGCGATTCGACTAATGCAAGGGAATTTATCTCCGTCCGAGATTTTTGATATGCTGGAGGATATGGGACAACCGGTTTGGCGGGATTCGTTGGAACGCATCGGCATTACCTACGATATTGGAAAAAAAACGTTCTCTCTCTCCCTATTTTACCCGAAGAACTCAAAAAAGTCTACGATGAATGCCCCGTTTGCAAAAAAAGACTCATCGTTAAACGAAACGACAAAAGAATAGTTAAAACATTGTCTGGTGAGATGCAATTCAGTATACGGTTTCGACACTGTAAAGAACATGGTACATTCGATGAACCTTTGATGTCCATAGTTAATCGGATATGTCCTGCGGGTCGCAGCTTCGACACTAAAATAATGGTTGCTATTGGCATTTTGCGCTGGTCTTTCAACTATCAACGAGAAGAGATCAAGAATATTCTTTTTTCAAGGGGAATTTCCATCTCAACAGGAGAGATTTCTAATCTGTCTGAAGAATTTCTGGTAAGATTTTACGCTTTTCACAAAAGACATGTCCCAAAAATGAAAACCATTTTTGAAAAAAACGGGGGCGTAAGGCTTCACCTGGATGGAACTGGTGAGGCAGGTAACGAGATTGTGTTTATGGCGAAAGAAGGTGCGACGGGAATTACCTTGGATGCACAAACCATCACAACAGAAAACAAAAAATATGTAAAAACGTTTCTGCAAGCGCTGAAATTGTTATACGGAACTCCAATAGTTATTGTCAGAGATATGAGCACCCAGATTAGGGATGCTGCAACAGACGTTTTTCCAGGGGTGATGCAGCAAATATGTCACTACCATTTCGTTAAAAATCTGGGGAACCTTCTTTTTAAAGCGAATTACGCAGCATTCAGAAAAAACGTTGTGAATAAACGAATTTTAAGCCAACTCAAACAAATGAAAGCCGACATTTGCACGACAGTATGCAGGGATTCTGAAAACGTTTTGGTTGTCGCAGAACGCAAATGGATCACTCTTGCGATAGAACATCTCCTTATTTGCCGTGAACGGAGCTCGAATTACCCGTTTGTTCTTCCATACCTCGAAATCATGGACAGAATTTTAGGGATAAAACGTTTGAACAGCCGAATTTTTGAGTGGAATTTATCCCATAATCTGGATTGTCAGGAAATAATTGAATTTTCTGATAAACTTGAATCTATTACCAGTAGTGCAGATGTAAACGTCCAATATGCCAACATCAAAAAGATATGGAGCTGGTTTGAAAAAGTAAGGACAATTCTGCGGGTTGGCAGGCACCTGAGTCAAAATGGTTGTGAGACGACGGCGCCTGGCAATTCTCAAAAAATGAAAGAAGATCTGATGGTTGCCCTTTCCGATATTGAGAACGAAAGTGTTGCGAGGGGAAGAAAACTCTCCCGGGCAGCAAAACAGATAACGAACAATTGCAGACAACATGCCGACGAGCTTTTTGTGGAAGTGATAGATCATTCGGGAAATGTAGTGGAAATTGTGCGGGACAATAATCTCGAAGAACGGGGTCACAGATGGAGCAGGATGCATATTCGAAGACGAACGGGTAGAACAAGAACAACAAACGAAATGGCTCATTACGGTGCGCTTACTGCGATTTTTTCAAATATGGAAAATGAGACGTATGTGAGAGAAGTTTTTTCGGATGTTAAAGACTTCATTCGGGAGATGCAGGATATTACACAAGAAGAAATTCGAAAATCACGGAGCTTGATAAACCCCTATGCAAGCAAAGAGATGGTACGCTCTGACGTTAAAAGGTCAGAGTTTTTAGAGAATTTTGTTGCTTTACTCGAAGACGGTTGTTCAGTTAAAGATTGGGTTTCCAAACTTGAATTATCTAACCCTATAATGACGCCATAGATTTAATGCATGTCATGTCGTCAATCCCTGAACTCATGTGTCCTGAATCACGCAATACCTGCAACAGATAATGAGCAGGTCATACTATGCCGGCAGCAATCGCAAATGCAGATAAGCTGGTTCTTGTTAAACTTCAGCGGCTTGACCATCCTCTCAAAGCCCTGAACAAGGGAGAACTTGAGACGCCTGACCTGTTAATGTACAATGATGCATCCGTGATCGTCAGGCAGTCAGTTAAGGAGTTCAGGCAGGGCAAAGGGATACCGATTGACCGGTGGTGAAAAAAGCCTGATGAACCATATCGGTTCCGGCAAGCCGTTCTGAAAGTCGGCTTGCCGTCTTTTATGATATAATCATTCCACCGGCACGAACTTTGTACCGTAGTGGATGATACCGCTCTCTCCGTCTGTTGCGATCCGGCGGAACACGCTTTTTACCCGCATCCCAATCTTTGCGTGGTCGGGGCGGCAGACGATCTGGGTGGTGATCTGCGGTCCTTCATCGAGTTTCACAATCGCGATCACGTACGGGGTGAGCGCCTCGTACTGTTCACTTGCCGTGTGGATCACCGAATAGGTGACAATGGTACCCGACCCGGCAAACTTGTGGTCAACAATCTTTCCCGCCCTGCGGCAGTCAGGACAGAACGTCCGTGGCGGGAAGAAATGCCGTCCGCACGTCTCGCACTTCGTGCCGAGCAGGTTGTACCGCTGCGGGATCTTTCTCCAGAACCGTGCAACTGACATTGTTTTAGACCCTCCCGAGGATATGGACGGCGACCGTTGCACCGGTACCGCCTACGTTGTGCGTCATTCCAATCTTTGCGCCGTCGATCTGGCGTTTTCCTGCTTCCCCCCGGAGCTGCTGGACGATCTCGCAGACCTGCTTGATACCGGTTGCGCCAACCGGGTGCCCGCAGGCTTTCAAGCCCCCGCTCGTGTTCACCGGGATCTTCCCGCCAAGCGCTGTCTCGCCATCTGCGGTGAACCTGCCCGCCGTGCCCTTTTTGCAGAAACCGAGGTCCTCGATTGCGCAGATCTCGGCGATGGAGAAGCAGTCGTGCACCTCCACCATATCGATCTCCTTGCGGGTGACCTTCGCCATTTTAAATGCCCGCTGCCCGGCAACAACGCTGGCATCGAGCGTCGAGATGTCGCGCCGGTCGTGCAGCGCGATCGTGTCACTTGCCTGTGCACTCGCAAGCACCCTGATCGGCGTGTCCGTGAATTCACGGGCACGTTCGAGCGGTGCCACGATCACCGCAGCAGCGCCGTCAGTGATGGGCGAACAGTCAAAGAGACGGAGCGGTTCGGCGACCATCGTGGACCTGATCACGGTATCAATGGTGATCTCCTGCTGGAACTGTGCGATCGGGTTTCTCGCCCCGTTGTAGTGGTTCTTCACCGCAACCTGTGCAAGCTGCTCGCGGGTTAAGGGGTAACGGTGCATGTAATCCTGTGCAATCATCGCATAGAGCCCGGGAAATGTTGCACCCATGAACCCTTCCCACTCGCGATCAGCTGCGCCGGTAAGGGCGTCGGTGCTGATACCAGGCTCCACATCGGTCATCTTCTCGACCCCGGCTGCGACAACAATGTCCTCCATACCACTTGCCACTGCAATCACTGCCTGCCGGAAGGCAAGCCCTCCGGAGGCGCAGGCAGCTTCGACTCTTGTCGAGGGTATGTGACGGGTTGCCATGCCAGCGTAGTCCGCGATCAGGGCGCCGATATGTTCCTGTGCGATGAACCTGCCGGCACTCATGTTGCCCACGTACATCGCGTCAATATTTTCGCCGGCGAGGTGTGCATCCTTAAGCGCAAGTGAGCCTGCCTCCACAAAGAGATCGCGGAACGAACACGCCCACTTCTCCCCGAATTTTGTGCACCCCACGCCGATTACTGCCACGTCTCTCATGATTGCATCACGATCTTTCCCTTGTGTTTGGCATACTGTGCATAGTCAAGGTAGATGGGATCTTTTAGCAGCTGCTCGACACTGGGCGCTGCATTGCGCCGGAATAAATCCGACTCAATCGCAGCCGTCACTGTAATATCAAATGCATCGCTCCCTGCACCGGAACCGAACGAACAGACAAAGATCCGGTCGCCCGGCTTTGCGATGTCGAGGGTTGCCGCAAGCCCGATTGGCGTGGCACCTGAGTAGGTGTTGCCGAGCCGGGGAACCACGAGACCCGGAGTGATCTGCTCTGGCGTGAACCCCAGGTCTTTTGCGACCTTCTGCGGGAATTTCGCGTTCGGCTGGTGGAAGACCGCGTAGTCGTAGTCTTCTGCGCTTTTTTTCATCCGGGAAAAGAGCAGCTGCGACGCACCTTTCACGTGCCTGAAATACCCGGGGTCGCCGGTGAACCGTCCGCCATGGCGCGGGTAGTCCTGACCTTCACGGCGCCAGAAGTCTGGGGTGTCGGTGGTGAACGAGCAGGTGTGGTTGAGGGTCGCAATCGGATCATCGCGCCCGATGATAAACGCTGCACCGCCTGCGGCTGCGGTATATTCAAGCGCGTCGCTCGGTGCGCCTTGCGAAACATCGGACCCGATCGCAAGCCCGTACGTGATCATTTTGCTCTTTACGAGTCCCATGCAGGTCTGGATGGCAGCGGTTCCCGCCTTGCAGGCAAACTCATAATCTGCTGCAGTCATGTTGGGTGTCGCGCCGATCGCCTCACCGACAGTACAGGCAGTTGGTTTCACCGCGTAGGGGTGCGACTCGCTTCCCACGTACACGGCGCCAATCTCTTCGGGATCGATCTTCCTTTTCAGCAATGCGCTCCGTGCAGCCTCGACTGCAAAAGTTGCGGTATCCTCATCGAGGTCGGGGACGGATTTCTCAAAAACGCCCAGTCCGCCAGAGATTTCTGCGGCATTGGCGCCCCAGACTCTCGCGATCTCCTCAACCTTGATCCGGTATCTTGGTATGTATACCCCGTAAGTAATGATGCCTACCATTCTTTGTTCCTCAAGGTACTCACGATTGTGTCAATGTCCATGCTCGTGCACATGACGGTAATGTGATCACGTTCTGCCATTTTTTCCACAATCGGGTGGACATCAGCCGGATCAATCCCCTGCAGTACCACGCAGCGGGGTTTGAACGGGGTGACACGGATTGCAACCATCGGCGACTTTCCGGTCGATACGCTGGTAAAGATCAGGGCACGCTCCGTGCTCCACCCGTAGATGCGGTTGAACTCGTTACTCGAGAGCTGCAGGATCGCATTCAGGCTGTTTACAACCGTGTATCCGAAAATGGTCTGGTCTGTCGATCCGAATAAGAGCGAGCACCCGATCGCGTCAGAAAATTCCTTTAACGGGATGGGGTTTGCATACTCGTGGAGATCGTAGATCACATCATCGTCAACCGTAGAAAACAGCATGGTGGAAAATTTCTGGATGTGCTTGCCGTCCGTCTCCTCGTCAATAGCAAGGATTGCGTCAACAATTTTGCCGACAACAGCGGTCCCGGGGCTTTTTCGCCGCCCGCCTTCGTAATCGCTGATCACGGAAGGGGAGACGCCAAGGCGATCTGCCAGGATGCCGGGCGCAATCTCAAAGTTCATGCGCCACTTCTTCAGCGCGAGCCCCGGTGAGTCCGACAGCGTGATCTCGCCTGCCATCTTTTCGGCGAGCTGGTTACGCATTCCGGATTTCATGCAGAATAACATGAACGCATGGCATTAAATAATTAACGAACTGGAATTCGACAGAGAACGAATCACGACGGTGAGCCCTGCTTAAAGCAACTCATAAATAGTAAGCAACTCAAAATTGGTTACCATGATACCGGCTGAGGATCTCCAGTGTCTTAAGGTGATTGCGTTGCGGGGCGGATGCAAAGGCCCGGTTTTTGTCTCCACCCAGACGATTGGCGAACTGCTCGGCACCAGTCAGCAGACCGCGTCCCGGCGGCTGAAAGGATTGGAGGCTGCCGGGTTTATCACGCGGGCGATCGTTGCAGAGGGTCAGCATGTGAACGTGACCGCACGGGGCGAGGAGGAGCTCCGCACGGAGTACCAGGACTACTGCCGGATTTTTGTCGAGCACGCAACCGGTTATGTGTTGAACGGCACCGTTGTCACCGGGATCGGCGAGGGAAAATACTACATGAGCCTTGCGCCCTACAAGCAGCAGTTCCTCACACATCTTGGGTTTGAACCCTACCCGGGTACGTTAAACATCCGGCTCGCACCCGGGAGCATGCCGACAAGAAAGAAGGTGGATGCGCTCAGCTGGACCCGGATCAAAGGTTTCTCCACCGATGGCAGGACGTTTGGCGATGCGAAGTGCATCCCCTGCCGGATCGGGGATATCGCCTGCGGGATTGTCGTGCCGGGCAGGACGCATTACCCTGAGGACATCATCGAAGTGATCGCACCCATTGCCCTGCGCAGGAAACTCGGAATCGAGGACACGGATACGGTTTCAGTCGAGGTGGGGCTGTGATCGATAAGGCACTTGCAGCGCTCGCGGACGGGAAGTTTATTTTGCTCTACGATTTCGATGACCGTGAAGGTGAGACGGATTTTGCGATCCGGTCCGACGCGGTGACGCCCCGGGACATTTTCCGGATGAGAAAGGACGGGGGGGGTCTGATCTGCACCGCGGTTCACCCGGTGGCAGCCCAGCGGCTCGGTCTGCCGTTTGCAAGCGATGCGCTGCGGGCAACTGCTGTCGCAGAGCGGGAAGGGGATATCCCGTACGACCGGAAGAACCACTCCTCTTTCTCGCTATGGGTGAACCACCGGAACACGTTCACCGGTATCACTGACAGGGACCGGACCCTGACCGTGAACGCGATCGCCGAGCAGGTGAAGCGGGCGCTCAACGGCGGCGGTTCGAACTTTCACGAAGTCTTCCGAACACCGGGGCACATGGCGCTCCTGCGGGCGGCTTCCGGGCTCCTTGACCAGCGGCACGGGCAGACCGAGCTCTCGATCGCAATGGCAGAGATGGCAGGGATCACGCCGGCGGTCACGATCTGCGAGATGCTGGATGACGAGTCTGGTTATGCGCTGTCAAAAGCAGATGCAAAGCTGTATGCCCACAAACATGGTCTTGTGTTTGTTGAGGGTAGTGAAGTGCTGGAGCGGTGGCAGGCAGGTAAAGCCTCCCATTAGATCCCCATTCTCCGGTTCTTTTTTATCGGTCAATATTCCCTGAAGTTCTACATACCGGATTCAAAAAAAATTTTTTTCACTACCGATAAATATCATCATCAGCCATTTTACTGGAATACAATGAAAGTCCCAAAGAGCGAACTGACGGACCGGATGAGCCGGTTTGTGGCGCAGATGGATAATGCCAGTCCCGACTGGGAGATCGCTCTTATTTTCGCAAAGATCCATCTCTACTATTTCACAGGAACCATGCAGGATGGCATGCTTGTTATCCCCCGGAATAATGACGCCGTGTTCTGGGTACGGCAGAGTTATGAACGGGCGAGGGAGGAGTCACTCTTCCCGGACATCCGGAAGATGAACAGTTTCCGTGACGCAGCAGCAGTAATGGGAGCGCTCCCAAAAACTGTGTACCTTGAAACGGATTTCGTGTCCCTCGCACTGTTCCAGCGGTTGCAGAAATATTCCCCCTTTACGGATGTGAAGGCGCTTGATGCACAGGTGGCTTATGTCAGATCGGTGAAAAGCGCGTACGAATTGTCCCTGATGGAGCATGCCGGAGCAATCCACCGGCACGTCCTTGAGGATTGCGTACCCGGGCTTCTTGTGGAAGGAATCGATGAGGTTTCACTTGCAAATGATCTCTATTCGCTTATGGTGCGGGAAGGGCACCAGGGCATCATACGGTTTGGGATGTTCAACGAGATGCTCCTTGGACAGATCGGGTTCGGGACGAGTTCGATCACCCCGACATGCGTGAATACTCCCGGGGGAATTGCCGGTATGCACCCGGCGGTGCCGTTGATGGGGTGCCGGGAGAAGAAATTATCGTCCGGGGATCTCGTTGTCATCGATATCGGGTGCGGCTATAAAGGATACCAGACCGACAAGACCATGACCTACATGTTCGGGAAATCCATCCCGGAGGATGCAATACGGGTTCACCAGCAGTGCGTCATGATACAAAACGACGTGGCAGCACTCCTGAAACCCGGTGCAATTCCGTCAGAGATTTACACTACCATCATGGAAGAGCAAAGCCCGGAATTTTTGCAGAATTTCATGGGGTTCGGATCGCACCAGGTTAAGTTCCTCGGTCATGGGATTGGGTTATGGATCGATGAAATGCCCGTGATCGCGAAAGGGTTTGATGAGCCGTTGCAGGAAGGGATGGTTTTTGCCATCGAACCCAAGAAGGGCATTAAGGACGTCGGGCTTGTCGGTATCGAAAATACATTTGTCGTGACCCGGCAGGGTGGCAGGTCGATCACTGGGAAAAGTAAGGGACTCGTTGAGGTATACTGACGATCACAAATGTACTCAACGCAGCTGGCCGTGCGGATAGCCAGTGGATCGTTTTGTTCTGCAACCGTCCGTTCACTTTTTTGCGAGTTTTTTTACCGTCTCTTCGGGCAGCATCTTTGCGATGCTCAGCTTTGTCGGGCAGCGCCCGAGTTTCAAACCCAGTTTCTTTGCCTCTTCCTTGAGGGTTTTCGTGTCAAGGTCTTTCGTGAGTTCACTCAACTGCTTTGGCTCCATACGCATCGGAAAGTGATCGGTTCATGGGAAAATAAGGTTTCCTGCCCGAAAAAAGTGTGAGAAAAATTAAATTTTGATCTGTGCCAGCGCATCGTATGCCATCTTCTTAAAGACTGCCGGGTTGAGTGTGGGATACTGCTCCTTTGCCGTTACAACATCCTTGCCCTCGCCCCTGGCAAATGCATCGATCCGGTCGAGCGTGCGTGCGGCAGCATCGAGCATCCAGAGGTCACGGGTCTCCTTGTCCACGACATTTATTGACTCGATCCGAACTGACACAAGCGGGGAACTGGCAGGATCTTTCTGGTAAATATTGGGTTTTCCGACAACTGCGACAAATGCCGGTGTCTCGATCTTCGCGATCTGCTGCATCGCCTCCGGCTGGTAACTCCCCGCCATCACAAAGAATGTTCCCGTCGGGTCGACCACGCGCCCGCGGTAGAAGAGGTTCTGCTCTCCCTGGCGCTGTTTTTCCGTCAGCGTGCCGACAAGGTAGATCCGGTTGCTCCGCTCTCCTGTGGGGAGGAGAACAAAGGTCGGGCTCTTCTCGTCGTCTCCCTCCTTGAACTGGTACCGGCACTCGCGCAGCTCTGCTGCAAAGACTCTCCGAGCCGGCTCGCGCTCGAACGATGCATCCTTCTTTCCCACGTCCCGTTCATTTATACTCATGATGCACCCCCGGCTCGGTTCAGGAGCGCTGCATGCTCACCGCTGTCGAACGTGAGACGCTCGCACGAGTTGACCATCAGGCGGTTCTCGATCTCCCTGCCACGGCAGACAACATACCGCCCGAGGAGGATGTCACGCATCCGCAGGAACACCTCGTCCATGCCGAGCGGATTGTTCTCCGCGATCTCTTTTGCCGCATCGAGAGTGATGCTGGTGAGTGATTCAACTACGCCGCGCTGGATGAGGATGTTGTGCGTCTTCTCACCGTCATCCAGCCAGCCTTTGATCCGGAGATCGTAGACAAAGTTGGGCTGGATCTCGTGAATCGGGCAGTAGTTCTGGCGCGAGAGGGCACGGTTGCATCCCTCCACCGGACAGCGCTTGATGATGCCGGAACCGGGCGCAATATGCACAATAGCCCCGTGAATCGCAACTTCGCCGCCGCTTATCGTGGGAATGTCCCCCTCTTCCTGCATGACCGTTGCGGTTGTCAGGTTTAAGGAGAGCCTGCCGTTATATTCGTCCACGAGCGCGTAGAATGCCGAATAGACCGAACCAACTTCGAGTTGCTCTTTTCCTGGTTCCTTCCAGATGACAAACCTGATCGTGCCGGTTTCGTCAGATAAGAGTCCGGACTGGAGCATCCGATCGTGTGTGGGTTCCCATTCCTGTACCACTTTTGCACGGACGCTGCCAATACCGATGTGGAGGTCTTTTATCTGAACAGGTACAGGGATGAGCGGATCAGTTGTCCCCAGTTCCTTCATGGTCGTGCCGGAATGCACCTTGAGGCTTGGTATGCCCTTGTATTCATCGACAACTGCCGACTCGATCCGGTACCAGGAACCTTCGGTCATTGCCGGTGCATTCGATTTCGTCCAGACAATGAACCTGATCGCCCCGGATTCGTCCGCGAGGATACCACTCTGGGCGATAGTTGGCGAAGCCGGAGTAGAAAGCGAGACTACCTTACCCTCGATGGTTACCCAGTCTCCCGGTGCTGCATCTGCGATCTTCTTCTGTTCAGTGGCGCTGCCGGGACCACTTCCGCTGCTTGTGCCAAGCGTCGGAATGTTGAACTCCTTGGCAAGGTCGTTTGTCACGCTGCGTTCGGCTTCACTGGGTAAAACACCAAACTCGTCAACGAGCCGACGCAGCTTGTTCTCGATCTTTTTCTTATCTACCGTCTGTCCTTTCTGTGAAAACTTTCGGGAGATTCTTTCTGCATTTTCGGAATAATCCATTTCGTACATCTCCAATAATCTATCAGATCTGATCATGCCTATATATTGATCAGTCCGCGGTGTGAAAGTGAACGGTGCGATGGTGAGGTTTATGTTACAGGAGATAGATTACCTAAGGTATGGTTGAATTAACAGCTGACAGCACAATTTACGATCTTCTTCAGGCAAAGCCCCAGGCAACTGACGCGCTTTTTAAGTTTGGTATGGGATGTGTCGGGTGTGCAATCGCCCGCGGTGAGACGATCCGCGAAGCAGCCGAAGCACACGGCATCCCGCTGCCCGAGCTCTTAAAGGCGCTCGATATGAAAGAGTAATTTCATTTCTTTTTTTGTAGTCCCTTACTGCACAGGAATCTCCGGAGCATATTAAAAAAAGAGCACGGTGGTTTCATGGCATCCCCGGGCTGTGCACAGCGCCCGGTACTGGAGAATAAGTTACCGGGGGGGCTTCTTTACGAGCCGCACCAGTTCTTCAAGCGAAGATTCGGGATATTTGTTCAGGTAATCTGCAACGAGGGGTTCGTGGAGAAGTGTACAGCTCGCGCAGTTCCATACCCCGCCGCCATTCAAACCCGCCGTCCACCGCCCGAGTTCCTCATTGCGACATGGATAGAACGGGCAGTAGCAGAAGTCACACCGCTGCCCGGGAAAGTGGCAGGGGTAGTATGGGCAGTTATGTGGAGTCCATTCCACCCAGTGTTCCCCCTTGAACCGGCTGTAGATGAAAAACGCCGGTTCGCGGTGATCCACACCATTTTCGTTGCGCCGGAGCGCTTCCGGAACACCTTTCTTAACCGCATCCCGGACCCGCCTTCCGACATCCGTGATCCGCCCGGCATACTGGTGTTTTGTCGCCCCCTCGCACGCGGCAATCACCGCATCAGTGGATGTGCCGGTAATGGTGTACCCTGCTTCGAGCAGAGCCTCGGCTTTTGCCTCGGTCGCGACTAGGATCGTTTCAAGCAGTGCTGCGTCCTCCATGCCCTCACTGCTGTAAACAATGATATTGATGGTTCCGGTCGTGCTCGCAGGTTCGTTATGGATTCCTG